>Ga0247757_10000367_pt1 | contig 38001 bp, 34 predicted proteins | sample UWRJL126311R4_FD_180929 | JGI IMG/M metagenome (GOLD analysis project Ga0247757, IMG submission 180929) | Plant litter microbial communities from Arlington Agricultural Research Station in Wisconsin, United States - UWRJ-L126-311R-4 | ecosystem: Environmental > Terrestrial > Plant litter >... | reverse complement strand
GTAAAGTTTTAGGTTTTTTATTCTCTATATTTAGTAATTTATCTTACTTCGAATATACTGACTAATCAAGATTACTAATTATAGAATTAAACTCCCAGTTTTTTTCTTTAATAATCTAGTTTTCTTTTTATTATAGTATTAAAATTGGCTAAGATATAGCCTTTTAAAAATGGTATCTTTTTTAATTAGTCGTTTTTTATATCACCCTACTATATATTTATAAATATATCTATCTAGGCTATAATACTATCTATAATAGTTAATAATTCCTTATTATATATAGTATAATTATACTATATAGGTATTAGGGCTCGTAAGTAGTATACTACTAGGTATAAAATACTATTGATTTCTTATAATAAATATCCTCCTAATACTATACTAAAGTAGTTTACTTTTAGGACTATTTTTCTTAAAAAATTCTAATATATTAGTATTAGATCTATAATAAAGGTATTCTTTAGCTATTTAAAGGCTGCCTAGGTATTATTATTCTATTAAAATAGGACCTTTTTCTTAGTTAGTTAGGTTAGTAGTACTATAATTCTAGAAAAGTTTATAATAAATTCCCTAAAGAAGTTTATAAATCCTATAAAAAATTGGCTAAGATATAGCCTTTTAAAAATAGTATCTTTTTTTATTAGTCGTTTTTTATATTACCCTACTATAATAAGTTATATAACTTAGAGAGCTGCTAGTATACTAGTAGAAAGCTACTAGTAAGCTACTAGAAAGCTATAGGCGAACTAATAATAAGTAGTTATATAATACTAGTTATATAACTTAAAGAGCTGCTAGTATACTAGTAGAAAACTACTAGTAAGCTACTAGAAAACTATAGGAAAACCAATAGTAAGTAGTTATATAATACTAGTTATATAACTTAGAGAGCTGCTAGTATACTAGTAGAAAGCTACTAGTAAGCTACTAGAAAGCTATAGGAAAGCTACTAATAAGCTAAGTAGTTATATAATATAATTCTAATATTAAAATAAAAGTCTTATTTATAAATTTATTTAATCAATACTTATTACTATATTAATAATAATATTAATAATTAAAATAAATATCTATTAATTTTTATTAAAATTTATTATATTATTATTAATAATAATATAATATAGATTATATTTATATATATATATATAAATTATTTTAATTATTATTATAATAATAAACTATAAAATAGATATATTAAAATAGAATTATTATTAAAAAGCTACTAAAAAGCTAGTAGTATTCCCTAGGAACGCTACTAGAAAGCTACTAGTAAACTAATAGAAAGCTACTAGAAAGCTAATAGCTTTCCTAGAAATACTAGTAAAGAGCTATTAGAAAGTATACTAAAGAAAGGAATATAAGACGCTAGTAAGAGCGATAATAGAGAATAAGACCTTTCTATATATATAGATTTAATTAATTAATTTAATCAAAATTATCCTTCTTAGAATAACGAAAATCTTATAAGATTCTTTTTCTTTATTTATAATAGATAGCTTTAATCTATTATAAAAGAGGTTTCTAGAATTATAGTAAAAGAAAGAGGCGCTTAAGTTAGAAAATTTATCAGTGTTAGGATATAAACCTATTGAGCTATAAAGGAAAGGACTGCCAATCCCATAGCGTCCGTTCCAGCCTTTAAAGTCGGCTCGATAGCCGGTGCAAAAAATGGTGAGTGATTTGTCGGCATTTCGCCATCTTGCTTAGACGATCCACCAAAGTTCCAGTACGTATAGGGAATACCGTGTTGTGACCCAAGAATCGAGAAGTCTTCACAAGCCCTTGTAAGCTCCATCAGCACAGAATCGGAGCCAAAGTAGCTATCAAACGAAGATTGAACTAAGGCAGTGGTATCGGCGTCATTGCTGGTTAATGGAGCACGGACGGAGTAGTTGAATACAGGCTCTTTTGGAGTCTTGGCCTCACGGCACTCTTGCCTGATCTTTTTCTCGATAACCTCGAGCACCTCTTTTCTGACTTCGGCCTTGATCGTCTTGACATCGAGCAGGAAATCGGTATAAGCGACGTAATCGTTCCCAGGAATTCCAGCGTGGAAACCCCAACACGCGACTGAAGCATCATCCTCTATGCCAATATTGTCACGAATGTACCCTTCGAGCTGAGAGACGATTCTCATAGCAAGCGGGATCGGGTCGACGCATATCTGTGGGTTCATGCTCCCTTCACATGGACCGCCAGTCACTCGAACCTTTATCGTGTCTGCGGCTACGAGCACCGGGCCGGATTTCACCGCAACTTGTCCAGGCTGCAGAGGCACGACATGCTGGCCAAGCATGACATCTGGAACTGGTACTTTGTCGTAAAGTCCATCATTAACCATCGCTTGCGCTCCACCTGTTTCTTCCTCATCGGGTTGAAAGAGCGTGATAAGGGTCCCGCTCCACCTCTCTCGTGCCGCTTGTAAGAGTTCGCTTGCTCCTAGTAGCGCTGCCATGTTCATATCATGCCCGCAGGCGTGCATGATTGGTCTTTCATTCCCGTAGCGGTCGATCATTCGCTTAGTACTTTTATAAGGAACGTTAGTTTCTTCGAGAATAGGTAGCGCGTCTAGCTCGGCTCGAATTAGGACAGTCTTCCCGGGGCCATTCTTAAGAACTCCAACGACTCCATGTCCACCAATATTTGTATAAACTTCGAAGCCGAGATTTTGAAGGTGACTAGCGACTAAGGTCGCTGTTTCAGCTTCAAGCCCTGAAATCTCAGGATTTTGATGGACGTGGCGGTAGAACTTTTCGTACTTTGCGAGATCTGGTCGGAACTGGTTGATAATTTCACCCAGCATTGATACATTCAGAGACTTCGTCGGAAGACTACTTTTGCTTAAAGGCTGCTGGATAGACCATGCATTCAGTACTAAGATAAATTAGATAACAATAAGCTTCGATACCTCGAACGATTTTTACAGTTCATTGTAACAATAGTGACGCCGAGGGAAGACGTCAGCAAGAGAACAACTCTGAAGAATAACGTCGGCATGGCGATCTGCTGAAGAAAAGTTGATATGTTAAGAGCGTGCGCAGGTAGCTTCACTGGTCATGCTAGAGTGCAAGCGGTAGTAGCGTCCGCGGCAGGACTCCGTGGGGCATGCAGTCGACCCTGAAAGTTGCGACAGATCCTCAGTTTTACACTCCACCCCCGTCATCCAGTAAGGCTCCGCCACACGGCTCCATTGCATCGTCCCTCGGCCCGCCTGTCTGGTCTCACCGGCACGGTACCAAGCTCGGCTCGGTAACTTGTAGGCTGGTAAATCAGTTGGGTTCGGGTCAGATCTGGGTTGTAGCACGGACGTCAGCATGGATAAAAACGCTAAAACCAAACCCGTATTTTCTAAATACCTTAGCCAATATTATCGACATAGCGATATAAATTTGATATATAATAGATATATATATATATATATATAATATAGTATATTAAAATTCCAAAGCATTTTATAGGGCCTAGTCTAAGTTATCTAAAATTTTCTAAATTTTCTTAACTATATTTTAACTAACTTAATATTTATTATACTAAATTTTCTAAGATCTTAATATATTATTTTATATATATATTCTATTAAATTTTTATTATAATATCTATAATATAAACTAAGATAGATAAAAAATATATATTTAGTTTTAATATTTTTATCTAGGCTAGTAAATTAATTGGATTATATTAGGTTTAGGTCTTATATAAACGAATCTAATCTAAATTTAACTTTTATCTATATAAAAGATCCTTAGTATAAGTTATAATTAGATTATAATTATCTATATATTAAATAGAATTTAGATTATATAAACTTAAGTTAATTTAAGTCTTATTAATTATTTTATTATATTATATATAATTATATAATTAATACTATAATAAATTACTATAATAACTTATAATAGCTATATAAAGATTATATAGTCTAGTATATAATATATATTTAAAAGTAATTCTAAAAGTATTCCTAATTTAATCTAATTTAATATATAGATAATACTAATCTAACTTAACCTAATATATAAACGATTCTAATTTAATTTTAAATTAAAGATAATCCTAATTATACTATTATTTATAATATATATTATTATTTTTTTTCTTAATTATTATCTATTATAATTTTATAGAAATATTAATTAAATAAATTTATAAATAAGACTTTTATCTTAAGTATACTAAAAAGATCTTAAAGATAGTAGTATTTCCCCTACTATATAATAACTTAAAGATTATATAAAGAAAAAATCTTAAAGGTTTTAAGATAAAAACTAGTGGAACTAGAGTCTAGAGTTACTTTATCCCTTTTATAAGAGTCTAGAGAAAGTAAAAAGTTCTAATACTATAGTTAGATTATTTACTATCTTAACTATTATTAAATAGTTTATAGTATTTAGATAGCTTATAGTATATTAATACTATACTACTACCTAGTATTATAATTATTAAATATATTCTTAATAACTATCTTAATAACTATCTTAATAACTATAGCTTTACTATAGTACTACTAATAGTATAACTATAAAATATAGTTTTAATACTCTATAGTAATCTATATAAATCTATAGTCCTTTATTTATTTAAACTACTCTATCTAAAACTACTATATTTTAAATAAACGCTATAATTTAAAAGGAATTATCTAAAACTTTTTTATATTTAAATATATATATATATTAATATATATAAGTATTCTATTATCTATAAGATTTTTAAGCTAACTAGAATTACCTATAGAGCCTATTACTAACTTTACTATAATATTCTACTAGAATAATAATAATATTACTATCCCTCGCCCTACTAGTATAGATACCTACTATAGTTATTTAGCCTTTAAGGTAGCTAAGCGCTTTATTCTAGATATAACTAGATTCCTATAAAATAGGATAGATAAGGTAGTCTAAAATATAGCCTATAGTATAGATAAATACGCTAAATTTAATAATATATATCTAGACCTACCTAAGATAGTCTAGATATACTACTTTAGATAGTATATAATATACTATTTAATAAGGTAAGAAGAAGGACTAAAGACGATAATAGCCTTAAAGAAGATATTAGCTATAATAGATCTATAAAAGAAGTAATTATTATAGATTATAAATAGAGAATAGCTACTATAGAGTAAGAGCTTTAAAAGGAAGCTTTATAATAAATTTTTTAGAAAAAGGAGTATTACCTAGATATAGGTAATTATTAGAACTATATAATCTAAGGGTTACTAATAAGTAGATAAAAGGAATAAAGGAGATAAAGGGTCTAAAAAAATAAATAAGCTATAAAAATAGAGGTAATAGTAGAAAATATAGGCTATAGAAATAGTCTTTTTAAAAGTTTTTATTTATATAGTATTAGATTAATTTACTTAAATATATACTTATATAATTAAGGTACCTAAAGGGTTTATATATAATTAATAGGAAAGACTAGTAACTATATATTACTTCTACTTAAAGAGATAAAGATACTAAATAAATAGTATAATATTATCTAAAGATAATATAGTAATAGAAATATAAAGTTTTATTTTTTAATATATTTTTAACTTTTATATACTATCTATTAATATTTAATTCTATATAATTAATTATTTTTATAATAATATATATAATATTCTTTTATTATTAATATATTATAGATATTAATATAAACTAGATACTAGTTTTATATATTAAAAAATTTTATTATCTATATTAATAGAAAATATTTATAAATAAAATGTTGGAATTACGTTACATGACTACTCAGCTTGCTGGCAGCTTTCCCGCAGCTTTCTAGCGGCTTTCCGCCAGCTTGCTGGCAGCTCTCCGAGTCACGTGACTAGCGTCACGTGACTGCTCACCATCGGTTCGCCGACAGCTTTCCCGCGGCGTTCTGGCAGCTTTCCCGCGGCTTTCTGGCGGCTTGCTGGCGGCTTTCCGCCAGCATGCCCGCAGCTTTCTAGGTCACGTGACGGCGCCTACGCGCCATGGCCTCTGGCGCTCTGTGCGTGACAGAGTTTTTCCTTGTATATAAGCTCCTCCATAGTTCTCTCTCAACAATCAATCGTTTTCTCTTATACAAAGTTATTGCAGCTGCAAACCGATTCACCCCGTGCACCTATTGCCGTGCCAACATTCCCTAATAGTAGTTCTCTGAGTAGTAGAAGCCTTCGCCCTTAGAGCCCTTCGCCAGCAAGCTGGCCGCAACTATATATATATATATAAATAATACTTTAACGCTGAGTAATATAACTAGTATTATTTATAATCTTTCTGTTATACCTTATAGAATACATGAGACGCGATTTAGGATATTTTTACACGCGATTTACTATAGAAAATATATCTTTAAGTATATTAGATATGTAGGGCCGTACGGAGCACGGCATTTTCGCGAGAAAACTGAGCTATCAGTCTTGAGGCCGAGTAAGTAAAAAAAATTTAAAAAGTTAAGTAAACGAAAAAAGTATTAAGTGAAAGAAAAGAGGGTTGAGTAAAAGAAAAGAGGGTTAAGTGTTGGAATTACGTCACATGACTGCTCAGCTTGCTGACAGCTTTCCCGCAGCTTTCTGGCGGCTTGCTGGCGGCTTTCCGCCAGCATGCTGGCAGCTCTCCGAGTCACGTGACTCATCACGTGATGGCTGCGTTCCCTTACTACACCCCTTGCTGCGCCCCTTGCTGCACCCCCTTTCTTTCCCTTCGCTATGAGTCATTACGCACGCGAGCTAGGTCCTATAGCGCTCCGTAAGGAATCGCGTCTTCGTGTATATAAACTCCTCTATAGTTTTCTCTCTATAGAATCAATCGTCTTCTCTCATACAAAGTTATTGCAGCTGCAGACCGATTCAACCCGTGCACCTATTGCCGTGCCAACATTAAGTAAAAGAAAAAAAGATACGGTACTGGGTAATCTACTAGAATAAGTTATAATAATATAGTAGTACAACCGAATACCTCCAATATAAAAATTAGAAGAACCTTAACCTATCGTTATCCTAGTATCTATTACCAAGTAGATAGAATCTAGAATATCTTTAAGGCATTGTTATATAGATAATTACAGCTCTAAAGCGAAATTTAGAAAACTATTAGTGCTTTTTGTACAGGGAACTTATCAATAATAATAAAAATTCTCCTTTAAGCAGTCTTCCAGTGATTATACAGCAAGGGGGTTACTGCTTGGGGGGTTAGGGGATATTGTCCTGGTCCGAATTTGCCTGGACTGGGGTGTGTTGTCAAGGAGATGGAGTTATAGGATGAGGTCTGCCTTTTATGTAGCTGCGAACGCCAAACGCATGGCGAAGTGAGAGAGGCAGGGCCCATCGTCTCGAGTGAGAGAGAACTACAGAGCGCGGTTCATCTGTACGTCAAAGTGAGAGAGTGAATACACCTTGGATGAATACGAGAACTAATAGGAATACTGGGGAGTACCTTTAAAAAATTTCAGCGTGTGAAATTATGCAATCAATAAACAATCAACAAGCTCTAGAATAGTTCTCCTTAAAATTGTGGAGACTCCACCTTCACCTTAGCTTAATAGATGCGAGTTATGCAAAAAAATGCAAGCTTGTGAAACCACCCAGTCCTCAAACAACCGAACGGTTAATAGAAACTCGCCAAATTACAAGAGCCTCAAATCAGCCAATGGGCAGCAAACGAATACTTTTCATTCTCATTGGAAGCAGCAAATAGATCACATGACTATTCATCTACTATGAAACTTAGAAAATGCTCTACTAAGACTATGGCTGTAGTTTTAGTTACACAACAAAACGTCTGTAGCGTGGGATTGGTTCTGGTTTACGCTCAATGCTTCGTTTCTGTGCCTCGCCATCCGCCCAGGCCTCATCCAGAGCAGCTTCGACCTCTTCACGCTCGCTATATGGCTGTTCTCGGGCAATTTCTTGAACTCTAGAAGTGATAGACTGCGATGTAAATGGTCCAGTGCGATTGACAAAGTCGGATCGAACATACGGTCGTGCAACCCAACGCGGGTCTTCCGGGTCGCTAAAGTCTGTCGTCTCGTTGTACCCGAAATCTTTTAGCTGAGTGACATTAAATGCGGCCATCATGTCATGGTCTTCATGAATCCTATAACTGTTAGTATATACCAATAGTTTAAAGCTATTGTGAAGGGTAGGGGTGGGTCGGTAATGTTGAGACACCCCCTGAACCAACCAAATTCATGAAAGAACTCTGCAATAACAAAAAGCAATTAAAAAAGACTACCCACAGATTGTGGCAGTGGAATAGGTAAACATCATTCCAGGGCGCGTAGTGTGCTTCTACACGAACGACTTCGTTTTTACCCAGCCAGACAACGTCTTTGAGGCCAGCGGCTTCGTATGGCTCAACACCACGACCATTTCGTGTAAGAACTTTGAAGTCAACAAGATGAACATGAATCGGATGCGTCCAGCCTCCAGACGAATTTTCGAGCTCCCAAATCTCGACCTTTCCTCGGGGAACTTTGGCTAATATACGGTTAGCCACATCAGCAAAGCCGACGTTGTTGATCAACCACTGGCCGTTAGAACGATGGAAGCGGAAATGATGATCGATTCCTGAAGAAGAAGGCGGGAAAGGAACGGTTCTAAGGGTAGTTGGGACTTTTGAAGTGTCAGTGACAGTGGTACTGCCAACGACAAATTTCATAATCTTATCGGTGTTATCGTATTCCTCATCGACTCCAACGCCACCAGCATCCTGAATGTTGCGCATAAATATAGTCTGCCCTTTGTATAGGGAAAAATCAATGACTATCTCGTAGCGTTCGGCGACAGCCACTTTCATATCATTGGTCTGTACAGGCTTAGACAGAAGACCCGCATCTGAACCGATGACTTGAAATGGTAACTTGGTGCTCGTTGCCGTTGACTTGACGAAATAAACATCAAAGTTGCGGGATACGGCAGAGTTGAGGATGCGGAAGCGGTACTTGCGGGGTTCAACGTTCATGAATGGCCATGGCTGGCCATTAACATGGATAACGTCGCCCCATAGACTTTGATCTTCGCCCTGAGTGGAGAACAGAGTACCGTCCGAGTTATATTGTTTCGAGGACAAGACTAGGGGAACGTCTTGCTTTCCTGAAGGAAGGCCGAGACTATCCTCAGCTGGATCCGAGATAATATATACACCGGCTTGGCCAAAGTATGCGTTCTCTGCGGTCTGCAAACTATGAGTAAGCTAAAAGACATTCTCAGAGCCTTATTCTTACCCATGATTCAGCGTGGTCATGGTACCAAAGCATTCTGGCAGATTGATAATTAGGATAGTAATAATCCTTGTATTGTCCAGGGAATGTGAGGTCAGCAGCCCAACCATCAAACGGGGCACGGGATGGAGATCCATGTAAATGCACGGAATTCTGGCGGTCAGCATTGTTGACGAAGCGGACAACACTTTCAGTTCCTTTCGGTATAATGATTGTTGGGCCTGGAGACTTTCCATCGTAACCCACGAGCCTGGCCGGTTTTAGATTGGGATACACCTGCTGGGTGAATGATTTGATTTCAAATTCGTAGTACCAGATTTCCTTGCCGGTGACAGGGTTCGTGATTTTCCTAGAACATGTCAGGATAGACAAGACATGCTTTATTCGAGTACGCACTGTTTGGGGACGGCGACATCAGGGATTGGAAGAGCTTTCTGATACAGTGTATACGCAGGGCTCTCGTCGGAACCCCCTTTGGCTTGTGGCACGGATGCGGGATCATCCTCTACTATTGTGGCAAGAGCAGAGGCCTCCGCAGCCGGTATTTCGGTGAAGAATTGAGCATTAACTAAAGGAGATAAGGCAAGAGAAAGAGCAAGTGCTCTTCTAGCCAAATTGGACAACATGCTCACTGCTAGTGTAAAAGACAGAAGCAGAAGGATTGACCTGTAGCTTTGATGCTTGATGGATCCTTTTGAAGTGAACGTTATAGTATTTATACTCAGTTCACCACCTTTGAGTATACGATGTAACATGATCTAACACGGCCCCTACTTCTATTTCCTTCGGAGCGTGGCTTGATTGAGGGATATCACATTGCATCGTACTATCGATTGCCCTAACGTGGCGCCTAGTTCAAGTAAGCCATATTTGGGGGCCTCACGCGTATTTACGAGTGTAGTTGACTGTTAAGGTATAGTCAGAATATGAACAAGCCATCAGTAATCAGTGAAGGCAGTCGAAGGCAACCTACTTCTATTATACATACCTATGTAATTTTTGGCCTCTGAACACTGATTCACTATAAAACGCTTTATGCTTTTAGTCTACAATATTACACCGAAGTACTGATTCTGTATCTATTACCGCCCATGCCTGGAAGTATACAAAACGATGGCTCTGTAAAGATGTTGAAGACGTGGGCTAGTGTCATTATTGCGAACCCCATAGTAGCAAACACCATTGTCCGCCTTTGTCATCGGTAGGTCCTTATGACTAAAGACCGCCGTATGACCGTGAAGGTGGGTGACTCTAATGCCAAGTTTGTCCTCGTGTACAGCCCTTCCAGGGATACAGACAAAAACTTCGGGTAACCAAGCTACAAAAAGAAGTAGCACCTGCGGCCGGATCCGAAGCAGAACCGAGAGTGACAGAAGGCATCTGAATTTGTCTCACAGTTCTGTGTAATGCGATATAGTAGGTATCCTAAACCATGCTCAGGAGCTCACTCAGCTCGGTGATTTGCTTGTTCAAAAAGAGGATTCCTATCATCCAATGACCGAGAACTTTGATACATCATCAGGGCCTATACCACGAAGTTGTCAGGATGGCTGCCTGGAAGGGGCTGTCAGCATAAGCTCGTTTGCCGTGCCGCACCCGTAGTACAGCTCTCCTGTCTCTCTTGGCCCTTCCTTGGATTGGGCCTTTTCTCCACTGCCAAGCATGAGTCGGACAATGTCTTGACGTATTCGTTTACCAAGAGCTGTAGGCTGAGGGTAGTCCTGTGGATGAGGCCGTCGCAAGCACTGATACTATAGACAACTACTACTCTGTCAGCCCGAGGACGGCCATGAAACCACATTGCTTTAGCGTCGGTTGAAATGAACTAGTTGCGCCGTATCGCCAAGCTAAGAAATAGGCCTACAATAGTTATGGCTATAGCGGCGAATAGGTAGAAATCGGAAGTATGGCGCGCGATCGAGGTTATCACTGGACCAACAATCGTCACGTCTCAATAGTATGATGGATATCTATCCACCTCACAGTTCTCCAAATTATTTCCAAAGAAGTGATATGCACATTAACACTCTTTCTTAGTTACTGGGTCATTTTCATCTCAAAAGCAGGCTAAATCTGGTTACCTGATCAAGTCGCCTCTTGGACAACATGTTTCTGATGCGAGAGTCGACAAGGGTCAATGACAGGAATCAAGCTAAGCCTTGGGGTCTACACCAAATCATCAAGCGTTATACCATATCTGACGCTAGCTCAGCCGAAGCTGGGGAACGAGTCGGGCTTTGGAACGGGCCGCTGCCGAGGAACCCGGACACTTCACCACCCTGTAGATGCACGAACCAGGAAGTAAGATGGATTCGCTTACCAACAAAGTGCATAGCCACAGGGAGAACCGCATCATCGCAATCAAGAAAAGGCATACTAGTTCGGCAGTTCAGAGCCGCTGTCGATATCCTTGTTTATCGGGGCATGCTGAGGTGTTGTATTGGTGGTGCGTGTCTGTGTGAATACGAGAGATGGCCATATCAGATGGCTCAGGTGGTCAGGGCCCACAAGTTTCGTAAACCATTAGAACGCGCGGTTGACTCGCTGAACTCCGTAAGCCTTCGCCTGCATACATCCATACGTCCATCAGCCGTATCCACTGGCTACTATTCTAGGAAATATGCGAGAATGCATACCCCAGCAATACGGTGTTTCTGGTTACGATAGTGACAACTGTAGATGTTAGTTTAAACCACCAACATGATTGAGGACGCCCTGTAGCGGACCTCGTTACAAGACATCGGGCCTATTCGTTCGCCAAGTACCACGATCCGTAACTTTGGGTCGCTTCCAATGCGATTCCTTTGCCGCTTTCCCCAGCGCCACCACACGGTCGTATTCTCGTCATGTCCGGTGACAGGCCTGTTCGCCAATCACAACACGGAAAAAGCAAACCTCAGATATAGTATCTCCCAAAGTAGCTATCTTTCACGCACTAAAACACGGAATTCGCTTCCGCATTCGCATATCAATACTACAAACTACATGTGCATTTGCAAATGGTGAATTCTTTTTATGCTTGGCAGCAAAACGAGACGTACGTAGATGGGGCCCTCAATTCCCGTCCGCGGAGTTCTAACTTGGGAAATGCGGAACGAGGCGGCAAGACACACGTGTATTCTAACATGGATTTCTTCCGAGTACGAGCTGCAGAGCCGACCTGTTCCGAGGCGAGGCTTTCTTGCAAAGGTAGCATGTGGGCACGGCCGTGGGGTCGCAAGCTTTGCCCGCCTCTCATAATCCATCATAGTCGCCCATATAAGCTCCTAACGCCTTTTTTGTTGGTCTGCAAAGGGTGCTTTGCATGGTTCTTAGTTTTGATTTTATGATACCCCTTAGTTGAATCAGAAAACACCATAAGCTCCTACACAACGGGGTATATACATTCTCGGGGCGTCCTAAATAAATAGCTTGAGACGCTTCATGCAAGGCTAGATTCCCAGAGTAAATCTTCTACTTAGCAGGCCTGAGACACTTCGTGAACCCCCCATCACAAGTATGTCAGTCTGCTTATAATACAAGCACGCCCCCTCAACTACGTTCTGATTCGCCCTAGTAAACCAATATGAGGCTCCTGAAACTTGGAACGCTTATATGGGAACAACTATATCGATGAAATATGCTGCATGTGTAGGCAAAGTAGATTCCCAATAACCATATCTTTCACATGCAGCAATGCTACTAAATCAAATAAATGAACTGTATCAATTCTGGGCCATCTTCCCTTTGTTCTTCTGATCCGGTTAAAAACTTTCATTCTTTGGCTGTATCTTTCAAATCTTCCTTTGTCTTACTTATCTTAATAAAGAATCATACTAAGGCTACTTGTCCTTATCAAAGTTCTAAGAGACAATTTTATTATTGTTAGAAATAATGCATTCAATCTCACACATCATGATATTTAGATCCCAGTCACTCATCTGAGAACCTTCGATGTTACATTACCACTATTAACAACGAGTTTATCTGGAACTTCTACGAGTTTTGTCTAAAAAGGGGTTGAAATCACATTTGGAGCTTGATTTTCGATTCTTTGTTGGATAACCAAGGGCTACTCATTGCAAATATCGCTATAAACCATGATACAATTCCTCGCAATAGTGCTTGCAGCGACCCAAGGTATCGCTGTCACCGCCATCAAGAGCTGCGGAAGCGGCAACATTACAGTACCTTGCCACAATAAATACACAACCTCTGTCGACCAACCCACAGTCTCTTCCGATGTACCTGTTTCGATTCATACTCCTAGCGTTAACATAGGTGTGATCTGTACCGCCACCACCACAGTTACAGATTACATCACCTTCGTTTCTACTATTACACCTCCCTCGAGTAAATCCACTAGAACAGCTCATACAACCATCACAGAGTTTATCCTTGTAGCTCCTACTAGCTTCTCGGATGTGGTCGTCTCGTCTACTATCCCTTCTCCCAGTGTTTCTTCATCTGGTCTCGACGATGTCACTATCCCTACGAAGTCCCTACCCTCTTCCGTTATTGCTAGCACGGATTCCGTCGGGTATGATAGAATCTCGATTCCCTCATCTTCAATATTTGTTGGTATAGTAAATGCTACCCCAACAAGCGAACCAACGGAGTATCAAGAGTCTATATTATTTTTATCCTCGGAGGTCTCTGAGGGGGTAGACATTCCTACAACGTTAACTTTAGTGGTGACAGAGACGGTCCACGACTTACCGACCCCCAACTTCGGCGCGAACCCGACAGCATACCAAAGTGCTTCTATCCCTAGTTCTATAGAGACTTTGTCGCCAAATTTCTCGGAAACGTTAGTCAGCTACTTTATTCCGCCTTCAAGTTCAACGATAAAGATCGGTGAACAGAGCATATCGCCTACCTTTTTTACACGGATGTTTATCCCAACCTCTTCGCAATGGGTTACCACGTCCAGTTCTTATATAGCAGGCACCATGCAGTCCTATTCTGAGCAATTGAAGGAGAGCTCTCAACATCTCTCCAGCTCGAAGACTACGGCATTTACTAGTTTAATGGGGGCCTCTCTCCCCGGTTTCACGTTCCCGACCCATAACGCGACCCAACCATGCCCCACTGCTGCTTCCTCAACCGCAACGCTCTCCAGCGCACCTCCTCTCTATATTAACTCTTCCTCTTCCATTGGCGGCGTGATTGCAAGCTCTACCATATTTTCCACAATCAGCACCGTTGCTATTTCTTCGCCGATATCTTCACTGGCAAGGCCTTCCATGATTTCAGGATATGTCAATGCCACAATGAGTAGCCAGCCGACTGCCCCAGGCAACAAGACTTCAACAGAACCTTCATCCATCACGCCAGGCCAAGGATACTACACCAGGCCACCTATGAACGTTAGCTCCCAAGTATCCAGCTCTAGCACGGCTGCAGATAGTTCGACCACTCAAGCGCCTACATATGTCTTGTTTACACCATACCCTACATACGTCGCGCCTGCGCCAAGTTCAACAATTGTCGTCGTTGTGCCTACATCTTACGCAGTGCCAGATTCGCTCGCATCCATGGTCGTGGCACCTTTAGGGGAGCACACTGAAGGTACATCTCACCTTCAGCGTCGAAAACCTGAGCCTGTCACCACCTTGGGAACCAAAACGAGCAGCTCCCCGAGGCTGACGGCTAGCATCACAAAATCAGTGAATTCCAAACCATCCATGGCACGTACGACGAATAAACCTAGCTCCAAACTGACATCTAATACGGGAGGAAGCGTGGAGACGGTTGTGGTGTCTCAGGATCCACGTTGCCCGTACCCATACCCAGGAGTCCATTGCAGAGGCCCTGTTACAACGACAAGGACAAGGACAAGCACGCACATGAGCACAAGTGTGAGTAGGACGGCAATGGCTTCGGAAAAGAAGACAGGATCGTGTCCTTATCCCTACCCTAGAGGACATGGTGAAGAGTGTTGAAGGGAGAAGTCTTCTGCCATGCTTCTGGGTCGTTTTCGGTCGTTTCTCTATTTATTTGCTGTATTTCCATTTGCAAGTATTGACACGGAAAGGAGAAGAAGATTAGAGAGCGCTATACAATCTAATTAATTTCTTGATCGCGGTCGGTGGGTCTGTTCTGCAAATGTGAGGTGGGACTGGTGAGGGTGCGGCCGCATAACAAAGACGTCATGCGGCTCGAGGCATGACGGAGACAGCCGGAAGTTCTGACGACCAAAGCGGGCGTCCCTGAACTTGAACCATACGACGCACAATAGCTCGATGCACCAAAACCACGCCATGACGCGCGCTCTATAAGTGCTTCCTCGTGCGCCTCTCCAGCCGTTCTCTTCTCACTTCTTCCCGTTCCTCGCCCACCTCGCCATGGCCCTCGATGCCGAGCCTTCGCAGCCAGACGAGCGCGCCGCCCACGACCTGCCGCCCAAGTCGTACGCTGAAGCTGCCGAAGAAGGCGCAATAGCGGCCGAAGACGAGAGGGAGCGCTACGAAGGCGCTGGCCAGGACAGCAGCCCCAGAAGCCCGACCAGAGGCCATCGCCGTAAAGGCTCGCGCCAGTCCAACGGCTCCATTGGCCGCAAACACGGCGAACAACTGCAGCGCGCCGACGAGAAGCCGAAGCGCAGGAACTCACAGCTCAAGTCCGGCCGACGTGCTGGCCAGGGCTGGCATACGAGCAAGATTCGCTGGGCGCCGCTCAATGTCCCGTTGCAACGCCGCCTGCAGACACTTGCCGTCCTCGTCCACACCCTTAGCATCGCCGGTCTCGTCTCCCTCTTCTTCTTCTTGTGCGCTATCCCTATTCTGTGGCCGCTACTACTTCCATACACGCTCTACGTGCTCTTCTCCAATGCTGGTACATCGGGCGAGCTCTCGTTCCGCAGTGAATGGGCCCGCCGCTCCAAGCTGTGGTCGCTCTTCGCCTCGTACTTTCCCGCACGCCTCCATCGCTCTCAAGAACTAGAGCCCACACGGAAGTACATCTTCGGTTACCATCCGCACGGCATCATCTCCCACGGCGCCTTTGCCGCCTTCGCCACCGAAGCCCTCGGCTTTTCGCAGCTATTTCCCGGCATCACAAACACCCTGCTGACCCTCGACGGCAACTTTAAGCTGCCTCTTTACCGCGAATATGCCCTGCGTATGGGCTTGGCCTCCGTATCCCGCGAGTCGTGTGAGAACATACTGTCAAAGGGCGGCAGGAACGGAGAAGGCATGGGCCGCGCCATTACCATAGTGATCGGAGGGGCCCGCGAGTCTCTCGAGTCAAAGCCTGGCACTCTCCGCTTAGTTGTGCGCCGCCGTCAAGGCTTTGTTAAACTTGCAATCCGCATGGGTGCTGACCTGGTGCCTGTCATTGGCTTTGGCGAGAACGAGATTTACGAGCAATTGGACCCGCATGCCCATCCATACATCAACAAGTTCCAGCTTCTAGTCAAGGCAGTCATGGGCTGGACCATTCCACTCTTCCACGCTCGCGGCATCTTTAACTACGATGTTGGCATGATGCCTTATCGACGACCCATGAACATCGTTGTCGGGCGGCCTATTCGGGTTGTGCAGAGCAACCACCCAGACAAGGAATATGTTGAAAAGGTACACAGAGAGTACATAGACGAGCTTATGCGCATCTGGAATGATCACAAGGACGAGTTTGCAAAGGAGCGAACTGAGGAGCTGAACATCATAGAGTAATAACCTTCCTATTAGTCTCTGTAGTACTTTGCTCTTTCCTTTCTTGTATTCCACAATTTGTAACCAGCTGCGCAGCGTAGTAATAACAAGCGAAAATGGGGCTGAGCTAAGAATTGACATGGCAGAGCTGGAGATCGCCTGTTTTTATCATTTCCATATGGAGGCTTTGTGTTCAAAGGAACCGTGTTGGTTTGAATAATCATGCAAGGTCAATTCAATGAGGACTGCTCTGTTCAAATGGAAATTCGTCCGGACCGGACGAATATCTCCACCGACGGCGAGCTGAGGCGTACCCACCGATGCTGGGTCGCCAATACTATTCATTTCAGGGGTTAAAGGCTGTCGCCAGCAAGGCCCTTTCACCTCCGAATTGCCCAGCTTAACCCCACAACCCTAGGGAATTGCACTTGGTTGTGCACAAACTCACGGATGCTTGATTGGTGAAAAAGCGTCAGACTTAGGAATACGTAGCGTCAGAACTGCACTTTGATAGTAGATATCAATGGCTCAATAGGCACGCCGCAAGATGCCAGAACAATCAACATAGCTTTTTTTTGGCAATCACATATATCATTTGATCACAATGGCAAAGCAGACGGTTTTGGTTCTCGGGGCTCACGGCGAGACTGGCGGTGACATACTGGAAGGACTGCTCAAAGACGGCAACTTTGTAAGTTTGGCAAATGCCTTCCTGCATCCCAAATTGCATGCGACTGAATGTTCTCAGGAAGTATCCGCCCTGGTCCAACCATCGTCTGTTGACAAGCCTGCCGTGAAAGCACTCGTTTCCCGGAACATTTCCGTCGTCATTGCTGATCTGCAAGGCCCTCTTGATGCACTTGTAAAAGCAATAAAGGGTTATGACACTATCATATCATGCATCGGTCCACATGCTCAACTCGCGCAACTTCCCCTCGTCGATGCTGCTGCCCAAGCCGGTACTAAGCGCTTCGTTCCGTGTGGCTTCATCACCGTGTGCCCTCCACACGGCGTCATGAAGATGCGCGAAGCTAAGGAAGCAGTATACAATCGTATTTGGTATCATCACCTTCCATATACAATCATCGATGTGGGGTTCTGGCATCAGATTAGCGTGTTCCGAGTCCCGAGTGGCAAGTTTGACTACGCCCTTGCGATGGACAATTCTGAACTCTATGGGGATGGGGAGGCGAAGACTCTGTTGACCGATAAACGGGACATTGGTCGATTCGTGGCAAGAATCGTGAAGGACCCCAGGACGATAAACCAGAAAGTTTTTACCTGGTCTGACGAGTTGTCGCAGAACGAGATCGTCAGTCTGGTGGAAAAGAAGACCGGTGAACAATTGCAGCCCAGTCACGTAAGTGTGTCAGATTCGTGAGCCTATGGGATGGATTTTGACAGGCACCAGATCACTGCAGAGCAACTGAACGATGCGATTGAGCGTGCGGATGCCGCGCTCGAAAAGGACGCTGGAAATGCCATGGCCTGGCTTCTGCGTACTGGGACAGACTACAACATCTCCAAGTATATCCGTGAAGATAACACACGGGAAGGCGCCCTGTACTTGGGCTACCTAGATGCAAAGGAATTATATCCAGACCTCAAACCAATCACTTTCGAAGAATTCGTGGATGAGCTGAATGCAGGCAAAGCAACGAGGCCATATGAAGAGACGGCATATAAAATGCTTAAACAAATGGAAGACTCACCGAATGGATTATTCGTTATACACACTACGAGAGCCGTATAGTAGGTCTGGTGAGACGAAAGAAGATGCTTAATTCCGGATAGGATGGTATCCATGTATGAACATAGTTTGCCAGACTTGAATAGAAGGTAGTCTCTTGCAACGCGCCTTATCGTATTAGCCATCGTATCTAGCACTTTTTAAGATAGCTTATCGAGACATTAAAATAAACAATTATTGGTGCCTGAAAGCTAAACTTTTCTGGGTCTAATTAGATGAAAGACCTACACATATATACACTAGCTCCTAAGACGAGCTAGGAGATACTGGAATGAGAGAATAGAGCAGTTCAAAATCTCGATCGAACTTAGTCAATATCAGAGGCTAACACTATACCTGCACGTGTTCAAACTGACAGAATGATACAATTCGAGTTCTATTTTGTGGTTGTAAGCCTCTTACCGGCACAAGTAGCAATCAACTGCATGTGTGCGTTGCTTGCCGCTTGTGCATACGCCCGGATGTCTTGATGTGTACGTTTACCATCCGGACCGCCGTCAAATACCTCATAAGAAAAGTAGCCCCTAAATCCAGTTCGAAGAATCTATTCCTGATCAGCAGTCTTCTCTGAAGATTTGCGTAGGTTCCAAACTTACTGCTGTCGTGACATCAACAATAGGTAAATAGCCCCCACTAAATGGAAGAGGCCTGAAATCATGGCTCCATCTACCCCTTGGCCTCAGTCCTTGCTCATTAGCTTCTTTGGCAAATGGTTCCGGGACTTGGTACGCATCGCTGATCTGCAACAGATAAATCTTCTCCTTTGGAATGGTCTTTCCAAGATCATCAAGACTTTGCTGAAACCGGTGTATCAATTCAATCTTGGAGACATCCTCGAGTAGTCCAGATTCAGTAGTTGGGTCAGCCCACTCCCCACCAGCTGTCTGGAAGGTATCCAGACACAGTCCGATGTTGTCTCTGTCGACCTCTTTGACAATTTTCCATACGTCTCTCCAGTCTGGGGCATGGGAACTCCAGCACCAGTTTTCGTACGCGACGCGGAATCCATGCTCCCCCAGCATGTCGCAGAGTTCCTGGAGATCGGAAACGACCTTGCTCAAATCCAAATTGTCCAAGGGTGTATCTGTGCTACCTACTTGCAGCATGTCGGTGCCTGCCGCCTTCATGATTCGGACCCAGCCTCTTGCACGCTCCCAGGCATCCTTCCTGCCTTCGCTGCCCTGCTTCCAGCCCTCAAAGTTGGAAAATGGTTGCAACATCATGATAGTGAGCTTCCGCTTGTCGCACTCCTCTTTAATTGCCTCGGCAGCTTTGCAAAGCTCATCGTAGTTTTTGGGGTCGGGCGAATGGCCGAGGACATTTTCACCAAATGAGAGGATGTCGGGGAAGGAAAGCTCAATGGCGGAGAAGCCGGCAGCGGATATCGCGTGGAGACGGTCGAGTAAGGGTGGAGGGTTGGATGGAGGGCCCAGTGAGCAGGAAGCGTAGCTCGTAGGGATCGAGGTCAGGGTGGAATAGTCAAGGGCCATTATGAAGGTAGAAGCAGCATCGACATGGAGCAAAAGGTACATGTAGTGACCACTTTCGAGCAGGGCTGCAAGTGTGTCGCCAGTGTCGCCATGGCATCTTTGTGACGTAGTGGGGCTGGACTGGCTGTAGTGGTCCCGCCGGTCGCGGCGCTTCCCGACGCGCTGACCCTCGCATTCGCAGTGTCGAAGGCGTGCATCATGGCGGTTATTCTGTCGGTCTATCAGCCTATCCGAGACCGTGCCGTCGATGTGTTTCAAGTGTCTCAAGTGTCTCAAGGGAGTCGGAACTAACTCGGTCCGTTCCGTCCGAGCTTGTACCAGCAGCAACGATTGATGTACTGTAGTTATACACAAGTACCCGGCTTACGACACAACTCTTGGACCAGGGTCCCCCGCACCCGTGTGAAGCGAGCGTTAGCAGACAGTTCTGGAGTAGATAGGCAATGTCGGACTCCCTCTCTAACGTCCGTGTTTGCCTCCACCTTCCCTCGGTACGCAGATGCACGCCTCCCCGGATCCCCCACCCCACGCCGCTGTCTGCGCGACACATGCCGGATCGCACTCCGCGATTTTGACTATTTCCTTGCCTCTGAATTATTCCCTTCGACGGGGACAGGCATCATTATCGGCGGTGAGCTGAGAATATGGCCGAAAGCGGAACGGAATCGCCTGCAAAAGCCCGTGTGCTAGCCAATCAGCGTTATTGGCCCTCCGCTCAAATCGACTCATAAAAGACACCACACTTTCTCAAGCTACCGATCCACACGATACCCGCTGGACACCTTCTCCTGTGTTCGATTTTCTCTCTGTTCTTTGTATCGGAGCGTTGAAGCGCAGACAGCAGAGGGCACAACCATGTCCACCGTAAGTGCAAGCATTTTGACCCCGCGCTGCATCATCGTCCTCGCCACCCAGCCGTCGCGCTGACTTTATTCAGTTTTTCATTGAGAACAAGTCGGTCGGCGATTCAGCCAACTCGGAAGATTGGCGCATTCGAGGTTACAATCCTCTTACTCCCCCCGATCTGCTGCAGCACGAAATTCCTCAGACACCCAAGTCGAGGGAAACTGTCGTCAACGCCCGTAATGAAGCCGCCGATGTTGTTCACGGCCGAGATACCCAGAATCGCCTCATGGTGGTCATTGGGCCCTGTTCAATTCATGATCCAAAGGCTGCCTTGGACTACTGCGACCGCTTGCTGAAGCTGAAAGAGAAATACCAAGACGACCTACTCATTATCATGCGTGCATACTTGGAGAAGCCGAGAACCACGGTGGGATGGAAGGGCTTGATCAACGACCCGGATATCGACAACAGCTTCAAGATTAACAAGGGTCTCCGTGTCTCAAGGCAGCTGTTCGTCGACTTGACGGACAAGGGAATGCCCATCGCCAGCGAGATGTTGGATACTATCTCTCCCCAGTTCTTAGCCGACATGCTGAGCGTGGGCGCAATAGGTGCGAGGACCACTGAGTCGCAGCTCCACCGCGAGCTTGCTTCAGGCCTGTCCTTCCCTGTGGGCTTCAAGAACGGTACAGATGGCACACTGGATGTTGCTGTGGATGCGCTAGGCTCCGTCAAGCATCCACACCACTTCCTCTCCGTCACCAAGCCAGGTGTAGTAGCCATTGTCGGCACTACTGGAAATGACGATTGCTTTGTGATTATGCGGGGCGGCAAGAAAGGCACCAATTACGACTCAACGAGCATCAAAGAAGCGCGAGAGAAGCTGGAGTCCAAAGGCCTCAACTCACGGTTGATGGTGGACTGCAGCCATGGTAATTCGGAGAAGAAGCACAAGAACCAGATCAAGGTTGCGCACAGCATTGCTGAGCAAATTGCCGCTGGCGAGACGGCAATTGCAAGCGTCATGATTGAGAGCAATATCAATGAAGGTGAGTCTAGCACGCGGAAACACCTTGGATTATGGCTGACATTGGCAGGCAATCAGAGCGTTCCCGAGGAAGGTAGGGACGGCCTTAAGTATGGCGTCAGCATCACGGATGCATGCATCAGCTGGGAGGACACAGAGAAAGTTCTGGAGGAGCTTGCTTCTGCTGTTGCGAAGAGGAGGGCCTTAAGCTCGCACTAGGGTATTCTCCTATTACCTTCGGATACAGTTGCGCAAGAGCCCAATGCATATGTTCAGCCCGGAGACGCCGAAGACGTCTCCAGGCCAGATAAAAGATTCTGGGGTCACAGATCAATCTGCTTTGCTATGACACACAATCTCTACGCTGCGCGCCACTCGTGGTAGTAGTGGGTTTAATGCGCAGGACTCCGGAGCTCTTAGTCTCAAAATGTGTGAGTCGTGCGCATGCCGCCAACCTCGGTACGGCCTCCCGATTGTGTGACTGCGTGTTGCAGGTCCGTTCGGCCAACCGTCGCTTGTTGTCTCCCTAGCCACCAGCCGCAGGTCCTGACCGGTTTTCAACATGCACATCAGCGAGCTTGCACTAGCCACAATTCGAATCATACTGTTTCCATCATCGACTCCCTATGCCTCCGTTTGTCATGCGGCAATTGGTCGCGAGCGTGGCCAGTGACAGTCAATTGCCACGGACGCACGCCTGGGCCTGGACGGGGGGGAGCGCAAACACTCTCGCGGTGCACCGCTTTGCAGCATAACCATCATCAGTCATCAGACTGGCCACTACTGCATGCCTTTTTGCCACGTCGTTGCTGGAGCAAGGACGCTAGCACCCTTACGATCTCCGGACGTTGGTGGTGTTTGCCGAACTGAGAGCGCGCCCACTTTTTGCATCGTGCCCGCCGTGCACCGCTTAGTTCGTGCGGTAATTCTGCGATCTCGAAATGTGCCTGCCGGTGAGTCCGCTAAGAAAATCTACTAATGCACCCCAGGGTGCGGCCATCACCTGCTCTACCCACATACACGCGGGAAGCCGTCTCAGCGTAACCCAACATCCAAAAGGAGGAAAAGCATCTGTGGCGCTCTGTGGCGCAGGCACTGCGCCACATCCCATGTTCACTTGATCAGCCATGCGGGCCCTTACTTGCTGCACGCCCAAGCACTGCATGTTTCCAGTCCCCGCTGATCTACTATGTATAATCCTTGCAGCTTGAGCCTGGAAAGAGCGCCTCGGCCTTGTGGCACATTTCTGATCTTCGCTAGATAACGGGGTTGCAGTTGGGCCACTTCCGCAACTCTAGCAAATCTCTGTGGCTAATCGTTTGTAACTCCGCTCGTATTGAAATATGATACAACAGAATCTTGTGACGACACATCAAGGCCATTCCAATCTACATGCCCGATGCGGTTTGCATCCGAGTAGTTCAGTGTTCTCTCTTAGAATTGAACACCGTAGAGGTAATATTTTACACTGAGCGACCTTCAGCTGGTAAGATTCAGATGAAGTAAGCACTGAAAACGGGCCGCAAGGCAAACGCCCAGGATCTACCTAATCGTCTCAACAATATCACTGACCCTCCATCGGCCTCGCCTAAGTCCCTCGGGTTCTCCAACCTTCTTCTTGGGGCCTGGTGTTGTTTCGACCTGTCTTCGCTGTTTACCCAGCGCTGTGGACCGTTTCTCGCCTCCATCCATCCGTGGCTGGAGAGGAGCCTCCACGTTGCCTTGCCCACGGTACGGGCTTTCGGGAATCAAGTTATTGCGTAGGCTTCGGTTCCTTCAAATGCGCAGATGACCATCCCATCTACGGTGTAGACATGTCGCATTCGACGTTTATGTCCGGGAGTAGTCAAAGGACAAGCCTTCTCAGTGGCAATCAATCTAATCGAAGCCTTGCTCTGGCCAGCTTAGTCGAAGTCATAAATTCTTAAATACGACATGAAGCGGGTCCTGTACTCCAAGGGGCACCGGCCTGCCGGATACCTTGTCCCATGGCACACGGTCCTGCCCATGGTATTGGGCTGGGGGCCATGTCGAGCAAATTGTCCTGGGAGGTAACGATTCGAGTGATTGGCAAGGATCCCACAACGGGCCAGCCATTCCAACGCTGGGTATCGGAGCCTAATGCGAGTGCCGTACCCTCCCACCTGGACTTTCTTTCATAGATTCTGCGATTGGTTAACGAATGTGAAAGCAACAGTCCGCTGCTGCTCATCTTTAGGTTATTTTGCCTCGGCTTCATGATAGGTAGCCCTAAGGTGGGTTACACTTGCAGACTTGGCCGGCTCCTGGACACCGAGGCCACCTGCGTAGGCAGTGGGCCCCTGTTACTATTCCGCCGTTTAAGCCATCTGGTTCTTCGTGTTTAAGAATCGAACCACACGTTGGTCCTGTCCTGGTTGTCTTGCATTTCATATCCTGGCTTTGTAGTTCAGGGATCGGAGATACCCTCTGCGTGGGAGTTGAATCGGACCTCTTTACCTATTACCTAGGCACTAGCCATAATAGCGTGGGTCTCTTGACTCGGCGCACATACCATCATTCCGGCTGGAGAAAACGTTTCTTCCGTATATATCTGTGGGGCCATTCCCTTACACCTACTCGTATAGCCCCTAGGCTATTTGCTCCTTCCAGTCAGGTGTTTGCCCAGCGCTGGACTCAACTCTCTTATGGGAGTTCTTTACCCACTTGAGTGTCGCACCCCTTTGTAAACTGCGGTCTTGTTGACCGAGTGCCACCAAGGCGTCGTTTTCTCTTCTTCCCAAGTACGCCACGTTGCACATACTTGCTCATCCACCCAGCGGATATGGCGGCGTCTTCCGAATACTCGTCCATGGGTAGGGTCATGGGGCGCACCCAGCACCTCGCCCAAGAGCCGATGCCTGAGAAGGCAGACGACCGGACCGAAACATATCTTACAGCCGTGGGGGCCCTTTTCGAAAATGCGCGGGAGCCAAACCTTCGCCCAAATTCTCTCGAACTCAGCGAAGGAGAGGATGCTACCAGGAACACCCACGAGGTCACTTCGTCAACCGAAGCCATGCTCAGCAGCAGCGCTGAGGTGAACAGCATCAGCGCCTCGCTTGGCAGCTCACCGTCGACCCCGACCCCAAATCAAGCGCTGTTCGGCCCGTATGTCTCGAAGGATGACTTCGGTCTCATCCTTAAATCAAAGAAAAGACGAAGAGCGGAGAGCGCAGCCGGAGCCAAACGTAAGTCCTTTCCTCCCAAATAGATGTCCAGCGACAACCTGCTTGAAAATTTCCGGAATCAGTTGGACGTCAGCGTTGGCCGATTACTCCACGGAAGTTAGCATTATACAGTAACAGCGAAATTTCTTTCTCGTTGTCGTGGACTATCGATATAACATCAACTGGAATCTGCATTGTAGGGGCGCCGGAGCTACTAGAGTCTTTGATCTAGGTCAAGTGTTGCTGCGTATCCCTATTGGACCTGAAAATGTTGACAATGCCTGTTGTCCGTCACTGACAAAGTCGCTGCAGGAATACGGAGGTCGGCAGGCACACCAGGGAAGTTGTCCACCCAATCCGACCGTTCGAGCGATGCAGCTGAGACTCGCAACATCGGCGACGAACGAGACCGAAACAGGACGCCTACCACGTACATTTCTCAAAGCTATACCCCGTCGCGCCACTCCTCACAGTCCGATGAACATTATAAGGAAGAGAAGGAGCCAATGCCGCCTTTTCCGTTCTCCGAGTATTCGCTCTACGATGCGCGTCCCACGATGGAGGCTATTGAAGATGCCAATACATATTTTCCGGTTGAAGAGCAGCCGTGTGCAGAATAGGTTCCCGAAGCGACCATTCCGCAGCTGAAGATAGCCTTTGGGACTAGATTATATATAGCGCAAAGGTGACTCCAGTCTTTTCCTTACTTTGCATTTCCGCTTCTCCTCGCCCGGTGTTTTTGGACTATCCTCTTCTCTCTCCCGTCGCACTCCATTCTTTCGTAGACTTTCCAGGCCCACACAGGCGATCATGTGGCAACAGCCGCTAGTCTTTTCGTATTACTACATTTCCCACCTGGGCCCCACCAGTTTTGTCGCTGTTCTACTGTTTTGGGTACTGTGAACGTTGGAGTTGTACCTTTCGTTACCACTTTGTAGATTGTCATCTTTATGGTATCCCAGATATCCCCAGAAAGTGTGCCATCTGATACTCCTGAGACTTTAGGCATCCTTTCCCCGTCTCGCCCATGTGACACCAGAGCTTTTCCCAGGATACTCCTCTCAACATCCCTGCCGGGGCCACGAGCGCAGGGGGCATGGCAAAGTCGGCCACCCAACATATGGCCAAGCGAGCGAGAGACTGGGGAAGATTGCTGTTAAATAACTGAGGAGAAGGACGAGGCTTACAACAAGCAGGCAACAATGCGCTGGCAAGTGCAAAGGCGGGGCATGCAGATGGTGTGCCTTTAGCCCGAAGGCATGCGGCACGCGGCAGTTGTTATCTAAAGCACGACGCCTCGACCCGAGAGATGGGGCGCATGTGCAACAGGACAGAGAGACCCATCCTACTCCACGAAGACGATAGCCGGACGTTGCGATTAACTCTCGATGACGCCACTAGTTCACGCTCGGCGATCCAGATGGCGCTGGCTGCAAGCACGGTCCCTGCTTGAATGGCCGGGGCTTCTTGTCGCAGGGCAGATGGTGGCGTGGCCGGAGTTCCGCGTGCTACCGGGTGGACCAGTGTTCTTCTTCGAGACGACCTCTCGATGTGTACGAGCATTTTGGATCGGGAGCTGGGCAGCTAAGTGAACAGCTGAGCATGGCACGATTGTCGGGACTGCAGCGCGACGTCTTGGTGCTGTATAGACAGTGCCTGAGAGCTGCGAGGGAGAAGCCTGCGGTGAGTCTGTCCTGCCCTTTCTGTCGCTACGCCGCATGAAGATGGACACTCATGGTATGCATACAGGAATCAAGAGCAAACTTTCGCGACCTCACCAGGTAGGTCTGGATCCCCTACGCCGCTTGTGCACGACGTGGCCTCGACGGCTCGAACCTTGTTCATCCTCGGCAGATCCGAATTCCGTAAACACATTGAAATCGACAGGAAAGACTTTGGGACAATTGAGTATCTACTACGGCGAGGGAGGAACCAGCTGGAGATGTACTCGGAGCCAGGCATACGGAATGTTTCACGTTGATAAAGAAATGGAAGTGTCAATAGCACGCGGCAAGGGGCGATACACATCGCCGTGACCGAACAGCCTCCCCAAAAGGCAACGTTGGAAGCAAGAATCGGGCACGTCGCTATGGATGGGAGCAGGCTGCTCGAAGCTGTTTGCTAACAGGCACCAGTTCACGCGATACGGCATGGTCTGATGGTCTGATGACAGGCATATACATACATACCAACTACTGCATACATGTACATACATACATTGTACGTAGAATGAATACGAACACGTGATGGGCCGGCTTGGCGGTGGCAGCGCCCGGCGTTGACATGATGCGCTTACGTCGACGCGGGATGCTTTGCTTTTTGCAGCCAGACGACAAAGTCCCTCGCGGAAACTCGACGCAAACTCCAAACCGTCCCTCCTCCTCGCCCCTTCGCCCTCTCCTTCGCTGCTCCTTCACGCGCGCATCCACCTCCGCACCCGGAAGCCAGCCCGCTTCGCCGCAGGCCGTTCGTGTGGGCTTCCGCGACAGTGACCACGCGGGCAGCTCTTGGAGGCATCCCAGTCCCAAAGCGGGCTCCTGTTAGTCATGGATATTCCGCAACCAACGCCCCCGTTTGCGCTTCTCCAGCTCTCCAGCCAGGCACAGGCATGCCGACGGCCTTCACGGGGACGCAAATCCAGCGCCCAGCGCTCCCAGGCGCCCATGGCTCAGCACGCCGCGCTGGCGCAAAGAAAAAGCTGCCGTCCCAGCACGGGCGCTGTTTGCTAGCTGGCTGCTGCTGTTGCCCGTCGTGACTCGCTTTCACACGCAGCCAAGCGTGCTCCGGTCGGGGACGCCTTGGTCGCGTCATCTGCTGGCCGTCTTTGTTAATTTGTTTGTCGCACTGTTGCACTGCATGCAATCCTCCCCCAGCGCGCCGGCTCTATAACCTCGCCCCTTCCCCGCCCTCCTCGGCTTGACCCTCGTCTTGCCCGTCCCACCACAAGTGATACCTTCGCCCTCCCAGTAGCCAGCATGTCCCAGGAACGTGTTGCTTCGTACGGTCGCGGCGGTGCTGGTAGGCCTTTCTCTCCCCCCAAGTAATGCAACAGGCTGACAACCTCAAGGCAACATTGGCAAAGAGGACCCCGCTGCTCACACCACCCCTAAAGACCTTGTCACGCCAACCCTCAAGTCAGAGCACTATACCACCGGCCGTGGTGGCTCCGGCAACATGGCCCGTAACGACCCAAACCACCCCGAGATTGCCCGCGCCAGACAGGACGTCGATGCGCCAGCCCACCGTGAGCCCGAGGGCCCCCATCACTATGGCCGCGGCGGCGCCGCCAATGTCGCGAAGCCTACCGAAGATGAGGTGCGCACTGCCTACGAGCACAATCAGCGCAGGAGCGAGGAGGCCCGTCGCGAGGAGGGTACTGCGGGGAAAGGCCTCATTGACAAGGGCAAGGAGTTTCTCCAGAAACTCGGTGGGAAGAAGTAACGCGGCTGCTTGGCTTGGTTTCCTTTGCTCAACAATGTATGGCTCATTTCATGATACCCCTCAGGCAATGGTTTCTGCCTTGAGACGGGCTTCCGAGGTTCGATACTCTCTCCATTTCCCTTAGTTACCTCATCAATCCTAAATCATTGACTTTTCCTGCAAAAGAGCCGTTGAAATGGTGGGCAAGCTTGCTTGTCTCTCACGATGCTGGCCCGTGGTGCACACATGGCGCGAAGCCCTGCTTATGCGCAGCCTTGTAAATCTGGGGTAGCGTCTTCTCCCTATACAAGCTAGCAAATATCATTGCTCAAGCCTTGCCTTCTGTGCCAAACTGGCTAAACACGGTGACCCTCGTCCACCTATCGAATCATTTACCGCGTGAGCATCTCCGAGTTGACCGAAGCCGATAAGATCGGCAGGACAGGGCAGGGGGCCTGCAAACTCGACTTCACGTTTGAATTGCATTTGAACCCAAACACCAAAAGACCCTCTTTGCAGCCCGCCATATCTTTCTTAGCTGCCACTAACACTAGCAATAAATTGCGCCTTCCTCCTAGCCCTGCATCTCGTCACATGGTTGGGAAACACTACGCAATCCTTCCCGGTTGGTTCTCATCCTTGAAAATCGCTCGCCACAGACAACTTTTGACTAACAGCTCCGGCAGTCGATCACCTCCGCTGCATAAGGGCCTTCTGGGGGCCTTCTCCGTTATCTGCTCAGGCCTAGCTCCGTCTTAGCACATTGGCCGACATGGCGACAGGGCCTGCGTGCCAGGATGCTGCGCTCTTGTCCGACGTAGGGCAACTGGGAACCTATCTCAGCAACCCGTACTCGTTCGCGCTCAAATTCCGTCGTCCTGCATATCTTTAACGCCCCATGCCTAATACTCGGACGTGTCTTTTGCCGATTGGCAGCCGGGCACCCATATCTGAGCCTTAGTATGCGCCCGTAGTTTGCTTCCGTGTGCAACAAGATATCGTCTCATGCCGTGTTTTGCCCAGCTTACCCAGCCTTCTGAGCAAGTTTCCTAGGATGTGGGTTTAAGTAGCCTGGGTTGCGCCCTTGGATGCAACTGTCCATCGAGAGGAGCTTGCTTTTTTACCGAGGGAGAATTCAGCCCACAATGTCAACTACCGAAACAGAAACAGAAATTGAGACCGAGACATATGTTCACTATCATGATGGTGGCATCTATGGAAAGCGCCGTGTGCTCACGGGCAAAGATGCGAAGCCTACATTCGATGAAGTCCCCAAAATCGACATGGCGCGCATCTACTCGGACAACTACGAAGACCGGCAAGAGTTGGCCACAGAAGTTGGTGCTGCCTGTAGAGACGTTGGCTTCTTCTACGCCGTGAACCATGGCGTCGATGAAGAGTTGCTAGCCGAGACTTTTGCAGCCGTGAAGAAGTACTTTGATCTTCCGACCGAGGTCAAGATGGAAACGCACAACCAACGAACGGAAAAGTTCAGAGGGTATGAGGCATTTCTAGAGGGCAAGTTGGATCCGAATACACGAGGGGGTACGTCTGATTTCCATGTCGCTGCGTATTATCACCTACCGATCGACGAGCAAATCTTTGAGCGTCCGAAACCAGTCTCAGCTAACACATGCAACACCCAGATCTCAAGGAGGGCTTCCTGATGGGTGAAGACGCGACCGACCCAGAACAAAACCTGCCCCAACTCCTCACGACAAACAACACCTCCCGCAACCAATGGCCTACTCATCCTTCCGCCGCCTTCTTCCGTCCCGCCCTCTATGCCTACTACACCGCCATGCTCAACTTCTCCCGGCGCCTCTTACACATCTTCGCCCTAGCTCTAGACCTCCCGGAAACCCACTTCGACGCCATCTCCACGCACCCCATGACAAACGTGCGTGCAGTACACTACCCGCCGCAGTCCTCCGACTCGGACGTCGGCATCGGTGCCCACACTGACTTCTGCTGGTTTACGCTCGTCTGCCAATCCCCGACGGCTTGCCCTGCGCTCGAGGTCCTCAACGGAAACGGTGTGTGGGTGCCTGTGTCGCACCAGCCGCACAGCTTCGTCGTCAACATCGCCGACTTCCTGAAGCTCGTGACGGGCGGACGGTGGATGAGCACCGTGCACAGGGTGCGCAACATGGGTGGCGAGGAAAGGTATAGCATGCCCTTCTTCTTCAGCCCCAACGAGGACGCACGCGTCAGTGTTCTGGAGGCCTTTAGGCGACCAGGTGTGCAGTACGAGGAGTTCCGGGTCGGGGAGTATTTTCAGAAGAGGTTGCAGGTTGATAGGACGACGCACTTGATCAAGGAAGGGGAGAGACCCAGGCCGTATGTTTGAGATGTAAGAGCATCTAGACCCTAAGGAATTCACTCCGGATAATCATTGCACTATCTCGAGGTATCACTTTCAGAAGCTAGTTCTTTAGAGACGCTAGGTCCTGATTGAACCCCTATTTATTGAATTAATTTTCTTTTTCTTTCTTTTCTTTTTTTAGCTTATCTTCACAAGACCTCCTTCCTAATGAATCGGTTAAGGAACAGTAAAGTATCTTTTATTACGACTCTGGAATGTCTATCCGAGCATATTGATCATAAGCTTTCTGCGCCCCTAAAGATCACTGATGTTTCTAAGATGACAGTTTCTAATTCATCTGCACCTTCAAAAGCCCTTCTGTTGCTTCGATCGCAGAGTCTACGTAGTCGCTTCCGTAGTAATTCAAGTCATCGTCAGAAATTAGTGTTGCAACGGCAACCCCGGTCTTGCCCCACCGTATCATTGTTTTCATGCTGACTAAACCTGTGGCTTTAAGGCGCCTTATGGTGAAATTGGCCCGAACTCTTACAGCTTCATAGAGATCCTTTGCAGCGCTTTGAAGTTCACTGCATATTGATGTCGTAACCTCCGACTGAAAGGGATGCGAACGCTGCTTGGTGACCGATCGCAGTTGGTCAGTGAGTCGAGTCAAGACACACGCTATTTCCAGCAGCCCATGCAAGTATATCAATTCTTCTTCGTCGAGCTGCGGTCGGTTATATTTGAGCTCATTCACTGCCGGGCTATTTTGAAGTGGTTTGATATGCAACTCTCTAACATCACGAAGGAGTTCTACAATGCGAAATCCAAAGTTAGACAGAGTCATCTGGTGGATTATAATCTTCAACACTCACTTTCGAAAGTTGATGACTCAAATGTTGTCCCAGGCACTAAGCGGGAGGAAGAAGTTAGTACCAGTCAATGGGTAGGATGTATCGATATTACTCACGGGGACACTCGAATGCTCGAGCTACTATAGCCGAAATTGGGTCCCACAAATTATTCTTAAAGTCTCCTTTCCGATGAGGAGAACCAGAAGCGTCGTCTTCCTGGTTGGGCTGTGAGAAATATGCAGTCTTAGCCTTACCGAGCTAATAGTCAAAATAGTGAGTAAGTGCCATGGTACACACAATCTTTGATGCTACTCACTCTTGATGGAGTAATATCTTTGAACACAAGACCAGCAACAGTATCATACTGGATTTGATTGTCATATAATTGACGCTTTGCAGGTCGAGACCAGATCACGCTACGCTTACCCCAGGTTTTCGGTGTGTGGATCATCGTAGGAAGTGCATCCCAATCGCAATTATCCGAAACATGAATTGCTCCTGATTCTGGTTAGTGTTAGATACACACTCCGGTATACGGGCTGTAAAATGTAAAAACCGGACAACTTCAGAAGGGCGCCATACCATTAAAAGGAAGATCCAGAGACCTATCTATGGCTGCACCTCTCAATCGAGCCATGCGACGCCGCTCGATTAAACAAACTTGCTTTGTCAAGCTCCAGCGCAGCTTGTGCTTAAGCTCAAGCAACTCAAGGGTTTTGTCGAAACAGAAACCCTGCACGCCAGCATAGAGTAGGTCATTTGTTTTGTCTTCCATCCGTCTAATGGCATTAATAGTCTTCTCGGCTTCGACATCGGCGGAGAAACCTCTATGCCCCTTGGAACCAAAGGGATGCGTTTGCGAAATACGAAAGAGGAGCACCCATGACACAGTGTCATGCAACATCTCTTTAATTTTAGCATGATTGTAGAGCTCAAATGCAACATTACCAAAACCGAGAGCCAGGTGTAGTCGGGAAGCGAGCAAAGCTAATGGTCGGCTTTTCGAATCTAACTCGAGTGATAGAGCATGTCGTGTGAGCACTGTCGCTTGATATAGATATTCTATCGAATCTGTGGCTTCGAATAAGTGTAGTAACGCTTGAACCGCAAGCACGAGGCATATAGAATCATCTAAAGCCCCTTCCGTGTCTTTTCTGACGCAACAAAGTTTAAGTGCATTGCAGACAAAAACTTCAAGTAGTTCCAAATCAGGGATTTGGACTTGAGATACCAGAAGTAGAAGTTCAAACGCTAACACTTTTTCTTCGGTGTAAATCCATTTCTGAACTTCACCCTGTATATTCCAGTGAGCAACCTATATATTCCTAAGCAACAGCGGCATACCTTAGGGATATTTTCCGAATTCGGCCTCAAGGTGCGAGCATGGTCATTGATAAATAGCTGAAAATTCCTATGCTCATTGAGTGGAAGACGAGCCACAAAGCGGCGAAGGTCTTGAAAGCAGCTTGACATTGAGAAGTTATGAAGGTAATAGTCTTTGATAGCGTCCAATACTGGTTCACCAATGTATGATGTCAATGTCAAATGCGTAAGGCGCACTGCTCGAGGTGTTGCAGAATCCATATCGGACAACTTCATTGGAAATATACGTGACCTCAGGTCTTCAATACGCTTTTTAGCCCTATAGACGTTAGTTTTTTTTACCGATGGCATGATTAGAGAAGCTTACTCTGGCTCTTGATAAAGTTGTGTAGTTGATTCGAGTAGGTGACTCCAAACGACCCAAGAAATAGTACACACTTCATTCATGGTCTCTGTTCTCAAGACTGGATCGACAGGCTCGCTACCACCTTCGGTAGCATTTTGACTTTCCGGTGCTGGTTCAATGATTCGGTTGATCATCACCATGCATTGTTCTTCAAGCTGCTTCCACGCTTTCTGTTTGAAAGCAACTTCCAGAGCGAGCAGTGTATAGTCCCAATGATGGCTATCCATAACTTTTCTGACATGAGGGGGAGGCTTTTTCCAGAGCTCAAAGAGTTCAGTAACGCGACCCTGTCTTTTGTAGATCGCGGCCATGAACCGCAGGTCACTCATACTGCTCACCCGAATAGTTTCGTCCTGGAGAATATGAGATTATTACAAATTTAAGAAGTTCCAGAAGTATGACTTACCATTTGTTTCGGGGAACTGTCATATGCATCCTTGATTTGCCGCAGAGCAAGGGTGAATTGTATTTGACTGCTCATGTCCGGTTTCCCAGACTCCTTGCTGACTTCATTCTTCTGCTCTCCTGATAGTTGGTTCGATAAAATCAGATAATAATACGAAGCCTTTTCAGACTGCGTGTTGGGGCCCTCTTTCCTCACCTGCAAAATCGCCTGTAGATTGTGAGTATACGTAGCATAATCAAGAGTAGATCGACAAACAAATCGGACATCCTCCCAGCATTCTTGCTTCATCGCATTAGTAAGAAGCTCGGACCAAAGGTTCAGCTTCGCCCTTCGGTTCGGTAAAACTTTGGCGGCATTCTGCCATGCCTTCAACCCTTCCCCGCCCACAGAGGAAAGAGGTGTAAGAGATTTTGAGAGCTGATTAGTTGCCTCTATAAAGTTACGATATATCAAGGCCAGCAGAGGAAGATCTGTGATTGGTGGCTGACGTTGAACAAGGCTTTGTAGTGTGGTAATAACCTCATTAGTACGGTCATGCAACAATAGCAGAACCGAAGTTTTCCACGTCTAAACCGGTTAGCCGTGCAGTTGGATTTAGACTTTACACTTACCAGCACGTATGGGTCGGTTGGACGCTTTTTCAAAAGTTTGGATATGGCATCCAAGGCATATTTCGGCTTGGTGTGCTCACGTTGAGCCTTACAGAGCTTGTCCCAATTAAATGCCATCTGGGTTGCGCATTCCGTGGTGGTATGTAGTGAATCGTTTGTGGCATCCGCGGTATAGAAAAATGATAATAGTACTAGTGTACAAGGGCTGTCAAAGGTGGGGGCTGCGGTCTGGTGGGCGCAGCAGGAGAAAAGGCAGTTTGTCGCGCAGATGGTTGGTTACGATTTCCGTCGCTAAGGCACCCATTGGACCACCGTGGATCACGTGATTGACCGTCTTAGAAGTACCATGTGTGCTTTACAACCCCAATTGATACAGTAAGTAGATAGGTTCCACTATAAGATTTACCATCCTCGCATGTTCACTCAAAGCTTTACTTTAGACGATATTCTTCAAAATTTTACACTATATACACACTAATATGTTTTACATGCAGATACGCTTCGGGTCATCTTCTATTTATCACTTGATAGCGGCGGAAACAGCACACCTTTGGACCCTACCCCAAGATCAATGAACGGCACTCCATAATCTGGGTCCTTTTGTGGCTGACAGTATTCATACACGCGACGCGACTCTTGCACGCCAAGCTGATCCAGTAACATGTTCGCTTTGGTAGGCATATACGGTTTTAGGAGAATCCCAGCCATGCGTAACGCTTCAGCGGCAAAGAAGATAATTTGATCAACCTCTTCGCCAGGCTCACCTTCACCAAAGGGGAGAATCTTATCCCATGGTGACCGCAACTGGAAAAACTGATTTGACTGAGAGCTTTTAGCACAAGGCCTCATCGGAACGCATCGTAATACTTGACTTACCTGTCTAATAAATTCCGCAATGCTACGCAAAGCAGCTCGTGGATCGTGTGCATCCAAATGCTCCGCAACTTTTGAGGGCACTGTTGACAAAACATTACTATAGAAGCGCGAGCCGGGGCCTTCGGTCCATTCTGATGCATCTCGTGGGCTCATTCGCTCAACGGCCCCCCTGACGCTCCATCTCTTGCCTCTCATAACGCGTGATGCAAGATTACCTAGTTGCTGATTGAGGAGCTTATTATAAAGCTTGATGATCTGAGTATTGTCGTAATTGCCATCATCAACAATACCACCTTCGTGGGCTAGGTAGCAACGCATGACGTCTGGACCGAATCGGTCGATGGCAAGAAAAGGGTCGACTACCCGACCAGTGGATTTAGACATCTTGGACCCACCTAATGTCCAGTGCGCATGGGTGAGAATCCTCTTGGGTAGAGGAAGACCTAGTGCCATGAGGAAAGCTGGCCAGTATATGCAATGAAAGCGAACAATGTCCTTTCCGATTACTTGGCAATCCGCAGGCCACCCTTTTGCATGCTCTCGGCCAGGAGCCCAAGGGTATCCGGCTTTCGTAACATAATTCATCAAAGCATCGAGCCAGACGTATATAGTTTGTGTCTCATCCTCAGGGACTCTGATACCCCAAGTTAGACGTTCCGACGGGCGCGAAACCGACAGATCTTCGAGACCAGACTCAACAGCTCGGACTACTTCCTTCATACGATGTGCTGGCGTGATCCAATCGGGATTCTCATTGTAAAACTGCAGCAATGGCTCGCGAAAGGCGGATAGTCGGAAGTGGTAGTTCTCCTCGGATGACCACTCCACTTCGCTCCTGGTCTCTGTCGAAACCTTTCGTAAGATCAGCTTCCGTTAGAAATTATGCCTACCGTACATACCATCATTTTTCGCCCAGTAGATGGATCGAGGTACAGCATGACTGCTGACTGTGGATAAAAGGCCTCATCGGTGATAGAGTACCACCCCTCGTGCTTTTTAGTGTATATGAGACCTTTCTCTTTCAGCAAAAACTGCCAAGATTCAGCCTACGTCTCAGCAAGCACAGTGCTTCTCCTAGCCATACCCACGCATATTCCACCGCTTCTTTGTGTTCCAAGTCTGTGGTTCGCACGAAGTGGTCGTTCGATATAAGCGCTTTTTCGGCAAGCTCCTTGAATATGACGGCGCCCTTGTCACAGAACAACTTCGGCTCGACGCCGGCTTTTGCAGCTGCGCGTTGGACCTAGTATCGTCAATTTTGTGTCCAATTGACCAAAGAAATACAAGCCTTCAAACCGTGTTCATCTGTCCCAGTGCAGAGCAAAGCATCCTCACCCTTGAGCACCCTCCATCTCTTTAAGATATCGGTAAGGACCACAGTGTAGAGATGTCCGACATGTGGGGCTATTTGGAGAACTTAGCAATCGCATGCAGCGCCTGAAGAAAAATGAACAGTACGGACCTGCATTGACATAAAAAATAGGTGTGGTGATGTAGTAAGGCTTTTGAGAGGAGAGAGTTTGGTTTGTGAGCAGTCGGGTAGGATTGTGTTGGCGCAGGTAATGGCTACAAGGTCTCGGTAAGGCCTGTGACTGAGGCCTATGTAGGCTCCGAGCTATAATGGACACGGAATTAAGCAGATGCGAGCGCATTCTGCATTCTTGCACATCAACATGATTGCGACCTCAACTCCTCCAAGCTCACTCGGGAGCTTCCAACTTTTGCGCACAGACCATGCAAGGGCTGCTGATGTAATCAACTGAGCATGACGGGACCTCATCTCTACCACCTCCATGTACCAAACCCCGAACCTTGGGTATAAGTTGTTTAACTTCTGTGTTCATTACCTAATTGCATCAGAAAATTTCAGCTCCTCATCGCTCGTAGCTAATGTGAACAACTTCCCTCTTGGTTGAAGGATGCGAACACCGTTAAATGCTAAGGGTCTTCCTCGAGAGTTTACTCTTCATTTCGACTTGGGAGATAACTGTGCAGCTCTATCCGAACTCATCTTTCCATCGTAGATATAGTAAAAGATAGCTCAGGATAAAATTAAAGACTCAATTTCGCAAGCCACCTAGAGCTACAGAATCTGTAAGTGTAGGACATGAACTCATACATGGACTAGCAGGCATATACATTCGCTAGCTATGTCCGCTTTCGTTTGTACGAGTTCCCTCTTAAAACTTCCAAAAATCTAGCCTTTGCAACTGGAATTCTTGATCAACCGATCATTGGTCTGTTCACAGGTCGTTGTTGTTGTTGCCAAGACTTACTTTGTATTCAGTCTATTCAGACCCCAAAACGGAAATTGCCTCCACTTCATGTTCACTAGCATCACTCGTGGAAGACAGAGTACAAAGAATGCATATTATCCTTTGTGGAGAAGACGAAAGCTCACAGGAGTTGGCCAGGTGCATCTACGTGTGCTCAGTGGTGGCAAGCACTGTCTGCCTATTGTTGTTGCCAAGCGAGTGCAGTTGACTCGCAATCTACAGAGACGCTATTGGGTTTTCTTTTGAACAGCATTTCTCAATATGGGTGTCAATAGTTCTCGGTTAGCAGCCACTCGACCTTGTTCACACACACTACTCGCTCTCTTTATTGACCTTATTGACCTTATTGACCTTATTGACCTTATTGACCTTATTGAGCATTAGTACG
>Ga0247757_10000366_pt1 | contig 38070 bp, 42 predicted proteins | sample UWRJL126311R4_FD_180929 | JGI IMG/M metagenome (GOLD analysis project Ga0247757, IMG submission 180929) | Plant litter microbial communities from Arlington Agricultural Research Station in Wisconsin, United States - UWRJ-L126-311R-4 | ecosystem: Environmental > Terrestrial > Plant litter >... | reverse complement strand
GAGGCCGTCGAGGAGACCGAGGAGACGGGCGAGATCAACCCGTCCGGCCTCTTCCCCGAGGGCGACGAGGACACCCGCACGCCCGTCTGAGTCAGAGGACGGGCCGCGCGCCCGGGGCGGGCGGCTCGGGTCGGCGGTGCACCTCGTCGCGCAGCCGCGCGACGAGGGGGCTGTCGTCGCCCAGCGTCTCGCCGGCCGCGGCGAGCGCCCGCTCCGCCGCCTCGAACCGGGCGCGGGCGATCGTCTCGGTGACGAGCCGGCCGAGGTCGGCGGCGCGCAGCTCGAGCGCGTCGTCGGCGAAGCGCACGCTGCGGACGGCGCCCGACGGCTCCGCCGTCACCTCCACCTCGCCGCGCAGCGAGCGCACGGTCGCGGTCGTCGCCGCGATCCGGTCGGCGAGCGCATCGACCGCCGCCGTCCGTGCCTCGGCCTTCGCGATCTGCGCCCGCACGGTCGCGCGCACCTGGTCGGGGCCGCCGTAGGGGTCGGTCATGTCGTCCTCCGCGCTCAGCCGAGCGTCTTCTTGATGGCGTCGACGTCGTCGCGGATCGACGAGTCCGGCGCCCGCACGCCGAGGTCCGCCGCGTCGTCGCGCAGGTCGATGAGGTCGCCGTGGAAGTCGGGCGTGAACACGGCGAACGTCAGGTGGTCGAAGGCGGTCGCACCCCGGGCGTCGACCGCGGCCGTCAGGAGCGGACGGAGGCGGTCGGCATCCATCGTGTCGTCGGTGACCGCGACACCGACGAACAGCACGTTGGCGAAGCCGTCCTTGCTCGCCTCGACGTCGACGCCCACGAGGTCGGGATCGGCAGCCGTGACCGCGTGCTTCACGTCGGCGAGGATCCGCTTCTGATCCAGCGGAGCGCAGCCGGCGAGCGCGACGAGCGACGCCGCGGCGACCGTCAGCGCGATCCCGGCGCGAAGCGGGCGGGCGATGCGCATGCCTCACCCTCTCATTCGTGGAAGGTGTGGAACTGGCGGTCGACGACCCGTCCGGTGACCATCGCGCGCACGTCCGCCGCCGCGTCCGGGTTGCGGGCCTCCCAGCCCGCCACCGACTGCGTGTAGTTCTGGTTGTTGTGGGTGTCGAGGGGGCCCCAGCCCGCCGGCGGATTCGGGAGCTTCACGTCGGTGTGGTTCGGCAGCGACGCGCTCGTGTCGGTGTACTGCCCGTCGAGCACCGGCACCGGGTCGGCCGCGTGCTCGAAGCTCAGCACGCGCGTGGTCGACGGGATGTCGAAGGTGCCGATCGGGGCGCCGTTCGTCACGATCGCATCCGTCGTGTACGTGCGGTCGTGCTCCGCGATCGAGGCGGCCATGATGCCGCCCTGGCTGAAGCCCGTGTAGACGACATGCGCGCCGGGCGGCACCCCGGCATCCGACATCGCCTGCATGACGGCGCGCTCGTACTGCGTCCGGCCGGCGCCGTCCATCGCGACGAGCGCGACGTTCGTGTCGAGGTCGTTGAGCGCCGGATTGTCGCCGAGGCCCGGGAAGTCCCAGTCCTGCGTCGACGGGAGCGCGACGACGTAGCGGGTCCGGCCGTCGGCCGCGACGATCTTCGTGATGTCGACCACGCTGCGGTCGGTGCCGCCGATGTGGTCGGCGTAGCCGTTGCCCTGCACGAGGTCGGAGAAGGAGGTCAGCTCGGTGACGCCGCTCGCGTCGGCGTAGGCGGCGCGCTGCTCCGGCGTCAGGATGCTCGGGTCGAGCTCCGTCACACGGCGGTCGGGCTCGAGCAGGTCGGCTGCGCCTCCGCCGACGATCGTGCCCAGGTAGCCGCCGCCGAGCACGCCGAGCGGGCCGAGCTCGGATCCGAGGATCGCACCCCCGACCCCGCCGAGCCCGTGCACGATGGCCGCGAGCGTCGGCCGCAGCCGCTCGAGCAGGTCGCCGACGACCGGCTGCAGCGCCTCGAGCAGGGCCTTCAACTGCGCGAGCGCCTGCGTCATCCGGTCGATGAGCTGTCCGACGATCCGGATGAGCTCCTGCGCCCGGTGCACGAGCGCCCTCAGCTCGTCGACCTTGTCGAACGGGTCGAGCGTGAAGCCGAAGAGGTCGACGACGAGGCCCGCGAGCTCGCTCAGCGCGCCCACGACCGCATCGTGCACGGCCGTGACGATCGTGGAGGCCAGCTCGAGCGCCGCCGCCGCCGCGGACGACCAGTCGGCGGCCTCGCCGAGCGCGCCGTCGAGGTCGTCGAGCCGCGTGCGGATGGCGCGCGCCGTCCGCCCCTGCTGGCTCGCCGATCTCGTGCGGGCCGCGGCCACGTCGCCGCGCGCGCCCGTCAGCGTGGACGCCACCCCGCTCCAGGTCCGCGCGAACGACGCGACCTGCGCCGTGTCGCCGACGAGCGCGTTCAGCCACTGGTCGAGCGGGTGCACGTACTCGAGGGCCCAGCTCACGATCCGCACGGTGGCGCCGCCGGGCTGGGCGAAGTCCACGTGGAAGGAGCCGGCCCCGCCCGGCGCCCAGGAGCCGCCGGCCAGCTGGGCCGCGATCCCGGAGCCGGCCGCGGCGGAAGCCGGCGCGGGTGCCGTGAGGGTCATCGCAGGATCGCCCGCCCGGCCACCTGGTCGATCTGCCGCTGCAGTCCGCCGATCGTGTCGACGATGCCGGCCTCGTTCCGCTCGAAGTCGGCGGCGGCCTCGCTCGTCGCCGCTCCCACCGCGGTCGCGAGCCCGCCCGTGACCTGCACGAGCTCGGCCACGTGCGAGACCAGCCCGGAGATGGGGGGCGCCATCCACGCGTTCATGAGGCCGAACGCGGATGCCGACAGCGGGGTCGCCGCGATCCGCTGCCCGGCGCCGGCGACGTCCTCGCCGACCGCGGTCAGGTCCTTCGCGACCGCGCGCAGGATCTCCGGGTCGATCTCGATGATCTCGGTGCCCTCGGCCATGCTCCCCCGTTCCCCGACCCACAGTAGAGAGAGGGAGACTCACTTGTCACCCGTTCGAGGGGGACGCGTCAGGCGACCGGGATGCCCGGCGGGGGCGCGGCGGGACCGGCCGCCGACGTCACGCGGTTGCCGCCCGCGTCCTTGGCCGCGTACATGGCCTGGTCGGCGAGGCGGATGAGCTGGTCGGTGGCGATCGCGACCGCGCCGTCCGCGAGCGAGACGCCGATGCTCGCCGAGAGCGCGACGTGGGCCGGGACCGTCTCGTACGGCTCCTCGAGGCGGGCGCGGATCCGCTCGGCCATCTCCTCCGCGCCGAGCGCGCCCTCGACGTCGGCGACCACCACGAACTCGTCGCCGCCGTAACGGGCGACGACGTGCTCCTCGCAGACCGTGTCGCGCAGCCGCTGCCCGACCTCGCGCAGCAGCCGGTCGCCCATCTCGTGTCCGAGCCGGTCGTTGACGCGCTTGAACCCGTCGAGGTCGACGAAGAAGATCGCGGTCGCGGCGCCGGCCTCGCCCTGCGGAGCCTGCAGCCGCTCCTCGAGGTAGCGCCGGTTCGGCAGCCCGGTCGTCTCGTCGTGCGTGGCGGCGTGCTCGAGCGCCGCCTGCAGCCGCATGCTCGTGATCGCCTGACCGGCCTGGCCCGCGAGGGCGCTCGCGAGCGGGGAGGCCTGCTCGTCGAACGCACGCGGGTGCAGGAAGAAGCAGGCGAAGGCGCCGAGCGTCTCGGCCTCGTGCCGGATCGGGGCGACGATCACCGAGTGCACCCCCGCGGAGGTGAAGGCGCGGCCGAGGGGCGCTGCCACCGCGTACGCCGCGTCCACGCCGCTGATCTTGGCGACCTCGCCGCGCCGCAGCGCGGGCAGCGCGAGCAGCTCCTCGTGGGCCAGGTCGCCGAACGGGTAGCTGCCCGCGGCCGGCTCGAGGCCGTCCGGACCGGCGAGGAACACGAGCGACTCCTCGGCCGCGTAGGCGCGCGCCGCGGTCTCGGCGAGGAGGACGGCCAGCTCCGGCTCGGTGGTCGCCTCGGCGAAGGCGATCGACGCGTCGATGACGAGCTGGAGCCGGTTCTGCGTGCGCCGGACGAGCGCGTGCGTCTCGAGGAGCCGGTCCTCCACCTCCTGGCGCCGGGTCGCGTCGAACACGACCGCGAGGCCCGCCTCGTCGGCGCCCTCGACGAGCACCGGACGACGGAGCCCGTCGGCGTTGCGGAGGAACACGATGTCGCCCTGGGTGAGCGCGCGATCCGGGTCGATCGCGTCGACGAAATCGGCCAGCCGGAGTCCGACCACGGAGATCGTGCCGGTCCAGGCCTGGAACGCGGTGTTCGCGCTCACGATGCGACCCTCGGCGTCGAGTTCGACCAGTCCCGACGGGAGATCGTCGGCCGGGATGTCGCGCATCCTCCCACCGTACGCAGGAGCTCCCGCTCGGTGCGCGGGGTTGCCGCCGGAGACGGCGCGGGCTATGCGATGTCGCGCATCAGCGGGGCCACGCGTCACCGCGTGCGAGCAGAGCCGCGACGTCGTCGACGACCTCGCGGGCGCCGCCGTCGGCCAGCTCGTCGGCGCCGATGCCGCCGCTGCGGACGCCGGTACCCGCGACGCCGGCCCGGTCGGCCGCGACCATGTCCCAGACGCTGTCGCCGACGAACACGGCGTCGTCCGCCACGACGCCCGCGCGGTCGAGGGCGACCTGCACGATGCCCGGATGCGGCTTCGCCTCGTCGACGTCGTCGGCGCTCGTCGTCGGCAGCTCGTCCGCTCCGAGCCCGAGCACGTCGAGCAGGATCGTCAGCTCGTCCTCCGGCGCGGACGTGGCGAGCACGACCGCGAACCCGCGCCCGCGGAGCGCGTCGAGCAGCTCCCGGGCCCCCGGGAGCGGCCGCAGCCGGTCCACGTGCTCGCGATAGAGGCGACTGTGCTCGTTCGTCGCGCTGTCGCCGAGCTCGTCCGCGCGATCGCCGAGCAGGTCGGCGAGGAGCCCGCCCGAGTCCATCCCGATGTCGCGGTGGATGCGCCACGCCTCCACGGGCGCGCCGACCGCGGCGAAGGCCCGCTGCCACGCGTCGACGTGGAGGTAGTTCGAATCGACGAGCGTGCCGTCGATGTCGAAGAGGACGGCGCGGACGGTCATGCGGCGACCCTAGGCTCCGACCCTCCGCCCGCCGCCGACCCTCAGACGGCGCTCAGTCGTCGCCGCGCCCGAGGTGCAGCGCGCCCCGCACCCGGTCGGCCTGCTCCGCCACGAAGGCCTTGGCCGAATCCGCCACGACGCCGATCTCGTGCGGGTCGATCTTGAGCAGGGCCTTCGCGGTGTTGATCGCGTACTCCTTCGTGATGTGCGGCGGCAGCGGGGGCACGTTGCGGCTGACGTGCGCGTCGATGACGGTCACACCGGGGTTCGCGAGGGCGCGATCGAACGCGGCGTCGATGTCGTCGTCCGTCTCGATGCGGATGCCCGTGAAGCCGAGCAGCTCGGCGTACCCCGCGTAGTCGACCGACTCCACGTCCTGCGAGGCCGGCCACAGGGGGTCGCCGTCCTCGGTGCGCATCTCCCACGAGACCTGGCTGAGGTCGTCGTTGTGCTGGATCAGCACCACGAACTGCGGGTTCGCCCACCGGGAGAGGTACTTCTTCACGGTGATGAGCTCGTTCATGCCGAGCATCTGGAACGCGCCGTCGCCGATCGTGCAGAACACGGGCCGGTCGGGGAACGCGAACTTCGCCGCCACCGCGTACGGCATGGCGGCCAGCATGGTCGCGAGCCGACCGGAGAGGTCCCCGCGCATCCCGGCGCGCAGTCGGATGTGGTGGCCGTACCAGTCCGCGGTCGTCCCGGCGTCCGCCGTCACGATCGCGTCGTGCGGGAGCCGTTCGTTCAGCGCCGCCGTGATCCGCCGCGGGTTCGCGCCGGTGTCGAAGGTGAGGGCCGCCTGGCCGGCCATCTCGTCCTCCCAGCCGCGCCACTCCTCGGCGATGCGCTCCTGCCAGGACAGGTCCTCCTTCTGCGCGAGGAGCGGGAGCAGCGCGTCGAGCGTCGCGCCCACGTCGCCCCAGAGGTTCACCTCGGTCGGGAACCGGGTGCCGAGCTGCTCGGGCTTGAGGTCGACCTGGATGCCGCGGGCCTGCCCGTCCTCCGGCAGGAACTGCGGATAGGGGTAGTTGCTCCCGAGGATCAGCAGGGTGTCGCAGCGCCGCATCTGGTGCAGGCTCGGCAGCGAGCCGAGGAGCCCGACCTGCTGGGTGTGGAACGGCACGTCGGACGGGATCACGTCCTTGCCCCGCAGCGCCGTGACGATCCCGGCGCCCGTGCGTCGCGCCGCCTCGAGCACCTGGGCCGTCGCGCCGCGCGCACCCGCGCCGACGAGGAACGTGACCCGCTCCCCCGCGTTGAGGATGTCGGCGGCCTTCCGGATCTCGTCGTCCGGCGGCCGCACCCTGGTCGACGCCGGCACGCCGCTCGACCGCGAGTCCCACAGCTCCATGGCCGGCGACTCGGCCTTCATCGCCTGCACGTCGTGCGGGATGATGACGACCGCCGGCTGGAGCCGCAGCCGCGCGGTCCGGAACGCCGTGTCGATCACGACCTGCGCCTGGGCGGGCGACACGATCGTCTGCACGTAGCAGGCGACGTCCTGGAAGACCCGCTCGAGGTTCGACTCCTGCTGCACGAAGCTGCCGAGCGCGTCGAGGCCCTGCTGCCCGACGATCGCGACGACCGGCTGGTTGTCCATCTGGGCGTCGTAGAGGCCGTTGAGCAGGTGGAACGCGCCGGGGCTGGAGGTCGCGATGCAGACCCCGACCTCGCCCGTGAACTTCGCGTGCGCGGTCGCCATGAGCGCGCAGATCTCCTCGTGCGTCGGGCGGACGTACTCCAGGCCCTCGCCCGCGCGCTGGGCTCTGCCGAGGGCGCCGTCGAAGGCGCCGATGCCGTCGCCCGGGTAGCCGAAGACGCGGCTGACCCCCTGCTCCCGGATGCGCTGGATGACGAAGTCGCTCACGGTCGTGCTCATGCGTCCCAGCTTCGCCGCCCGCCCCTCCCGCCGGCCGGATCGCGGCGGACGCTCAGCCGCGACGCAGCCTGAGCATCGCGTGCGCGCCGCCGCGCGCGGGACGCCGCGCACGCACGCTGGCCTCATGACGAACTGGGGATACACCCTCATGACCGAGCAGAGCGGGCCGAAGGAGCTCGTGCGCTACGCCGTCGCCGCCGAGGAGGCCGGCTTCGACTTCGAGGTGTCGAGCGACCATTACTCGCCGTGGCTCACCTCGCAGGGACACGCGCCCTACGCCTGGACCGTGCTCGGCGCGGTGGCGCAGGCGACGGAGCGCGTCGAGCTCATGACCTACGTGACCTGCCCGACCATCCGCTACCACCCGGCCGTCGTCGCGCAGAAGGCGGCGACCCTGCAGCTGCTCGCCGACGGGCGCTTCACCCTCGGCCTCGGCGCGGGCGAGAACCTCAACGAGCACGTCGTCGGCACGGGGTGGCCGGCCGTCGACGCGCGCCAGGACATGCTCGAGGAGGCGATCGAGATCATCCGCGCACTGCACACGGGCGAGCTCGTGACCTTCGACGGCGAGTACTTCCGGGTCGACTCGGCGCGCATCTGGGATCTGCCGGAGCAGGGCGTGCCGATCGGCGTGGCCGTGTCGGGCGAGAAGTCGGTCGAGGCGTTCGCGCCGCTGGCCGACCATCTCATCCAGGTGCAGCCGGACGCGGACGTCGTGCAGCAGTGGAACGGCGTGCACGAGGGGCCGTCGCGGGTCATCGGGCAGATCCCGATCTGCTGGGGACCCGACAAGGAGGCGGCGATCGCGCAGGCGCACGACCAGTTCCGCTGGTTCGGCGGCGGCTGGGCCGTCAACGCCGACCTGCCCACGCCCGCGGGCTTCGCCGGAGCGTCGCAGTTCGTCCGCCCCGAGGACGTCGCCGACGCGATCGCGTGCGGTCCGGATCTCGACGAGCTCGCCGAGAGCGCCCGCCCGTTCCTCGACGCGGGCTTCACCGACATCTGCTTCGTGCAGGTCGGCGACGAGGGCCAGGACCGCTTCCTCGCCGAGGCGGCGCAGCCCCTCCTGGAGCGACTGCACGCGCTCTGAGGCGTGCTGCCTCAGCGGTCGGGATCGGGATGCGGGGCCAGCAGGTCGAGGGCGATGCGCCACCCCTCGGCCAGGCCCGGCAGCCCGCCCGCCGCCAGGGGATGCACGTGCGGCCGGTGCAGGTGACGCCGCCACCAGGCCGTGCCGGGGTCGTCGTGTGCGCCGACGAGATCGGTCGGGACCCGTGCCTGCCGCACGCGTCGTCCCCACCCCGCGTCGGCGAGCAGGAGGTGATCGGCGGCCTCGCCGTCCCCGCCCGCCTGCTCGAGGGCGACCTCCTGCCGGCTCGCCTCGCCGGTCATGGGATCGGTCGCGTCGAGGTCGCGGAACGACGGATCGTCGAGCGCCTCGCCGCGCCCGAGCGGGGCCGCGGGCTGCACCACGACGAGCCGCGAGAGCTGCGGATAGGCGGTCGCGAGCGCCGCCGCGAAGAACGCGCCGTACCCGATGCCGATGACGCCGCCCAGTACGACGTCGACGCCGCTCGCCCGCTCGGACGTCGGCTCGAGCCTCGTGAGGTAGTCGTCGACGTCGCCGATCCACTCCTCGAGACGCGGCTCTCCCGCGTATCGATCGCTCGCCCCGTAGCCCGGGCGGTCGATGCCGATGATCCGGAGCTTCGAGTTCGCGCTCGCGGTCGGGTCGGGGTCGACGGAGCCCGTGCCGGGGGCGCTGTGACAGAGCACGACGACGCGCGAGGAGGCCGGCTCCCCGAGGCCGCTGATGCCGAGGCGGCGGCCGGAGCCCACCTGGTAGGCCATGTGGGTCATGCCTCCACCGTGCGCCCCTCCCGCGCACGCGGCTCGGCTGCGCCGGTGACGCGCAGGTTCGCGGCGCGAACCTCCACATCGGCTGAGTGACCCCCGTCCGGGGCACATCCGACCAAACCGGGGCGCGCACCGCCTCCGGACCCCGTCGCGTCACCGGGAAGGTCTCGGCGACGGAGTCGGGAGCTGGGCCCCGGCATGAACACCCACCCTGAAGGAGTTCATCGCAATGATCAGCACGAAGAAGACCGTGTTCGGGATCGCCGGAGCCGCTGCTGCAGCGTGCCTCACCGTCGGATTCGCCGCCCCCGCGTTCGCGAGCAGCGGCCACGACGGTCACGGCGACAGCACGTGGGACTCGTCGAGCATCAGCTCGACCAGCACCTCCACGAGCGCCGACCGCGCGAACCTGCTCGACGGCCTCACCGCGAGCGGCTTCAACCTGACGCCCTCGACCAACACCTGGACCCCGATCGTCCTCTCGCCCTCGGTGAGCACGGGCGACCTGCTGTCGGGCAACTCGACCGCGAACGGCAACACCGTCGGCTCGCAGAACCCGGTCCTGTCGGGCAACGACGTGACCGCGCCGGTCGCGTCCGGCAACGACACCTCGGTGGCCTCCGGCAACAGCACGCCGGTCGCGTCGGGCAACGACACCTCGGTCGACGGCAACGCCGTCGCGTCGGGCAACGACGTCAGCAACGACGTCTCGAGCACGACGGGGGACATCAACTCCGACGTGCGCGACCTCGTCGGCGGCATCACCGGCGCCGTGGGCCTCGGCGGCCTCGGCCGGTAATCCCCGGCATCCGATCCGGCGCCCCGCGACCACACTCTCCCGGTCGCGGGGCGCCGCTCCGTCCTCCCGCCTCCCGGCACGCACCCGGCGCGTCTCCCTACGATCGAGACCGTGACCCTCACCGCGCCCGACCCGCGCGCCCTCGCCGACGACGAGATCGCGGCGCTCCGGCGCGACTTCCCGATCCTCGCGACGGAGGTGAACGGGCATCCGCTCGCCTACCTCGACACGGCGGCGACCTCGCAGCGGCCGGAGGTCGTGATGGATGCCGAGCGCGAGTTCGTCGAGACGCAGAACGCGGCCGTCCACCGCGGCGCGCACTGGCTGGCCGGCCTCGCGACCGAGCGCTTCGAGGACGCCCGCGAGTCCATCGCCTCGTTCCTCGGCGCCGCGACCGACGAGGTCGTCTGGACCTCGGGCGCGACCGCCGCCGCCAACCTCCTCGCGTACGCCATGGGCGACGCGGCCCCCGGCTCCCGCTTCGCACTCGGGCCGGGAGACGAGATCGTCGCGACCGAGGCCGAGCACCACGCGAACCTCATCCCGTGGCAGGAGCTGGCGCGGCGCACGGGCGCGACGTTCCGCTACATCCCGGTCGACGACCGCGGCGCGCTCGACCTGAGCCGCCTCGACGAGGTCGTCACGCCGCGCACGCGTGTGCTCGCCGTCGCGCACGTGTCGAACGTGCTCGGCACGATCGCCCCGGTCGCGGAGCTCGTCGCCGCCGCGCACCGGGTCGGCGCCGTCGTGGTGCTCGACGCGTGCCAGTCCGCGCCGCACCTGCCGATCGACGTCGCGACGCTCGGCGTCGACTTCCTCTTCTTCTCGGGACACAAGCTGCACGGCCCGAACGGCGTGGGCGTGCTCTGGGGCCGCCGCGAGCTGCTCGCCGACCTGCCGCCGTTCCTCACGGGCGGATCGATGATCACGACCGTGACGATGGAGCGCGCCGAGTTCCTCGCGCCGCCGCAGCGGTTCGAGGCGGGAACGCAGCCGGTCTCGCAGGCCATCGCGCTCGCGAGCGCCGTCGACTACCTGCGCACGGTCGGCATGGACCGGATCGCCGCCCACGAGCACGCCCTGGGCGCCGACATGGTCGCGCGGCTCTCGGCGATCGACGGCGTGACCGTCATCGCCGCGGAGTCCGGGGCGCCGCGCACCGGGATCGCCGCGTTCACCGTGGACGGCATCCACGCCCACGACGTCGGCCAGTTCCTCGACGACCGCGGGATCGCGGTCCGCGTCGGCCACCACTGCGCGCAGCCGCTGCACCGCCGGTTCGGCGTCACGGCGACCACCCGGGCGAGCGTCGCGCTGCACACGACGCGCGACGAGATCGACCGGCTCGTGGCGGGCGTCGCCGACGCGGTCGCGTTCTTCGGGAGGGCCTGATGACGAGCGAGCTGGAGCAGCTGTACCAGGAGGTCATCCTTGACCACTCGAAGCGCCCGCACGGCCGCGGGCTGCTCGGCGGGACCGCGGCGAGCTCCCACCAGGTCAACACGACGTGCGGCGACGAGGTCACCTTCGAGCTCCACCTCGACGCCGACGGCCGGATCGCCGACGGCCGCTGGGAGGGCCACGGCTGCGCGATCTCGCAGGCGTCCGCGTCGCTCCTGAGCGTGGTCGTCCCGGGCCTGGAGCCCGCGGAGCTGCGCGAGCGCATCGACGGATTCCGCACGGCCCTGCGCTCGCGCGGCGCGATCGTCCCCGACGAGGATCTCGTCGGGGACGCCGCCGCGCTCGCGGGCGTCGCGCGCTACCCGGCCCGTGTCAAGTGCGCGATGCTCGCGTGGGTCGCGGCGGAGGACGCGCTCGTCAAGGCCGGGTGACGCCCCGCGTCGCCCGCGCGCCTGCTCCGGATCGCGTGCCCACGAAATCCCCGCCCCCGAATCTCGGGGCGACCGGATCCAGCACGCATCTGCTTACCCTGGCCCTCCCGCCGAAGTGAGGTGTCATCATGACCGAGCCCGACCCGCGTCCGGCCCCGCTCAGCCCCCTGGCCCGCGTCACGGCGATCGTGGCGGTGTCGGCGACCGTCGGCACCGTCGTGCTGCTCGTGTACGGGATGGTCGCGCAGCTCACCGTCTGACATCGGCGACGGAGCTACGGGTGCAGGCTCCGCGACGTCTCCTCGCCGGCCTCGTCGGCCATGCCGTCGAGCACCTCCCGGATCGCGTCGCGCGCGTCCACGGTCGGAGCCCAGCCGAGCTCCTCCCGCGCCCGCGTCGTCGACATCGTGGGCACCTCGAGCGCCATGTCGAGCCAGCCCGGCTCCGTCGGCTGCAGGCGAAGGTGGAAGCTCAGCGACACGAGGGTGCGGAGCCAGGAGGCCGGGATCGGGAGCCAGCGGCCGCCGAGGATGCGCGCGACGCCGCGGGGCGCCACCACGGGATCGCCGGCCAGGTTGAACGCGACCCCGGGGGCCTGATCGACGATGCGCGCGATCCCGTCGGCGAGGTCGTCCGCGTGGATCGCCTGCAGCCACAGCCGCGGCGGGAGCGGCACGAGCGGGAGGCGGAGCCGTCCGATCCAGCGCGGCGGGATCCGCCCGAGGAAGAGCCGCGCGATCTCGGACGCGGCCGCCCGCTGGAAGACGAGCGCCGGCCGCACGCGCGTGACGGTCAGCCCGGGATGCTGGTCCTCGACCCGATCGAGGAGCCGCTCGACCGCGGCCTTGTGCAGCGCGTACGTCGAGGTGTGGATGCCGCCCGTCGGCCACGTCTCGTCGACCGCGGCGTTCTTCGGCCCGGGGCTGTACGCGCCGACGGAGGAGACCACGACGACGTGCGGCACATCCGCGGCGACGACCGCCTCGAGCACGCGGCGCGCGCCGTCGACGTTCGTGCGGCGCATGGTGCGCTCGCGATGGCCGGGCTGCAGCTTCCAGGCCAGGTGGATCACGGCGTCGGCGTCGCGCAGGACCGGCGCCAGCGCTCGCACCGCGCGGTCGCGCGACAGGTCGATCTCGTGCCAGTCGATGTCGGCGTACACGCCCTCCGGCTCCGGCGCGTGGCGCGAGACCCCGACCAGCTCGTGGCCGTCGTCGGCGAGGCGGGCGAGGATCGCGAGGCCGAGGTTGCCGGACGCTCCCGTGACGACGATGCGCATGCCGCCACGCTAGGCGCGGGGGCGGGGCGCGGGGCCGGTCCCCCCGCGAACACGCAGGCTCAGCTCGCCGCGTCCTCCTTCGACGCGTCGGCGAGCGGCAGCAGCTGCTCGCGCAGGTAACCCGCATAGCCGCCCTCGGTCCGGCCGATCCGCCGGCCGGAGGTGACGACCTCCCCCGCATCGGTCTCGACGACGGCGGCGAACGGACGCATCCGGTTCACGAGGTCGACGTCCTCGTGCTCACGGAGCGGCCGGTAGCCGCCGGCCCGGAGGTAGCTGCTCGCGCGGGTGCCGAGGTTCGCGCCGTGCACGTGGCCGATCGCCTGACCATGCGCGTGGGTCGCGACCCAGGCGCGCACCTGGGCGGGGGTCAGCTCGGCGAAGCGGGGGCGCACCGTGCCGATGACGACGTCGGCGCCGAGGTCGGCCATCCGCAGCTGCTCGGCGAGCCAGTCGTGCGGGACCTCGGAGTCCGCGTCCGTGTGGGCGAGCCAGTCGGCTCCCGCGGCGAGCGCGCGCTCGGCGCCGGCCGCGCGCGCCGCCCCGACCCCGGACGACGGGAGCTCGAGCACCTCGGCACCGAGCTCGCGGGCGATCCGCGCGGTGTCGTCGCGACAGTCGTCCGCGGCGACGACGACGTGCACCGGGATCGCGACCTCCTCGGCGGCGCGCGCGATCGAACGGAGCGCGGGGCCGATCAGCTCCTCCTCGTCGCGCGCGGGGACGACGACGCCGATGCGGGCGATCATGCGAGCCCCGTCCGCTCGGCGACGGAGCGCGGATCCCGGCCCACGACGTCGATGAGCAGGTCGCGCTCGACGTGCGAGGCGAGCGGCGCGAGCCCGAGCGCGCCGAGCTCCGCGTGCACCTCGTCGCCGGTCAGCGGGTAGTCGCGCACCGCATGCCGCCAGTGGCATGCGACGATCACCCCGTCGTCGGTGAGCGCGTCGCGCAGCTGCGCGAGCAGGCGGCGGAGGGGATCGCGCGTCAGGTAGTAGCCGACCTCGGACAGCACGATGAGGTCGTAGGAGCCGGGCGGGATCCCGTCGCGCAGGTCGTGCCGGGCGAAGCGCGCGCGGTCGCCCACCCGCGCGCGGGCGCGGTCGAGGGCCGCGTCGGAGATGTCCACCGCGAGGAGGTCGTCGACCCGGCCGGCGAGCCCCTCGGTGAGGACCCCGATCGAGCAGCCGAGTTCGAGCCCGGTCGCGTACCGCTCGGCCGGAAGGCTCGCGAGCGTGAGGGCACGCTTGCGGCGCTCGTACCAGCGGACCTCGAATCCCCAGGGATCGTCGTACCGCGCGTAGAGCTCCTCGAAGTAGTCGGCGGGGAGCGCGTCGGCGATGAGGAGGTCGTCGTCGCGCAGGAAGTGCGCGAGCAGTTCGGGGCGCAGCAGCGGGTCGTCGCCCGCGACCTGCGAGGGATACCGGTCGAGCGCGTCGCGCTTCGCGGCGGCATCGCCCGCGGCCCGCACCATGCGCGGCCACGGCACGCGCTCGTCGGCGGGATCGGCCCAGTGCCACATCCAGATCGGGTACGACGCGGTGGGGCGGTCGGCCGCGACCTCCGCCACGAGCTCGCCGACGACGCGGTGGTCGTGGTGACCGTCGCCCGCCCACGGTGCGAGCACGAGCCAGTCGCGCGGGGTCGCCGCGACGAGTGCGTCGAGGTCGGCGCGGAGCTCGTCGCGGTGCGCGCCGGTGGCGGCGTCGGGGTGGTCCCAGGTCGTGATCCGGACCTCGGCAGCCAGGGACTCGAGCGCGGCGTGCAGCTCCGCGCGCCGTTCGGCGACGATCGCCGGGTCGCCGTCGGGCGCACCGCCGGTCGCGACGGCGACGTGCACCGGGCGCCCGCTCGCGGCCATCGTGCGGATGACGCCGCCGGCTCCCAGGGTCTCGTCGTCGGGATGCGCCGCGATCACGAGCAGTCCGGCGAAGCGCCCGAGATCGAACGCGGGGAGTCCGCGGACGCGCTCGTCCCACGCGGACGCCGGCGTGCCCGGCTCGCGCGCATCGAAGCTCACCACGGCGACGGCCCCTCGGCGAGCGCGCGGCCGAGCGACTCCTGGTCGCGCTCGGCGTGGTGCTGGCGCACGTAGAGCTGCAGGTCGGCGACGCGCTTGGCGTGCACGGGATCGGTGGCGAGCGGTGCCGGACCGAGCGCGTGACCGGCGCGGTCCACGACCTCCTCGCACGCGGCGGCGACGGTGGCGCGCACGCGCTTCGCGAGGACCCGGCCGGGAGCACCGTCGTCGACGAGATCGGCCGCCTCGGCGAGCGCACGACGGGAGTCCTGGAGCAGCTGGTCGATCCGTCCGAGATGGGCGAGCAGGAAGGGGTTCGGCTTGGCGGCCGCCGCCGCGTGGACCGTCCGCGCGATGCCGACGGCGCCGCCGAACCAGCAGGCCGCGACGCCGATCCCGCCGTACTCGAAGCCGGGACGCGTGAGGTACCAGCCGGGCGCGCCGACCGGATCCGCGCGCACCCCGTCGAGCCGCACCGGCCCGCTCGGCACCTCGGTCAGCCCGCGCGCCGCCCAGGCGCCCTCGACGACCTCGACGCCCGCATCGTGCAGGTCGACCGCGAACAGGTGCCGGCCGCCGTCGGCGTCGGCGGCGGTGACGAGCGCCGCGTCGAGCGATCCCGCGAGGGAGCACCACGGCTTCGTGCCCGTGAGCGCCCAGCCGTCGGCGTCCTCGGTCGCGCGCAGGGGATCCGGGCCGCCCTCCGCCGCGAACACGCCCCAGGCGCCGTCCGGCACGTCGCGCCCGGCCTGCTGCAGGATCGCGACCGCGTCCCAGTGCGGCTCGATCGCGCGCGCGACGCCGAGGTCGCCCGCGGCGAGGGTGGCGAGCGCCGCCCACAGGTCACGGCTCGCGCCGCCGCCCGGGCCGGTGCGCGGTCCCGCCGTCGCGACCGCGAAGCGGAGCGCGGCGGGGACGTCGGCGGGATCGGCGGCGACCGCCGCGGCGGTCAGCGGTCCGGGCTCGTCCGCGGCGTCGGAGGCGAACGACACCGGCGCGAGGGTCACGGCCGCGCCTCGTGGCCGGGGCGGCCGGCCGAGCGGCGGTCGTCCTTCAGCTCCGCCTCGAAGAGGTGCCGGGTGCCGCCCGCGAGCTCGTCCCGCGCCGCGCGCTCGAGCTCGCGGAAGAGCGCGTAGTAGTCGTCGTCGTACTCCTCGACGACCTGGAACGTCCACCGGCCGGCGATGACGTTGCGGCCGACGAGCTGCGTGTCGATCCGGTCGGCGAGCCCGGCGTGGCCGGCATCGCGCAGCGCCTCGACCGCCTCTCCGAGCGCGAGATCGGCGGAGCCGGTCAGACGGTGGAAGCCGTACAGCAGCCCGCGCGCGTGCTCCACCGTCTCGAGCGCCTCGGACAGCTTGCCGAGCGCGGCGACGGTCGCGTCGTCGACACCGGACGGACGGGGGCGCACCGGATCGGATTCGGTCATGACCTCACCTTCCGCGATCCGGCGGGGACCCGGACCGGGTGCTCGGGCGGCGCGCAGCCTTCTGCCCCGCCTGGGAGCCGCATGGCCATCGGTCGCCGCCGACCCCGACCGGACGTGCACTGGGGGGAGGACGACGTGCTCCACGACGAAGGGACCCCCCGATGAAGGCGCTGACCTGGCAGGCCACCAAGAAGGTCGAGACGATCGAGGTCCCGGATCCGACGATCCTCGAGCCGACCGATGCGATCGTGAGGATCACGTCGACGGCGATCTGCGGCTCCGACCTGCACCTGCTGGGGGTGCTCGGCCCGTTCCTCGACAAGGGCGACGTGCTCGGCCACGAGCCGATGGGCGTCGTCGTCGAGACCGGGAGCGCGGTCACGACGCTGGCGCCGGGCGATCGGGTCGTGATCCCCTTCGTCATCGCCTGCGGCGAGTGCTACCAGTGCCGTCGCGGCATGTCGAGCCAGTGCGAGACCACGCGGACGCCCGGACAGGACACCGGCGCCTCGCTCTACGGCTACACGCAGCTCTACGGCAGCGTCCCGGGCGGTCAGGCCGAGTTCCTCCGCGTACGGCTCGCCGACCGGAACGCGATCAAGGTCGGCACCGAGCTGCCGGACGAGCGCTACCTCTTCCTCAGCGACATCCTGCCGACGGCGTGGCAGGGCGTGCAGTACGCGAACGTGCCGGAGGGCGGCTCGCTGGCCGTGCTCGGCCTCGGCCCGGTCGGCCAGTTCGTCGCGCGCATCGGCCGGCACCTCGGCTACGACGTCGTCGCGGTGGACCCCGTGCCGGAGCGCCGCGCGATGGCCGAGCGCCACGGCGTCGCCACCCTCGACCTCGACGAGCACGTGCGGGAGGCGGTGCTCGACCGCACCGACGGACGCGGTCCGCACGGCGTCGTCGACGCGGTCGGCATGGAGGCGCACGGCAACCCCGTCGCCTCGTTCACACAGCAGGCGGTCGGCCTCCTGCCCGACGCGCTGGCGCAGAAGCTCATGCAGACGGTGGGCGCCGACCGGCTCGCCGCGATGATGATGGCGTTCGACCTCGTGCAGCGCGGCGGCACCGTGTCGCTGAGCGGCGTCTACGGCGGGGTGGGCGACCCCCTCCCGATGCTCAACCTGTTCGACAAGCAGGTGACGATCCGGATGGGCCAGTGCAACGTGCAGCACTGGGCTCCGGAGCTGCTCCCCCTCGTCGAGGACCCGGCCGACCCGCTCGGCACCGAGGACCTCGTGACACATCACGGCTCGCTCGACGACGCCCCCGGGCTCTACGCGATGTTCCGCGACAAGGAGGACGGGTGCGTGAAGGTCGTCCTGCATCCGTGATGATGGAGGCGTGGATCCCGACGACCTCCGCGCCTGGTTCGCCGACTACCTCGAAGCGCTCAACCGTCACGATCTCGCGGCGATCCGCGCGTTCGCGGCGCCGGATGTCCGCCGCGCGCACCTGCCGGCCGGGTCGGACGCCTGGATCGCCGAGCTCGACGAGCTGTTCCACGCCGTCCCCGACCTGCAGTGGAAGCGGATCTCGCTGATCGTCGAGGACGACCGCATCGCCGCCCACCTGCGCGCCCACGGCACGCATCGCCCGAGCGGCCGTCGCGTCAACCTCGCGGAGTTCGGCATGTACCGCGTGACCGGCGGACAGATCGCGGAGTACGCGGGCACGGCCGACACGGCCGCGCTGCTCGCGCCGCCGGCCTGAGCGAGCGCGTCGGCGGCGTCCGGCGCACACTGGGTCGATGGATGCCGCCCCCGCCCGCGCGCTCGTCGCGCGCCGCCGCGCCGACATCCGCTCGCGCCTCGCCGAGGTCGACGGCCGGCTCGCCGAGGTCCGCGCGGCGCGCAGCGACTGGACCGACGAGGAGCACGATCCCGAGGGCTTCGCGCTCACGCACGAGTGGTCGCAGGCGGCCGGCAGTCGCGCGCGGTTCGAGGGCGTGCTCCGCGAACTCGACCGGGCGGATGCGCGCATCGACGACGGCTCGTACGGCACCTGCGCGGTCTGCGGCGACCCGATCCCCGATGCCCAGCTCGAGCGACAGCCCGAGCGCACGACGTGCGTCGCGTGCGCCGAGCGCACCCGACGCGGGTGAGGGCGACGGGGACCCGCAGGGATCAGGGATCTGGGGTCCCCGTCTAGCCCGGTAACCAGCCGGGCCTGCAGGCGACCCTAGGTCGTCCGTCGGAGGAACGGAAGTGGACGGGTGGGTGATCGACGGAGGGGCGCCACCCCCTGGAAGGCGTCCCCCCGTCGGCGGCGACCGGTGAAATCGCCCGGTCATCCGATCGGTGTCCTGGGTCCGATCGGCCCTGATCTGACCGTTCCCAATGCGTCAGTTTTAAACGAAATGGACGGTTTTGTCCAGGTATCCTCGAAAAGCCCCGCCGGATGGGGGACGGCTCAGGCGGCCAGGAGGCGCGGATTCGCCCCTTCGATCATGGAGCTCGCGATCCGCAGAGTGGGGAAGTCGCCGAGCCACCAGCCCTGGGCGTCACGGGCACGGAAGCGGGCGCCGAACGATTCGACGCATCCGACGTAGGTGCCGCCGGACGAGCCCGACCAGAGGTCGGCTCCGGCCAGGCCCCACGACGTGAGGGTGAGGGGGATGATGGCCATGGGGGGCCCGGTTCCTGCCGGAGTCTGCCTGTCGGTGCTTCGGCTGCTTTGTCCCCGCGAACCCTGACGTCCCTCGAAAGCCGGCGATGCGCCGGTGCGTTGGGCGGGCCGTCCGTGTGAGACGGTGCGCGGTAGTGCCGACGTTACGTACCGCAACGATCTCGATCCAGGCCTTGACTTCTAGACGACTTCCAGGATCACTGCCGAGCCCTGCCCACCCCCGCCGCAGAGCGCCGCCGCGCCGAGGCCGCCGACGCCGGGCTCGTGCAGCTGCCGGGCGAGGGTGCCCGCGAGCCGCGCGCCCGAGGCGCCGATCGGATGCCCGAGCGCGATCGCGCCGCCGTGCACGTTGACGATGTCGGGATCGACGCCGAGCGCGTCGACGGACGCGAGCGCGACCGACGCGAAGGCCTCGTTGATCTCCACCCGGCCGAGCGCCGACGCGTCGCGTCCGAGCTTCGCGAGCGCCGCGAGGATCGCGTTCGAGGGCTGATGGTGCAGCTGGATGTCGGGTCCGGCCACGAGCGCCGCCGCCAGCACGCGCGCGATGGGGGTCGCCCCCGCGCGGGCCGCGGCCTCCTCGCTCATGAGCACGACGGCCGCTGCGCCGTCGGTGATCTGCGAGGCGTTGCCGGCCGTGATCGTGCCCTCCGAGCGGAACGCGGGACGGAGCGCCGCCAAGGTCTCGACCGTGGTCTCGGGGCGCACGCCGTCGTCCTCGGCGACATGCACGCTCGCGCGGCCGGCGGGCGCGTCGAGCGGGGCGATCTCGCCGGCGAGGAAGTCGCGGGAGGCCGCGGCGCGCTGGTGGGAGCGGGCGGCCCAGGCATCCTGGGCCTCGCGGGTCAGGTGGAGGGCCTCGTTGCCGGTCTCGGTGGAGGAGCCCATCGAGACGTGCTCGAAGGCGTCCGTCAGGCCGTCGTGGTCGAGGGTGTCGACGAACTCGATCGCGCCGTACCTGGTGCCTGCGCGCGCCGCGAACGCATGGGGGGCGAGCGACATCGACTCCATACCGAGGGCGACCACGACGTCCGCGCCGCCGGCCTCGATGAGCGCGGCGCCCGCGACGACCGCCTCGAGCCCCGAGAGGCACACGGCGTTGACCGTGACGGCCGGGACGGTGAACGCGAGCCCGCCGTGCACGCCCGCCTGCCGCGCCGGGTTCTGCCCCGCGAGCCCCTGGAGCACCTGGCCGCCGTAGACCCGCTCGACGCTCTGCGGGTCGATCCCCGCGTTCGCGAGCGCATGCCGCACCGCGTGGCCGCCGAGCGCGTGCCCGGGGATCGACGCCATCGCACCGGTGAAGCGCGTGAAGGGGGTGCGGGCGTACCCGGTGATGACGGCCTTGCTCATGACAGCTCCACTTCGAACGAGGCTCCCGTGAGCTCCCGCAGTTCGTCCACGGTCTGGGCGTCGGCCAGCCGGCGCAGCACCAGTCCTCCGTCGACGACATCGAAGACGGCCCGGTCGGAGATGATCCGGTTTACGACACCGACGCCCGTGAGCGGCAGGGTGCAGCGCTCGACGATCTTGGAGGTGCCGTCCTTGGCGATGTGCTCCGTGATGACGATGACGCGCGGGGTGCCGGCCACGAGGTCCATCGCGCCGCCCATGCCCTTCACGAGCTTGCCGGGGATCGTCCAGTTGGCGAGGTCGCCGTTCGCCGCGACCTGCAGCGCGCCGAGGATCGCGGTGGCGACCTTGCCGCCGCGGATCATGCCGAAGCTCGTGGCGGAGTCGAAGATCGACGCGCCCGGCAGCAGGGTGACGGTCTGCTTGCCGGCGTTGATCAGGTCCGCGTCCTCGTCGCCCTCGAACGGGAACGGGCCGATGCCGAGGATGCCGTTCTCGCTCTGCAGCGTGACCCGCACCCGCGGCGGGAGGTGGTTCGCGACCAGGGTCGGGATGCCGATCCCGAGGTTCACGTACTGACCGTCCTCGAGCTCCGCGGCGGCGAGCGCGGCCATGTCGTCACGACTCCACATGGCTGCGCACCGTCCTCTGCTCGATGTCCTTGTCCGACGGGTCGGCCTGGACCAGCCGGTGCACGTAGATGCCGGGGGTGTGGATGTCGTCCGGATCGAGGAACGCGCCCGCCGGCAGGATCTCGTCCGCCTCCGCGATCGTCACCCGCCCCGCGGTCGCGACGAGCGGGTTGAAGTTGCGGGCCGTGAGCCGGTACCGCAGGTTGCCCTCGAGGTCCGCGCGGTGCGCCCGCACGAGCGCGAGGTCGGCCACGATCCCGCGCTCGAGGATCGCGCGGACGCCGTCGAACTCCGCCTCCTGCTTGCCCTCCGCGATCGGGGTGCCGACGCCGGTCGGCGTGTAGAACGCCGGGATCCCGGCCCCGCCCGCGCGCAATCGCTCGGCGAGCGTGCCCTGCGGCACGAACTCCACGTCGAGCTCGCCGTCGAGGTACTGCTGCGCGAACAGCTTGTTCTCGCCCACGTAGGAGGAGAGGACCTTCGCGACCTGCTTGTTCTCGAGCAGCAGTCCGAGGCCCTTGCCGTCGACGCCCATGTTGTTGCTCACGACCGTCAGATCCTTCACCCCGGAATCGACGAGCGCCCGGATCAGCGTGGTCGGGTTGCCCGAGAGCCCGAAGCCGCCGACCGCTACCGTCATGCCGTCGCGGGCCGCGGCGCGCACGGCGTCCGCGGCGCTGTCGACGAGCTTGGTCATCCGCAACTCCTTCGTCGGGGGGACGCTGCCACGCTACCTCGCGCGGCGCGCGGTTCCGAGGGCGCGGCCTAGCTCTTCGATCCGGTCGCGACGAGCACGCCGGCGAGCCCGATCATCATCCCGCCGCCCGTCGCGCGGATCGCGGCGAGCCGCTTCGGGGAGCGCGAGAACCAGCCGCGGGCCGTGCTCGCGGCGAGCGCCCAGACGCTGTCGCAGATGCACGCGATCAGCAGGAAGACGAGGCCGAGCACCATCATCTGCACCGGCACGACGCCGGCCTTCAGGTTCACGAACTGCGGGAGGACCGCGACGAAGAACACGATCGTCTTCGGGTTCGTGACGCCGACGATGAAGCCCTGGCGCACGAGCGTGAACGACCTCACGGGCGCCTGCCCGACCTGCTCCGCGCCGTCGATGCCCTGTCGGCGGTGGCGGATCGCCTGGATGCCGAGCCACACGAGGTACGCGGCGCCCGCGATCTTGATGACCGTGAACACCGGCACCGACTCCGCGACGAGGGAGCCCACGCCGAGCGCGACCGCGGTCAGCAGCGGGACCGCGCCCAGCTCGTTCCCGAGCACGCTCAGCAGCCCGCCCCGGCGGCCGAGCGCGAGCGACCGCCCGACGACGAAGAGCACGCTCGGCCCCGGGATCGCGATCAGGATCAGCGACGCCAGGGAGAACGCCAGCAGGGTTCCGATCGGGGGCATGGCGACATCATGGCGCACGTCGCGACGGGGGCGCACCCGTGCCGTACGCGTCGAGGAACCGGTCGCGGAAGGCGTCCATCCGCCACGAGGGCGCGGAGCGGGTGGGCAGCAGGCCGTCCTGCCAGCGCCAGCCGGCGATGGCATCCGTCACCGCCGGGTCCTTCGCGATGATGCTGATCGGCACCTGGTGGTTCGCGCCCGTGCCGCTCACGATCGTGGCCGGCTGGTGGTCGCCGAGCGCGACGACGACGAGGTTCGGGTCGTCGACGTTCTTCAGGAACGAGAACAGCGCGTTCATCGAGTACTGCACCGACTGCCCGTAGTACTCCTGCACCTGCGCCGGATCGCGCCAGACGACGCTCGACGGCTGGCTCTGTGCGGGCTGCGGCGCGTAGATCGTGCCGTCGCCGATCCGATCCCACGGCACGATCTGCGGCAGGGGCGCCCACGGCGTGTGCGACGAGACCAGGTCGATCTCGGCCATGACCGGCGGGTGGTCGCCGGCCAGCTGGTGGTCGGCGAAGTACTTGAGCGTGTACTGGTCCGGGATGCGGGCGTAGCCGAACGACGGGCCCGCGTACCCGACGTTCCCGTCGTCGTAGCTCGTGCCGTAGTGGTAGAACGACGTCGCGTACGACCACGGGTGGGTGTCGGACGGCACGTCGCTCACGGTGCTCCAGCCGGCCTTGCCGAACGCGTCGCTCAGCGTGAACCGGTCGGTGCGGATCACCCGGCTGTAGATCGGCTGCCGGTCGATCCAGAGGCCGGTCTGCAGGGTCGAGTGGGCGAGCCAGCTGAGCCCGCCGAAGGTCGGCGAGGTGAGCCACGCGCTCCTCGCCGAGTAGCCCTCCGCGGCGAGCTGCGCCTCCCCCTGGTGCAGGGTGTCGACGACGACGGGCGAGAAGCTCGTGCCCTGCACCGCGACCTGGCCGTAGCTCTCGACAAAGACGAACAGCACGTCCTTGCCACGCAGCCGGGGGAGCAGATCGGAGCCGGGCACACCCTTGTACGGATCGCTCGCCACCTGCTGCGGCAGCGCCGCCTGCGCGGCCGCGCTCGTCTGCGCCTGCGCGGCGCTGCGCCCGATCGCGTCGAGGGACGCGGCGGCCGCGGCCGGCTGGCCGGCGACGAGCTGGGATCCGACGAGGGCGCCGATCACCCACGCGGCCGTGACGGCGGTGGTCGCGATCGCGCCGCCGCGGCGGTGCCGGCGGAGCATCCCGTCGACGCGGAGGGCGGACGCGCCGAGCGCGACGAGCGTCGCGAGGCCGAGCACGACGATCCCGACGACCAGCACCACGGCCCAGCCGCCGATCGCGTCCTGCACGACGCCGAACGCGTCGCCCAGCTGCTGCGCGTTGGTGGGGTCGAAGGGGATGTCGAGCACCGCCTCGTAGCCCGCGTCGATGCCGGCGAGGAGGAGCGCCGCGACCACGACGACGCCGAACACGGCCACCACGACGACCCGCGCCGCGCGCCACGGCAGCAGCGCGAGCAGGAGCACGACGATGAGCGACTCGACCGGGATCCGCACGAGCGCGGCGGCCGTGCCGGACGCGAGGACGCCCGGGACCAGCGGGATCGCGACGAGCAGGATGACCGCGGCGACGTCCGCGATCCGGGTGCGCGCGGGCCTCACCGTGCGGCCGCGAGCACGGGACGGGGCGCGTCGGCGGTGTCGGCGCAGCGGTCGGACAGCGCGTACCGCAGCAGCACGACGTCGCCGATCCGCTCGGTGCCGGCCAGGGTCGCGCGGCGCGCGGCCGTCCACGGGAAGGCCGCCGGCCCGACGACGCGGGGCGCGCGCGCCTCCCCCACGAAGAACGGCGCGACGACGAGCTGGAGCTCGTCGACGAGGTCCTCGGCGAGGAGCTGGGTCAGCAGGGTGCCGCCGCCCTCCACCATGAGGCGGTCGACGCCGCGCCGCGTGACGAGGTCGTCGAGGAGCGCGGGCATCGTCACCCGCTCGCCGAGGCGCACGACGGTCGCCGCGTCGCCGAGCCGGGCCGCGAGGCGCTTGGCCCGCGCGCGCGGTGCGTAGACGATCCGCTGCGCGTCGCCGGCGGTGAAGAACCGCGCGTCGGGAGACAGCTCGCCGCTCGAGGTGAGCGTGACCTTCGCCGGGGTCCACGGTCGGCCCTCGGCGACGCGGCGGGCGCGGCGGGCATCGCTGCGCACCAGGAGCCGCGGGTCGTCGCGCCGCACGGTCGATGCGCCGACCATGATCGCGTCGTGCCGCGAGCGGACCTCGTCGACGCGGTCCAGGTCGGCGGCGTTCGACATCGCGAGCCGAGCCGGCAGCGCGCTGTCGAGGTAGCCGTCGATGGACATCGCGCAGCTGAGGGTGACGTAGGGGCGGGCGCTCACGCGGTCCTCTCCTTCGGGGTGCGGACGGGATGATGACGCGGGCGGGCGGCGACGCGGTCGGCGACGAGGACGAGCGCCCCCGGAGCGACGGCGAGCATCGTGAGGACCCCGAACGCGGTCGAGGCGGCGACGCCCGCGCCGGCTCCGAGGCCGACGAGCGCGAACGCGGAGGCCGATGCGGCCTCGCGCGGACCCCAGCCGCCGACGTTGAGCGGCACGGCCGCGGCCGCGAGCGCGACGAGGGCCAGGCCGACGAGCTCGCGCGGGCCGGCGGCGATCCCGACCGCGAGGCACGCGACCACGAAGGTCGCGGCGTGGGCGGCGACGACGATCACCGAGGAGGCGACGATCGCGAGCACGGGGCACGGGGCGCCGACGACCCGGCGGAGCTGTGCGAGCTCCCGCCGCAGAAGCGCGCGGCCCCGCGGGAGGGCGAGCGCGATCGCGGCGACCGCGAGGAGGAGCGCGCCGACGGCGACGACGGGCCACGCCATCCCGGGCAGCGGGGTCGTGAGGCCGAGCGCGGCGAGCATCGCGGCGACGAGCGCGACCTGCACGACCTGACCGGCGATCCGCTCGGTCGCGACGGCACGGGCCGCGAGCGCGACGTCGCCGGTGTCGCGTCCGCGCCGGTACGCGCGGTGCACGTCACCGAGCACGCCGCCCGGCAGCACGGTGTTGAGGAACTGCGAGCGGTAGTAGGCGGCGACGGCGGACGTCCAGGGCAGCGGAGCCCCGAGCCGGCCGGAGACGACGCTCCAGCGCCCCGCGGCGGCGGCGGTCGCGATCGCGGCGAGCAGGACCGCGGCGAGGACCGCACCCGGCGACACCGCGAGCAGCCCACGCACGAAGGGCTTCCCGCCCACGATCGCGACGGTCGCCGCGACGACCGCGACGCCGAGCCCGATGCGGAGGAGCGCCCGCGCCCACGGCGGGATCCGGCTCAGGACGGCCATGCGAGCACGTCCTCGTGGTGGACGACGGCCCGGAGACCGTCCGCGTCGAGTTGGGCGGCGCGGCGGAGGCGCCAGGCGGTGGCGCGCGCGGCGAGCCCGGGCCGCTGCTCGACCGCGGCGCCGACGCGGCCGTCGAGCCACTCCCGGAGCAGGTCGCGGTCCGCGGGCCCGAGGCGCCACGGGGTGCCGTCGACGCGCACCTCCCAGCCGGCGATCGAGAAGAGCGCGGCGACGGCCGACGAGGCGTCGGGGCCCAGCATCCGGCGCCCCTCGGCGTCGCGGCGCTGGTGCGCGTCGAAGGCGTCCGCGAGCACCGGATCGTCGCCGTCGGCGGGATCGAGGAGGACGCGGCCCGTGACGCTCAGGCTGAAGAAGGCGGGAGCCCCGGCCGCGACGCACGCGGCGACGATCGCGCGCGCCTCGTCCAGGGTCACGACATCGAGGAGCGCGGAGGCGGTGACGAGACTCGCACCGGCGAGCGCGTCCGGCGCGAGCTCGCCGAGGTGCTCGACGCGCGTCGCGACCGCGACCTTTCCGCCGGCGGCGTCGCGCGGCGACGTCGTCTCGCGGTGCGCGAGGATCGCCGGATCGCCGTCGTGGAGCACCCAGGTCTGCGGGCCGGGGAGCCGCGGGGCGAGCCAGCGCATCATCGCGCCCGTGCCGCTCCCGAGGTCGTGGACGACGACCGGGCCGGGCCGCAGCCGCCCGGCCGCCCGGGCCGCGAGCTCCGCCGAGCGCGCCGCGTCATCGGCCGGGCCGCGCAGCGCGAGCCAGTCGGCGTCGACGAGGTTCAGGGTGCTCATGCGGACTCCAGCGCCGCGGCGACGCGCGCGACGGTGTCGGCCCAGCGCGGTGCGCGCGATCGCGCCCGGAGCGCCTCGACGCGCAGGCGGGCGCGGAGGGCGGGGTCGGTCATCCAGCGCCGGAGCGCGTCGGCGAGCGCGCCCGGGTCGCCGGGGCGCACGAGCACCGCGCCCCCGCCGGCGACCGCCTCGGGGATGCCGCCGGCCGCGGTGGCGATGACGGGCATCCCGCGGCGGCGCGCGTCGGCGATGGCCATGCCGAACCCCTCGATGCGCGACGGCGCCACGAGCACGCCGGCATCGCGGTAGGCGCGGTCGAGGTCACCGCCGTCGAGCACGCCGGGCATGCGCACGCGCGCCCCGAACGGCGCCGCCGCGACCGCGACGCGGGCGGCGAACGCCGGATCGGCCGCGGTCGAGCCCGCGATCGTGAGGCTCCAGTCGGGGTCGGTGAGCCGGCCGAGCGCGGCGAGGAGCACGTCCTGCCCCTTGTGCGGCGCGACGACGCCGAGGCTCAGGAGCGCGCGGTGGTCGACGGGACCGCTCGTCGCGGGACGGTCGTCGGAGCCGGGGATCGCGACGGTCGTGCGGGCCGGGTCCACGAGGCCGCGGCGCACGAGCTCGCCGGCCGTCCAGCCACTCGTCGCGACGACCCGGTGCGCGGCACGGAGCGCACGCTCCTCCGCGGCGACGGTCACGGGATCGGCCCCCGCCAACGCGGCCGACACCATGTGCGCGAGCACGACGACCCGGGCACGACGCGACGCGTCCTCCACGGCCGGCGCCGCCCATCCCGCGACCAGCCCGTCGATCAGCGCGAGCGCCCGGGCGGGCAGGGCGTCGACCGCATCCGCGGCCCCCGCCGCGTCGCTCTGGACGACGTCCACCTCCCACCCGAGCGCCCGCAGTCCGTCGCGCACGTGCCGGTCGTACACGTTGCCGCCGCTCACGCGCGCCGGATCGTCGACGCCGTCGGGCACGACGAGGACGACCGCCGCGCTCACAGCGCCACCTCGTACGACGCCCACGCGACATGCGACTCGTGCAGGGTCACCGTGATCCCGGAGAGCCGGGCCGGGGCGAAGCCGCCGTCGCGCGCCCGCGCCGCCAGCCGGTCGCCGAGGAGCTGCGCGAGGCGCTCGGTCGTCGTGTTGATGCCGGCCAGCTCCGGGACCTCGTCGAGGTTCCTGTACGAGAACGCGCCGACCAGCTCGTGCAGCGCGTCCGTCGCGCGCCCGATGTCGACGACGATCCCGTCCTCGTCGAGCTCCGTCGCGCGGAACGTCGCGTCGACGACGTACGTCGCGCCGTGCAGCTGCTGCGCCGGGCCGAATGCGGCACCGCGCAGGCTGTGGGCGATCATCATGTGGTCGCGGACGGTGACCGCGAACCCCGACGACGCGCTCATGCGGCGCTCCAGTCGATCGTGCGGCAGAGCGGATCCGCGTCTCCGGCGGCGAGCGCCGCGACGAGCTCCGGCAGCTCCCGCCAGTCGGATGACGCGCCGAGCAGCGCCTCGAACGCCGGATCGGCGAGCAGCCGCATCGCGAGCGCGAGCCGCTCCCGGTGCGTGCGCCGCTCCCGCCGCCGCGGCGCGACCGCCCCGACCTGCGACGACCGCAGCGTGAGCCGCCGCGCGTGGAAGTCGGCGCCGAGCTCGAGGGGCACGGGCCGGCTCCCGAACCAGCTCGCGACGACGACCTCGCCGTCCGTCGCCGCGAGCCGCAGCGCGAGCGCGAGGCCCGCGGCGGTGCCGCTCGCCTCGATCACGACGTCGCGGTCGGCGAGGAGGTCGGCCGCGTCGTCGGCGAGCGCGAAGCCCACGCCGAGCACGGCCGCGGTCGCCGCGCGGGCCGGGTCGACGTCCACGAGCACGACATCGGCGCCCGGGATCCCGCCCGCGAGCCGCGCGACGGCCCCGCCGACCATGCCCGCCCCCACGATCGCGATGCGGTCGCCGACGACGGGCGCTGCGTCCCAGAGCACGTTGGCCGCGGTCTCCACGGCGCCCGCGAGCACGGCCCGCCGCGCCGGGACGTCGCCCGGCACGAGCGTCACGGCGGAGGCCGGCAGCACCGACGCCGACTGGTGCGGCGCGAGCGAGAACACCACGCGGTCCCGCAGCGCCGCGGGCCCCTCCTCGACCACGCCGACGTTGAGGTAGCCGTACTTCACCGGGAACGGGAACGCGCCCTCCTGGAACGGCGCCCGCATCCGCTCGTGCTCCGAGACCGGCACCTCTCCGCGCGCGACGAGCGCCTCCGTGCCGCGGCTGACGCCCGTGAACCACGTGCGCACGCGCACCTCGTCGGGGCCGGGGGTGCGGAGCGGGGCCGTGCGCAGCTCCCCGACGCCGTGCCCCGTGACCCAGAATCCGACCGACTCGCCGGCGCCGCGGTGAACCTCCGCGGGCGCCGGGCTCGTGTCCACCGTGACGACCATGACGAGTACACGGAGGACCCCATGACGACGGTTCACCTCGCCCCGTGGTTCTGGGCGGCGGCGGGAGTCGCGGGCCTGGTCGCGCTCGACCTCGCGGTGCCGCTCTCCCCGGCCGGCTGGTCCGCGGGCGCCGCCTACCTGGTCGCGTCGACCGCGCTCCTGACGATCGGGCTGTTCCGCCTCGGGATGCCGCACCTGGGCGCCGCGAACGCCGCGACCGCCACCCGCTCGACGCTCGTGGGGCTCGTGACGGCGCTCACCGCGACCTCGTTCACGCAGCCCGTGCCCGCGCTCCTCGTCGCCGGGATCACGGTCCCCGCCCTGCTCCTCGACGGCGTCGACGGCTGGCTCGCGCGCCGCACGCACGGCGAGTCGGAGCTCGGCGCGCGCTTCGACATGGAGGTCGACGCGTTCCTGCTGCTCGTGCTGAGCGCGTTCGTCGCCCCCGCGCTCGGCTGGTGGCCCCTCGCGATCGGGCTCATGCGCTACGCGTTCGTCGTCGCCGGGTGGGCGCTCCCGTGGATGAACGCGCGGCTGCCGCGGCGGTACTGGCGCAAGGCCGTGACGGCCGCGTGCGGGATCGCGCTCACGCTCGCGGCGTCGGGGCTGGCGCCGCTGTGGCTGTCGGCCGTCGCGGTCGGGATCGCGCTGGGGCTGCTCGTCGAGTCGTTCGGGCGGGACGTGCTGTGGCTGGTGAGGGAGCGGCCTCAGCGGCCCTTGGCGATCTCGCCGAGCCCGTTGGCCAGCTCGCGCACGGCCGACGCGAGCGCCTCGAGGGCGCGCGCCTCGTCCGGGTCGGCCCGCGGCGCATAGCGCTCCAGGTACCCGATCGCGTTGTTGGCGTTGACGCGGGCGGCATCGAAGGCCCGCAGCGCTTCGGCCGCACTCATGCCGGGGAACATAGCCCGGCAGGAGCTCCGGCTCGACTCAGGTGTCGTCGCATGACGTTCCGTTTCCGAGCGTGACGCGCACGCTGGCGCCACCCCTTCGACCGCGGAAGGATCGGACGGCTATGACCAAGCAGATCGGCTTCAACCTCTTCGAGATGAACACGGTCGGGCACATCTCGCACGGCCTCTGGGTCCACCCCGCGAACACCCGTCACCGGTTCAACGACCTCGACTTCTGGATCGAGGAGGCCGAGCTCCTCGAGGCGGGCCTATTCGACGCCGTGTTCCTGGCCGACGTCATCGGCGCGTACGACGGCTACCGCGGCGGGCCGGAGACGGCCCTGCGGGAGGGCGTGCAGATCCCGTCGAACGATCCGCTGCTCGTGATCCCGGCGATGGCGGCCGTCACGCAGCACCTCGCGTTCGCCGCGACCTTCTCGACCACGTACGAGCCGCCGTTCGCGTTCGCACGCCGCGCCTCCACGCTCGACCACCTGACCAAGGGCCGCTTCGGCTGGAACATCGTCACCTCCTACCTGCCCAACGCCGCGCGCAACTTCGGCCTCGCCGACGAGGTCGGCCACGACGACCGCTACGAGATCGCGGAGGAGTACCTCCAGGTGCTCTACAAGCTGTGGGAGGGCTCGTGGGATGACGACGCCGTCGTGCAGGACCGCGAGCACCGCGTCTACACCGACCCGTCGAAGGTGCGGGCGATCGACCACGTCGGCCCGAACTACCGCGTCGCGGGCCCGCACCTCACCGAGCCGAGCCGGCAGCGCACGCCCGTACTGTTCCAGGCCGGGAGCTCGGACCGCGGCCGCGAGTTCGCGGGCAAGCACGCCGAGGGCGTGTTCGTCGGCGGACGCGATCTGCAGGTGTACCGCGAGAACGTGGCCGACATCCGCCGCCGCGCGGAGGCCTGGGGTCGGCGGGGCTCCGACATCAAGACCTACGCGAGCGCGGTCATCGTCCTCGGCAGGGACGAGGACGATGCGGAGCGCAAGGCCGCCGAGTTCCGCCGTCTCTCCTCCGCCGAGGGCTACCTGGCGCACGCGGGCGGCGGCGGGATCGACCTCGCCGCGTACCCGCGCGAGGCGCTCGTGATGGACATCCTGGCCGCCGAGAACAAGGCGGGGCGCGACAACACCCACTCGGGTCGCCGTCAGTACGAGCCGACGACGACCGTCGGACAGGCGCTCGACGCCGTCACCCGCTTCGACCGCGGTCCGTTCTTCGCCCAGGGCAACGCGACGCAGGTGGCCGACGCGATCGAGGGCTGGGTGCGCGAGACCGACCTCGACGGCTTCAACCTGCGGCAGTTCCTGACGCCCGGCACGGCCGAGGACTTCGTGGAGTACCTGGTGCCGGAGCTGCAGCGCCGCGGGCTCTATCGCACCGAGTACGCGGAGTCGACCTTCCGCGAGCGCCTCTACGGCCCGGGTCAGCAGCGACTCTTCGACCGCCATCCGGGCGCGTTCTACCGCGGCGGGGCGCACCTCCACGACGGCGCGGCCGTGCAGCGGACCTCGGAGCCGTCGGAGCCGTGACCACCGACGCCGGGCTCGACGCCCGCTTCGCCCCCGTGTTCGCGCGGATCGCCGAGGGCGCGGTCGAGCGCGAGCGGACCCGGCGGCTCCCGGCCGAGGAGATCGGCTGGCTGCGCGAGGCGGGCTGGGGCCTGCTGCGCGTGCCGGCCTCGCACGGCGGGCTCGGCGCGACGATGACGCAGACCGTCCGCCAGATGATCGCGCTCGGCGCCGCCGACTCCAACCTGCCGCAGGCGCTGCGCGGCCACCTCGCCTTCGTCGAGGGGCGGCGCCGCACGGCCGACGCGGCCTCGCGCGACCAGTGGTTCGCCCGCATCCGCGACGGGGCGCTCGTCGGCAACTCGCAGGCCGAGCGCGGTGCCACCACCGGCACGACGGCGGAACTCGTGCGCGACGGCGACGGCTACCGGCTCAGCGGCCGCAAGTACTACTCGACCGGCACGATCTTCTCCGACTGGACCATCAGCTCCGCGCGGCTGGGCGGCGAGCACGTCTCGGTGCTCGTCCGGCTCGATCAGCCCGGCGTCGAGGCGATCGACGACTGGGACGGCTTCGGCCAGCGGATGACCGGCTCCGGCACGACGGTGTTCACCGACGTGCGCGTCGAGCCCGCCGACGTCCTGCCCCTCGGCGATGAGGAGGCCGTGGCCCACGCGAGCGTGACCGGCCTGTTCCAGACCGTGCTGCTCTCCGCCCTCGCCGGGATCGCGCGCGCCGTCGTGCGCGACGCGGTCGCGTTCGTGCAGCCCCGCACGCGCACGTTCGGCGTGCCCGGCGCCTCGAGCCCGCGCGAGGATCCGCTCGTGCAGTCCGTCATCGGCCGCCTGTCGGGCGTCGCGTTCGCGGTCGAGAGCACGGTGCTCGCGGTGGCCGCGCGCTTCGACGATCTCGACGCCGCCCTCGCCGAGGGCCGCGACGACCCGGAGCTGCACACCGCCGCGCAGCTCGCCGCGTTCCGCGCGCAGCAGGTCGTGCTGCCGCTCGTGCTCTCCGGGGCGACGGAGCTCTTCGAGGTGGGCGGCGCCTCGGCGACCGGGATCGACGCGGCGCTGGACCGCCACTGGCGCAACGCCCGCACGCTCGCGAGCCACAACCCCGCCATTCACCGCGCGCAGCAGCTCGGCGACTACGAGCTCAACGGCACCGTGCCGATGGCGGGCTGGGTGAAGGAGCTGCTGGAGCAGCGCGCCGCCCGCGCGTGAGAGCACGCGGTCCTAGCGCCGCAGCGCCTTCCGCGCGAGCCAGTTGCCGAAGAACTGCCCCAGCTGCACGATCACGATGATCACCGCGACGGTGATGTAGATGATCGTGTAGTTGTAGCGGCCGAGCCCGTAGGTGATCGCGAAGTCGCCGAGGCCGCCGCCGCCGATCGCGCCCGCCTGCGCCGACATGTCGACGAGCCCGACGTAGACGAACGTGTAGCCCAGGATCAGCGGCCCGAGCCCCTCGGGGATCAGGACGGTGAAGATGATCCGCAGCGGTCCCGCGCCCATCGCGCGCGCCGCCTCGATGACGCCGGGGTCGACGGCCACCAGGTTCTGCTCCACGATGCGCGCGACGGCGAACGAGGCGCCGATCGAGATCGCGAAGACGGCACCCTGCACGCCGATGTAGCTCCCCATGACGGCGACGGTCAGCGGGGCGATCGCGACCGCGAAGATGATGAACGGCACGGGTCGCACGATGTTCACGAGCACGTTGATGACGGTGAACGCGACCCTGTTCTCGAGCAGGTGCCCCGGCCGGGTCGCCCACAGCGCGATGCCGATCGCGAGGCCGAGCGCACCCGACACGACGAGCGACACGAGCACGATGACCAACGTCTGCCAGATGGACTGGAAGAACAGCGGCAGGTCCTGGATGAACTCGTTCACGCGGCCGCCCCCTCCTCGGTGAACGCGATGCCCTGACCCTCGAGGGCGGCGAGCGCCGCCTCGACGTCGCCGGGATCGCCGGTGAGCTCGTACGTGAGGGCGCCGATCGAGCGCTCCTGCAGCTCGCTGATCCCGCCGAACACGATCTGGTTCTCGACCCGGTGCTCGGCGAAGATCCGCGAGAGAAGCCCGGTGAACCCCTTCTGGTCGAGCACGCTCACGGTGACGAGCCGTCCGGGATGCGCGGCCCGCAGGCGCTCGAGGGTCTCGGGCGAGGGCCGGTCGTGCAGCACCGTGGCGACGAAGCGCGCGACGGCGGGCGTGCCCGGGTTCGCGAAGACGTCGTAGACGTCGCCGAGCTGGATGATGCGCCCCGCGTCCATGACGGCCACGCGGTCCGCGATCGACCGGATCGCCTCCATCTCGTGGGTGATGACGACGATCGTGACGCCGAGCTCCCTGTTGACCCGCTTGAGGAGCGCGAGCACGTCGGCGGTCGTCTCGGGGTCGAGCGCGCTCGTCGCCTCGTCGGCGAGGAGGAGCTTCGGGTCGGTCGCGAGCGCCCGTGCGATCCCGACGCGCTGCTTCTGGCCGCCGGAGAGCTGCTCCGGATAGGAGTGCGCCTTGTCGAGGAGCCCCACGAAGTCGAGCAGCCGCGCCACCTTCTCGTCGCGCTCGGGCTGCCCGACGCCGGCGAGCCGCAGCGGGTAGGCGACGTTGCCGGCGACGGTCCGCGAGCGGAACAGATTGAACTGCTGGAAGATCATCCCGATCTCGCCCCGGATGGCGCGCAGGCGCTTCTCGGGCAGCACGGTCAGCTCGTCGTCGCCCACGTGCACGGTGCCCGAGGTGGGCTTCTCCAGCGCGTTGATGAGGCGCACGAGCGTGCTCTTGCCGGCGCCGGAGTACCCGATGACGCCGAGGATCTCCCCCTGGCGGACGTCCAGGGAGAGATCCTCGACCGCGGTGACGGCGCCGCTCGGGGTCGCGTACGTCTTGGAGACGGCGCGGAGCCGAACGAGGTCCGTCATCGTTACTTGCCCACCCCCGCAGCGCGGGCGTCGGCCTCGGTCTTCTTCAGCTGGGCCTGGAGCTCCTGCGGCGTCGCGTCGCTGAAGACGGCGGTGCCGCCGCTCGACTCGAGCTCCGAGGCCTCGACCGCCTTGTCGTGGTAGAGCGCGGCGAGCTTGAGGTACAGCGGGTTCTTCGCGTCGGCCTTCCGCGCGGCGAAGAAGTTGACGTAGTTGCGCGCCGCGTCGCTCTTCGGGTCGTCCTTCGCGATCCGGGCGGAGGTCGGGAGCCCGGCCTGCGTCGCGAAGTTGTTGTTGACGATGGCGGCGTCCACCGAGCCCGACTGCAGCGCGCGCGCCGTCTGGTCGGCGCTCACGGTCGAGATGGCGACCTTCTTCGACGTGATGTCGTTGATCGTCGAGAACGCGGTCCCGCCGTCCTTGAGCTTCACGAGCCCGGCAGCCTGGAGCACGAGCAGGCCGCGGGCCTGGTTGACCTGGTCGTTCGGGATCGCGACGGTCGCGCCGTCCGGCAGGTCCTGCACGCTCGTGTACTTGGTGGAGTAGAGCGGCAGGGGCACGGTGACCGTCGCGCCGATCGGCTGCAGGTCCTGCTTGTTCGTGACGTTGTAGACGGCCAGGAACTCGACGTGCTGGAACGAGTTCAGGTCGGTCTGCTTCTGCGCGAGCGCCGGGTTGGGCTCCGTGTACGAGCTGAAGTTGACGAGCTTGACCGTGACGTTCAGCTTCTTCTTCGCGAGGTCCGAGTAGATCTTCCAGTACGGCTGCGCCGCGTCGCTCACGCCGATGGAGACCGTGGTCGGCTTGTCCGCGTGCGTCGCGCCGGCCTTCGGGGCGCCGTTCGCGTTCGCGACGCTCACGCCGATGATGATCGCCGCGACGACGGCGACGACCACGATGATCGCGGCGACGATCAGCGGGGTGCGGTTCTTGTTCTGCTTCTGGGGCAGCTGCGGGGCTGCGGCGTTACCGGACATGCGCGTGACTCCTCGGGGCGGGGCTGTGTGGGCCTACTGTCACCCGACCGATGCGCGAACCCGAAAGCGTGTTGCGCGATGTTGACGCATGTTGCCGGATGTGACGCCCGACTTGTCCCGCGGCCCGCGGTCGACTAGCGCTAGGCCCAGTCGGGCCGGGCGAACTCCGGCGCGGCCACCGCGATCCGGGGGTCGAGCCGGAGGTGCGACGCCAGCAGCGGCATGGTGCGCGAGACGGTCTGCTCGATCCGGCCGGACAGCTCCACGGAATCCACCTTGTAGTCGGTGAAGTCGCCCTCGTTGGCGAAAATGCCGAGCGGCAGGGTGAGCGACTGGAAGAAGCCGAACAGCGGGCGCATCTGGTGCTCCACGAGGAGGGCGTGCCGGTCGCTGCCGCCGGTCGCGGTCAGCACGATCGGGGTGTCGGTGAGCGCGTACTGGCCGACGTGGTCGAAGAACAGCTTGAACAGGCCCGTGTAGGTGGCGCGGTAGGCGGGCGAGCCGACGACGAGCACGTCCGCGCGCTCCACGGTCTCGAGGGCCTGGATCGCGGCGGGGCCGAGGTCGCTGCGGAAGGGGCCGGCGCCGAGATCGGTCAGGAGCGGCGCGAGCTCGATGAGGACCGCCTGCCCGCCGAGCTCCTCGGCGAACACGTTCGTGACGTGCTCCACGAGCGCGGTCGTGCGCGAGGGCCGGGTGGGGCTGCCGCTCACCCCGACGACGGTGAGGGGCCGCGATCCATCTGCTGGCATGGTCCGATGATGCTCCGTGCGGGGCGCGCGGTCGAACCGCGTGACGCCGCGTGACCTCGCGTGACATCGGGCTGCCCGGCCCGTCCGCATCGGGCAGGCTGGGGGCATGACCGCCGCCGAACGCCTGACCGACTCGATCACGTTCCACGGCGAGGGCCCCTTCTGGGATGCCGAGGGCGATCGCCTGCTGTTCGTCGACATGCTCGCGGGCGCCGTCGTGAGCCGCGACGCAGCCGGCCGGATCGCGCGGCACGCGGTCCCGTCGAGCGTCGCGGCCGTCGTGCGGCGGCGCGCCTCGGGCGGGTTCGTGGTCGCGACCGAGCGCGACCTGCTCGCGGCCGACGACGATCTCGTCGGGTTCGCGCCGATCGCGACGGGGCTCGTCGGCGACGGGGTCCGGCTCAACGAGGGCGGGTGCGATCCGCTCGGCGCGTTCCTCATCGGCTCGATGGCCTACGGCGGCACGCCCGCGGGCGGCTCGCTGCAGCGCGTCGCGCCGGACGGCTCCGTGACGCCCGTGCTCGACGGGGTCACGGTGTCCAACGGCCTGCAGTTCTCCACGGACGGCCGCGCGGCGTTCTACATCGACTCGCCGACCGGCCGCATCGACCGCTTCGACGTCGATCCGGCGACGGGAGCCTGGAGCGGCCGCCGCACGCACGTCGAGATCGAGGACACCCCCGGCGGCCCCGACGGGCTCGCGATCGACGTGGACGGCGGACTCTGGGTCGCGCTCTACGGCGGCGGCGCGGTCCGCCACTACGACGCGGCCGGCGCGCTCGTCGACGAGATCGCGGTGCCGGGCGCGACGAAGGTGACGGCGTGCGCGTTCGGCGAGGCCGACCTCCGCACCCTCTACATCACGACGTCGCGCGAGGACCTCGCCGACGACGAGGAGCCGCTCGCCGGCTCGCTCTACGCGATCCGCACCGACGTGGCCGGCGCCCCGCCGCTCGCGTTCGCCGGCTGACCGCGCCCCGTAGTGTGCTGCCATGAGCAGCGCTGCCGAGTCCCTTCCCGCCACGATGCGCGCGGTGGTCGTCCACGGTCCCGAGGACTACCGCCTCGAGGAGCGCCCGGTCCCGGTGCCCGGCGAGGGCGAGCTGCTGCTCCGCGTCGACGCGGTCGGCATCTGCGCGAGCGACCTCAAGTGCTACCACGGGGCCGCCAAGTTCTGGGGCGACGAGCACCGCGCGCCGTGGGCCGACCGCGATCGCATCCCGGGCCACGAGTTCGTCGGCACGGTCGTCGCGGGCGACCCGGCGGCGCTCGAGAAGCGCGGGCTCGCGTTCGGCGACCGGATCGCGTGCGAGCAGATCGTGCCGTGCTGGGAGTGCCTGTACTGCCTCGAGGGCGCGTACTGGATGTGCGACGTGCACGACATGTTCGGCTTCAAGGGCTACGACGGCGCGATGGCCGAGTACGTGCTCGTGCCGCGGCAGGCGCTCACGCACCCGGTGGCGCGGGAGCTGCCCGGCCAGGTCGCGGCGTTCGCCGAGCCGCTGTCGTGCGCGTTCCATGCGGTCGAGCGCGCCGAGATCCGCTTCGACGACACGGTCGTCGTCGCGGGCGCCGGACCGATCGGCCTCTCCGCGATCGCGGGCGCCCGGCAGAAGAACCCGCTCCGCCTCATCGCGCTCGACGTGGTCGACGAGAAGCTCGAGCTCGCCCGCAAGGTGGGCGCGGACATCACGATCAACATCGCGACGGAGGACGCGGTCGCCCGCGTCAAGGAGCTCACGGGCGGTTATGGCGCCAACGTCTACATCGAGGCGACGGGGCACCCGTCCGCCGTGCCGCAGGGCCTCGACCTGCTGCGCAAGCTCGGCCGCTTCGTCGAGTACTCCGTCTTCAAGGATGCGGCCACCGTCGACTGGTCGATCATCTCCGACGACAAGGAGCTCGATGTGCGGGGCGCTCACCTCGGCCCGCACACCTGGCCCGCGGCCATCAAGCTCCTCGAGGCCCAGGTCCTCCCGATGGACGAGATCTGCACGCACCAGTTCCCGCTCGAGCGGTTCCAGGAGGCGCTCGACCTCGTCGGCGACTCCGCGGGCCGCTCGGTGAAGGTGTCGCTCATCCCGTCGATGCCGGCGTAGCGCGGCCGCCTCACCCGAGCCCGCGGAGCGCGAGCAGTTCGCTGCGCCACCGCGCGTGCACGTCCCACGGATCGCGGCCGCCGGCGACCACGTCGATGTGCGCCGCGATCCGCGGCGTGAGGCGGAACCATTCCGAGCCCGCGAACCGGTCCCCCGCGAACTGCTCGTGCCGGCGG
>Ga0247757_10000365_pt1 | contig 38127 bp, 37 predicted proteins | sample UWRJL126311R4_FD_180929 | JGI IMG/M metagenome (GOLD analysis project Ga0247757, IMG submission 180929) | Plant litter microbial communities from Arlington Agricultural Research Station in Wisconsin, United States - UWRJ-L126-311R-4 | ecosystem: Environmental > Terrestrial > Plant litter >... | reverse complement strand
CGCACCGTAGAAGTTGTTCAGTGGCGGGTTTCCGGCCATCATGATTGTGAAGCCGAGGTTGAAGTCCTTGAGCAGCGTGATGAAGGCCGTGTAGCGGCGGAAAGTACCGGCCTTGGTGTAGACGGTAAGAGTGCGATGCGGTTGATTAACAGGGTCCAGCTGGATGCGGCGCAGACCCCAGGGGCTGCTGACGGATGCCACTTCGTCAGAGGAGAATGCAACTGGGTTCAACCAGCGACGAGTAAGAGCAGGCTTTATCAAAGAAGAGGAAAGGATGGCTCGACCCAGCTTGGAGATGTCGGTCGCTGATGCATACATGTTCCCACCCCTAGAAAATCAGCTGAGCGTTCTAAGATGGCGGACGAGACTTACGGGCTGGCTTGTCCCAGACTAACGCCCCAATATGTATCCTTCGGGGAGCCAGGAATCACGCCGTACTTATCGGGGGGAGTATCGTAGAATGTACGACTCAGGTTCAGAGGCTTTATGACGCGATCATTCAGAATAGTAGAGAAGTTTTTGCCTGAAATGTTCTCAAGGGCGTACGCAAGAAGCTGGTAAGCCACGTTGGAGTAGGTTGGAGTTTGCCAAGGTGAGTAGGATGGATACATGATGTCCAATCCCTTGAAAAATTCTGGAAACAAAAATTTAAGCGTGGGAAGAAAAATCTGTGAAGAAGAAACTCACGTTCCCGAGTGCAAAGGGGCCATGCGCCGCATGGAGGCAGAGAAGAATTAGAAAGCTGAGGAAGTCCAACCTGCCAGGGAGGAGGCATGTCATCAGTCTCCGTGATCTCTCCAAGAACGCCATCTGTTCACTAGTTGGTACAAACGCGAGGTTTGTTGGCTTGGTATACTCACAATCTCGTCCAAGTCCTGAAACCTGGCTTGCCAATGAGCCAATTGTAATATCATCCCAATCCGTCTCTTTCACAGGATCAAAGTCAGGCTGGGTAGAGCGCCCCGAATACTTAGCTAGCTCAGGCACGAACTTCGTGATGGGCATGTTCCAGTGCACATCGCCAGCCTCCGCCAGAAACGTTAACACACTGAATACCTTGGTAACACTTCCTAACCGATACACGGTATCCCCATCCACTTTCTTCACCCCCGTGGTATTCCTCGGCAGGTCTTTGGCCGTACGATGCCTCTCCCATAGAATCGGGGAACCGGGATTGGTGGAGAAGATCTGGATACTATAGGAGAAAAGATCTACACCAGTGATGTTGGACACATCGATATACTGGAAAACATTGGTGATGTTTTGAATAGCCGCCTTCCAGATTGGGTGGCTCTCTAGGTTGTATGGAGCTGGAAACTCGGGCCCAATAAGCGGGCAGTTGGGTGCCGCTGTGGAAAACGGCAGTTGAGCAAGTGGGAACGTGATGGCGAAAAGCACCGGGAGGTGACTCGCCACGTTGGCCCACATGATGTCCAGGTACCAGGGAAAAATGGAGGGAGGGAATGATAGCTGACGGTGCCTAGGGGTTACTGATATATAAACCCAATCTGAAAATTGCAGACGAGAAATTTGGATAATAGCACGAGGTCAGCAGTGTACTTTTGCTTTCTCCGGCGTATCATCGTCTTGATGTTCCCGATCAATAGTATGATATTGTTGAACGCATGGTATATGGAGAAGGGAAGGTGTCGCACGCAAAGTGCAGCATTGTAATTTTGATAGATCAACGCATGGTAATCCCGAGCCTATGGCCTAGCTGTGATCCAGACCCGGTTTTTGTGATTAGGAAATTTGTATGGTGTATCAAGAATTTGACCGGGGTGTTTATGCGAAATTGCCAGATAAGGATTGGCTAATTGGAATAGACCACTGAAACCCTTGTCAGATTCCGGAGAAGTGGGTCATATCCGTCCACTCAACTTGCATTTTTCCAGCAGGAGCCGTGTTGCAATGCCGATTGACGATGATACCCTAAACGCTGAAGTTGTACGTAGAGCTTTCTTGGCTTCGAATAACCGGCGCAAGTGCAGTTCCCGAGTTATGTTCCGCGGAGGCTTGAGAAAGCTTGGGCCGCGATGTAGACAAGGGAGAAAACGTGTGCATTCCTACGGATTCAGTTTCGGCAATGATTGTCAAATTCCAGAAATGTTTTGGGGGTTTAATCTAGCGAGTGAATATTTCTTTGATAATTTCTATGATTAAAGCAGAGCTTGAGCTTGGCACTGCGATTTGGTTAGTATCGTGCCTGACCGTGGTGGATGGTGGCTTACCATTTGCCAGTACCAGCCTCGCATCGCTAGCAGAGCCCTATGGTCTCCTTGCTCCATGATCTTCCCATCCTGAAGCACAAAGATAACATCTGCTCTTTGTACAGTTGCTAGTCTATGTGCAACCACAATCATCGTTCTTCCACTTGCGGTTCTTTCGAACACTTCTTGGACTTCCCTTTCCGTCTCAGAGTCCAGGTTACTTGTCGCCTCATCTAACAACAAAAGACTGGGATCCCTGATGAGCGCACGAGCAATTGAAAGGCGTTGCTTTTGTCCACCCGACAGGGCAACGCCATTAGTGCCAACATCAGTCTCATAACCTTGAGGCAAGGATGCAATAAAGTCATGAATACCGGCATCACGACAGACCTGGTGGATTGTAGCTTCTGAAACTGTATGAGGGTCTACTCCGAGAAGAAGGTTCGAGCGAATAGAACCTCGGAAGAGCGAAGGCTCCTGAGCCACAAGTGACATTCTTCGTCTATGTCTTTGCAGAGAAACAAACCTAATGTCGTCCAAGTTGAAAAAGACACTGCCATGCTGAGGGTCGTAGAAGCGCTCGAGAAGGGATATAATTGTTGTTTTTCCAGAGCCAGAAGGCCCTACAAAGGCAGCAAAGGTTCCGTGTCGAATAGAAAGAGTCAATCCCTTCAAAACTGGATTCGGGCGCGTAGGGTATGTGAACCAGACGTCTCGAAAAGAGATGTCGGCACCTTTTTGTATCGTGGTCAATGGTATCATATAGCGACTGGATGTCGCTGTGTTCGGTCGTGTGGGGCGTGTGGAGAACCTGGGGTGGGGATGAGCGTTGTCGGGTCTCATCTTGTGGATTCTCGCAGCTGCCGCAGTCACTTGCGCAATATCTACGGCAAGTTAGCCGGCACGGCATAGGGAAGCAACTGAGTAACCTACTCGGACCGAAGCTGAGCCACTGTCCAGCGGCCATACTTCCCTGGGGCGAGTCAGTTAAAACTTGAATACCAGGTTGTTTCCTTACCTGTAGGATCGCATAGTAAATGACAAAGAAATTGAATGGATGATACTCAAACTTAGCCAGCAGACTACCACCATACCATAGCGCAAAGGCCATACAAAGCAATACTAGGCTATCGCTTGCGGCGAACAGAATCATCGAGAAACGTGCTTCTTTAAATGACTTGTTGATATGGTCATTTAACAGCGCACCATACCTAGCACATATCGTGTCCTCCAGTGTGAGGGACGCTACGGTACGAATTGCACGGATGGCTTCCGTCGCAAACTTGGCGCTCTCTGCAAAGACTTCGTTGTTTCGGGACTCGAACTTGACCTCGTGTCGTACACGATAATAGCCACTCCCTAGGATGATTGGCATGGAAGCGGCTATGACGATGAGTGCAAACTTCCACCCGAAGTAGACTGAGATAGCGATACATCCGAGAACATTGAAGATGGATATAAAAACCATGGCCATGTTCATTCCCAGTAGTTGTTGAAGCTGCGTTGGATCGGTTGCTAGTCTTGCTGTAAGAATGCCAATTGCATTATCTTCTTTGTCAAAAAAGGATATCGGTTTAATGATCATATTGCGAAAGTATTCTTTCCGATATAAACTCTTTGTGCGCTACTGGTGCTTTAGTATTGGTTAGAGAAGTGTGTAGAGTATAGCCTACCGTTGATACCGTATTTGAAACCCACCCTAGGACGAAGTAGCAAATGCCTACGCCGGAGGCTACGACCACGAGCATGATACAAAGGAAAGCAGTGGATTTGCGTAGATATTCTCCCCATTGTCCGAATGCCGTAATCAATCTCGCGAAGAGGAAAGCCTGGATTGCATAGCTCGCTTCATAGGGATCAGCGGCGAGCAAACTGTGTGTGTGGACGGTGACACTACTTACAACCTGCACCCGTAGCCGTGGCAATCATAATGAAGTATCGAAACCAATTGCGTTTCTGTTCAGCTAATAGCGTTCCAAAACTGCGGAAAAAGCTGTCTCGTTGGACGTCCCGAGGCATTGGCTCGATTACTAGAGACATATCAGTGTCATCCGACGCCTTAAAGTCTGTTTCCGAGATGATACTGGCGCGTAAAGAGAATCTTTTTTCAAACCATAGATCTTGCCAAGTTGAAATATTACGTCGCGTATCTGATTCTGACGCAAGCTGCTGCGCATGCACCAATCTCCAATACGTGCCATTAGTGTCGGCAAGAAGCGCATTGTGAGTCCCTTGTTGGACGACTCTCCCTTTTTGCAGCACTACGATGTTGTCGGCTTTCTGGATAGTAGACAGCCTATGAGCAATGACAATCGTAGTGCGCCTGTGGGATACTTTTTCCAAAGCTTCTTGGACAATGCGCTCGCTGGCAACATCGAGTGCGCTTGTAGCTTCATCAAAAATCAAAATTTTAGGGTTCTTGATAATGCTTCTCGCGATTGCGATTCTTTGCCGCTGCCCGCCACTTAGCTTGATGCCATTCTCACCTGCTTGTGTGTCGTATCCCTGCCAAAGTCAATTCTCGATTCATTTGCATTTGCGAGTGACTTACGTCTGGAAGCGCAGTAATGAAATCATGAGCGTAGGCTTCTTTGCATGCCTCTACGGCTAGTCTTCTCTTCACATCGCTATGCGCGTCTTCCCATTGAGTGCCTATAAGTCCCATTTCAACATTCTTGTATATTGTGTCGTTGAAGAGAAAGGGCTCTTGCTGCACAAGACCAATCTGTGACCTCCACCATTTGAGTTCAATCTCGTGTAAATTCAGGCCTTCAGTTTTGATAGATCCGTTTCGGAAATACAGTGTCTGTCACGTCAGAGATTATTTAGGCTTTAACTCGGAGGACTCACAAGAGCATTTGTAGCCAAATCGCCGTCCAGCTGGTACCACCTCTGTATAAGGCTAACTATGGTGCTTTTACCTGACCCTGAAGGCCCCACAATGGCTGTAGTTTTCCCAAAGGGAATACGCAAATCCAAGTTATCCAGTACTTTAACGTCCGGGCGAGCAGGGTAGGCAAAATTCACTTTTTCAAGTACAATGTCGTCATTCATTGCGAGTTCGGGACCCTTTTTCCCTCCGGTCTTGGGTCTTGGGGCGTCGATGACAGCGAAGAAAATTGTAGCGGCGTGCAAAGCATGGGAAGCAGCCATTAATGGAACTGCAATGGCAGTTATATGTGCGAGAATCGTCATGATCGACATCAAGACGCTAAGAATGTTAGCGTAAGTCACAAGGAAGAAAGCTTACTGACATAACAAGTGTCTTCACACTGGAAAAGTGAAAACCTAAATACAACTTGACTGCAAACCAAAAGCATAGTGCGAACGTTCTGGGCAGGTTAACATCTTTCCTCATTCACGACCCCATGACTTACGCGAAGATGCAGAAGAAGACTGAGCGCAATATCAGTAATGGATTATTGTTTGGGCAAGGGAGTCATCTCACCAGGAGAATGCTGCCATGCCGCGACGGCTGACATTCTATGTCCGTGAGCTGCCGATTTGTCGACGAGACTACTGTACGCATCTATCATCTTGGTCTCTGCCCCACATGCAGCGACCATTCTGATAGACATCAGAGCATCACTAGCAACACCTGAAGCCTCCTTATCAATATCTTGTATCTTTTGATACCTTTTGACTACAACAGGAGTCATAAAAACATAACAGCATGCAATGACTATCAATCCCGAACTGGTTACTAATGTCAGGCTCCAACTGTAGCAACATGCAATGATTAAAGCCGTTATAATAACGGAAAGAGCTTGGATTAGTATTGCTAAGCGTTCCGAAATGCCGTTCTGCAAGATATTTGCAGTTATCGTAATAATCGCAGCTGTTTGACCTGGCGGTAATGCATCGAGAACAGATATGGGCTGCTTGAATAATGCATCAAGGTACGCAAACCGAATAGCGGCCGCGATACGAAGGCTCGACATACGAAACCCAAGCTACATAAATTTAGCATACAACCTAATTGGTAAGAAAAGAGCATACCATTGCGATGTATGCAAGGATCAACCTTCCTATGAAAAGGTAGACGGTATACAAACTAAACAATATCAGTATAACCCGCATGTATTTGATAAATATAGATACTGCAGCATTACTCACACATATTGATTGATAGAACGCATGAACTCATGGGAACCATTCTCTGTGGGCTTCGTTGATAAGGAGGTAAATGTTTTTACGAGATGTGCTGCGGCGTATTAGGTACGTTGAAAATCTTAGTCGCCAATCTTGGATATAACAAGATATCGCAACGATAACTGGAACCAACCGAAAATAATGTTCATCAATGGCAATGTGCTACCAGCGAGAACAGATGCAATGACACTCGCACCCAGATACAACTTGTCCTTGGTAGATGCGTAATACAGGACCCTCTGTGTTCATCTCAGTAGAGAAAAAATGATATGATTGGTCAGTCTTACGGTCACCAAATTGGCTGATTTTCTCAGAGAGCCGAACCATGAGAAGCATTTTCTCCAATGTGAGCGGAGATCGAACGTCCCTGTTGTTCCGGCTGCTGACACGTTAGCAGGGCGCGACATGGTTGCTGTGAGTGAGTGAGTCTGTTTTCGAGGACCATCAGTTCAATGTAGGGAGGACGCCCTTGCAAACTTCTCCGAATAGATTACTGGGTCCTTGCAAACCCTGCAAGTCGGATAGGAGGTTTTCTTGAACTTTCCTTTTAGCCGGGGCTTACGTATATTACATGCGCAAGATGAGATACAAGCAACACACCTGTTTCCAGGAACGTCGCGTGCTGCCCATTGACGGATAGGTGGATATTGTTACACGAACATTCCTGGAATGGCATTCATTGTCACTGCAGCACTTGAACGTAGTAGAGTGAAATAAAACAGCAATTTATTTATCTATTATACGGGGGAGACACAGCCATTTACTTCATCGATCATGCGTCGAACAATGTCACCCAGTTCTCGCACCATATGTTTGTCACGCGGCAGAGTATGGCCTTTTGCGTGATCAAAGATATAAGCAGAATCCGGATCACATACATTGTAAAGCGCCATATTTCCATGCAAATAAGGGTCTAATGACCCGACTAATCCAGTGTGTGAGATTCGAGCTCAAGGGTTCGAGCAGAAGGAAGACTTACTGATATGGCATGTGGGAACGTCAATCATCAGTTCGCTCTCGTCTGCAAGGACAATGCCGTCGAGGGTCGGCTTCATGGGAGGCCATCCGCCAAAGAACAATGCAAACTTAAACATGGGTGTTCGCCCGTGTTTTTCCTGTAGGAGTTGCTCGTGTAACAGAAGTGTGCCGGCAATAGTCGCGCCTTCAGAGTAGCCAACAATGCCATCGAAGGGGCCTTCCTCATCCATGATGTTGTATAGATACTCCAGAGTATGGGCAGCGCTTTTGTCTGTTCTTGCCACCCCGTACGTCATGAGCTCTCGCATGGTCATTTCTGGAGTCTCGAGCTGTGGAAAATCTCTAATACGCTCTATCACGTCAACCTTCTCGGCCTCTTCGCCTTCGGGGACAATGAATCGGAAGTACGGCGCCCCTCCGAAGAAGTCTTCGTAGCCTTCTGGCGGAGCTACTTCATATGGGCCTTGAATGAAATGGAATTCGGCGGTCTTGTCCTCCTCGAGCTCCTTTACGAGCGGTGCCAGCTGGACCTTGAATTTCTAGGGATCATCAGTGGTGAACATAGCTTGATACCATAGGGCTCACTTCTGTGCTGCCATAGGCGCCGGGGAGACACAATAACTTCATGATACGTAGTGCTCAAGTTGAAGACGTGGTTTGGAGTGAAGGTTCGCAGGAGCCTCGAAGATCGAGATAGCATGAGTGAGTCTGGGCAAAAGCTTCTTGGTCTGTCACACGCGCGGCTGCCCGGGACTGGGTCCAAATGCCAGGCATGTGCTAATGCATATTTTCGAGGGTGTGCTGCAACGCGAGTTTGAAACAGGCACCCGGAGCATGCAAGGAGGTGCAGGGAGTAGCAATATGCCGGTTAGAAGCTGGGGGCATTTTCGCAGGGCGGGGTCCAATATGATCGTAGTGATGATCGAATGTACCCGGACCCGGCTAGGTGGGCATATCACCTCGAGAATGCTGGCAACTGCCGGATGAGACTCCGTGCAGGACGGCAGTAAGCGTCGGAAGATTACGTTGGCTTCGCTTGAGGCTTGGCAGGAGCGTATGTTGACCTCAAGCACACCTCAAGCCCTGATTGCGCCACTTCCCCGCCACGCTACGTTACAATATACATCGTGACACCAACTGCAGGCCTTATCAAGGGCTTATAGCTCTCATATCGATGCAATTTTCCTATCAGCTTTACCATATGCAACCTTGGGCCGCTACCCCGAACCCGTCGGCGACCAATTGGCCGACTCCCGAGCCTCCTGTCGTCCTAGCATCTTCTTCCGTAATTCTAGAGCCGGTTATCAATATGCGCAGCTATGTCAGGCATCGACGGGTGCTAGCATCGGTTTATCATGCACTTTCGCAGTGTCACGAGTAAATGATGATACTCAAGACAACCGCCTTTTCCTTTACCATTGCGGGGGAAGGGAAATTATGTCTGTTCCCAGACTACTATGTGCCACCTGTAATGACCCCCACCCACGGACTTTGGGCGTGAAAGCGTTAGGAATGCACTATACCAGCAGTCCAACGGCTAATCCGCCGGGATCCACAATCACAAGCTCGAGCATCACTTGCTATTTGGCAATCCCAGATAAAACCCATCTGAAAGCGTATCTTACCAAAATAGCTGTGCATCTGGGGCCTTTGATTCTTTAGCAGTCAGATGTAGGATTTCCTGATTCCCCATTCGCTTGTTCACGTTGCGGTCCCCCGGTGACAATGGCACCCTACGCTTTGACACCTACTTCTGAGCAGGGAGGCTCATTAGAAGAGAATCCAGGCAGCCATGTGAATGGAAATTCTCAAGAGATATCCTATGAAGGTCACGTTCATAACTCGACCTCGAATGGTCACTCTCAACCTGAAGGTGGTAATGGTAACGGCCTTCATGCTGTTCCTTCAAACGGGAACATGTTACCAAATAACGATTACATTGGACAGCCCCAACTTTCAGTGGATACTGCTCCAGCTATTCCATATGAGACTGCCTACTCGACTGGCTACACTGGTAAGCTGCCAACCGCTCTGTACTACACTGCTAACTTTTCGAAGATGGCTTCACTGAAGGCTACACCAAATCGCATATCGAACTTCGAAACCAACCAATCGCAATAATCGGCATGTCATGTCGGTTTCCAGGAAATGTGTCGACTCCTGACGAGTTTTGGGAGCTATGTGCGCGAGCCCGAACCGGATTCTCTGAGATTCCAAAAGAGCGATTTAGTAGTAACCGGTTTGTTCATCCTAACGCTGGAAAAAGCGGCACTACCAATGCGCGGGGCGGCAACTTTCTACAGGTAGATCTCAAGGCTTTTGATGCACCATTCTTCAGTTTCACTGCACAGGAAGCAACCAGCCTTGATCCCCAACAGCGACTTCTTCTCGAATGCACTTTCGAGGCATTAGAGAGTGCTGGAATCCCAAAGCACAGTATTGTTGGCAAGGATGTCGGTTGTTTCGTTGGTGGAACATTTTCGGACTATGAAGCGGATCTTTTCAGGGATCCGGAAACAATTCCAATGCATCAAGCTACTGGTGAGTGAATGCGATGTCCAACAGCTTTTTTTAACACTAAATTTGGAAAGGTTGCGCATTCGCAATGCAGTCTAACCGTATCTCTCATTTTTTTGATCTCCGTGGCCCTAGCTTCACTGTGGACACAGCTTGTTCAAGCAGCATGGTGGCTTTACATCAAGCGTGCCAAAGTGTCCGGAGTGGAGAATCTAGTTCCGCTATCGTAGGTGGTGTGCATCTCAATATGCTACCAGAATTTTGGATATCGTACTCCATGTCTCGCTTGTTTGGTGAGGCTGGAAGATCTTTCGCCTTTGATCAGCGAGGTACCGGTTACGGCCGAGGCGAAGGCTGCGGTGTCATTATTCTCAAAACCATGGAACAGGCTCTCCGAGACAATGATCCAATTCGAGCAGTCATTACCGGTAGTGGTATCAATCAGGATGGAAAAACCCCAGGTATAACAATGCCTAACGGCGATGCACAAGAGGCACTGATACGTTCCGTCTATAAAGACGGCGGCATGGATCCTGCTGATACTGGGTACGTAGAGGCTCATGGCACCGGAACACGAGTTGGTGATCCGATAGAAGTTGGCGCACTCCAAGCAGTTTTCGGCAAAGGGAGAACAAAGCGGAAGCCTCTTTACATTGGCTCAGTCAAGTCTAATATTGGCCACTTAGAAGCAGCTGCTGGCATTGCAGGTGTAATCAAGACAGCGCTAATGCTTGAGAGAGGATTCATCCTACCCAACTACGACTTTAAGCATCCAAATGAAAAGATTCCGTTTGATGAATGGGGGCTTAAAGTTCCAACTACTCAACGTCCTTGGCCTATTGGAAAGAAATGGGCGAGTGTCAACGGATTCGGCTTCGGTGGGACCAATGCCCACGTAGTCATGACCAAAGGTCCTCTGGAGAGAAAGACTATGAAGGAAGAGATTGACACTCAAGCATTCGAGAGGCTTTTCGTTCTTAGTGGTAACGATAAACGCACTGCAGAGACGTTAATGCATAATTATGGGATTTATCTAGAGCAGCGTCCCGAAGTGTCAGTAGTATTTTTCTATGGACACTCAGCCCACAGCTAATATTTATAGTTTCCAAAATGATCTTCTCAGCAACCTTGCATACACACTCGGTCAGCGCAAATCTCATTTGCCATGGCGCGTAGCTGTCGCCGCTTCGAGCTCCGTAGAGTTGGTTGAGGCCCTCTCAAGTGGCAAGCTTCATCCTATCAAGCAAGACCTTGAGCCTGTTCGCATTGGATTCATCTTTACTGGGCAGGGTGCTCAGTGGTGGGCAATGGGTTCCGAACTTTATGACCGTTATCCCATCTACGCGTCAGCTATCGACAACGCCGATAAACATCTAATATCGCTTGGTGCCCCATTCTCATTGCTTGAAGAGCTTCGAAAGGATGAGAAAACCACGAGCATTAATGCGGCTCATCTTAGTCAACCATCATGTACAGCTGTGCAGCTTGCTCTCGTTGATCTTTTGAAATCATGGAACATCACACCTGCAGCTGTTGCTGGACACTCAAGTGGAGAGATTGGTGCGGCGTACGCAGCCGGTATCATCGATTTCGATGATGCCATGACAATCGCATACCACAGAGGTCGTCTTATTCCTACTCTCAAGGAGCGATATCCAGATCTTAATGGATGCATGATGGCAGTTGGAGCAGGTGAAAAGGAAATTTCCCCACTTCTTGATCGCATATCTGCTTCTGCAGGATTGGTTAAAATCGCATGCATCAACAGCCCGTCGAGTGTCACCGTCTCTGGTGATGCCGAAGCCATGACAGAGCTGCAGAAGATTATTGAAGAGGCATATCCAGGCATGTTTGCTCGGAGACTTCAAGTCGATACGGCTTATCACTCCCATCACATGAGTTTGGTCGGCAAGGACTACACCGAATCTTTGAGGACTATCAAGTCACCAAAGCCTACTACAGCTCGTTTTTACTCATCATTACTCGGACGCCTAGCTGACGCTTCAGAACTGGATGCGTCGTATTGGGTCCAGAATCTTACCTGCCCAGTCCGATTTGATGAAGCTGTCCAGAGTATGTGCCAGCCAATTGGCGATCATAAGACTGGGGTGAGCTTTCTACTGGAATTGGGTCCACATTCGGCTCTGCAGGGTCCAATCAAGCAAATTCTCAAGGCTGTCGGAGGGTCTGCAAATAAGCTTGCATATGCTTCTGCTTTAGCTCGAAAGAAGAATGCTGTTCAGACTGCCTTCGCCCTTGCGGGAACATTGTGGATTAAGGGTCTCACACTCTCTATGGGTGCCATCAACTTCCCTAAGACCATGACAAAACCACCGGCTGTGTTGACTGACATTCCGAGGTATCCGTGGAACCACCAAATGAGCTATTACCACGAGTCTCGCTTCACACAAGTTCACAAGTTTCAAAATGACACACGAAGCGACATCATTGGCGCTTTGGCAATGTATTCCAACCACAACGAGCCTACGTGGAGGAACATAGTCCGACTCGATGAATTACCTTGGCTTCGCCACCACTTGATTCAATCCATGACTATTTTGCCAATATCTGGCTTTGTTTCCATGGCGTTGGAGGCAATGGCTCAGAAAGCTTCTTGGGATAAAATACAATACGACACCCTAGAGGTATGCAACATCCGAGTCAACAAGCCGGTTTCATTATCCGACGAGGACTTAGAGATGACTATCACGCTACGCTCCGTTAGTTCTGGAACCAAAATGAACCCTGGCTTATGGGCCGATTTTATCATCTCTTCATGGGCGAAGAACAAGGGCTGGACTGAACATTGCACTGGGGTGGTGAATGCTACAGTTCACATAAGCAACGGCGTCGATGACGAGAGAATGCTTCAATTGCACGAGCGTAGGTTGACTACTAAGCTCCAGAATATCTCAGAAGCGTCAACGGATCTTGTCGAGACTGGGTCTCTATACGAGCGCCTCAATGATCTTGGCGTGACTTATGGTAGTACTTTCCAAGGCTTGCTCGATTGCCGAGCATCTAAGTCTGCTTGTACCGCCCAGCTCTTAGCGGCTGACACTATAACCGACATGCCCAACCATTATGAGTCGGATTACATTATTCATCCAACTCTGCTCGAGCAACTCATCTCATCATACTGGCCAGTACTACACGCTACAAATGGGAAGTTAGATACCATACATCTTCCTTCGTCTATTGAAAAAGTTACGATTTCCATGAAGAGTGCAGAGGCGCTCAAGAGTCGAGAAGCCCCGATGCAGGCGTTCTGTGAGCCACATGCACCTCTATCCAACATTAAGCCGAACAAGCTTTCCATGTTTGCTGCACCATCCGTTAACTCGAAGGAGCCTGCCGTTGTTGTAGAAGGCCTAACTATCTCTCCTATTTTGGAGAAGGGCGAATATCAAGAGTGTACGACTTTCCGCGAGCTCTGCTATAAACAAACATGGGAACCCGTTATGGATGACCCAACAGAATCATCGGGTATAATGCTGGGGTCTGACATCGCCATTGTGCATGGCGAAAGCGAAGTACATCGCGATCTAGTTGATAAATTGGTTTCCACCCTGACACCTCTTGATGGGGATTCCCCAATTACAGGCACGCTAGCCGAAATCGACGCTGCCAACAAGATATGCATTTTCTTGGCCGAACTTGACAATCCTTTACTTGCCAATTTGGACCCATATCTATTTGAACAGTTACAAAGGCTTTTGACATCAGTGCAAGGCGTGCTTTGGGTTGTCAAAGGAGCATATGAGAATGCTCAGAACCCGGATTTGAACATGGTCTCAGGTTTCAGCCGAACACTTCGTTCTGAAGGGACACTTATGAACTTTGTGACTTTAGACTTGGATGATAAAAATGATTTTTCCAAGGCTGAAGTTACGCAAACGATTGCAAAGGTTCTTCAAGCATCTTTCGGTGTCGGTAGCAAGAGCGGCGAGACTGAATTTATGGAGCGCAATGGTGTTCTATTCACTCCTCGGATCGTCAACGATGACGATATGAACAAGTATGTACAAGACCAAGTACAACCACCCACCACTGCTCCAGCGCAGTTCATGAACATTAATCGGCCATTGTATGGTTTCGTGGCCACGCCAGGCGCGCTTGATACAGTGCGGTTTAGCGATGCGCAAGCACCGGAAACGACATCACTTCCACAAGACCAGGTCGAAATTCAAGTCAAGGCAATTGGAATGTGTGACCGGGATCTTGATACAGCCATGGGTCACCTTTCTAGTGATGGCTTGGGCATGGAGTGCGCGGGCATTGTGACCCAGGTCGGTTCCAGCGTCTCGTCTGTTGCGGTTGGGGATCGTGTTGCAGCCATCACACCTTCTGGATCCCTTTCAACTGTTGCTCGAGCGCACGATCGTTTTCTCCTCAAACTTCAAGATCATTTGTCGTTCGAAGAGGCGGCCACGATCCCAGTCGCTTACTGCACAGCGTACCACGGGTTGGTCGACGTCGCCTCGTTATCCGAGGGTGAATCTGTTCTAATCCATCACGCTGCTACTTCGGAAGGCCAGGCAGCGGTTTATATTGCGCAAATGGTTGGCGCAGACATTTACGCCACCGTACGGACAGCTGAGGAAAAGTCCTCGTTAGTGAGACAATGTGGGATTCCAGATGATCGTATCTACTTTGCTGGTACACCCTCATTCGCTGATTTCATTCTCGACTCGACAAATCGCCTTGGAGTAGATGTGATTTTCAACTCCCTTAGCGAGGCCGAAATTGTCCGCGCAACGTGGCGGTGTCTTGCTGGATTTGGCCGCTTTGTGCATGTCGGATCTAAAGCCCTGGATTTTGTTGCTTTCGAAAAGAGTGCAATCGTTGCCCACGTTGATATCTTTGCCTTGGCGAAGGAACGACCGCTGAAGCTGAAACGCATCATTAGTGATGTAGGGAGGCTTCTTCGACTTGGCAAAGTCTCTCCTCTCTATCCGATCCTGCCTCACGGAATCTCGGAGACTACTTTAGCGCTCCAAGCTCTGCACTCAAATGGAGCTCATGGCAAGCTAGTAATCATACCCCGTGATGATGAAGTGGTCATGGTAAGCGTACATCTCAATGACCTGCGATTATTGCTCACAAAACTGTCAGGCACCCCGTCGTAAGACTGAAGACAAGCTGTTGCAAGCCGATGCTACATATGTATTGATTGGCGGCACTGGTGGTCTTGGACGTAGCATTGCGAAATGGATGGTCTCCAAGGGAGCACGGAACATTGTTCTGCTCTCTCGAAGTGGTGCTGTGAAGGGTACAGCAAAAGATCAGATTGACGCCATGAATGCTGCGGGCGCGAACATTGTTATCCGCCGTTGCAATGTGGTTGACAGAGCTGACGTCGACATGCTACTCTCCGTTGGCTTAGAAGGGTTGCCACCAGTTCGAGGTGTTGTACACGGTGCTATGGTTCTGCGTGTAAGTTCTTGCTCTTACCGAAAGGCTCAACTCTCTGACTAGTATAGGATGTCCTATTCGAGAAGATGACGTTCGATCAGTACACGGAGGTTATCGAATCAAAAGTAAAAGGTGCCTGGAACTTTCACCATGCACTGTCCTCATCCCCTCTTGATTTCTTCATTGTCATCTCCTCAGCTGCAGGCGCTGTAGGCAACAGAGGCCAAGCCGCCTACGCGGCTGCAAATACTTTCCTCAACGGTCTAGCACAATACCGAGTTGCGCATGGCTTAGCGGCATCGTCTATCGATCTCACCGCTGTTTCTGACGCTGGATATCTTGCGGAAGATGCTGCAAAAGCTGCTGAAGTAGCCCGTAACCTTGGAAGCGACACCATCTGCGAGGCTGAAGTGCTCGCCCTCATTGGCGCCGCGATTGATGGCACAATGTCTAATACATGCAATCACCACACTATCACGGGTATGCGCATCACGGCTACGATGCGCCCCTTCTGGTCCACGGATGCGAAGTTTAAACACTTGCTTAGTGTCGCTGAAGCCGAAGCTGCACAACTGTCTACTAATGGACCGGTGGCCATCTCTTGGAGCGCAGCCTTCAAATCTGCCGCGTCTTCCACTCGCGCAGAAGCCGAGGAAGTCGTGTGCAATGGGCTGGTGGAAAAGATCGCTGAAGTAGTTGGTATGGATAAAGAGGATATGGACGTTGATAAGACGCTGTCGAATTACTCGCTAGATAGTTTGACGGCGATCGAGGTTAGGAATTTCATCACGAGAATGTTTGAGAGCAATCTGCAGGTGCTTGAGTTGTTGGCTCAAGGGAGTATTAGAGGGCTGTCAAAGGTGGTGTGTACGAAGAGCAAAGTGGGAGTTGTTGCGGAATAGATCAGAGTCAAGGCGATTTCGGTTTCTTGCCTTTTTTTCATTTAGCTTGCACAGCATGGATGCTACAGCGCTCCTGTGTATTGTATTTCATAGGCGTCTAGGGATCATATTTCGGCTACTTAAGACTTTTTCTATTTCATCATCGTTTTCTTCGAACTAGCTCGCTGGCAAACCCACATGCGGAGATTTTCATTCCGTCCTCGAACTCTACGACTTTGAAACCAATTTGACGTACCGGTGGGGCGCTGTGGCGAACATGATTCTTGCAAAGAGGAAGGGGTGGCTTGGGGGCCTGGATGGGGATGCGAACGTGAGGTTTGGGGGATACCTGAACGGTACTGGACCCCCGGCGTAGGGTCAAAGTTGGTATGACTGGGGTGTACAGCTCCAGGCCGAGGATTTGGTACATTGCATTGATTTCGATTAGCGATGCATGGATCGATTTTACGCAAATCCCCGGCATGGTGATGCAGCACACACTGCATTGCGTCGTGCTTACGGTTGCGGTTGGAGGGTTGCCGGGGGGTGTGGAATATTTCTAGTGCAGAGATGTGTTACATGCTCCCGACATCGTCATCTGCGGGAATGAAACATGATATCTGGGCAACGGTCAAATGCTACTACCGTAAGTTGTTTGCAGCTAAGCTATGCCCTGCTTCTAAAAATATAAGGGTGAGGAGGAGTGGAGCAGTGTTGGGCCGGGTAGATTTTGGCTGATCGGCTGGGTGACGCATCGCGCCGAACAGTTTGGCGTCACGGCGCTTTGGGATTGTACAGGGCACCACTCATGCTATGAATGCTTTCGGGCGTCGCCGTCAACCTATAGGGTGTAATAGAGGGAATCATGCACGATAAGAGTGAGCAAGCGGCTAAGACCGCATACAACATGCCGACCCCAAAAACAAAGACTTCCTCTACCACCCCGAGCCCCCACAACTCTTCCTCTCCGAAGCCCCCGGCGAACTCGAGGACTAGGCGGGTGACGGAGGGTGGTTCAAGGTCGGGGTCGTTGCTTCCACTGACGGCAGGAATTGGGCCAGTTACATGAGGAACAAAGCATTTCCCCCATCATCCTCATGCCATTTTGGGTGTTAGGTGCTGATGGAGAAAGTTGAACTCCACGATCCCGGCCACCACGCCGACGGTCCGCATATTAAGGTTGTGGGGCCCGGGGGTAGGACGCCTGGTCCGATAGTAAGGTTTCCAGGCGCGTATAGCTTGGATGATCCCGGTGAGCCGATTTCCATATGGGATAGGGGAGGCGCTGATAAGTGTAGGGGTGTGGCTACCGACGGAGTTAAAGGAGGAGATGAGGAATTTTCTTGGGGCGGGACCCGCTGTTTGGCATGGTAAGTGAAGAGCGGTAGAGCCATATAAATGAATTTTGCAAGATGAAAATAGATCCATATGCAGATATCCCCACGTAATATTATCACCTAAATCCAAGAGCACGAATTGTATGACAAAACACACCAAGACCTCTATGGCCGAACCGGCATTTCTTCATTTATTCACCTCAACTATACCCCCATATCGCATCGGACTTATCAAAATCCATCCATTACACGTTGTTTAGCGCTGCATTCCCAACGGCCTGTGGATTCCAAAACACCGCTCCAGGGTCCACAGCTTTCTTGATACCCCTGAGCTTACTGTACGTCGCCGCACCGTAGTACAGCCTCGCCGCCTCGACAGGTGTCAGCTCCGGATCCAGATAATTCGGGTACGCGAGGAATCCACCGGCAGGCTGCGTACTGGTGAGCGCCTCGTTCAGGCCATTGACGAATGCCGTGATCTCCGGCGCAAAAGGCGGTAGGAAAGTGGGTGAGGAGCCGATGTTCTATCACCGATAGCTTTTAGTCGCTGTATATTTGTTTTCATTTTTAAAGGGTTGTAACGTTGCAACGTACCTGGAAGACCCACAGCGAGTCCCGATGCGAGTACGCCGCAGCTTGCGCCGCGGGTCTGTTGATCTGGCTGTCTTTCCCGCCGTACAGCGATATGAACGTGTTCCAAGGATACGACGCCGTTAATCCCTTGCTGATGACGTATGCGAAGAAGCTCTGCAGCGCGCCTCTGGTCAGCGGCGCGGCTTCCCTCGTGACGACAGATTTGGAGTAGAACGTCTGGTGATTATTGTAGCCCGTCAGCGGCTCGGAGAGCGGCTCGCCTTCTGCGATGTCCGCAAGAGCGTCCAGCCAGGCCCGGGACTGCACAGTGCGGTTCGCGGGTTGCGGCAGCCCGGATAGCATCGCGGAGAACACGGTGCGCGAGAAGTACTCCGCGTCGCCGAAGTACCAGCCTCGGACGACAAATTGGCCGAAGACGTTCATGTAGATTTCGAGAGTAATGTTGCGGTCCATGTACGGAGAGGAAAGGGCGAAGTCCTGGAGTCCTAAGACGATGTCGGCCGCTGTATCTGCGGATTGCAACGCCGACGAAAAATCAGCTGAGAAGCTGATAACTTGGGATGGCGCCGGCTGGGTCTGGAGGTAGAAAGTTGTCACGATGCCAAAGCTATCTGCCGCTCCGCGTAACGCATAGGAAATGTCGGGGTAACTGGTCGCTGTGGTATGAATATGACTTCCATCTGCTAGAACAACGTCCATGGCGACTATAGTATCAAGCGCGAGGCTTACATGTTCTACGAGTTAGAAAGATGTCTATGGTAGAAAAGGGGGTATTCTTTATATGTATCCCGACTGCTCACAGAGAGGGCGTAATGGAACGGTTTGCTCTAGAACGTACCCCAACGACGAGATGAGTATCCGAAGCCTCCATGCGTATAATGACCCCCTATTCCGACTCCAGGGAAGGTGCCATGAGGCAGTGCGCGCTGACCTTGGCTATAAATTCCAACGCCTAGATTTCCGAGCCGAACACCGCCCCCTACCGTTACGATGCCAGTTGCTTGAAAATGTCAGTTACGGAGTGCCCAAAATGCGTCATGTTTGAGTTTGGATGAAGGGACTTCCATGGTGAGGCTCACCTTTATCTAGAGAGATGGAGTTGAACTTCTGCAAGTCCACCACCAAGCTGCCGTTCTTCCCGCCGAGGGAATAACTACCATACGAATGTCCCCCAGATCTTGCTTGCACTTTCACACCGGCAGTAGCGGCGCATGTGACTGAGTCGGACACATGCTGGGGAGTGGCCGGCAATGTGACTGCAATAGGCGTGTAAGGAAGACGAAGATTGTACGCACTAGTCAGTGCACCCCAGTTTGAAGAAGAATTCAGAGAAGTTGGGACTGCTTTAGCGAGAAGACAATCTTGCAATGTCTCCTGTTGGTGGCTAGCAGAATAGCAGAGGACTCCAGACATTAGATAGAAGAATACTGAACGTGCAGCCATGATTCGAAACATGATGAGTGACTGAACGTCCGCAAGGTGGACTATAGGATTTGTGAAGAGGAATATTTACATATATATTATGTGAACTAGTCGGTACATTAGAGCACCTAACATAGATATAACGGGCCGTTCTCGTGCGCCGTGGATCCCGAGGTCCAGCTTTGTGGAATGGCAATCTCTCTAATGTCCGGCTGGCGTTAAGGAGCCGAAGCCTTACGTACTTCTCCTAGCCGTGCTTGTCTGCACTGCCTCGGTGAAATTACGAACTTATATTATTGCCACGCGTACACAGCTTATGGAGGCAAGAATCGGGATGTATCATAGTATTCCGGTTTCTATAGAAATAATATTATGCTACGAAGGCTTAGTGTCTTATCAACAAAATTTAATGCGAAAACGTAGAAACTTAAGCAATACAGGAGGCACAAAGCAGCAACACACATCTCTCATCCTACCTTGGGCTCGCTCAGGCTGTAGACTGGCGCTTAAAAGGTGCTTGGGGCTGTGTGGTCAGCGGTGCTTGCCGGCCGGTTCCGCCGTGAGCTCACGTGCGCATAGAACCCGATGCTGGAGCGCAGCTTCGAGCAATTTATACGCGAACTGAGCTTTGTTCTTGCGGTCATACGAACATTCGCTGCTGGTTGGAACGGCTGATATGGTGATACCAGCTGTTTGATATCAGAGTTGTAGCCTTAGATATAGGTTAGATTAAGGTTATTATAAGGTAGTCTAATCAAAGGAACTAAAGAGTATTAGAAGAATATTTGTATCATACAGTACTATTATAGGTTATTTTATAGCCTTATAAACATAGTTTTTTATTACTACAAAGGGCGAATCCATTTAATATAGAAGTCACATGACGCCAAGTTGCCCTAGAGATATGCCAAGCTGCACTAAAGATAATGCCAAGTCCACACCAAAAAAAGCTACAACTGCGTCATACAGAAGTTATCGCGACACCTGCAACAACTACTTTACGCTGCCTCCATACCGCGTGGACGCCCGGCTATATACTAGATAAGAAACGACGTGATTGATATCCTTTCCCATATTACTCTAGCTGCGATAAGGTTATGTAGCATATCCGCACGATTTTGTTGTTTCTAGGCCCACTTATCATGTGATTTTTATATCAAATGGATTCGCCCTTTGTAATTCGCGCTTTGCTAGAAATAATAGTGGTTCCTTAGAGGGGTGCCCATTGGCTCTTATAGGGTGCCCGTTAGCAACTCCCCGAGTTGGCCCCCAAAGACGCAAGAGCCAAGCCGGCTAGCCCACCGACGGACCACTCACAGTCGGGCGTTACCCATTGCATCCCGGCCTCGTCGGTCTGGGCATCAGCGTCCAGCCCTGCAGGCAATATATCACCCTTGCCAGTCAAGGCAGCTGCAAACCCTTCACCCTGAAAAGAAATCCTTTGCAGATGCTTTTAAATGGCGGGAGAGCCGCAGAGGCCGTTGTGCCTGACGCTGTGCGGCATATCTCGAGGCTATGTTACCATTCAATTGGGAACATGCGTTGGCGATAGCTACCTGGGCCGTCGTTGCTGGGGCTCAAAGCGGTTTCACGAATTCATCCACCACGGCACGTTCGACTGCATTGATCACTTCAAGTTCGGGTAATTCCTCTTCTTCATCAGCAAGTGCCAGTATCAGTGAGTAGCCTTCTAAACAAAGTCAGGCCCAGACGCGTAAAACCAGAAACAGGCTAACATTCGCAGGCCGGAATTCTGTTCAGGTGTGCGATGACCTCCAGTCGTCTTATTGGAATGCTTCGTACTATTACAAGCCGACCTCGGTTAAAACAAAACTGTCAACTATAACCTGGTCCAGTACAACGTATTTCACGACAGAAACATGGAGTTGCACAAGCACATGCGATCAAACTGTACCTTTTGGGGGCAAGATATGTTATGCGGATTCTAAAACCATTCTTACAACCGACGTCAGCAGCAGCAGTGGCGTCGTCACCTCCACTTACACCTCCGGCGAAGACTATCCAGGGCCCTCCCCTACCTGCAGCATAGCACTGTCAGATTGCACGAGTTTGTGGGAAAGCTACAGCTCTGCGGATTCGGCGTGGAGCAGTGCCCAGTCGATAACACCTCCCCCTGCGACTATCACGCCCTCTCCAATAGAGCCTTTCTGTCACACCTGCGAGGCACGCCGATGCACAATCGAGAGAGCCAGTGCTGACTTTTATTTCTGGCCTGCCGCTTCCAATGTCACTCGCAACATGTGCGCAACGATGCCGCAAGGTGGATGGGCGTCAAGACCACCTGAGTTTCCAAACTCCAGTATGTTTGCTTTCCCCTTTATGGGAACGCCTTTGCTGACCATAATAGCCTGGACAGAAGTAACAACAGGCCCATACGCAGTAGTGAATGGCCTTACGATGTATTCCGGAAATGTATATCTATCCATCTCGTCGATCGAGGCATATTGGCCATGCCGATCAACTATGACGCGCTACAACTCAGTATTGACGCTTGCGAGTTCAGATGTCTTCACTATGCGCGGCTACCCCATCAATAATATTCCTTGGAGCATAAACTATCTGGACTTCAATGAGCCGATTCCATACAGTGCGTGGTATGGCCAGCCGACATGTAACCTACAAGTCGTCCCTTGCTCAGTCGTATACCCGAACGACTACAAGCCTCAAATCGTCATGCCAGCTGCAATCCGGCAGTTCGATCCAGAATGGGCCGATTGTTCTCTAGGTTACTTCGGTCTATACGATCCACCTATCGCGCTCAAGAGTATAGGCAATTTCCTACCGTCATCAACTACAAGGGTTCCAGATCTTCCAGTGGTGACTCCGAGTCGCCCTTCGGTTATTTCATCAACTCCAGCAACGCCTGCGGATCCTCCGACCCCGCCCACCCAGACTCCAACCGCTCAACCTACTCCACCTAATGGTGACCCGACGAGCCCTGGGAACCCCTCTGGCAATCCTCCCAATAACCCGAACCCAAGCAGTCTACCAAACAGCCCGCCAAATAGTCCACCAAATAGTCCACCAAATAATCCACCAAATAGTCCACCAAATAGTCCACCAAACAGTTCACCAAACAGTCCACCAAACAATCCAAGCGCTCCCAATAGTCCACCAAGTCCGAGTAGCCCTGGAAGCCCACCCAGCAACGGCAATCCCAGTGTCCCTACGGGCAGTCTTGATAACCCTCCTGGCAACAGCAATCCAGGTCTAGTCACTATCACCGATGCTCCAGGCGGTCCTATTGTTGCAGACCCAACGGGAGGTGTAGTGATCAATCCAGGTACCACCATCAGGCCTGGTGATCCACCTGTCGTTATATCTGGTACCACTATTAGTGCAGCATCATCAGGAGTAGTTATTGTTGGGCCAACGGGCACAAGGACCATTCCATTCCAGACCTCGCCTGGGCAAATGACTATCACAGCAGGTTCGTCAACGCTTGTTGCAGGCCCTTCAGGCATTGTTGTAGCCCCGGGCACTACATTACAGCCTGGGGACAACCCTATTACGATAGACGGAACAACAATCAGCATGGGACCTAGTGGTGTCGTGGTAGTCAATCCGAGTGGCAATACGCAAACAATAGCTTTGCCTACAGGATCGGGCAGTAGGGAGGTTACGCTCACGCTTGGCAACGGAGATGTTGTAGCAGCAACAAGTTCTAATGGCCAAGTTGTTATTCAAGGTCTTACTTTAAGTCCAGAAGATCCCATCGGGACGCTTCCTGGGGGTCAGACTGTGAGTTTAGGATCATCTGGCATAGTTATAATAACGGGTACTGGCACTGGTACACCAGTCACCACGGCTGTGTTCTCAGATCCTACAGAAACTAGCAGTTCACCAGGCTTCCCTGGTGCAGCTTCCGGCATGAAGTTGAAGCGGGAGGCGGTGCTCGTTGGGGTGGTGGTGGTAATGGTGACGATAATAACGACGGGCATGTGAAAGATGTAATCAATTACTTAATGATAGATACCCTTTAAACCAACACATACAATAAAGTTTCGTGCCTCAGGACTTTTTCGCAATGCACCTGCCAGTTAACTTTAGGGTTCTTCGATCACCGCATGGAGATTCCGTCAGTAGCCGGCGCGGGGTGATTCGCCATTGGTCAGAAGTGGGGAACCTTTATAGAGGGGCAGCATTTTCACGACTTTCGACTCACGGATTGAACTGCGCCAACATTCAGAGACCAACCTATAAAGACGCTTCCCTCTTCACAACTTTATAAGTACCATTTCATTGTGGGAAATATGAAAGTTCCTACTCCTGGTGTCTGGACACCTGCCGTTACATTCTTTCACCCCACCACAGGCGAAATCGACCTAGAAGCGCAGAAGAAATACTTCCATTACTTATCCACATCACAAATCACTGGACTCGTGGTCTTGGGTTCCAATGCGGAAGCCTTCCTACTCACGCGCGACGAGCGTATCACCCTCGTCAAAGCAGCACGCGAAGCTGTGGGACCAGACTATCCTCTGGTTGTTGGCATCAGTGGGTTTTCAGTAATCCAGACTCTACAATACGCCAATGATGCCGCGGAAGCGGGCGCAGATTTTGGACTCTTGCTTCCAGCAGCGTACTACGGGGGAGCGACCACCGCGGAAGTGGTGAACGGCTTCTTCGACGAGGTGGCGCAAAAGAGTCCCATTCCGATCGTGATTTACAATTTCCCGGGGCAGTGCAACGGCGTGGATCTCGACTCGGTCAGCATCGCTGGCATGGCAAAGAGAAACAAGGGAAAAATTGTGGGCGTGAAGTTGACATGCGGGAGCTCGGCTAAGATCACCAGGCTCTCGGCTGAGTTGTCGCCGGATGAGTTCACCATATTTGGAGGGCAGTCGGATTTCTTGGTTGCCGGGCTGGCGGTGGGAAGTCAAGGATGCGTGGCAGCGTTCTCTAATGTGTTTCCGAAGACGATATCAAAGATCTACAGGCTTTGGATCGAAGGGAAGACGAAAGAGGCTCTAGAGTTGCAAAGGAAGGCTGCGTTAGCTGAGAGCCCTGTTAAAGCCGGGATAGCAAGCACAAAATTTGCAGTTTCGCAGTTCAGTGCAGTAGCGGCGGGGATTGAGAATGCGGAAGAGAAGCTGAAGCCGAGAAAACCGTATGTGCCAGTCGGAGAGGTGGCGAAGGCTAATATTGGAAAAGTTATGGCAGAAGTAGCGGACATTGAAAAAGCGCTCTGATTATTGTAGGAGAATCGGCCGTGTTTATATGTCAAGATCTGTTTGCATATCTAAGTATCTTGACATGACATTGTTTGCATTCTGGAACTACAGCAAGCACAGTAGCTTCTTTGGTCCCAGTTCAAAGCTGCATAATCTCATAAGTACTATGCTCTGTTGTAGTACTATTTTCTGTTATTAATTTAATTCAAAGGTACGTGGCATTTCACTTACCTCATCTTCTCCTGTTATGTTTATATCTTCATGCTTATTTGCATTTTCGGTCTGATATCCACTTTGATCCTTCTTTTCCTCTGCCTCTTTCTCTTCGTTCTTTTCTGACTCTTGCTTAATATCTGAATACAGCTTTACTTTTATCCTTAACTTCAGCTTTTCCTTTCTCTCTGGCTCTGGCCTCTGTTCTGACCCCAAATCTGTCGCTTCATCGTCGCAGGACCCTTCATTTTGCTGGTCATCGCCGAACAAACTCTCCGGTATCTACTGTGAGTGTTGTATCCATCCATCCAGGAAAAAGTTGACATCTTTTGAATAATTTGGCCATGTTAGCATCTTGTCCTCTAACAATTGTTGTTTTTCACAGAGCTTGAATTCTTCGCGTCTCTCAAGCTTAAATGACATATTTTCTGCGCTGTTTCGTAGTATACGCACTTCCGTTTCCATATTAGTTAGGCGCCGAATCATGCCATCTAGCTCTTCTAGGTATTCTCTTTGCCCATTCAGAGCGGCGTCCATTGTAGTATGTGTTGATCGAAAGAAGTCTTGTGGTGAGGAGTGGCAGTGGTTACCAGGGCTTGTTGTATAGAGGTGTAAGTTTGATAGACTGTCTATTGAATCTGGGATCATAAGCAGCTTAATCAAACCCTTAGACAATGGAATTGATGTGTATTTTGTGAGACTCATTGGCAAATGGAAGGCCGCAATCTTGATTGCTCTAGCAACTCATGAACTGTATCAGGTTTTTTAAACATGGTCCAATTGTTGCTAGCAGCTGGATGAAAAGCTCATTCGATTAGCATGGTAAAAGGCTATCAGGGATATGGGCGCACTCGTGGAGCACGGCATTGGAGAGACTTGTTGCCGAGGAACAATGCCAGACAAGATTTTCTTCTGGAATAAACGTCCTAACTCTCACTCAATCAGTTGTAAAAAGAGGTTTCCTCTTGTAAAGTTTGCTAGTAGTTCTGGATCTTACGTATATCGTACCAGCATCGAATCAATGGAAAACGATAGCGAATAACCTTCCCAGTTACAGACTTGCCAGGAATCTAACTTTGTTCTCGATTTCCTTTATCATTGTCGATGACGTATGGAATCGAGATCAGCGGCGCATCGAAATTCCGAATTGCCATGGTGCTTACAACGCTGCTTATAAGGCCGAATTCCGAAGCCTGAACTCCAGCCAATCAGGACTAAAGAACCTCAGTCTTTCTTATATATAAATACATCGCCATAGCCAAGAAAATGTACCACCTGTACATCGTGATCAACTCAGAAAAATGAAGCAAATCCTTCCAGTGCCCAATCCAGTTACTTCCTACTGGCTCAGTCAGCCCCACAAATTCCATAGATTGCGATCTACGCTAGAATTGCCCTCTGAATGCGACATTGCAATTATCGGTTCCGGCATGGCAGGTATATCAGTTGCGTATCATATTTATAAAGAAATGGGCAACCCGCCAAGCATCGTCATGCTCGAAGCCCGCGAGCTCTGCTCTGGTGCGACAGCCCGAAATGGAGGACATGCAAAGATTAAGGCATCCGCACTTACAGGCTATGTTTCTAAGTTTGGTGACAAGACGGTCAACGAATTGCAAACCTATGCTCGGGGCGTAATCTCTGGTCTGAAAGAAATCGTTGAAGAGGAAGAGCTAGACTGCGAATTCGAGCTCCGTCGAAGTTATGAGGTGACTCTTGACGCTAAAGAATCTACTTCATTACGAGAAGGCTTCGAGAAGAGCCGCAAGGAAGGGTATGCATGGACTAAAGAGATTAGCTGGGCCCCTGAGAGACATGTAGAGCAGGTTACCTCGGTTAAAGGAGGGAAATCTGGTTGCAGCGTTCCAGCTTGTTCCTTCTGGCCTTATAAATTCAATACCCAGCTGGTCGAGCGACTGGTATCACGTTACCCTAAGAAATTCAACGTCCAGACCATGACTATGGTCACTGCGGTTTCTGTTGCTCCTGATGGAGTGAGTCTTATAGACACGTCGCGTGGGCAATTGCGAGCGAAAAAGCTGGTCTTCGCTACGAATGCCTACACCGCTGGTCTGCTTCCACAGTTTCAAGATGTTATAGTCCCGTATCGCGGCATGGCGTCACACATCAGTCCGAAGGTACCTGTACATCCGCACCTATCTTCTACGTATAACATCTCCTTTGGCTCTGCAAAGGACGCCGATTATCTCAATCCACGTCCAGATGGGGGCATTATAGTTGGAGGAGGTAAATCACAATATGCATCGGACAAACAATCGTGGTTCAATAACTATGATGATTCGGTCCGATTCAACAGTGAGGTAGAGCAGTACTGGGACGGATACATGCAGCGCACATTTCACGGCTGGGAAGAAAGCAGGGCAGAGACAGACAAGATTTGGGTGGGTATCCAGGCAGCTACTCCAGACGGATTTCCACATGTTGGAAAAGTACCAGGACGAGATGGCCAATGGATTCTGGCTGGATTCAACGGAGGTGGCATGGGGTTGATTTTTACAGCGGCGAAAGCAGTAGCCAAGATGGCGGTGCAAGGTAAGAGTTTCGACGACGTGAGAAGTGAGTTTGGAATCCCATGGATTTTTGCCACCAGTAAGGAGAGGCTTCGAAATGCATTCCATGAAGACAAGTAAGAGGGATTGGTGGTGTTGAAGAGGATTCGGAAGCTTTCGCGCCGAAGGAGCCCCACCTGGGCGCCTTCAAATGACGCCAGCGGGGTCCCTGGCTATCGTAACATTTCACAATTTTAGCGTTCCAGCCGCAACATGGCAGCATTGTACTCCATTCACTTTGAGTCGCCAGCCAGGCACTTCGTGTTTACCTAATACCTGTTCACATGCTGGTTCCTTAACTCCGGTGTGGGACTGGATGCCTACTTAAGAACCTGCTCCCCGCATGAGTGCCTGTCTATCCCACTTGCCTCTCTCCCTTTTTACACATCATCTCCTGCATAGCTTTTGAATCCATCATGTCTTCCGGAAAGACCGTCACGCTTAACACAGGCCACAAGATCCCGTATGGTTCTATGAAATTCCTCAGTCGGCCATAGTTGCTAACCAGCGGCTTTGGATAGTCAACTGGGTTACGGAACCTGGCAGGCCGCTCCCGGCGAGGTTGGAAATGGCGTGTATGAAGCACTCAAGATCGGGTACAAACACCTGGTGAGTCTCTCAATGAGGTGCGACAGTGCAACCGCTAACCCTAGTCGTGCTTCAGGATCTAGCAAAGATGTACGTACCCAAAACTGCCCCGTCGACCCCGTGCCCACCGAAATTTCTGCCGCCGCAGCTCTCACGAGGACACTTGATATACTCCGCAAGAGGCTGGACAGGCGTGGAGTGCCCCTCGGTGGGGTAGCTATGGAGCTATGACCTCTACATCTAGAACTGTGCGCTGACAAGTTATTCCACCAATCACAGCTACGAGAACCAAAAGGAGGTCGCTCAGGGTCTAAAGCGTGCTTTTGCGGAAATCCCCGGCCTTAAGCGTGAGGACATTTTCATCACATCCAAGCTTTGGAACTCGCAGCATGACCCCGCCACCGTCGAGGCCGCTCTCGACGATACCCTTGCTGAGCTTGAGCTTGATTACCTCGACCTTTACCTCATCCACTGGCCTGTCAACTTCGGCCCGGGCAAAGACCCCCACTCTGACCTTTTCCCCAAAACTACTGAGAACGAGATCAACATCGATAACTCGGTCCCCAATTCTGAAACATGGAAGGCTGTGAACAAGTTGCCCAAGAGCAAAGTCAGATCTGTCGGTGTTTCTAACTTCACCTACCGCACTCTCAAAGAATTGATTGATAAGACTGGTCTCGTTCCTGCCGTCAACCAGATCGAGCGCCACCCTATCCTTCCTAGCGATGAGCTGATCGCCTACGCAAAGGAGAAGAACATTCACATTACCGCCTACTCAGCGTTCGGCAACAACTTCTTCAACATCCCACTTCTCATCACTCGGCCCGAGGTTAAGGCTATCGCTGAGAAGAAGGGTGCCACGCCCGCCCAAGTCATTCTGGCCTGGAGCCAGGTCGGAGGCCATTCGGTCATCCCCAAGTCGGTTACCCCCTCTCGAATTGCCGAGAATTTCAAAGAGATTGAGCTTGATGACGAAGATCTCAAGGCGATCAAGAAGTTCTCAGACGAGCACGAAGGTAGGAGGCGGTACAACGTTCCCTTTACTGCAAACACTCCTTCGTGGGCTATCAATATCTTCGACGAACCCGAGGAGCAGGCAGCACCGAACAAGATTGTGATTTGAATTACCAAAAGTCTACGTAGGATAGAAATATAAGTCATGAAAGTATCAATGCGTTTCAACATCTGATGTTTGCACGCTATATTTCAAAATTTCCTAGCCAAGAACCCATGTGCTAGTTAACCTTCCTATTTCTGCGATGGAGTGGAGGTCTACCGACTTAGGCGGCATCTAATTGGTCCCTGAGGCCCCTCAACTACCACTTCCCTGTAATGTCGCAATCGTTTTAAGAATCACGACTGATGCTTGAGTATTGTATAAATGTAAACCTGTAGGATGAGGTCAATCTCCTGCACGCTAATATTCCAGCTCCTCTATGCCAACTGGCTCAATTTTGGTCGATGGCCGCCCAAGACGTTGCCAAACATGCTTCAATCGAGGATGCATCGCTTCCAACGTCCAACTCCACTTCAACGGAAGACGTCCCAAAGAGATGGTATCGATCCACGTTATTCAATGCTTTCGTTATCGGCAGTGTCGGTTTCATGGCACCCGGTTTATGGAACGCAATGAATGATCTAGGAGCGGGAGGTGCGCTCGATCCGTACCTCGTGAACGCCGCCAATGCCCTGGTATTTGGAATCATGGGGATCCTGTGTCTCTTCGGTGCACCCATTGCGAACAGAATCGGCCTGGCTAACACGTTGTTCTTGGGCGCAGTCGGATATCCTCTATACTCTGGCAAGTCGTATTTGATACTATCATGGTATTGTAACTGACTTCGAAAAGCTGGAGTGTATTGCAACAACAGGTTTGGAAATGTATGGTTCGTCCTTGTGGGCGCCGTTGCTTGTGGTTTTAGTGCAGGTCTATTCTGGGTATCAGAGGGCGCCGTTGCACTCGGGTATCCTGAGCCTGGGAAACGAGGGAAGTGTAAGTTGGAACACTTTTTATTCTTCAGATGGGGAAACTCACCATCACAGACATGAACATCTGGCTCTGGTTTCGTACTGGAGGACCACTGGTCGGAGGCGCAATCGTCTTAGCACTAAACAACGACGCAAGCGCAAAGAAGAAGAGTAAGGTCAGATACGAAACGTACCTCATCTTCATCGCCCTCCAGTGCATCGCATGCCCAGTCGCTCTCGCACTCAGCCCTCCAGAAAAAGTCCAGAGAAAGGATGGCTCCAAGGTCGTTATCAAAGCGGAGAGGTCATTCGCAGGAGAGTTGAAAGCGCTCTGGCGCACCTCTAAACGCAAGGACGTTCTTCTTCTTCTACCAGTATTCTATGCCGCCTATTTCAATCAGTATAATGGAAATTTCAAGACATACTACTTCGGGATCCGCGCCCGGGCACTCATCGGCTTGGTCAGCAATTTCGGTACATTGCTGTCTTCACAACTGATCAGCATGTTCTTAGACTACAGAGGTCTCACTGTCAAGAGGCGTATCACCTTCGGCTTTTACTACGTCATTATGCTACATGTTGTCGCGTGGGTCTACGGGTGGGTGATACAGGAGAAGTACACACGGAATCCGCCATCCATGGACTGGGAAACTCCTGGCTTTACAGAAGGCTTCTTCGTCCTGATCCTATGGGACTTCGCACGCCAGGGACTGCAGAACTGGCTTTACTATCTTCTGGCCACCAAGACAGACAACATATCGGAACTCAGCCGGTTTTCAGGAATTCTGAGAGGACAGGAGCGTTTCGGGCAGGCGGTGGCATTTGGGCTAAATACTAAGAAATGGAAAGGCGGACGTGTGCCGCTTGCAATTAATACGATTCTTTTGGGGCTGGCTGTGTGGCCGACATGGTTAGTAGTCAGAGACCATGTTCCGGTGGAGGCCGCAGATGGAGTATCAGATGAGCTCGCGAATGGAGCTGCGCTGGAAAGAGGTATTACACTAGAGGACAAAGAAATCTTTGTCAAGGGAGAAGCGGTAGGTGGAAGAAATGTATAAGAGTCTTCCTGGAATGGTCTTCGTTCAGTAGTCAGAGGAGCCTTGTCAGTACGATTTCGACGTAGGGTTGCTCTAAGAGATTAATAACAACCCTAGAACTGCTGCTCCGAACATGAATCCAACATCTTTCAATTCCCCCTTCGTATACCACTGTCCATAGAGACCCCCTGCGAATCCACACACTGCCATCCTTAATCCGTTTCGCCTCGTTCGTGCACGCCACAACAGTGCCGCGGCTATGAGATCAAAGGCACCAAAGAGTTGCTTACACTACTCAAAATAAATATATCATATAACAGCAACCAAACTATGACATACCTGAGAGTAGGACAGCTTTAGGAACGAGAATGCTCGATGTGAACGTGGGGTCATCTCATCGATTTGTGCAGCCAGACCTGGTGTGAAGCGATCTGTGAAGTGCGCCTGGCCGGCTAAGGTGTAGAGAACGGCAATGAGGATACCAATGGTGTGGCCAGCTGCGCTGCTAAAGCCGTTCATTGTTATAAATACTACAATTGAGATGTCTGTCTAGTGTTAGGATGAATAGGAGGAAGGAGTGGCCAGCCAATGAACGATGACGGAAGCGACAACGATGTCTCCTTGGCATTACACCCTCGATATTATGGATTAGGATCACTCGCCCAGCCGTTATTTTTGCAGAGACCTGCATATGGCACTCAACTTCATGATTTGATCTCGAACAGATATTTTCAGGCCTGCGCAGCGAAAGCCGAACATGCACGATAGCCAGTCGATGCGCACGCGGCGCTAATACGTCATCAGGATCGCGTGGGAAGACAATGACGCGTTCAAGCCCTGCGTGCTGTTACCAGCGAGACACCATTGGAGTGTTGACCTCGTGGCGCAGAATTTGATCTTGGTGATCATTGGCACCTCTTGTTGCTTATTGTACTTCTGGGTCTTCGCGCTCGCGCTCTCTTCCCACACTTTTGCATCTGATTTACCTTTCTCAGTTTGCAGCGCCATGTCGACCAAACAATCTGAATCCTCGCACGAGACTACGATCCGAACGACAATCCGGCATGATCGTTCCCTGTACATGTTTGTACTCCAATCTTTTACCCGTCTGTTGCGGAACAAACTGGGTCGACCAAAAAAGAAGCAGCCCAAGGGCTCCATCGAGCTCAACCCCACCAAGCACGCGCTGTTGAAATGCAATGTCACGCATCGGAAAGTTTGCGACATAAATGTATACGATATGCTGTCCAAGAGCCGCTCCCAGGCAGAAGGGAAAAAGCGCATATACTATTTTAGTGGTGGAGGGTGGCAGAGTCCGCCCTCATCGCAGCATTGGGGGATGTGCGCAAAGATGGCTCAAGACGTGCCTGGGACAACAGTGTCGCTAGTCTCGTACCCACTTGCCCCGAACAACGGCGCTCCAACCTCGTTTCCTTGGCTGTTACAATTCTATCGCGAGATCATGAAGACGGCTGATCAGGAGGTCGAACAGGTGATTCTGGCGGGCGACTCGTCAGGTGGGAACATTGTGCTGGCGCTCATACTCGAAGCATTGAGGATTGATGAGGAATCAGGGTCAGTCGGCCCATCACCTTCTCATCCAGTCGCTATTTTCGCAACGTGTCCCTCGACCGATCTTACGCGTCGCAATCCGGATATCGAAAAGCTTGCTAAGAACGATCCGCTTCTCACGCCGCAGTTCGTCAAACAAACAGCTAAGGCATGGCATGCTGACTGGGATCCTGCTGACCGACGGGTGACTCCTATCAACGCGGATATCTCTCTGTTGGCGAAGAAGGGGGTGCATGTGCATGGCATCACGGCTGGGTACGACCTGCTCAGCCCTGACGGCGTCATATTCCGGAAAATGCTCGCAGAGCATGGTGTCGAGGGGGAATGGCTGCATTGGGAGAAGCAGATGCATTGCTTTGCGTTGACTGAGCCGTACGGGTTGAGAGAGGCTAAGGAAGCTATAGATTGGATGGTGGATGTATTAAAAAAGGAGTAGCTGCCTTGCTGCCTCGTCCTTAGAGCTGTACTACGGTCGCAGGATAAGAAAACCCCGTACGCTAAGTTCTCAAACATGGAGGTACCATTTTGAGAAAAATTAATTGGACACTGGTGGATATTAAATGCCTCCGGCATAAAGAAACCTCGCACTGGCAGTACGCATCCTCCTGCAGAATATGGACTTGTTCACGCACATGATGTGGTCTAAATTTCTCTTTAAAGCAACAGAGAATGGCCACATCAACGTTGTGGAACCCCGTTTTTACATATGAATATACCCCGAAGTATTTGATAATACACTAAGTCTAGTCGTGCTTGGAACTAACAGCTGGACAATGCGCAATCCAACGTCAAAGCGGTCCTGAAGGGTATTATATTCGGATGAAGACCCTGGTCTATGAGGAACTTTTCACAAAAAATAAGTTCGGCTTAGATCCATCCTGGTACTCGTGAAGCTTTGCATAGTCAAGGATAACGACATGGGTCTATAGTGTCAGTCATGTATAGGCCCAATTTCTCTACAAAACGGGCCAGGGCGAGTAGCATCGCTTTACAGATAGATCGAATTATTATCGCATTACCTAACCCCAGCATGAAGCGGAGATAATGATATGGATCTTCTTACTGACCATAATGCGGCCGCAAATGCTTTACCAAAAAAATCTTTCAAGAAACCAGCTTGCTGTGACTGGGGGCCCCGAACAAGCCCACATGTACAACGCGAAATTTCTTAACGGCGAAATTAAATGCCTTCCTTTGCTCCGTGCCTAAATAGGCTAGGTGATAGACCAATGAGATGCCACCACGGTAATCCTAACTCTGCTCCCAAGACCGGGGTAAAGAGTTTAACGGCCCGGTACATTGTTCATTACTTATATATATTGGTGGAACAATTGATTGCGCCACGTGCGTGGCTTCAGTCTATGTATATATCGCTTCTACCAACTGGTGTCGATGTAGGTGAAGGAGCCTCAAGATTTCATTCGTGCCATCATGAAGTCAATATTAGAGTCTTCTCTCACTGCACTGCTATTAGCAGGCGCTGCATCATCTCAGCAACTCTCTTCCCAACTCACACAAGTAACTGACTTCGGCCCAAATCCACGTAACGTATCATTCTACATCTACGTACCCAGAAATCTACAGAAAAAACCGCCTGTTCTTGTAGTTCCTCATTGGTGTCACGGAACCGCGCAGGATGCCTTCAATGGTCGACCGTATGCCTCGCTCGGTGATCAGTATGGGTTCATCTCAATCTATCCGAATTCACCAAATACCGCAGACCAATGCTGGGATGTAAGCAGCAACGCATCATTAACGCACAATGGGGGAGGCGATGCACAAGGAATTGTGAGCATGGTGAAGTGGGCGTTGCAAAAGTATGGGGGAGACAAGGACCGCGTCTTTGTTACAGGGACAAGCTCAGGTGCCATGTACTTCTGATTCCAGCTTAATGACGTTATCCTAGATCTAACATATTCGCGCAGGATGACGAATGTATTATTAGGATCTTATCCAGACGTATTCGCTGCAGGAAGCGCTTGGGCCGGCGTTGCATTTGGCTGCTTTGCAGGTGATGGCTATGGTACCTGGAGCGATGCATGCGCAACTGGGAAAATCATCAAGACTGGATCCGAATGGGCAGCGATAGTTAAAAATGCGTACCCCGGCTACAATGGTTTTCGGCCTAAGATACAGGTTTTGCATGGAACGGCTGATACCGTTCTCTATCCGCAGAACCTCAAGGAGGAAATTAAAGAGTGGATCAGTGTGTTTGGGTACAGTGAGGCCTCCGTAAATACTACTCAAAATACCCCGCTTCAAGGATGGACGAGATATCGGTACGGACCGAAGTTTGAAGCTTATTCTGCAGCCGGCGTTGACCATAACATCCCAAATGTTGCTGACCTGGTGATGGAATGGTTTGATTTGGTGAGAAAACCCTATAGTCAAATGCAACTAAGACAATTGGTTAACCACAACTGCTTTTAGAAATGTGATGCTACTAAAACAAAGTCTTGCTATTCTAGAACGTCAGGTCGTTAGCATGCTGTGAGCCCAGAGTTCAAACTTAGCTGTGTACTTAAACATGGAAGTTTCAACCAGCTAGCATGATATCAAGTAGAACGGATGCTGTGCTCTGGAGCAGAGTGAGATGTGGGGTTGATTGTGTCCGGACTCCGCAAAGACCGTTGGTGGGGAGTGTGTCGCTTAAACATCCCTTTTCGGAATAGCTAGCTCAGTTCACACTAGTGCAGCTTTTTGGCTTGTCTCATCTTTCAACAGACCCCCACCAGACCCAACCGCACCCGCATCTTCACCTGCACACATACAAACATCCTCTGGTGATTCACTGATTGCTACATAGGCAAGCCACGACAAACTGAAGCCAGTTCTTTGCCATGCTGAGAATTTAACATCTACGACATTAAAATCCCACAATCATGTCGAGCGAAGGCACCGACAGCGACACCGCCTCCGACACGATGGAGATGTCGCGCCATACAGTGCTCGATTGGTACTCACGCCTATACAGCAGACGCGTCGATATCGTCGGCGACTATGCAGGTAACGAGCTCTTCCTCATTGAAGGCGACTCGCTGCTCCTACATTGCTTCAGCGACGAACATATCGACATCGAAAAGGGTTTCCAACATCTTCATGCTGCCTGGACAGTTGAGCATTGTCTACGTGGCCTGATATCTAGGCGGGCAAATTTTCATATTGTCTTCTTCAATCAACACCGCGAACTCTGTATTCCACCGTCTGCAACTCCGTCAACTCGCCCCAAGTATCTTCTGGCGAGGGCAGCAATCATCCGCCATCTCTCCACAAACCTAAAAGCATCTCATCCAGAGGTTCAAATAAACGTCTTTCAATCTCTTGACTCTGATACATTCACCGAATATTTGAATGATACAGATTTCTATTTCTTTCTGTGCCACGATGGCGCATCGTCTGGGGCCTTGCGCAAGAGGACCTTGCTGAACAACACCTTAGATACTCTCGTTGATGAAGAAAAAAGCGAAGATGAAGAAGACATAGATCGCAAGATTGCGCTCCGCCAGCTCATACACTGGTTCATGGCTCAAAGCTCTAATGTAGTGCTCATAAATGGACTTGAATTCCAAGATGCTCGCATAATCGCCACAGTCTTAGAAAACTTTCGTCCAAGTGGGGCCGGCATAAACAACACGGTAATTGTTTGTCTTTCTGTCACCTTTCAACCTCAAAAAATAGGCGTCATTCTAATGTTCCTTAGATTGGTCTTAATAGGAAAGCCAATAATGACCCAGATCAGCAATCCCTCGGGCGGGTAACATGGGAACGTATTGATTCTGAGACCCAGGGACAACTTACAGAACGCCAGTGTCTCGCCTTACTTACTCTTTTCAAGCTCTTTGTTGAGAAGAAAATCGAGTTAGATTTTGTCAATGCTTTCTTGCGACACATTGCGCTGATATCTGAGCTTGTACTTGCAGAACGCCTAGTGCCCGCTGCAGACCTAAATGAAAAGTCCAGTGCTTCATTGCTGCTATTCTGTGAAGATGCATACCCGATTCTCATGTCAAAACAATGGGCAGAGAAGATGGAATCCTGGGAATGTACCTGCGATATGGCAGATCTTGTCGATGGCCGGCTATTATCAGCATGCCTGAGCGACCCGTCGGTGGGAATCAATGAAACCTACCACACTCTCGCACATGCATGCAAGGCCTTGGGCATCACGAGTCTGAGCGACGAAGTTGGAAATGGGCATATGGGTAAGCCATCGATCCCTGTCACTCTGCCGTTGTATTGTCACTTACATATTCGTCGCAGGATCCTCTGCAGAGTCTTCGGAGATACAAGCTATCACGGAGCCATACGCTGTCTTGCCATTCTCGAACGATGTTCTCGAACCCCACCTTGCACCTGTGCAACTCTCGGTCGATCGGGTAGGCGATATTGAAGATGCTACATCTGCAAACATATTCAGAGAGATTTCACATTGGCACAATGCGAGAAGGCCGCTTGATCCTAAAATACGCGAGGATCAAATAGCTAAGAGTGAAAAGCAGAAGTTTTGGGCACGTCGACGAAACCAGTGGTTTATGGCTGAAATGACTGCATATGCTGCAAGCCTTACAAACGCTATCGGCAAAGCACTTGACCCCGAGATCATCACAACTAGCGGGAAGCCTGTCAAAGCAATTGTTGAGAAAGAAGAAACTACGAAGCCGAAACCAGCCCCCAAAGGGAACAAGAAGGGAGGACCTTCCCGGAAAGAAGCTATGTTAGCAAAGATTGCCGCAGACCGAAACTCTAAAAACGAAGCCACCGCCGATACACTCGTGCAAAGTTGGCGCATGACTTGCAACACGATTGAGAAAGAACCCACCGCTGCTGCGCGGTTCCAAAGAGCGAAGCTCTATCTAGGAACCCTCAATACAGATTTGAAACGTAATACACTCGAGGCCGAAGTTAGGCTGTATATGCTCAATGCTACCTTAAGCCTTTGGTTATCTGCTTGTCGTAACGATGAAAAGATGAGGGCATTGAATATTGCAGCCCTGATTTTTGATACTATGAGTTCGTTCTCAAAGTTCAAGAGACCAATAACTTCGACTATTGTGAAGTGCCTCCAAACAGTCTTCAAAGAGCTGGCATTACCCAAGCTCTCAATTCCATCGCCAGAAGGCGACAGGCCGTTAGCGTTCAAATTCGTGCTCGAGGCCGGTTCACGATCGTTGTCACTCCCAATTCCTGGCAACCAATTTCAGCTACTCCACTGCGGTCCCTACTTCGATCGAAGTATTGACTCAGCTCCAGATTCCCGCGTACCATTTGAGCCAGATGCATGGCAGCGCAAGGTCCTGGATGAGATTGATGCTAAGCGTAGTCTCTTGGTCATTGCCCCGACATCAGCCGGAAAAACATTCATTTCATTCTACGCCATGAAACAAGTTTTGGAAGCCAATGATGAAGACATTCTTGTTTATGTTGCCCCCACAAAGGCCCTTGTCAACCAAATCGCCGCAGAAGTACAAGCGCGCTTCT
>Ga0247757_10000363_pt1 | contig 38191 bp, 31 predicted proteins | sample UWRJL126311R4_FD_180929 | JGI IMG/M metagenome (GOLD analysis project Ga0247757, IMG submission 180929) | Plant litter microbial communities from Arlington Agricultural Research Station in Wisconsin, United States - UWRJ-L126-311R-4 | ecosystem: Environmental > Terrestrial > Plant litter >... | reverse complement strand
GGGCGGGCTGACCAACCTCACCCGGCTGCGGGGTCGGTTGCCCGACCTGGCCCTGGTGCGGGGCGGGCTGACCAACCTCACCCTGCTGCGGCGCGAGCTGACCAACCTCACCCTGCTGACCAACCTGGCCCTGCTGCGGGGCGGGCTGACCAACCTCACCCTGCTGCGGCGCGGGCTGACCAACCTGGCCCTGCTGCGGCGCCGGCTGACCATTCTGCCCGCTCTGATTGTCGGGTGAATCACTCTGTCCTACAGAAGGATTACCTTGCGAACCTGTCTGCTGCGACTGATTCGTGGTGCTCTGGCCGTTCTGCCACGCACCCCCTTCCGCAGAGGGTCCGCTACGGGGCACGTCTTTGAAATCGGTATCACTGGTGTACTGCGAAGGCTTGGCCTTCGGACCATCGGACGAGTTGCTGGGTTTCTCCTGCTCGTACGGTGGAGGTGCATCGTCGGAAGGAGGTGCGGGATCGTCGCCGCCGAATCCCCCTTTCTCCACATCGAACGCATGCGTGCCGCCGAAAAGACTGGGCAGACCCGGCAGTACACCGGGGCCGCCAGCGTGCGAACTGTGGATGCCACCCGCCACGCCACCGAGGATGCCGCCGGCAAAAATCTCTCCCGCGTCGAGCTTGCCGCCGGCCGCCAACGCGCCCGCCACCGCTGCGACCACTTCGGCGGTATAGGACGCCCCAAAGCCCGCAGCTGCGTTGCCGATTCCGCTGCCACCGTGCTTGCCACCCACCAATCCGAACATGGGACCATGGACCAGGCCCGCAGCCGCGCCACCGGCCGCCCCCGCCTTCGCCGCCTTGGCAACGTCATCCCAGTCGATACTGTCTTTGTGTCCCTCATCGATCTGATGCAGTTGGATCGACAGTTCGATGATCAGTTCCTCGGCGAGCTCCTGAACGCCCTCCTTGCCGACCTGCCACGCCAGCCGCGAAACCGTGGTCTTGATCAACGTCTCGATCGCGTTGCGGACCAATGCGCGCATCAGCGCACTGATCAGCATGCGAATCGCAGCCATCGTGAGGGCCTCGATCGGCGGGATCCACAACATCGAGGTCCCGAAGGTCCACGGCGCCATCGCGATTGCGTAGACGATCTCCGCGGCAGCCATCCCCAAGCCGATCAGGATTTGAAGCTTGGACGACTCGACCTGATTCCCGGCCTGGCGCGCCATGTCGCTCAGGGCAGACATCGCCTCGACCAGCTTCTCCACCGAGAATTCGCCGTCGAAAAGCCTGGCGAACTCCTGCTCCACCGTGGCGGCGGTCTCACCCGTGATCACCGACATGGTCCCCTGACGAACCCGATGCAAATCGGATATCAGGTCCTTGACCTCGGACGACGACGACTTCAAGTGCTCGCCGATGCGCCACAGGCCGTCCTCTTCACCCCGCGGAAATTTACCGCCCGCGAGGTACGAGGCCCACTGCAGATCAGGGGGAATATCGATGGACACAGCGACTCAGACGCAGCCGATCACGACCGCGCCGAGAAGGTGGCGCGGCTAGACGTCATCCGTCTGCTCGAGAGTGTCCGCACCGGTGCGCAAACCTTCGGCGTAATGATCGAGCAACTTGGTCTTGGCGTCCACCGACCCGACCACCCAATCCAGCTGCGCCTCGTAGCCGTTGTGGCTGTCACCGCCTCGAAACTTCCGACCGGTCTCGTCATCACCCCATGGGGCCCCCTCGGCGGCCAGCTTGACTGCCAGGCGCGACATCACATCCTTCATCCGTGCACTGACGTCGGTCAAATCGCTTGCCGTGGAACGCAAATCCGCGGGCTGGATCGAAAAGTCCGGCATGAATCAACTCCTGATCGTCGGGAACGAGGACTCGTCGTCACCGCTGTCAACGGTGGGCTTGGGACGGGCGTGCATCGCATCAGTCATGGCGCTCACCTCTGCGAGGGCTTCACGGAAGCCGGGCAGACCGATGACATTGCCCGAGATCTCGGACACCTGCTTACGACGCTCGTTCATCGGTGCGAGCAGCGCGGCCGCTCGCTGGTCCAGTTGCTGAACCGCTGCTTGCGCAGCGCTGGTGACGTGGGCGCCGAGATCGGTGAGTTCGTAGTCGTCCAGATAGGTCTCGTCGACGACGGTCTTGGTCACGGTGCGCTGCGCGTTCACAGTGACTTCGACCTTTCCGTCGGCGGCGGTCGCTGTCACGCTCAGGGTCGATCGTTGCTGTTGGACGTTGGACAGGTCGCGCATCTGCTCCTGCACCAGGGCCAGTACCTGACCGAACTCGTTTCGTATCGAATCATTGCTCACGCTCGTCCTCTCGGTCTCGAGACACCGGCGTGGAATCCATGCCCCTCTGCAATGGTCACCAGGCCTCTACTACTCAAACGTGCTGAGCGGTTGGATCGTTCGGCACCGGTGTCGCGCCAGGCCAGGCTCAAGATTCTTCCCGGTATTCACGCAGCATCGCGATGTCGTCGGCGATGAGGTTGTCGATGCGATCACGCAGCAAGGCAACGGTCAGTGGGATCCCGCGGCTGCGATCGGGGACACCGAGGTACTCGCCGTCATCCCACATCCGCATCCACGTCAGAGGCGGCCGGCGCGTGTCGACGCCCCACTCCCGCGCTGGACGCCAACTACTCTGCACGGTTCCGACGGCCGTGAGATGCGATGCCGGAACCTTCACACCCGGATTGTCGATCACGTCGTGGCGCACCACGACGTCGTCGTCGTCCGTGACTGCGCGCCGGTTCGGTAAGAACTCGGGAATGACGATCCGCGTGTGTTGTCCAGGTTCCTCCAGCCCCATCGCCTGGGCGATGGCCGCACCCAGCTCGAACGGCGACAGGGTGAAGACGTCGATGACGTCCGCGTCGGTCCGTTGCTCCAGGAGGTAACCGGCCTGGCCCGCACGGAACGCCAGGAGCCGAGTACTCGGGGTGTCCCCCGGAATGTGTTGGACGTGCCCGGTCACCGTGACGTCGACCCGTGTCCACGCATCCAGACACTTCGCGAACACACTCAAGTCACCCGAACGTAAGCGATCGGGCAGATGTGACGCATAGTCGGCGAGCTCATCGACGAATTCGAATCGTGTTGGTTCGGTCAGCATGAACGGGTACGGCAACGGGTCGCGACCATTGCGTTCGTTGATCAATTGCAGATCGAGCAGATCCAATGAGCCGACCTCGCGGCGCGCCACCTGTCCGCCACCAGATGCGTTGACGCTGTTCTGCTTCCGCGTCTCGTGGTCGTCTGCGGTTGTCGTCGGGTAGCTCATCAGGTGTCCACGCTCCAGCCGGCCCCACCATCAGAACCGTCTTCGCCGATCACCGACACCACCGCTTCAGGCTGGCCGATGACGTCCTGCCCGTTACGGCTTCCTCGAAGTGCCTTGTTGCCCTTGTGATCCTTGCCGTCACCGCCCTTGGCGCCCGCACCGGAACCACCGCCCGCCGGTCCACCACCGCCGCTGCCCCCATCATGGGCCACGTCGTGGGCCAGCGTCGCCGGCGCCGCGTGCAGGACCGGGTTGAGGTTCGCGGCAGCAACCGGCGCACCGGGCAGGTGCATCCTGCCCAGTCCGGGAGCACCGCCTCCGCCTCCGGCACCGCCGCCGTGACCTGCTCCCGCACCAGCACCCGCACCCGGCAGGTCTCCTGGTCCACCGGCGACATTGTCGAAGCCAGGTCCTGCTCCGAAGCCGGGGGGCTGCCCGGCGCCGCCCTGCATGGCGGTCTGCACGATCTGATTGACCCCGTCCATGATCCCGCTCAGGAGACCGCTCGCCCCCTCGGACGGATTACCGCCCATGCCGGCCCCCAGGCCGGACATCCCGCCTGCGTTGGCAGGCACGTTCTGTCCGAGGTGAGCTCGCGTGAGGTCGCCGGTACCCGCGCCATCTCCCCCGATGGGGCTCGAGCCCAGGTCCGGTAGATCACCCGAGCCCAGGTGCGGCAACCCGGGAAGGCCGTTCGCCCGAAGCGCTCCGGAATTTCGTAGCGCCTCACCGAGATCGCCCAGGTGCGGGTCCTTCAGGAGCTGCTGTGCGTCCTTGGCCGTGTCCGGATCACCGAACAACGTCTTGGCAGCATCGGCAGCGGCGGGGTCACCGAACAACGTCTTCGCGGCATCGAAGGCCTTCGGATCGCCGAGCAGCTTGTCCAATCCGCCGTCACCGAACAACTTCTTCGCGGCGTCGGCAAACTTTGGATCGCCGAACAGCTTCTTCGCCGCCTCCGCCGTCTTCGGGTCGGCCAGCAACCTGTGCGCCGCCGCCATCGACTTGGGATCGGTGAACACCTTCGACAGGTCGAACCTGGACCCCGCACCGGGGCTGTCCCCACTGCCCAGATTGGCCAGCTCTCCCAGGTCGGGCGGTTTCGGGGAGTTCGCGCCGAGACCGGGCAAGGTGGGCGAATCGTCCTTCGGCGCACCGTTGTTCGTTGACAATCCACCGCCGGAGCCGGAACCCCCTTCGGACCCGGTCGGCAGGTCCGGATTCTTCAGGTCCGGCATGGCCGGCGGGGTGAACGACTGCTTCGGTGTCGGTTCGCCACCCGAGGATCCCCCGCCTGGCGAGCCGCTCCCCGAGGGTCCGTCACCGGACGATCCCCCGCCCGGACTCGTGGCACCCAGGTGCGGTGGCGTGAAGGCGGGTGGAGAACCAGCTGCACCACCGCCGGGCGTGCCGCCACCGCCGGGCGTGCCGCCACCGGCGGGCGTGCCGCCACCGGCGGGCGTGTCGCCACCTGCAGGCGAACCGCCAGCGGGACTGCCCGCGGACAGACCCGGGGGTGTGAACGCGGGTGGCGTGCCGTTCTGACTGCCCCCGCCACCTGCGCCTGCGCCTGCGCCTGTTGCTCCTACGGGGCGGGCTGTGTTCTGCGCGTCCTGAGCCGAAAGTTTTGGTGGCGCATCATCGGGAAGGCTTCGGCCGGGGGCGCCGTTGTTCGTGCTGAACCCGCCGGTGCCGCCGGGGGCGCCGTTGTTGGTGCTGAACCCGCCGGTGCCACCGGTGGCACCGGTGTTGGGGCCCGTGCCGCCAGTGCCACCGCCGGTGGCCGGGCCGACCTGGGGGGTCTGCGCACTGATCGCCGGTTGGTTGGCGGCGATGTCCCTGATCTCCGGGGCGTAATAGTTCTTCATCACGTCACGTGCGAAGGTGTTGAAATACTGCTTGACGGTGTCTGTTTCGCTCGGAAACCTTCTCAGGCACTCGAGGTATGTCTGGTACTGATCACGGATGTTGTGTTTGTTGGTCGACATCGTCTGGGAGAAGTACTCACTCAGCACGCCCAGTGACAGCGCGCCCTTGCGGAACTCTTCGGGAACGTCGTAGGACTTCTGGAGGTTGGCGATCGCCGCGTCGTGCGTCTTGCCCTTCCATCCGCCTTCGCTCTCCAGCGTGTCGAGCCGGTCCTTCAAATCCCCGATGCCCTTGACGACCTGCTGCGCGACGTCATGCATGGTGTCGCTGTAGCCGGGTGCGATGTTCTCCGAGACGTTCGCCATTCGCGTGTAGATCGTCTCGTAATCCATCCCGTCGAAATTCTCCATCACCACCTCGGCCGCATCGACCTGCGCACCGTCGGGATCGAGTTCATCGAGGGTGGCGTCCGGTTTGTTGTTGCCGCCGCCGTGACGTGGGTCGCCGTTGTTGTCCTTGATCTTGCCGTCGACGTAGTCACGTTTGTGTTGATCGAACGTTCCGGACTCACCGGGCTTCGGTGCGTTCACGTGTGCCGGTGTCGCTGGGGTCTGGCCCGATCCCTGCCCGGACCCCTGACCCGATCCCTGGCCTGAGCCCTGTCCGGACCCCTGCGCCGGCGGATCTTTGTATCCGTTGGCGTAGTCCTGGGGCGTGGGCTTCCAGCCCTCCGGGGCTACGAATCCGGGCTGTCCCGGAGCCTTGCCCGGGGCCCAGTAATATTGGTCAGTGCCAGGCCATTTGTGGCCGCTCTCGGGCATTGTTCCAGGCATGATGGTTCCATTCCAGAGTTCAGGGAGAACGTCGACTGTTCAACGGGACGTGTCTAACCCGAGGCGATCAGCCGCTTACCGGCTTCGGTGACGGTGTCGGCGAACGTGTCGAGATACGTGGTGTATTCCTTGATGACGCGCTTCAATTCGTTGATTCCGTGCTCGAGGTTGGTCTTGGTCTGCGCCGCCGACTGCCAATCACCCGGTTCGCCGTAACCGGGCAGTGCCTCTAATTTCTTCAGCTGCTCGTTGAGCAGGTCACGGAGATCGTGGACCGCCTTGACGTAGGCGTCGCGGACCCCTGCGGTCAGCGCGAGGTCGGCCTCCCCGGTCGTGGCGCCTGTCTTGACGCCGTTAATACCCTCGATCAGGCTGCTTGCCAACGGATTTCCTCCTTCGCCGGGTTGTGGGCACTCGTGGAGCCGGGGCCGGTCAGGCCCCGGCTCCACGAGGTGAAATCAGAGCGACGCGGCGTTGGCCCGGTCGAGCGCCTGCATCGCGTCCTGCTGATACTGGGCCTGCTTCTGGGTGTTGACGGTCGTGTTGATCGCCTCGTCCAACATGCCGTCGATCTTCACGTGCGCGGCGCTGAGCGCGGCGGCACCGTCACCCTCGTAGACGCTCATCAGCGTCGTGAAAATCGAGCTGATGTCCTGACGGACGTCCTGAATCTGACCCAGCATCCCGTTGATGTCGGACAGTGACCCGGCGTTGGCCCCGAAGTCGTAACGAATATTGTCAGCCATGTCTGTTCTTCCCGTCTCTTAACCGTTGTCCATTGCGGCGAGCTTCCGTAGATGCTCTGACCCTTTTTCGACGATCGCGTCAAGCGATTTGATGAGATCGTCGAACTCCTCCCGCTGTCCCTGCGAGGTCCGCTGGTACGTCTCGGCGCTGCCACCGTGCCAGTTCGCGGCCAGCATCTGCTCCTGCGCGTCGCTGATGTTGTTGAGCTTGATGATGGCGTGCCCGCGCGCTTCCTGGATCTGCGCGATCTTGGCGTCGGCCTCGGCCGGGGTGAGTGAAACGGTCATCTGCTGAACGTGTCCTTTACTAGTTAAAAGAAATCTGAATCCTGCTTGCCAATAGCAATTTTCGTGGCCTGATGTGGCTATCCGCCCTCCCATCTCTCGGTCGAAAGTGCGGCGAGCTGGCTCACGGCCTGACCGAACACCTGGTCAGAACCCGGCTTGAGCGTCGACCACAGCTGCCCGGCGGGCGAGACACTGGGAACCCCGATCACGCGACCACGTGCGGTGTAGAACACCCCGACTGCTGCAGGCACACGGGTGATCAGGTCGTCACCGTCGACCACCACGCGGTAGACGATCTCGGCGAAGGCCTGCCTCGATCCCAGCGCCGCGCCCAGCGTCACGGCGGCACGTTGTGGAACTCCCAACGCGCGGATCCGGTCTGCGAGGGTCTGGGGATCGTGGCTGTCCGACAGCGCGTCGGCGAGGTCCGACAGCGGCGCTCCGACGGGTTCGATCGGAGCTGCGTGCGCTGCGGGCACATCGCCGAGAAGTGTTGCTGTCGCGTCGGACAGCGCGATATTGGTGCCTAGGACACGGGCGTCGAGTCGGTCACCCACGCGCCGGGCCGTCAGGCACAGCGAGCCCTGTCGGGCGACGAGGAAACGCCCGACCCCGGCCGGGGTCACCAACCGCATCGCGAGTTCACGATCCGGGCGCTGCAATGCGTGAAGCACCGTGGCGATCTCGGGTTCGACTACGCCGTCGACCATGACGCCGCGCCGGGTCAGTGCCTGGGCGGCGTGGCTCAGGGCCGCCTCCCGCGCGTCGACTGTGGCGTGTCGAGACCGGAGCCCCAACACCGCAGTGGCTCCGGAGCGCGGTTCCCGCAATGCCAGAGCGGCCAGCTCGTCGGCCGTGAAAGACCATGCCTGGGTCATGATTTCGCCGGTCATGCGCCCGTCTCCCCGCCGCGGCCGATGACAGCCGGCGACACCCAGTGGTCCGACACCTGCTCCAGCGTGGATTCGGGCGGATCGGCGTACGACGGCGCCTCCGGTTCGGGCGGTACGACCAATCCGTCGAAGGCCGAACTCGTCGGACCCCAGCTGACGTTCGACACCACCAGGGGGGCGTCGCTCGTGGTGGTCGAGGGCAGCCAGTTCGTCCCGGTGTCGGCCAGGCCGGCCGCGGCTTCACCCCCACCGGCCAACGCGTCGGTGCCGATCACCGACTCGTGCTCGCGGGAATTGTCGCCGCGTCCCATCGCCGCCGCCATCGGGCCGTATCCGCCCATCCCGCCCATGCCGAGACCAGCTCCGGCCGATGTGCCACTGAGTGCGGCACCGGCGGACGCCACCTTCACCTCGCCGCTGGCTTTCACCTGCGCGGCCTTGAACGCCCCCAGCGGAGGAGGGGGCACGGCAGGCGCACCACCCCCGACAGCGCCACCACCGGCGTCCTCGGCGGCCGCCTGCGCCTCGAGTTCTGCAGCCCGCGCCGATCCGTTGCTGACGTCGGGGGGCGGTGGTTGATCCCACGGCTCGGCCAGATCGGCGCATGCGTCCTCGTACTGCTGCATCACCGCGGCGGCGTTCGCCTGATCGGCGTCGGCCGCCTCGTCGAACTCGGCGAATCGCCCGTTGATGACGGCGCCGTTGTAGGCCGCGAGTGACGCCATCACGTCGCGGGCCGTCTGCGCCTCAACGGCTTCCGACACGGTCGGCATCGCCAGGATGGCGACGCTGTGGGCCACGGCAGCCTGCTCGGCGCGTTGCCCGTTGCCCGCCGCACTGAGACTCATGGCCCGCAGCCATTCCCCGAAGTCCTGGATCCGGCGCACCACGGCGTCGGCGGACCCACTCTCGAACGCTCCAGACACCTGATCGGCCAACTTCTGGTAATCCTCCGCAACAGCGGCCAATTCGTTGGCGACCCGCACCCAGCTGGCTCCGGCTTGGCCGGCAGGAGTGGGCCCGGGCCCCTCGGTCAGGTCGCGCGCGAGTTGCTCGGTACTGCGCGATTCCCAGGCGACATTCGTGAATCCCACGTCCTGACCTCCTCTCCGTGACTGTTGGGTGCTGCGCTACCAGTAGTTGAACGCGACGGTCAGAGGGCGAAACCCTCGTCGAGATTGGCGACGTCGTCGGCCTGGGCACGCAGCGTCGCAGCCGTCTCCCGCATTTCCGTGACGCCCTTGTCCAGCGCCGTGCCGTAGACCTCGTGAACACTGTTGAGCGTGGTCGCGACGCGTTGTGAGACCTCGTCGCGCGCTCCGGCCGACACCGTCAGGTGGGGGTCCTCGGTCTGCATCATCTGCTCCACCCGGGTGGCCAGCGCGTCCAGCCGGGCTGACGCATCGGCAACATCGGTCGGCTGCATCCGCAACACGTTGTCGTTCACCATCATTGGGCTCCTAACTAGATACGCAGTCCGCGGTCGGGACTGTCCAGTGGGTCCTTCTCACCGATCACCGGCGGAGCCGCGGTGCCGAGATCACCGACGATCTCGCCGCCCTGGTCCGAGGTGTGCAGAAAATCCGCGGCGTTGTGCCCGGTGGCCAGCCCGGCCTTGCCGTGCATCGGCGCACCCGCACCGCCCATCGGCATTCCGGCGCCGGCACCCGCGACGGAGGGTTTGGCCGACGTCGGGGTCACCGCGGTGGTCGTCTCGGCGGCCGCGGGAAGCGCTCCGCCGAGCGGACGGGTGGCCGGCGCCCCAGCCGACAGGCCACCGCGCAGGCCGCCGAAACCGCCTGCCGCGCCACCGCCCACACCGCCACCGCCTGCTGTCGTGCCCCCGGGGTGAGGTGTGACGACCGGCGCGCCCGTCGGGCCGCTCGGCTCGGACCCTTCGGAGGCGGGACCCGTCGCGGACCCGATCGCGTGCATCAGCGGCGCCGCCGCCGACGTGGCCATCTGCATCGCCGGACTCAAGGCCTGCATCCCTCCGGCCCCGAGTGTCGGGGCGGCGGTGATGTCCAGGGGTGCCCCTGCCGTCGTGACCGTTGCGGCCTCGGACGAGAGCGTGCTTTCGGTCTCCGACACGACTTCGCCGGCTGAGCTGACCGCTTCCGCCGCGGCGGCGATGGCCGCCGCGATACCCCAGGGAAAGATGATGCTCGGCCCGATGGCGGCGATCTTTGCCCAGAACTCGTTGATGATCTCGATCAGTCGGGCCTGCGCCTGCTGCACGGTGGCGGTGGCGGTGGCGAGGCTCGAGCGCAGGGCCGCAGCCTGCTCGGCGACCTTGCTGCCGTCCGCCAGTGCGGACTGGGCGGTGGACTGCGCCGCGGAACTCGCCTCGCCCTGCCAGTCGCTGCCCAGACCGGAGAGCGCCTGCTGCACCTGGCTTCCCGCGGACTCCAACGCCTGATTGATCCCGTCGAGCGACTGCGTCGGGTCCGGCTGGTCGAGCTGACCTGTGCCCATGCTGTTGAGCGCGTCGGTGACGGGCTGGATCATCTGCGACGGGTCGATACCACCGCCGGTACCGCTGCCGCTGTCAGGCGCGCCGGCCCCGGGCTGGTGCGGCTGCGCCGCCGGGTTGGCCGGTGCCGGTGAGGCGGCGGGTGTCGCCTGAGCTCCGTTGGGTCCCATGTTGAAGCGGGACAGGATGTCACGGACCGGTTCGTTGAGGTAGCTGTCCAGGCTGGTGTGTGCAGCATCGACACCACCGGAGTGCCCCGGGCTGGCCGCTGCGGGTCCCGGACGAATGCTCTCGGCGTCAACACTCGGTGAGTGCTGCGTCGTCGACGCCATCAGGTCAGCCGTTGTCGGTCGCGACGAACGAAGCCTTCGCAGCCTCCGTAGCCGCCGCGAGCGCGGCATGGAGCTGAGAAACCGCCAGGGTGGCGGTGAAGTTGTTGGCCTGGGCCGGCCCGTACGCCGCCAGGAACCCGGCGCCTATCGGGCCCAGCGCTGCCGTCGCCGATGCCAGGTTCGACTCGGCATCGGCCGAGCCTGCAGCTGCCACCGTCTCCGCGGCGGCGGCATTGGCCGCGGAAAACGCTTCGAGCCCTGGGGGAACCACTGTGAACGCCATTTGGCTTCCTCTCGGAAATGCCTTGTGAGGCTTGCAGCTAGGAACGTCGGGACTGCCGTACGAGATGTAAGACGAGCGCTGATTCGGATTCGTTCACGCCGGCACCGAACAAGCTCGAATCGGTCAGGCGCGAGATCGGGGCCGGCCCACGTGAACGTTCGCAGCGATAACCGCGTCTTCCATCATGGCGGCAATGCCGCGACGTGGTGGACCAGCACATGAGGAGAAGTGACGTGAGCAGTGGCAGCCGCGACGCGCAGCAGGTCTTCGATGCCGGGGTGCTGTCGATGGGCATCCCGATCGACGGGCTCGAGATCGACCAGGACCTGAACTATGCGGCGTCGGCGTTCCGCCGCGCCACCGAGTACGACCCCGGCATGTGCGATGCCTGGCTCGGTCGATCCGCGACGGGCGAGAACACCGCCGAGGTGCTGCATCATCTGAATGCCACGGCGCAGAACCTCGGGCGCGAACAGCGCAGGCTCGGCCTGCCACCGCGGTCCCTGGTCGGCCGTTTCGAAACAGGCCTTTACCTGGATTACCCGCTCAGCTCGCTCACCGAGATCCGGGTCGGTTACGCGGCCAGCCTGATCCTGGGCAAGGATTTCGCAGCGGCCGAACAGATCCTCGACGAACTGGCGGCCAGCCGTGATTCCGCCGGCGACCCATCCACGCAACAAATCCAGGCTTACGTGCGCGGCGTCCTGTACTTCACCACGCAGCGGTGGCCGGACGTGCTGACCGCCCTTGCCGATTCTGCGTCGTTCGCCGACGAATACATCGCGGCCGGCTGCCACCTGATGGTGGGTTCGGCCTGCGCGCAGATGGGCCTGTTCGGCGAAGGAATCCGACGGCTCGACCAGGCCATCGCGGGACCCATTCCCGCTGCGCGGCGCGCCGCCGAGTTCTGCAAGGGTCTGTCTCTGCGCGAGATGGGCAACGAAACCGAGGCCCGTCAGATCTTCGAGCGGATCTACAGCGAGGAACCCGGTTTCGCCGACAACTACGCAGCTCTGCAGGATCCCAAGTTCCGGTTGGTGATCACCACCAAGGAATCCATCGACGCACGCAAAGACAAGTGGGACCCCACGAGCGCTCCGACCGAGGCTGACGTCAACGACGAGGAGCACGCCAAACGCAGCAACGAGCATCTGCGCGCTGCGCAAGAGGAGCTCGACCGCCAGGTCGGACTTTCCGATGTGAAGCTCCAGGTGGCGAAGCTCCGGTCGGGTGTCACGCTGGCGAAAATGCGTCGCGACAAAGGTCTCAACACGGCGTCGAGCAGCCTGCACCTGGCCTTCACAGGTCCGCCCGGTACCGGTAAGACGACGATCGCGCGGGTCGTCGCCCAGACCTATTGCGGCTTGGGCCTCCTGGAGTCCATGAAGGTCGTCGAAGCCAAGCGCCAAGACTTCGTGGGCCAGCATCTCGGCAGTACCGCCATCAAGACGACCGAACTGATCGACACCGCGATGGGCGGGGTGCTGTTCATCGACGAGGCCTACACTCTGATCCAGACCGGCCTGTCCGGCGGCGACGCCTTCGGTAAGGAAGCCGTCGACACCCTGCTGGCGAGGATGGAGAACGACCGTGACCGACTGGTCGTCATCATCGCCGGATACGACTCGGAGATCGATCGATTCCTCGGTGCCAACGAGGGTCTGTCATCGCGGTTCACCAAACGCATCCGCTTCCCGTCCTACACCCCGAGCGAGCTCGGCGACATCGGGCGCCTCATCGCCAGTACGCGCGACTCCGAGCTGTCGTCGGAGGCATACGACGAGCTGGTCACGGTCTGTGCAGAACTGTGCGCGGGCCAGTCGCAGGATGCAGACGGCAACATGCGCAAGAACATCGACCTCGCCGGCAACGGCCGGTTCGTCCGCAACATCATCGAGGCGGCCGAGGAGGAGCGGGCATTCCGGCTCACCGAGAGTTACGGCGCAGCGCTGGACGATATCGACGAGGCCGCCATGGTCCGCCTCGAATCCAGTGACATGAAGGGCGCTTTGACCAACATCCTGCAGACGCTCAACCTGCGGTAGCGACCCGAACAATTCGACAGCACGACAGAGGAGACGCGGTGACCGACGACGCCGATCACACCGACATCGAGGCCTCGACCCGGTTCAACACCAGCTTCACCGCCGGGAACCTGGGTGCGCCCGCGCCGCCGGTGAGAGACAGCCCGACGGCACGCGAACTGGGCCTGTCACGCTCCGAGCGGGCCCCTCAACGGCACGGTTGGCTCAAGGCGTTCAATCGCGCCACGGGTGGGACCGTCACCCCGGGACGGGGGTCCGACGAGGAGGGGGGCCCCGGCCGTCCCGATCGTCTGCACCACGGAATCTGCAGCATCGCCGTGCTTTCCATGAAGGGCGGTGTCGGCAAGACCACGACGACCGTCGGTCTTGGCTCGACGATCGCCACGATACGAGGCGACCGGGTGATCGCCGTCGACGCCAATCCCGACCTCGGTACGCTGGCCCAGCGTGGACCCGACGACGTCCGATCCACGGTGCGAGACCTGTTGGCCGACGGTCGCATCACCCGCTACTCCGACGTCCGGCGCCACACGTCGATCAGCGCCAGCCGCCTGGAGTTCCTGGGTTCGGCCCGTGACCCTGCGGTGTCGGAGGCGTTCTCAGAGACCGACTACCTCAACGTGCATCGGGTCTTGGACCGTTTCTACAACGTCGTATTGACCGACTGTGGAACCGGATTGACGCACTCGGCCATTCAGGGCGTGCTGAACGCCGCGAGCGCCCTGGTGGTGGTTGCCTCTCCGGCCATCGACTCGGCGCGGAGCGCGCTGGCCACCCTCGACTGGCTGGAACGCCACGGATTCGGTTACCTGGCCGCCCACACCAGCGTCGTGGTCAATTCCCCCTGGGCGGGTGACACTTCGGTGGATGTCCCCCAGCTGACGAAGTACTTCAACGGCCGGGTCGAGAACGTCTTCTTGATCCCCTACGACGCGCACCTCGCCGAGGGCGGTGAGATCCGGCTCGACCGGTTGAGCCGCAAGACCCGGTCGGCGTACACCGCCCTCGCCTCCGCCATGCCGTCGGCCTTCAACCACGGACGGCGCGGCCACGACATCCTGCGCCGGGCCTCGCGCGCGATCTGATTCGCGCGCAACCTGATTCAGTACGCTCCCGGTGACACCGGGGCCGAAACGGTCGGGTATTCGTGCGCGCCGCCGTCGGGTCGGGATGCCCGGCTCATCCCCGGCATCCCGGGATGACCGGAGTCCGTCTGATCGGCCTGCCGGCTCATGCCCTCGGAGGTGTGTGGAGCCGCCGACCCCGCGTACTGCGTGTATTTGGCCTCCATGGCGGCTCGACCGTCCTGATCCGCGGCATGCATCGCGGCGGCCTGGCCGTGTCCCATCGCATCAGCCTCGCCGTCGGCGTACTGCTCGGGCCAGTACTGACCGTAGTGTTCGGCGTAGTCCTGATAGGCCTGTACGTATCGGGCGTAGGCCGCGTAGTCGTTCTCGGGTGCCGAAGGCGCCGAGGGTGATTCACGTGGCTCGAGCAGCAGGGCAGCCACCGCCGCGACCACCTGCAGCGCCAGCAGGACGTCGATGACGATCGGGGCCCAGGTCGCCGCTCCGGTCGTGACCGTCGAGGTCACCGCATCGGCGAACGCGGTGACCGCCACGGCGGTGGCGAGCCAACCCCGCGATTTCTGCCCCGGCAGCACACCCGCGACGGCGACGCCGGCAGTCAGCACGCCGAGGGTGACCGCGAGGCCGAAGGACGGCACCCCGGTCAGGCCTACCGCCCAGGCCGCCACTCCCAGCACTCCGGTGAACACCCACAGTGCCTGTCGGACAGGCATCTTCGTGCGATGCTCCAGCACCTCCGGATGCCAGTCACCGGTGTCGACGTCCTCGAAGCTCGCGGTGTCGCGGGGTTCGTCACCATGCCGCCCGTACACTTCTGGCCCCTGACTCATCACTGCTCCTGCCCGCTCGACCAGTCCCACGCGGGCCGGCCGGGCTCATCGACCCATCCGTATTCATCCACCAGGTCGAACGACGACCCGATGTAGCGCATCTCGTCGTCAGTCGCGACCATCGTCACCGTCGCCGACCCCGCCCGCGTGGTGACCAGCACCTCGTCAGTACCCTCGTCGAGCAGCTGCACACGGACGTCGGCCGCCGCCGACGCGGGACTGTGGGTGGGACTCACCACGATGGCTGTCACACCCCTGCGCACCGGCTGCTCGGGTTCTCCGTCGTACATCTCCACCGAGTAGTGACCACGCGACCCGGCGCGGATCGCGTCGCGACCGGACCCGATGGCTTGCAACTGATTCACGTCGCCCACCTGGTCGACCATGGCGCGCCACGCCCCGGAGCGCCGGGTGTGCACCCGCACCCGCGCGCCCAGCGCCAAGGACCGCAGAACCACCTGCTGAGCCAGGTGCAGCGTGCCGTGCAGCTCGACCCTGGTCACGCGCGGCCCGAACAACGACAGGGCGATCGCCCGTCCGTATTCGTCGGCGCCGACCACCTGACCGCATCCCGAGGCGGGCAGCGTGAGGCCGGTGAGCGCCTGGGCGCCATCGTCTCGGCCCGTCATCCACTGCCCGAGTGGCCCTCTCGGCGTCGGCAGCGGCAGCGCACAGGTCAGCGCGTCGAGCTGGCGGCCCGCGAGTGGGCGCAATCGAGCATCACCCGGTTGACTGCGGCCGAAGGAGTCCAGGCGCACGATGCCCCGCAGCTCGACCGCGTCGCGCTGCTCGTTGCGGCGCAGGGACAGCGTCACCGTCGTCGAGTGGCTCGGCAACGTCCACAGGGAGCCGAGCCCCTCGGACGTGCACGCCGCGGGAGCGATTCCGTAGCTGCGCAGCTGAAATCGCCCGCTGTGGCACGTCGTCCAGGTCTCGTCCAGCGAATCCACGGACAATCCGCCGCAGAGTTCGGTGACCGCACGGACCATGTCGTCGGCGGTGGTCGTGCTCGCCTGCAGTCCGCCGTCACGCAACCTGTTGGCCACGCGTCGCGTCGCGACGGCCGCGGTGCGTAACGCCGCGTCCCAACCGCCCCCCCGCACCCGGATGGCATCGGGGCAGCGCGCCGGGTCGATCCGGACGGTGACCCACACCGAACGATGGGCGATCGCAGGCAGCGGACCCAGGACAGCGTCGTACACGGCCGCGACGTGCCCGTGCCCGGCCGAGCGGGCCCCCTGGCTGACCACGTCGATCGATTCCACGGCGATGTCGAACTGCCGCAGGCATTCCGCCAGGACATCGACGGGCACCGTCTCACCCGAGAGCGTCACACCGGGCTCCAGCACGGTGAGGGCCTGCTGGGTTTCCTCCACCCGGATCATCGACGTCAACACCCTGCCGTCCCAGGAGAAGCCGATGTGCGTGCCGTCGGGCTGTTCGTGGTCGAACGGAGCCCAATCCTCGGCCCGTCGGCGTCGACCCGCAGGTGCCCGACGGCGGCGCCCGTCGCGCCAGAAGAGAATCCGGGCCATGGCCCACCGCGGTAGCGATCGTCCGGCGAACGGCACCACCAGGACCACTCCGATGGCGAGCCCGCAGCCCGCACCCCACCATCCCGGCTTGTCGAGCAGGAGCGCGACCGCAAGACCGACGCAGACAATCGCCTGTACCACAAGCAGATCCGCCAGCGGTATCAGCCGTTCGACGAGGTGACCGTTCGACAAGACGAACGTCTCCGACGCCTGGGGCAGCGGATCCTTCACCGACGGTCGGGCAGGCCTGCCCCCTCGACGAGTGGTCGTCGTGCTCAACGAGGTTCTCCGTCCAGGTGTGCGTCACGTCCGGCAGGCGCGAATGATTTCGCCGCGGATTCAGTCTCTCTACTAGAAGGAACGATCCCGACACGGCAATCCTTCGGGAGATTCGGCGGAGGAAGGCACGCATGCCGGCACAGGTCACCACGCGCGCGCAGGTGAACGGATACCGCTTCCTGCTGCGACGGCTGCAGCACGCGTTGATCCGGGCCGACTCCCGGATGATCCACGACCCCATGCGCAGCCAGATGCGGGCGATGCTCACCGGCGTGGCCGTCGCCATTCTCGTCGCCGGCGCAGCGGGAGTGCTCGCCTTCTTCAAGCCGACACCCGCATTCGGCGACTCGGCCATCGTGCTGAACGACGCCGACGGGGCGCTCTACGTGCGGATCGGCGACAAGTTGCATCCGGCGCTCAACCTGGCGTCGGCTCGTTTGGCCGCCGGGAGGAACGAGGCCCCGGGCCGGGTGGACCACAAATTCCTCGACACCGTGCCTCGCGGCCCCGCGGTGGGCATCATCGGTGCTCCCAGCGCCATCCACGCCGGCGAGGACATGACCACCTCGGCGTGGACCGTCTGCGATTCCTTGGCCGCACCGTCGGGCACCGCGGGCGTCGGCGCACCGTCGCTGCGGACGACCGTCCTGGCCAGCGACCCCGTCCTCAGCCCCGACATCTCCCCAGCCGCCCCGCAGCAGGCGCTGCTGGTGCGGTCCGGGGGCACCGCCTATCTGGTGTACGACGGGGTGCGCGCCGAGATCGACCCCACCGATCCGGTGCTGACCGCTGCCCTTCACCTGACCGGCGCGCCCCGGGAAGTCTCGGACGGGCTGCTGAACGCGTTCCCGCTCGTGGCTCCCATCCGGCCGATCCGCATCGACGGCGTAGGCACCGCCACGTCGTACCTGCCTGCGGATTTCGCGGTGGGGTCTCTGGTGCGCACCACGGATTCGCGGGGCGGGCAGCTCTATGTCGTTCTGCCGCAGGGGCTTCAGCCGATCTCCGCCGAGACCGCCGACATCATCCGTTACGGCAATCCCGAATCCGCGGCGGCCCGCGAGCCGGTGGCCCTGTCACCGGCCCGGGTCGGCCAACTCCCGGTCGTGCACCAACTTCAGGTCGACGACTATCCGACCACCGCGCTGCATCTGGTGAGCGCGGACTCCGCACCCGTGGTGTGCATGTCCTGGGAGCGCCGTGTCGGAGGCGCCGACGTGTCGACGAACGTCCTGCTGGGGACTCGGCTGCCGCTGCCCGCGGACGCCCAACCGGTGCAGCTGGCCAGTGCCGACGGACCCGGCCCCCGCCTCGACGCGGTGTACCTCAAGCCCGGGACCGGGGCGTACGTCCAAGCCACGAACCCCGGCCCTGGACCGGCGCTCGGCGATCTGTACTACGTCAGCGACCTGGGCCTGCGCTACCCGGTCGAGGATGCGGCCACCGCGGCCATCCTCGGTCTGACCGGGGTCAGCGAGTCACGCGACGTCCCTGAGCACGCCATGCCGGCGCCCTGGCCGATCCTGTCCCTGCTCCCCCCGGGCCCCCGGCTGTCGCGGGCAGCGGCGCTGATCGCCCACGACGCGATGCCCGCCGACCCCGCCGGGGTGCCGACCGGCGGAGCGCCGCAACCCTAGGGCCGTACCGTCGGCTTCACAGACGCAGCCCCCGGAAGAACGCGTACACACCGACGATCCAGCAGGCCAGCGGCACGATCGTGCCGACAGCCAGGTATTCGCCGAGTTCGGCAACACGCCGCATCACCGGCGAGAACTCCACCTTGGGCGCGACCAGGCCGCACACCGCGGCGATCGCGGTGATGGCGATCAGGGCGAGGGCGGCCGCGACCCGCCACTCGGGCAGGAACACCGCGATCTTCCCGACTGCCAGCAGGGCGGTGAGCAAACCGCCCCCGATCAACATCGCCGCTTGGACGAGATCGTGGTGGGTTCGTCCGCGCAGGCACAGCACCGTGGCCACGGAGATGTCGAAAACTGTTCCTTGCCAATGGAAGCCGCCGTCGATGTCGTTGGCGAAGTACGCCCCGACCACAGCGGCGATCGCGGCAGCGGCCACCACGCCGGTCAGATAGTCCGATGCCCGGCCGACGCGCCGTGTCATTCCCTCCTCGGTCGGGACGACCCGGCTGATCGCGCGCAACGCGTCGACTCCGTCGACGGCGGTGCCGCCCTGGATTTCGATGTCGTCGAGCGGTTCTCCCGCTGTCGGAACGCGAGGAACCGGCAACCTCGACACCATGATGGTGATGCCCGGTGCCAGGTACACGACGACCACGGCCACGGCGGCCACGATCGCGCCGACGGTGCGGGGCGCGGGGCCGAAGGTCAGCATCGCCAGTGACGTCGGGACCCCGAACGCGGCAACGGCGATGACGCCGCTGAGCAGGGCCCGGCCCGTCCCGGTGAGCAGGAGCATGAACAGCGCGGCCAGCGCGGTCACGCTCAGCGCCACCGGGATGGCGGCAACGCCCTGCACGCCGGGCAGCACGAACAGTGCACCGCCGAACAGGAACGTCAACGCGGGCACCGCGGGTGCTGTCACACCGATCGGATCTGCACCCGACTGCGTTCTGCCACAGGCGAACACCACACCGGCCGCACCGACGAGCACGAGCACGAGCGCCGCCACCGAGACACCGAACAGGGTGGGCGCCCCGGCGAGGGCAGGCAGTTTCCACGCCGCCGCGGCCGCGAGGACCGTACTGAGCGCGTACCACGCCGTCGCGGGCCGCCGCAGCGCAGAGCCGGAGGCCCCGACCCGATCCGACACCGCAGCGGATCCTGGCAGCTCGTCGATCAGGATCGACGGCGACGGATCGCCGACCTGTCGGATCAGCAGGACATCCCCGTCGAACACGTTCGCCTCGATCAGGGTCCGCCGCGGGTCGATGACGGCGCCGCCGAGACGCGCGAACGTCCACCGGCCCTCCGCGTCGCCGATCGACTCGTCGACGTCGCCGAGGTTTGCCATGTCGACGACCTCACCCGCCAGGACGGAGACGCTGACCGTGGTGGGGAGGCCGACATCGATGAGATGGGTGCCGACGACGACGGTCACCCGGCTCAGCTGCTGGTCCTCGTCGGACTCACCGTCGAGCATGGACGGCAGTGTCATGGTGGGCCACCTTCCGGCAGTTTTCGTTGACGTGCCTCCTCAGGACGAACGTGCCGGACGTTTATTTCGTTCTCCATCAGGGGGCTCGGATCGAAACAGTCGTCCATATTCGCGGAGGTTGCATGACCAGGCAGGGGTTCGTTCGCCGGCTGCGGCAATCACCACCGCGCATGCCCGGCGGTGAGGTGAGCCTGCAGTCACCCCCCGAGGTGCCGCGGGTCATCCCCGGGAACCTCTTCATGAAGCTGATGCCCCTCATCATGCTCGTCGCGGTGATCGGGATGATCGCGCTGATGATCACCGTGGGCGGACGCAACGTCACCCGCAATCCGATGTTCCTGTTGTTCCCGATGATGATGATCATGTCGATGGCAGGCATGTTCATGGGTGGCGGCAAGTCCGGCAAGGCTGCCGCCGAACTCAACGAGGAACGCAAGGACTTCTTCAGCTACCTGGCAGGATTGCGCGACGATGCCGAGCAGACGGGCAGCGAGCAGCGGGCCGCGCTCGAATGGAGCCACCCCGACCCGCGGACCCTGGTCGACCTGGCCGGCACCCGCCGCATGTGGGAGCGCCGACCCACCGACAACGATTTTTGCCACGTTCGTGTCGGGCTGGGCACCCATCGGCTGGCCACCCGCCTGCTGGCCCCCGAGACCGGCCCGCCCGAGGACCTCGAGCCGGTGTCCACCGTGGCGCTGCGACGGTTCGTCGCCACCCACTCGGTGGTGCACGCCCTGCCGACGGCAGTGTCGCTGCGTGCGTTCCCGACCATCAGCTTCGACGGTGACCGCACACAGATCCGTGAGTTGGTCAGAGCAATGGTGCTGGAACTGTGCACCTTCCATGGACCCGACCACCTCCAGATCGCCGTTGTCACGTCGAATCCCGACAACGCGAACTGGAAATGGATGAAGTGGCTGGCGCAGGCCCAGCACCAGACGCTGCTCGACGGCTGCGGCACGATGCGGTTGCTCTTCCCCACGCTGGAACTGCTCGAAAGCGCGCTGGAGTCCGATCTTTCCGAGCGCGGTCGCTTCAACCGCAACGCCCAACTCGAGGACGGCCGCCGGCACCTGGTCGTCGTGATCGACGACGGTTACGTCACCGGTGACGAGAGGTTGATCACCGACGCCGGTCTGGACAGCGTCACCGTGCTCGACCTCAACGGTCCCCGCGATGCATCCGCCTCGCGCCGCGGCCTGCAGCTGGTCGTCGACGGTGACGGCGTGGGAGCGCGGACCGCGTCGGGCGTCGAACACTTCGCCAAGTCCGACGATCTCAGCCTGGCCGAGGCCGAGGCCACGGCACGGGCGTTCAGCCGGTTCCGTCCCGGCGGCGCGGCGCACATCGTCAACCTCGAAGCCAACGCCCGCGCTACCGACCCGGGCCTGATGGCGTTGCTCAAGATTCCCGACGCCGCCGAGATCATCCCGGAGGAGGTGTGGCGCCCCACCACACCGCGCAAACGGCTCCGGGTTCCTGTCGGCATCACCCCGTCGGGTCAGCCACTCGAGCTCGACATCAAGGAGTCCGCCGAAGGCGGGATGGGGCCCCACGGGTTGTGCATCGGCGCAACGGGTTCCGGTAAGTCCGAGTTCCTCAGGACCCTGGTGTTGGCGATGGTCACCTCGCACTCCCCGGAAGCGCTCAACCTCATCCTGGTGGACTTCAAGGGTGGCGCCACGTTCCTCGGTCTGGACGGCGTCCCGCACATCGCCGCGATCATCACCAACCTCGAGGACGAGTTGACGATGGTCGACCGCATGCGCGATGCGCTGGCCGGTGAGATGAACCGCCGCCAGGAACTGCTGCGCTCGGCGGGCAACTTCGCCAATGTCGGTGACTACGAGCGTGCGCGTGCCGCAGGCGCGGCGTTGGACCCGCTGCCCGCACTGTTCATCGTCGTCGACGAGTTCTCTGAATTACTCTCGCAGAAACCGGATTTCGCCGAACTATTCGTGATGATCGGGCGGCTCGGCCGAAGCCTGCACATCCACCTGCTGCTGGCCTCGCAGCGGCTGGAGGAGGGCAAGCTGCGCGGGCTGGACTCGCACCTGTCGTACCGGATCGGGCTCAAGACCTTCTCCGCCGGCGAATCCCGCAGCGTGCTGGGCGTTCCGGATGCTTACCACCTGCCGAGCGTCCCCGGTTCGGGGTTCCTGAAGTGCGACGCCAACGAGCCGCTGCGCTTCAACGCCTCCTACGTCTCCGGCGTTTACTCCAAGCCCCGACTCACCTCGGCGAACCGTCGACCGTCGACATTGGGCGCTCGGGCACCCAAGCTGTTCACCGCGACACCGGTGGAACGGGATGCGGATCCGATCGTGGCGCCCGATGCCGACGTCAGTGAGCCGGAGACCGAGACGTCGTCGACGCCAGCGACGCTGCTCGACGTCGTGGTCAGCCGGCTGAACGGGCACGGCAGACCGGCCCACGAAGTATGGCTGCCGCCGTTGGAGGCCAGCCCCGCCGTGAACGGCCTCCTCCCCGACTCCACCTGGAGCGACCCGCGGAACATCAACGGGCGCTTGCTTCTTCCCGTCGGCATCGTGGACCGTCCCTACGACCAGCGCCGGGACGTCATGGTCCTCGACCTGGCGGGCGCGAAGGGCAACGTGGCGATCGTCGGCGGCCCGCAGTCGGGCAAGTCCACGACGTTGCGCACGCTCATCATGGCCGCCGCCGCCACCCACACCCCGGAGCAGCTCCAGTTCTTCTGCCTGGACTTCGGCGGTGGCACCCTGGGCAGCTTGAGCACCCTGCCGCATGTGGGCAGCGTGGCGGGCCGGATGGACTCCGATCGCATCCGTCGCACCGTCGCCGAGGTCACCGGGATCCTGCGGGCGCGCGAAGAGCGGTTCCGCGAACTGGGGATCGAATCGATGCGCGACTTCCGGCAGCGGAAGGCCACGCTGGCCGCGATGCCGCCTGCGGAGGCAGCCCAGGATCCGTTGAGCGCCGACCACTTCGGTGACGTGGTGCTGGTCGTGGACGGGTGGGCGACCATCAAGAGTGATTTCGACGTGCTCGAACCGGCCCTGCAGGCACTCGCTATCCAGGGCCTGTCCTACGGCATCCACCTCGCGATCACCGCCAGCCGCTGGATGGAGATCCGGCCGGCCGTGAAAGACATGATGGGCACCCGCATCGAACTGCGCATGGGTGACCCGATGGACAGTGACGTCGGCCGCAAGTTCGCCGAGCTGGTACCCGTCGGGAGGCCGGGACGCGGGATCAACCAGGAGAAGCTGCACTTCCTCATCGGTCTGCCCCGGCTGGACTCCTCGTCGGAGATCGAGGACCTTCCCGCCGGCGTCGCCGCCGCGTGTACGTCCGTGCGCACGATGTACGGCGAACGCGAAGCGCCGCGGGTCCGGATGCTCCCGCACGACATCGACCGCGACACCGTCACCGCGGCCGCGCGCTCCGCAGCAGCGCTGGGCAAGAGCAAGGTGGCCATCGGGATCAGCGAAACAGATTTGGCGCCGGTGGTTCTCGACTTCGACGCCCAACCACACCTGGTCGTGTTCGGTGACTCCGAATGCGGCAAGACCGGGCTGCTGCGCAACATCGCCGCGGGTCTGACGGAAACCTCCACGCCCGACGAATGCAAGATCGTGGCCGTCGACTTCCGGCGCACGCTGCTCGGTGCGGTCGAGAACGACTATCTGAGCGCTTACGCGACGGCCGCGCAGTCATGCCTGGAAGCCATGCAGGAGCTCGCGGGGATCCTCAAGGATCGGTTGCCACCCAGTGACGTCACCCAGCAGCAGCTCCGAGACAGATCCTGGTGGAAAGGCCCCGACATCTACGTGCTGATCGACGACTACGACCTGATCCCCGGCGGCTCGATGAACCACCCGCTGGCTCCGCTGGTCGAATACTTGCCGCAGGCCCGCGATGTCGGCCTGCGGGTGGTGATCGCGCGGCGTATCGGCGGGGCCGCCCGGGCCATCATGGATCCCATCATCGGGCGCCTGAAAGATCTTTCGTGCCACGGCCTGGTGATGAGCGGGACCAAGGACGAGGGCCAGCTGTTCGGCTACCGGCCCCAACCGATGCCGCCCGGACGGGGCATGCTGGTGTCGCGGTCGGTCAACTCCGACGTCATCCAGCTGTCGCGGATGCCCGACCTGTGACCGAACTCGCCGCAGCCGGAGCCGATCTCGACTCACCTGGGGGCGCGTCGGTGTCACCGGTGCCCGATCTGGTGCGGGTCGCCGTCGCAGGGCGGCACCGGCAGATCGACGTGCACCTCCCGCTGGACATACCCGTCGCCCTGCTGATGCCCGAGGTGGTTCGCCTCGTCGACGGCGACTCCACCAACGCGGCCGGTGGACCGACACCATCCACCGAAACGTCGGAGAACGTGGTCTGGAGCATGGTCGCACCCCGCTCCGGTGCAACTCTGGCGCCCGATGACACGCTGCGCGGCGCCGAGGTGATCGACGACGACGTGCTGCATCTGCGGAGCAGGCCGACCCTGGCGGCGCCCACGCTCTACGACGACGTGGTCAACGCCGCGGCGCGGCTCAACCAGCAGGGGCACCCCGGCTGGAGCCCAACCGCCGCGGGCCGCACCGCCTACCTCGCCATCGGCTTGGCCTCCGCGGCATGGGTCTACCTCACGCTGGTGGACGGATCGAGTCCACGACGCGCGGCAATCCTCGGGCTGTCCGCATTCGCGGTGGCGGCGCTGCTGGTCGTCGGAACCATCTTCGCGCGCACGACCACAACACCTCGGGCAGGTGCGGTGCTCGGATGGGCCGGTCTCCCGATCGCGGCGGCCGGGTGCTGGGCCGGACTGTCACCCTACGGCGTACTCGCGCTCGCCGGCGGATCCCTGACCTTGGTCCTGTTGTGCGCGTGTGGGATTCGCCTCGTGGGTGGCCTCGCAGGATTCACCGGTGCCGGGGTTGTCTTCACGTGCACCACGGCGGGTCTGCTGATCGAGACGGCCGGGCTCACGCGGGCGAGTGCCGCACTGTGCGTGGCGGTGACGGCGACCGTGGCGACGCTGGCCGTGCCGCGGTTGACCGCACGGCTGGACTATTCGCGTCCCGCACGATCCGACGCCGAGGGTGACGAATCGCCCGCCGGCCCGGACATCGGTGGTCGGGCCGCCTTCGCGCGCCCCCTACGCTCCGGGTTGTCCGCCGGCCTGGCGGTCGGGGCGGGCTGCGCTGTAGCAGTGGTGGTCTGGGCCGCACCCACTCCGTCGTGGTCGGTGCTGACGCTCGGGGTGGTGTGTGCCGTGGCATTGGGCCTACCGCGACCCGGTGCCGGCACCGCAATGCACGCGGCCGCGGGCCCGCCCGCGGTGGCGCTGGTCATCGCGGTCTCCTTCGCCGCGTTCCGGGGCGACGAGTGGATGTCGGTCGCGGGCGCATCGACGCTGGTTGCGTGCGCGGTGACCCTCGCCGCCATCGGGTCGCAGTCCGGGTCCGGGCAGCCACATCCGCGGCTCCGTGCGCTCCTGGTCTCGTTGTCCTACCTCGCATTCGCCTCGATCGGGCCGACGGCGCTGTGGGTCATCGGCGCCTATTCACATTGGGGCCTGGGGCGATGACGACACTCGCGCAGCGCTGGGGCCACGTCGCGGCCGCCAGCCTGTTCGTCGGCGCGATCACGCTGTGGCCCGCGCCGGCAGCCGCCATCGGACCGCCGAGCGTACCGCCGGGCCCGCCGCCCACGGGGCCTGTCGCCCCGTTGGTCCCCACCGAGCAGAAGACGGTGTGCGCCCAGGCCACCACCCTCCCCGGCACCGAGCTCGCGCGACGGCCTGCCGGTGACGTGATGCTCGATTACAGCGCCGCGTGGAAGTTCTCGCGTGGCGCGGGACAGAAGGTGGCGGTGATCGACACGGGGGTGGCACCCAACCCCAGGCTGCACGCCCTGCAGCCCGGAGGCGACTACGTCTCCTCGTCTGACGGCCTGGTCGACTGCGACGCGCACGGCACCCTGGTGGCCGGCATCATCGCCGCCGCACCGAGCCCGGACGACGGCTTCAGCGGCGTGGCGCCGGAGGCGACCATCCTCTCGATCCGGCAGAACAGCGGCGTCTACTCCCTCGCGGGACAGGGAGCCGACGAGGACGATCCCAACGCGACGTCCGCGGGTTACGGGAACACGCAGACGCTGGCCTATGCGATCGTGCGGGCCGTCGATCTCGGGGCGACGATCATCAACCTGTCAGAGGCAGCCTGCGCCCCGGTGGGGACCGGCATCGACGACGCCGCCGTCGGACAAGCCGTGCGCTATGCGTTCGAGCACAACGTCGTCGTGGTCGCCGCTGCGGGAAACGTTGCCCAACAAGGCAAGTGCAGCGCCCAGAACGCGATGCGCGACCCGAACCTGCCGGTCTCCGACGCCTGGGCGTCGTTGCATACCGTCGCCAGCCCGGCGTGGTTCTCCGACTATGTCCTGACCGTGGGCGCCGTGACGACGGCCGGCGGGCCGGCCGACTTCTCCCTGCGCGGGCCGTGGGTGGACGTGGCCGCACCCGGCGAGCAGATCACGTCGCTCAGCCCGACCGGTCCGGGGTTGATGAACGCGTGGTCGGATCCGACCTCCGGACCGGTACCGGTGAACGGCACCAGCTTCGCCGCCCCGTACGTCGCCGGCGTGGTCGCACTGGTACGGTCCCGGTTCCCCGGGATGTCGGCGGGCGAGGTTATGGAGCGGATCAAGCGCACGGCGCGGACCGCGGCGGCGGGTCCCGACCTGGCCGTCGGCTACGGTGTGGTCGACCCGGTGGCCGCGCTGACCTTCCAGGTGCCGGCCCAGCCGTCGGACCCCGACGCCGTGCGCGCCGTCGCCGCGCCGGCGACGGTCACCTCGGGTGACCACCGGGCGCGCAACATCGGCATCGGCGTGCTGATCGGGTGCGTGGTGCTGGCGGGTCTCGCAATCACCGTGTTGGACACGCCGATTCGCAAATGAGGAAGAGCACTGCCGACCACCGGCCGGCCGAGCTACATCGAAGTGGAGTAATTAGGGTGCGACTGTGACTGACGACCAACTGGTCCCTCGGCCTTCCGATGACGTGGACAGCCGGGCTGCCGAATTGATGGCCCGCCTGGCCGCGCGCCAGGGCAGGTCCAACGACGCACCCCGGGCCACCGAGCCGCCCGCGGCTCAAGCCGACCCCGAGCCGCCTGCGGCTCAAGCCGAGCCGGAGCCGCCTGCGGCTCAAGCTGACCCGGAGCCGGAGCCGGAGCCGCCGGCCCAGGACGATCCCGAGCCGGTGGACCTGCATGCGGATGTCGATCCGCTTGTCGACGATCGATCGTGGCCGCCCGCGGTGGACGCCGAGACCCCACCGGTGGAGAGCAGCCAGCGCACCGGGCGACGGATGGCCGCCCCGCCGTGGCAGCAGGCGTCCGACGCACCTCGCGTGGAACCGCGCCCGCATGAGGACCACGGTCGCTCCGCGCCGCCGCCGAATCAGGCCCCCGATCCACGGCCGGCATTCCGACCGGACCGCCAACCCGGCCCCCCGCCGCCGCCTCCCGGGTGGAACGGGCCGCCGCCTCCCGGGTGGCCCGGCCCCCCACCGTGGATGCCTCCCCGACCGGACCGGGTTCCGCCTGCGGCACCGGCTGACGATCCGGGACCTCGCCGACGGACCCGGCGCCCCACCCCGCCGACACCTGCACCCGAGCAGCGCCGACACCAGCGCGCGGAATCCGTCGACCCCGACCGTCGAGGGGTTACGCGAGCGGACCGGCCGTTCGAGAACGACGACCGCTCGCAGGAGCGGCTGACCCCGCAATTCGGTTGGCGGCGAATGCTTTATCGTGCGACCGGTGGCCGGGTCAATCCCGGCGTGTCGGAGAAGGACCGCGAACAGCAGGACCTGTTGGAAGAAATCAGGCAGCCCCTCGGCAGCGACTTCCGGATCGCGGTGCTGTCGATCAAGGGAGGTGTCGGTAAGACGACGACGACGATCGGGCTCGGCTCGGCGTTCGCGATGGTTCGGTCCGATCGTGTGATCGCGGTCGACGCGAACCCGGACCGCGGCACGCTGGCCGAGCGCATCTCAGATCCGTCGACGACCTCCACGGTGCGTGATCTCCTGCTCGCGCCGGACGTCTCGCGCTATGCCGACGTCCGTCAGCACACCCGCATGGCACCCAGCCGGCTCGAGGTACTGGCCAGCGTGCAGGACCCCGCGGTCGCCGAGATCTACGGCGAAAGTGAGTACCGCCGCACGATCGAGATCCTGCAGGCGCACTACAACATCATTCTCACCGACTGCGGAACCGGGATCATGCACTCCTCGATGGCGAGCGTGCTCGACCTGGCGCACGCGCTGGTACTCGTCAGCTCGCCGGCCGTCGACGCCGCGCGGAGCGCCGCATCGACGCTCGACTGGCTGAGCCAACACGGCTACGGCATGTTGGCGCGGGAATCGCACGTGGTGCTCAGCGGCGCTCAACCGGGCTCACGATCGTTCGAGGAGGTCTTCGAGTACTTCGAAGCCCGCAGTGGATCGATACACGTCGTCCCGTTCGAACCGCACCTGGCCAGGGGTGCTGACATCGACTTCGCGATGCTGTCTCCCGACGCGGCGCGCGCATATCTCGAGCTCGCCGGCGCCGTCGCACGGAAGTTTCCGCGCGTGGGCTGACCCGTCGAGGTCATCACTCGGTGGAGCGGCTCGCCCGCGCGACGTACTCGCCGTGCAGATAGGCCTGTCGCCCGGCGACGAGTTCGGCCGCTGCCTGCGCGACCTTGACGATCTGGTCGGCCAGGGCATCGGGACCGTTGCGATAAGCGTTGTCGCGCAACCACAATCCAGTGGGAGCGCCATAACCGTCCACCTGCACACTGACCGACCCGTCGACGTTACTCACCGTCGCCGACAGCGATTTCACCTGTTCGTCGAGTGCGACGACGAGGTCGCGCTGTTCACGCAGACGATCATTCATACGGCTCGCCGGTACTCACGCGCATTTCTTCTGCATCAGGATCTCCCGAAGCGTCTTACGCCCTCGGTGCAGACGTGACCCGACCGTCCCCACCGGTACGTTCAGGATCTTCGCGATCTCGGTGTTCCGATAGCCCTCGACGTCGGCGTAGAACACTGTCTCCCGCAGGTCGTCTGGCAGTCTACTGAGAGCGATCACGGCCTCGTCCGGCAGAGCGGCGAGCACCTCGAGTTCGGCCGACTGACGAGCCTGCGTGTGCAGCGACCCCGCGCTGATCACCTGCTCCTCGGTGACATCACCGGTCAACCGCTCAGCTGGCCTCCGCTGCGAGGTCCGGTAGGCGTCCACCCAGGTGTTGACCATGATCCGGTGCAGCCAGGCCTTCAGGTTCGAGCCTTCCCGGAACGAACCGTAGGACAGGAATGCCTTCAGGATCGTCTCCTGCACCAGGTCCTCGACATCGACCCGCTGGTTACACAGTTTCCAGGCCTGCCGCAGCAGATGGTCAGTCAGAGGGACGACGTTCTCGATGAACCGTGACGTCTGTGGGCTGGGTGCATCCGCATCCAAGCCTGCCGACGACAGGAACCTATGATTTTGCTGAGAAATCTCTCGGTCGGCTATGCCGCTTGCCGAAGACATGGGTCGACGTTCCTTCCGTATTGGCCCTGCCTGCCACCAACGCTGGCGACTACCAGGCATTCCGGTCCCCGAAGATATGTCAGGATTTCGTTTTGCGCATCTGCGCACGGCCGGTTTTCCTCGCTCCGACGCCAGGTCAGCTGACGATAAATGTTTGCTGTACGGCTCTGGCTGCTTGCCTCAGCAACAACCTCGTGTGACAGCGGTCGCTCCGTCGCCCCACGCCCTCTGCTGCCGCCTTTGTTCACAGGTTTGCGATCGCCGCTAACTCCGGACCGCGGGGTGAACCGATGCATCGAGGCGACATCACCCAAGCGACCGGCGATGGGTCGCCCGCCTGCACACATGTTCACGAACGGATCAGACCTGGAGCTATCGGGCGATAGCAGCAGTTAGACATAGGTGCGGTCAATGTAAAACGGGTCCGATACAAATGGCTTGCGGCGAACGGCCGCACCCTCCGAAATATTTCGGGTCACCGAAACCACGTGGTGGACCGAATGGGGTCGGCACCGCCGACGCGCCGGCTCAGTCAACTCCTCGCGCCGGCGCCGTGCGAACGGCCGTTCACGGCCGCTCGGCACGGACCGACGCCGTGACGTCATGGGTCAGCAAATCCGTCGAGACGGGCCGCCTCCGCGACTGCCGACGCTGCGAAAAATTCAAAAATTCACGGCGTATTCACCCTGAAATGACGCCTCACCGAGCCCCTGGCGCGCTTACTTCACACCGTGAAATTTATTGCTACACAGGAAAAGAACCTGGTAGGCGCACAGTAATCGCTCAAAATTTTTGGCGGTTATCTGCGCGCACTCAACGCGTGGACTTTTGAACATTGTGTTACCCAGCGCAATCCACGGCGCGTCGGGGTGCTCCTCACGCGCGGTGGTTGTCATGCCGGCGTCCGTCAAGGCCGTGAAGACCTCGCCGAGACCGCGATTGAACGGCGCTGCGCCTGGGCGGTCGATACCATGCTTCGTCGTGCCTCGACTCACACGACCGCATCTGGCTCCCGGGAGCCTCGCCCGTACATCTCAGCCCGTGCTGCACGCTGGAGACGTCGTACTTCGGCCGTGGGAGCCCGCGGATGCGCCGGCGATGGTTGCCGGATACAGCGACCCAGCGATTCAGCAGTGGCATGACCGAACCATGGACATGGCGGAAGCCGTTGCGTGGCTGGAGGCTTGGCCGAACCGCTGGCGCGAAGAGACCAGCTGTGGGTGGGCTGTCACCGATGGCAGGCAGGTCCTCGGGCAGATCGCCTTCCGGACGATCGATCTGTACGAAGGTTCGGCCGAGGTGTCGTACTGGGTGTTACCGGCAGCCCGCGGTCGAGGCGTTGCGCAACAAGCGGTTCTGGCCCTGACGAACTGGTCGTTCGACGTGCTGGGACTCCATCGCATCGAGATCAACCACTCCGCACTGAACGTCGCGTCGTGCCGAGTCGCCACCCGCGCCGGATACGCCCTCGAGGGCACGAAACGCAGCCAGACGCTGCACCCCGACGGTTGGCACGACATGCACCAGCACGCAAGGATCGCGACCGACCCACGCTGACCTGATCTGTCAGCGGCGAGGCCGCGAGCGGTGTCTCGAAATCGGTTGCGCGCGGCACCACACGTGCGATGCCATGGATCGCATGACCGCCGCCATCTGGCCCCTGTTCGACCTCGTCGTGTCGACCCCACGCCTGACGCTGCGTTACGTCACCGACGACCTGGCCGGACAACTCGCCGACTTGGCTGTGCGGGGGATCCACGCTCCCTACACCATGCCGTTCTCCGAGCCGTGGACCGACGTGCCTCCGCCGGAATTGCAGCGCAACACGGTGCGGTACTTCTGGAGATGCCGTGCTGAGACCACCAGCGAGCACTGGATCATCAACCTCGCCGCACACGACAGCAGCGGAACGGTGGTCGGCCTCTGCTCGCTCAGCGCGGACGGCCTCCCGATCGCCCGCACCGTGTCGACCGGATCGTGGATCGGCGGCGAGCATCAGCGGCGGGGCCTGGGCCGGGAAATGCGCCAAGCCGCACTGCATCTGGCGTTTGCCGGCTTGGACAGCGATACCGCCACCACCCGCGCATGGCACGACAACACCGCCTCACTGCGGGTCACCCGCTCGCTGCCCTATGTCGAGCAGGGTGCCGCCCAGGCGCAGCGTCGCGACCAATCCGACACCATGCTGGCATTCGCGATGACCCGCGGGCAGTGGCGTGACATCGAACGCGACGACATCGATCTCACCGGCATCGAGCGCGTACGGGAATTCCTGGGCGTCTCAACGGGACACGCAGAGCACGTCGACAACTGACGGTGTTTCTGGGGCAAGATGTGATCGTGACCGACGCGGACAGCGGGTCAGGCCTGCAGCGCGTCTCCGACGATCTGCTGCACGACGACGCGCTGATCGCGGCCACGGTCGAGCAGATCCTCAAGCAACTGCCGACGTACGCCAGCGTCGAACCCGACAAGCTGGTGCACAGCATCCGCCGGAACGTGAGCCTGGCGGCGCGCACCATCGACACCGGCGAAGTGCCGCGCGGGGAGCTCTGGCAGGCGGAAAAGGCCACCCTGGAACGGCTTCGGGTGGGCCTGCCAGTCGAGGACATGATGGCCGGCTTCCGGATCTCGATCGCCCGCATCCAGGCCAGGACGGTGGAGCTCGCGCGGCTGCGCGCAGTGCCCGACGACGACGTCGTCAGGATCACCGGCCTGCTCTGGTCGCTCAGCGACACGTTCCTCACGCAGGCGACGAAGGCCTACCAGGTCAACGCGGTCGAGCTCGCCGTTTCCCAGCAGCGACGGCGCGACGAGTGGTTGACCTCCCTGTTGAAGGGCGCGCTCACTGCCTCGCGGCGCAGCGTCGGCGCGACCGAGTTCCGACTACCCAAGGACGCGGGCTATCGCGCGGTGTGCATCGTGGGCGGTGGGACCGGCGCCGGCCACCTCGCACACGACGCGCTCGGTCCGGCGGCAGACGACGCCATGGTGACTCCGGCAGACGGTGACCTGGTGGGGATCGTGCGGGCACTGCCGCGCCCGGCAGTCGCGGGTCTGCGCGTCTGCGTCGGTCCAGAGGTCCCCCTCGACAAGGTCCCGGAATCCTTCGACCTGGCTCTGATCGTGCGGGACGCCATCGCGGGACGAGACGACGAGGGCGTCTTCACCGTCGAGAGCCTCGGGTGGAGGGTGGCCGTTCCGCGGATCCCCGAACTCGATGCGCTGCTGCGGGAGCGATACCTCGCGCCGGTCCTCGCGCTCGGGGCCATCGGCGAGCAGATCCTCCGGGACCTCACCGTGTACCTCGGCAACGACCGGAACATCCCGCGGACCGCAGCTGCCCTGAACGTGCACGTCAACACGCTCCGCTATCGGTTGTCGCGCTTCGAGCGGGCAGCCGGCAGGTCCCTACAGGACACAGACACGATCATCGAGCTCGCGTGGGCACTGCATCTGCCCCGTTCCTCGTAGCCGACTACGAAACACAGGTCACATTCCCGGACCCTGGTCCGTAGCGACGACCTGCCGCCCGCGCCACCCTTGAGGTGATCAACGGCGACGCGACGTCGCCGCGAGGTGTCGAGGAGGACCGTGTCATGGCGATCGACGAGTTGGCGGTCACGACCGGTGCGCCGGCCGTCAGCCGTGGGCGACAGCTGGTCTCCGCGTCGATCGGCAACATGGTCGAGTGGTTCGACTGGTACGCCTACTCGACGTTGGCCGTCTACCTGTCGGCCCAGTTCTTCCCGAAGGGTGACACCAGCAGCCTGGTGCCGCTGTTGTCCACCCTCGCGGTGTTCGCCGTCGGTTTCGTAACCCGGCCGCTCGGCGGACTGGTCATCGGCGTCCTCGCCGATCGGGTCGGGCGGCGGCGGGCACTGAGCGGAACGATCCTGGGGATGGGTGCAGGCAGCCTGCTCATCGCCGCCTCACCGACCTACGCCCAGGTCGGCCTCATCGCGCCCCTGCTACTACTCCTCGCGCGGATCGTCCAGGGCATCTCGGCCGGCGGCGAGTATGCCGCCAGCTCAGCGTTTCTCATCGAATCCGCACCCCAGCGTCGGCGGGGACTGTTCTCGAGCTTCTTCTACATCAGCGCCACCAGCGCCCTGCTCGCCGCCATCGGGATCAGCGCCCTGCTGGCCCGCACCCTCGACACCGGGGCCATGGCGTCGTGGGGGTGGCGCATTCCCTTCCTCATCGGCGCGGCAGGCTCGGTTGCCGGCTTCTGGATCCGTCGTCATGCCAGTGAGACCCTGAACGTGAAGGCGGGCGAGACACGGCGAGTCGGAGCGTTCGAGGTCTTCCTCACACATCCGAAGCAGGCGCTCCAGCTGTTCTGGATCACGGCGGCGCCGGCGGTCATCTTCTACATGTGGACGTCGTACCTGCCGACGTACGCCAACATCACCGTGGGCTTCGACCTCAAGGACGGGCTGCTCGTCGGCACGATCTCGCTGACGGTTTTCCTCCTGCTGCAACCGGTGTTCGGAGCCCTATCCGACCGCATCGGCCGCAAGCCGCTGATGCTCGGTTTCGGCCTGTTCTTCGTGGTCGCCACCGTCCCCCTCCTCCGGGCACTCCACGGGTCGGCGGGAAGCCTGCTGTTCGTCCAGGTGACCGGGCTGGTCGCACTGGCCGCGTTCACCAGCATCAGCTCGGCGGTGGTGTGCGAGCTGTTCCCGACCAGGCTGCGGACATCGGGGATCGGATTCTCCTACGCGCTGGCCGTCGCGCTCTTCGGCGGCACCGGCCCGTACCTGGCCACCTACCTCGTCGACGTCGGCCATCCGAGCGCGTTCGGGTGGTACGTCGCAGCGCTGGCCGCCATCAGCACGGTCTTCTACTGGCGGCTCCCCGAGACCGCACATCGGGAGCTGCGATGAGCTCGACATCCGCTGCAGCACCGCGCGTCTGGGTCGTCGGGGTCGGCATGACACCGTTCGGCGTCCATCAGGACCGGACCTTCTACGACCTCGTGGACTGGGCGGTCGGTGACGCGCTCGCCGACACCGGGCCACAGGCCGGCCCGGAGGCGCTCGACGCGGTGTTCTTCGCCACCGCCTCGCACGGTTTCCTGCAGGGTCAGACGATGGTGTCGGGGCAGATCGCGATGCGCCGCATGGGAATCGAGGGGATCCCGGTGCACAACGTCGAGAACGCCTGCGCCTCAGGCGCATCCGCGTTCGCGCTCGCGGCCACGACCATCCGGGCCGGAGACGCCGACGTCGTCCTGGCGGCCGGTGCGGAGAAGATGCACATCGGCGACCCCGGCAGGACGATGGCGCTGTTCGACTCCGCCTACGACGTCTCCGACCCCGCGGCGCTGACCCGCACGCTCGAGGAGCTCGGGGGCGAGATCGACCTCGCCGAGGTCGGCGACCGCTCCATCTTCATGGACATCTACGCCGCCCTCGCCCGCAACCACATGCGCCTGTACGGGACCACAGCAGAGCAGATCGCCGCCGTCGCGGCGAAGAATCACGTGCACGCCGTGCACAACGAGCGTGCGCACTACCGGCGGGCCATGACCGTCGACGAGGTCCTCTCGGCGCGCCGGCTCGCTCCGCCGCTCACGGTGCCGATGTGCGCGCCGATCACCGACGGCGCTGCGGCGGCACTGCTCTGCAGTGACGACGGGTTGCGCAAGCTCGGGTCGCAGCGCGCCGTGCAGGTCCTCGCCTCCAGCATCGCCAGCGGCGCCGACCGTGACATCTCGACGTTCGAGGGCCACATCAGTGCCCGCGCGGCAGCCGCAGCGTACGAACGAGCCGGCGTCGGTCCCGGTGACATCGACGTGGTCGAGGTGCACGACGCCACCGCCTTCGGCGAGGTGCTCCAGAGCGAGACCCTCGGTCTGTTCGCTCCCGGTGAGGGAGGTCCGGCGGCCGCGCGCGGCGACACTACGCTGGGCGGCCGGATCCCCATCAACCCCTCGGGTGGGCTGGAGTCCAAGGGCCACCCGATCGGTGCCAGCGGGCTCGCGCAGGTCTTCGAGCTCACCCAGCAGCTGCGGGGTGAGTCCGGGCCACGGCAGGTCCCCGGTGCGCGTCTTGCGTTGGCGGAGAACGGCGGTGGGTTCCACCGCGGAGAGGAAGCCGCGGCCTCCGTCATCATCTTGGGAGGACGGTAGAAGTGGTTGCAGTCATCGACTTCTTCGACCGAGGGTGGGCAGGCGCGCCCGACGCCGCAGCCTTCGTCGCCGGGGACGAGACCTGGACCTACGACCGGGCCGGCCGGTTGTCGTGCCAGATCGCCAACGCGTTGCTCGCCACCAACGGTTTTGCCGGAACCAAAGTTGCTGTCCTGGCACCGAATTCACCGACCGCGTGGATCTGCGTCCTGGGAATCTGGCGCGCCGGCGGCGTGTGGGTGCCTCTGCACCCCGACAACCCGGCCGACGACAACGCCCGCCTGATGCAGCGCTTCGACGTCGACCTGCTCTTCTACGCACCGGAGCTGGCTGAGCAGGTCGAGTCCATCCGATCCCAGACCGATGCCCTCGACCTGGTGGCACTGGGCGGCACGGCGAATTCGGATCCGGTGCTGAGCGATTGGCTGGCGGACGCGCCGGAACCGCGTCCCGAGGTCCCCTACGAGATGGACGACACGGTCATGATCGCGTCCACGGGCGGGACCACCGGCGAACCCAAGGGCGTGATGAACACCCACCGCTCGATGTCGGCCATGGTGGCGCATCAGCTGCTGGCCCTGCGGTACGACGCCGGGGACGACATCGTCAACCTCGCGGCCGCCCCCATGACCCACACCGCCGGCATCCTCACGCTGCAGACGTCCGCGCGCGGGGGCACCGTCGTCATCCTCCCCCGGGCCGCCGTCGAGGAGATCCTCACCGCGATCGAAAAGCACCGTGTGACCGAGCTTTTCCTTCCCCCGACCGTGGTCTACCGGTTGCTCGCCGCTCACCAGGAGCGGCCCCGCGACACCTCGTCGCTGCGGTACCTGCTCTACGGCGCGGCTCCGATGTCGGTGGAGAAGCTGCGGCAGGGGATCGCCGCGCTGGGGCCGGTCTTCACCGAGGGTTACGGCCAGATGGAGGCCCCGGCGGCCATCAGCTTCCTCACACCCGCCGAGCACCTCGAGGGCGGCGAGCCGGCCACCGACGCCCGCCTGACCTCCTGCGGGCGGCCCTTCCCGCTGGTCACGGTCACGGTGCGGGACGTCGACACGGACGCCGTACTCCCGGCGGGTGAGACCGGAGAGATCTGCGTGCGCGGCGACCTCGTCATGAAGGGCTACTACAAAGCCCCGGAGCAGACCGCCGAGGCCCTACGCGACGGATGGCTGCGCACCGGCGATCTCGGCCACCTCGACGCCGACGGGTATCTGCACCTGACCGACCGCAAGAAGGACGTGATCATCTCGGGAGGCTTCAACGTCTACCCGAGCCAGGTCGAGCAGGTGATCTGGAGTCACCCCGCCGTCGAGGACTGCGTCGTCATCGGAGCCCCGGACGACGACTGGGGTGAACGCGTCGTCGCAGTTGTCGAACTGCACCCGGGTGATTCGGCCACCGCCGAGGAACTCCTCGCGTCGTGCCGGGCGGCGCTGGGCGCGGTCCGGACACCCAAGGAGCTGCGATTCGTCGACCGGCTCCCCCGCAGCGTCAACGGAAAAGTCTTGAAATCCGAAGTCCGCGCTGAGTTCTGGGCCGGACTCAACCGCGCCATCTGAATCGAAGGAGATCTCATGGAGGAGCTTGCCGGCAAGGTCGCGCTGGTGGTGGGTGCCGGTGTCGTGGGTGACGAAGGGATCGGCAACGGCCGGGCGACAGCGCTGACGTTCGCCCGCGAAGGCGCCGTCGTCGTGTGCGTGGACCTGGACGGTGAGTCGGCCGAGCACACGGCCCGCATGATCCGGGACGAAGGGTTCTCCGCCAGCGCAGCGACGATGGACGTCGCCGATCTCGCGGCCGTCGAGCGGGTGGTCGACGACGTGGTCAGAGAGCACGGTCGCATCGACGTGCTCGACAACAACGTCGGTGTCGGCATCGTCGGCGGCGTCACGGACATGGACCCCGAGGACTGGGACCGGGTCCTGCGGATCAACCTCACGGGCGCGTTCAACACCATGCGGCACGTCATCCCCCACATGGTCACCCAGGGTGGGGGAAGCATCGTGAACATCTCGTCCCTCGCGGGTATCCGGTTTCTCGGGCACTCCGGGGCCGCCTACTACGCGAGCAAGGCGGCGCTCAACCACCTCACGCGCACCACGGCAGCGGAATTCGCGAGCCGCCGCGTCCGGGTCAACGCCGTGCTCCCCGGCCTGATGAAAACGCCCATGGTTGCGCATATCTCGGGTCTGTCGAACGCCTGGGACAGTGACGGGTTGGACGAGATGTACGAGGCCCGCGATCGCCAAGTGCCGATGGGCCACATGGGCGAGTCGTGGGACGTGGCGAACGCCGCGCTGTTCCTGGCCAGCGATCGCGCGAAGTACGTCACCGGGATCGAGCTGCGGGTCGACGGCGGGATCTCCCTCGGCCCGGTGAATCACGCAGGCTGAGTCTGACTGCGGGGTGGCGGTCACCGGGTATCAGTCGACCGCGGGCGCCTCAGAGTCCCACCAGTTCAGCACTCGAGTTGCGAAGAGCGTCAGCCACTTCGACGGCTGTCCCGCCGGTACGTCGACGTCGAACCACACCGCTCCGGGGTCTCGATCGCCCTGCAACCACGTACCGTCCGGTTGTCTGGCGGC
>Ga0247757_10000362_pt1 | contig 38206 bp, 41 predicted proteins | sample UWRJL126311R4_FD_180929 | JGI IMG/M metagenome (GOLD analysis project Ga0247757, IMG submission 180929) | Plant litter microbial communities from Arlington Agricultural Research Station in Wisconsin, United States - UWRJ-L126-311R-4 | ecosystem: Environmental > Terrestrial > Plant litter >... | reverse complement strand
TACTAATCTATAGCTTTTTTATAGTCTAGCTACTAATTAGTATTAGTATAGTAATAGGTATATAGGTTAAATTAATCTATAGCTATAAAGTAGGTTCGAGAGTAGATAATTAATTCTATAAAAGAGAACTATAGAGGAGTTTATATATATAAAGGCGCGATTCTATTTATAATATATAAAGCGCTATAGGACCTAGCTCGCGCGTATAAGCGTGATAGGTTATAGTAAGGAAGGGAAAGAAAGGGGGTATAATAAGGGGCGTAGTAAGGGGCGTAGTAAGGGGTGTAGTAAGGGAATATAGCTAGTAAATATAGCTAGTAACGTAGCTATTATATGACAAGTTATATAACTTGGAGAGCTGCTAGTATACTAGTAGAAAGCTACTAGTAAGCTGCTAGAAAGCTATAGGAAAGCTACTAGTAAGCTACTAGAAAGCTATAGGCGAACTAATAGTAAGTAGTTACGTAATACTAGTTATATAACTTGGAGAGCTGCTAGTATACTAGTGGAAAGCTGCTAGTAAGCTACTAGAAAGCTATAGGAAAGCTACTAGTAAGCTAAGCAGTTATATAATATAATTCCAATATATATTAAAGTATTCCTTTAACTATTATATAAATTCTTCCTTATATTAATCTAATAAGAACTTACTAAATATTCTATCTTCTTTAATAAATTTAATCTAATTAAGAATAATAGTATTTAGGTATTCTATATTAATTTTATTATCCTTAAAGTTATATAGTTAACTTATATACTTATTAATATAGAGGTCTTAGAACTAAGGGTATATTTAAATATCTTTATATTATAATATACTATTAGGTCGCGTATAAGTTCTCTATAAGTAAATTATATAGTTAATATAGATCTAGTTTCTAGGCTAGGCTAGTATTAGGGAGCTTTATAGTAGATCTCTTTTAGATTTATTAGAAGAAGCGATATCGAGGATAGTCTTTAATAGATATCTCTATTCTTTATACTAATAATTATTATCCTAGGCTAGTATTAGAGAGGATACTAAGGGTTAGCTACTTCTAATACTAGAGCTAAGTCCTAGTAAGCTAGGGAAACTTCTCCTATTAAATATTCCTTACTAATCTATAGCTTTTTTATAGTCTAGCTACTAATTAGTATTAATATAGTAATAGGTATATAGGTTAAATTAATCTATAGCTATAAAGTAGGTTCAAGAGTAGATAATTAATTCTATAGAAGAGAGAACTATAGAGGAGTTTATATATACGAAGACGCGATTCCTTTTATAATATATAGAGCGCTATAGGACCTAGCTCGTACGCGTAAGCGTGATAGGTTATAGCGAGGAAGGGAAAGAAAGGGGGTATAGCAAGGGGCGTAGCCAGGGGCGTAGTAAGGGGTATAGTAAGGGAACGTAGGTAGTGAACGCAGCTAGTGACGTAGCCGTCACGTGACGAGTTACGTGACTCGGAGAGCTGCCAGCATGCTGAGTAGTCATGTAACGTAATTCCAACACTAAGTACTAGAGTTATTAAATAAATAATATTCTAGATATATAAAACTTAGTTTACTTTATAAATTTTAATTTAACATCTTAAAAATTCCGTCCAGTTATAGAGATATAACAAAAAAACGATATTCAAGAACTCGGACCTAACCCTACCCGCCAAGAGATTCTAAACCCACTAAATCTAATATCTTAATAACTACTATACCTATAACTCTTAGATTTTAATAATAATCTTAATATATTGTTGTGTAGTAACCTGTCTGCCCGACTAAGGAATGGACCGAGGGATTCTCCGAAGGGGGTGTACATATTCTAGCCTCGACCTTCTATCGAAGTATCGTCAGGAACAGTCCTTAGTTATCCTAAAGAGAAGAGAGGAAACTTCTGATCGTTGTCTATCATTTGGAACTAGAATCTACGATTGTTTATTCAAACTTTGTCTTTCTTTCTACTTTAGAACATCTTCCAACTTCGAGTCGCGGACATATAACCTACGAAAACTAATTCAGCCTAATCCACCCACCCGATTAATTGTCGATACTTCCACTTTCAATATTCGTTTCTTATTCGACGAGCAGGGGGGACGGCCGACCCACGCCGGCTAGAGGGTTATACGATAGCAATTTTTATAGGTAGTTCTAAAAAACTGAGTTGGTAATCGGAGGCACAGGAAAAATTGACTTAAGTCATATAACTACAGGGCTGTGGTCAACCCACGTAACATAGCTCTATATGGAGTTTCTGTTATTTAAAGTTTCGTAATAAGCCCTAGCCGTATTTAGATAGGTAAGCGCTAAGAAAGATTGATTAGGTAAGAAATAGCAGGGGATGCTTGCATAATAGGGGCATAAAAAAATAGTTGCTCGTGCAAAAGGTGAAGGAGGTTTTGCAATCGACCGTATTGTACAACCCTAAGATCTCAGTTTTTTATATAGGGATAACTAGCCACTGCGGATAATGGGGGAATATTATACGCGCAAAGTACAAGGATCTGTCGCGTCTTAGCAGTGAAGTTATGGTTACAGTATAACCGCTACTTACGTATGGATAAGCTAGCTTAAATGTAACTAGATACATAGTTCATGCTGAAAAGAGCTTGTTCATTGAGTAACTGAAAACAGGTACTGCGCTGATGCCAAGTGATTGTGTCAGATTGGCACCACTTCTAGGAACTCTGGCGGAATGCCGGCGGAAAGCCGCCAGCAAACCAGCCGCATTCACTAGCTAGAAGGCTGGCAGAATTCCCTAGGAATGCCGGCGAAAGCCGCCAGAAAGCTGGCAGCATTCCCTGGGAAAACTGGTGGTAAGCTGGCAGCTTACCCTCGGGTCCCCGATCGAGAAAAGCACAGGGCACTAAGGCAAGGAATATGAGGCCTAGTAGAGTATAGGAAGAAAACAGGGAGGATCCTTTTCACCACCTTTTCAGAGATACAATCAATCAATCGATTCAATCAAAATCACCTTTCAGAACCGTCAAATCTGATAGACTGTTTTAGGATGTTTAGCCTCAAGTCTGACGTGGAGTGCTTACTACACTCACTGCACATTTTCCTATTCTACTTTAACGAGCCGTTTCGGGCGTATTATAGTACAACCTAGGTCTGTGATAGCCTTGCTATTGATAAGAAAGTGCGGTACTTGCGGAAGCTAAAAGGTTTATTTCATTTACTGATTGGTGGACGATTCATGTGCTGAAAGAGCATTGGGTGAAGACTCTCGTACGAAACCATTCAGGGCGTAATCCTTGGACGTACATGCTAGATCGTGTGACCGTTGGCTTAGATACCCTTTAATGGCTATACATCATCGTGAGGTATAAATCAGAGGTAAATTCCTCACGATACGCTCAAAATCTGATCTTGCCAGCTCTATCTCTACAAGCATTTTTTATCTTCTCCAAATTTCAGCTAGACACCTACGACGAAAGAAATCCAATAACAATGAAGCTCTGTGTGTCCGCAAGTGCGTTGGCTACCCTAGCCGTATTGGCACAGGTTACCTTGGCGAACTTTGATATATATCGCGTCAACGCAGTTCAAAAGCCTCTAATAATTGGCTCCCCCCAGACTGATTATGGCTATCAAATCTTTGCCAACGATCCGGGATGCGCTGAGGTGAACTTCACACCTTGGTATGGGGCTAAAAGCGATGTTAGCGGCAAAACAACTGGTGTACGCTGCAAAGGAGATGGATGCAACAATAACAACGTAAGAGGCATCCTTAGAAAGATATTAAGCAATAAGATGTACTGAGTGAAATAATAGGACCCTGGAAACGTTGATGAACTAGAAATGCACTTTTCCAACAAACCTCTCTTCCATTGGAGTGAGTTTACCTTGGTCATCCTATGAAAGCTATCTTGCTAACTCAGACAGCCATTTACAAGAATCGTAACCCAAAGTACCAGTTGATTGGCCTTGACGGCAACGTTTATGGAGACTGTATCGTGTTCCCTGGTTACACTTACCAGTGTAAAGTTACCACTGGCCGGACGGATTATGGTTTTCGCAAGTTTCGCTGCTTAACTCGTTATACGGTGGATGAAATCCACGGTGCATCAGCGAAAATCGCAGCAACTGGTAATGAGACAGCGTCTGCTGTTGCTGTGGCGCGTACTTTCGCCGCGTGAATAAGACAGCGAGGCCGCCCTGCTTAGTTGGTTTCTAGAACCGACTATCGAGTAAGCGATTGGTTTTGTTCATTGACCATCATTCATTTAAGGCAAACGTTGTATCGCTTTCTTGGACGAGAAGTCCATCCTGTATTGGCGCGTCTGGGACTTATAAACATATACTTAGGGTTCACTAGTCTAACTATGGCGCACCTTCCGTCCTATCGTTTTGTTTCGCAATGAATTCGAGTACTAAACTTCGCTTACAAGTTAGTATCAGCGTGCTTATTGGATGCGGCTTTCGCTCTATTTTCTTATGAAGGGATACGAGCCAATGGCATACTGCGAGTTTAGTTACTACGTTATTTAAAAGACTTTGAAGGTTCGAGAATTTTAGGGCCGTATTTTTCCGACAGTGCTTGTCTCCGGTTCTTTACTTTGCTTTACCATTCCTGTTGCCCTATTTAAAGTGCAGGCTGCTACTTCAAATTTTCAATTAATGGGAAGCTCCAGTAAAGAAAATAAGATCTGACTCAGTTCATCAAACCCTAACATAATTTTCAATGTGTTATGCTCGGGGTTGCTCTGAGTAATAATTAGCCAAGGCGAACGGCCACGAAAATTCGCATCTAATCTTACCAATCTCCACCCTTGCAACATTCTCATCTAGTCTAAACATATACAATTCTGAGTTTTAGTTCTCGTATGCTTAGATATCGGTCTATATGGACAGATGTTGCCGATCTAGCCAGAGAAATCGAAAGCAAAAAAGTTCCCAAAGCAGCACCAACCATAATGATAAGATATAAATAAACAATCTGTTCTCGCAAACTTCGATCACTTTACTAGACACTAAGAATCATGGTAGAAAAAGGCATCTTAGTTTTGACACAGGATAAAGGCGAGTGTATTTCGGCCATTATGAACACCAAAGGTAAGACAACAATGCTCCCAAAGAAGCTGTTAACCAGAGAAGTTTCCAAATCGAACCGGAACCTCTAGGTGTTAAAAAGCATGAGTGTTTCAGCTATGTTTTATGTCATTCACGAAAGCTAGGAGTTGTACTTTGGTACATATTCGTCGTGTCACTCGGGCTTACGATGTTTGGTTACACCCTTGACCAAGGAATAACATCGCAATTTACCGTTATTGTTGCTTCCAATTTCTCTCACCATGCTGAAGTCAGCGTTGTCACTGCTGCGTCGATAATACAAGCCATCTCAAAGCCGTTTAATGTATAGTTTTCTTCCATCGTTAATAAGCATCGTGCTACTTACACCCCATCAGATGGTAGTACTACCAGTACCCCACGCATGAAAAGGTGGGCTGGCTACGAAAACTGGCAGATTGGAGTCACCTCAAATAGACTTTGGATAAGTCATATATCTTTAATGAAGCATGATGTGGCCTCGCACGTGAGCAACTGCTCGCGTGTGAAATCTCAGATACCATGCACAAGGAGATCAAGCGGATGGGGAAATCAGAATTGAAACTGCTCTCAAGAAACGATTCTTCCGGCTCTTCTACAACTCTATCGTAATATCTGCCAAAGCTAAACCCCTACCTTCATCTTGCCTTCTGCATACTGTATTATTCCGATAACCAGCCTTCTTGTTGCCTGTTCAGCTCGTACTGATGGCAAACCCTTACGCTCACCTTGGTCCTTGCGCAATCCTAGCTCTGATTCCAGTTTTGATAGGAGATAATCACGATGCAGATGCAGAACTTTAATTAATGCCTACTTTTAATGCTGGCATATAGCATGCCCTCGCCAATCTTCAGCGCATATTCCTATACGTGGCTCAAAGCATCTCTAATATTTAATACGATAAATTGCTCAAGCTGGGTTTTGAGTAAGGCTTGGTTTTGGGTATATTTTTTCAAAGATGGACAAAGAAGGACAGTGGAAAGGGTACTGAGCAAAATGTCGATGGAAACAAAAGAGAGGTGGTAATGAAAGCATGGAATATGATTAATACTGTGGCCGCGTATAATTTCCATGGATTGGTTCGGCAAACTAAGTAAAACCAACTTTTGGCGTTGTGCTTCGGTCGACTTTAGCCCAGGTGCTGCGCTATTAAACTCACGGATTGGGTTTCCCATTTTTAAAACTAGCGCAAATGGAAGACGTGGGTATAAACATAATTTAGGATGTGTGATCACCTAGAGACCTACAGTCCGAAAGCGGGTTGCGGCCCGTAAACATCATTGTCACGCGGTCCGCGAAATAGTTGGCACACTAAAATAACCTGTGCCATATTAACACAGCCTTTATACATCTATAATACGACGTATTTTATATTATTTTATACGCGTGTGTTATTAAATAGACTATACTAAAAAGTTCTCTCTTTTTAGGTGTGCTAGAAAAGGCGTGTATCCGAAGTATCATAATTTATAAAGTTTACCGAGGTTTATAGGATACCCTTTATTCTAAGGCCCGCGGTAACGCGGTAACGCTTAATAGTATATATTTATAGCCTTAAGAAATAATACCGCATCCTCGGAAAATAAAACATGTTCACAAAACTACCATTGTACTGTTGTATGGCGTTTTGTATGATGCCAAGGTGGGGCGCGGCATTTTGGAGTGCCAACTATTTCGCGGACCGCGTGATTGTCAACATAGATTCGCCATACGTGGCTGAGATTCGCGAGCTTGCGCTCATGTAACTAGTTATCCCAAGTCGCTATACGCGATGAGAAAGACACTCTGATAGGATGCGAAGAAAATCGGACGGTATATTATCGGAACGATAATGGTCTAGTATTGTGGCTTGACATGGGTGGAGCGTAGTGTTCTTCTTAGCTTAGATCAATTTCCAGTTATGTGTTGTAGGAAAACAGGCTTTTCATATCTTCTATTTTGCGCATGTCTACTCTGCCACTGTCAACAGTTTGCAATTATGTATCCTTTGATACCGTGATGAGGGTGTGTTGAACTTACGCAAAAAAACGATACCACATTTCTCCATTTATTGAAGTGCATCTATTGGCCGAACCTATCATGTTGTTAGATTTTAGGTACTGTCGCGCATATCAGCCTGCTAGCTGCTTCAGCGAGCCGACTCCCTCAAGCACCCATGTCACCGTACATCATTCTAACAAGAAAACGAACCATAAATTTAACCACCACCATCCAGAGTCATTATGCCACAGTTTCGCGTCACCGCGTATCTCACGCGCCACCAGGAATCGGATCTTGATCGTGGTAAACCGGAGACCTCTGATTTGCTACTCAAGCTCCAGACCCCGTAGGGACTTGCCTAATCCGACCAACTTTCCTGGAAGACCAGACTTTTCACGATGTTTAAACGGCGATGTGTAGATCACGATCGATTAGGCATCAAATTCTCCGCTCCTATGGTAGTTGAAAGCATACCTTGGTGCCTCGGAAGCCCACGCTGCCGGGCATGAGGAGGGATATGTCAAGGGTATGGGCATCGAACATAAATCGTTTCGATGCATATAAAAGAGGTTGAGATCAGCAATAAAGGTAGATCTTGACTTCAATAAACCTGCAACCGCTTCCGTTTTGATTGCATAATGCTTTCCTGCACCATGAAGCTTACTTTTCTCTTCTTGAGCTCGGCCAGTCTCGCACTGGCTGGCTGCCCCATGGCCTACATGCGCCAGTTGGCCGCTCGTCAGGTCTCTATTCCGAACCTTCCTCTCTCTCAGGCAGAGGGTAATTCGGGGCCGATTGACAGCGTCACTTTCAGTTCCAGCGAGCAGCTCGTCAACGTTAGCCCGAACAGCGGTCATCAGTATCAAGACCCAGGATCAGATGACAAGCGGGGTCCTTGCCCCGGTCTAAATGCTGCTGCTAATCACAACTTCTTGCCACGAAATGGACGGCCGAACATTCAGCAGAGTAGGTGCTTAAGCTGCATTATGAATGCCACTGACACCGGGCAGCTGTCGATGGCCTTGCCGCTGCCTATGGTTTCGGGCAAGAGTTTGCTGCTGCCCTTGCCGTCATTGCTATAGCATTAACTGGAGATCCTTTGGGGCAAATATGGTCCATTGGTGGTCCATTCACTCCTGCGCTGCCCCTGCTGTCGCAGCCAAAAGGTATCTCCAAATCACATAACAGGTATAAGAGTGATGCATCAATCGTGCGAGTATGTGTCCAAAACATAAGCTGCGGTGGATACTATGCTGACATTAGGCAGTCTGATGCGTATCTGAATAACGGCGATGCCGTTAGCGTTCAGATTCCTCTAGCGAAGTCCCTCCTATCCAAGGCAGTCAACAACGAGTTCACGCTGGATATTCTGCGAACACACAATAAAGAGAGACACGACTTCTCAGTGGGCAACAATCCCTACTTCTTCCAAGCAGTAAGCCGCATATCCCTTGTTGGCATGCATTAGTCTCATCGTATCGTAGCCTTTTGCCGGACTTGTACCTCCCATCGCTCATCATTTCGTTGTGAATCTCATGTCGAACCATTCAACCGAGCGTCCCAATGGCTTCTTAACTACTGAAGTCTTCAAAAGCTTCTTCGCGCTCTCAGGAGATGGTGATAACCTCGTATGGAACCCTGGAAAAGAACGTATTCCAGATAACTGGTATCGCCGACCGAGCAACAACCCATATGATGCTGCTCGTGCCGCTGTAAGTGAAAAGACAATTCTTCACCCTATCCACCGAGTGCCGAAATCTAACAATATCTTAGGCCGACGTTGCAATTCTAGCACTCCGCTACCCAAGCGTCGTCCGTGTTGGTGGCAACACAGGGACACCTAACTCGTTCGTAGGCGCTAACCTGGGCGATATCACTGGTGGTGTCTACAACGCGCAGACTCTGCTTCAGGGTAACAATGCGCTATGCTTTGCGTTCCAAGCTGCGCAGCAGGGGATACCCGACGCACTTCAGGGCGTAGTCAGCGTGATTGGCCCCATTGTGAATTTGGTTGCGCAATTCATCGATCCTGTTACCAGCGCGCTGAACTGCCCTGCGTTGAATCAGTTCAATCAGAGCGCGTTCAATCAGTATCCTGGTGCAGGTTATAACCCTTGACGTGTAAGTGGAAGGAGAGAATGGTGATAATGGTATTTAACCCGATGTGGTATCCTAGGCCAAATATAAGAATGTAACTAAGATTGCTGCCCTAATGTTTTGAAAGTTCGTTGCGAGGCATGTGACTAAATCGTACTCGAGTGGCGATGGATTGTCACGTCTTAGAGTGCTTCTGGCATGCTCTTGGATGACCGTGAGGTGAATGAGGCATGTGAGCAACTCACCCGACCCTGCTCATGGTGCTGGGTTTAGAAGGGAGCTTGAGTGGTCCTCCGCTTAACGCTCATCTAGGCTAGGCCGGCCAAATACCTCGGTTAGGCAGCCGACATCAGCGCTAACTTAATCTTGTACAAGTCATCTCATTTCGCCCTTGCTTCCATCCTAACTCACATCAACCACGCTTTCCTTCAACACTCGGTGTACGCTCTTCACTCGTAGTCTCCTCCAGAACTATTCCCGATGGTTTCTTTCTGTACTTCCCATCCTTGACAGCGAGCCACACCGCCCATATCTGCTGCCTCCCGTCCACAATGGGATAGAAACCAACCACAAACAGCGTCCCCCAAAGCCAAATAATCGCAACGACAAGCCAAGCCGTATAGAAAGCTTCGCCGAAGATATACTTCGATGCATAGATGGGTAGTGGCCACAAAACCCAGTGTCCCAAGAAAGTCGCCAGAGCCCAGATCGCCGCAATCCGGCCCCATCGCTTGAGATGTTGCTCAGTTTCGGGCGACTGCTCGACATTCATATTAGAAGGTCCTGCGATGTGATTTGAGCCGATGGATGCGACGTCTGAAACGTCGAATGCGAGGCGCTCCTTGCGGAAATCCGCCCAGTCGAAGTTCTCGGGTTTGAACAGCGTGATCAGAGGGGAGTAAATCAAAGGCGAACCGGCTGACACAACCGTACCCCACACGCAAGGTACCGTCCGGCCTGTCGATGCGATGGTAATCTCCCCGTAAAGCGCATATGCGGAACCGAGCCACGATGCAATCCCCGTGACCATACCCAAAAGCGGGGATATGATAGCAGCTACTTTGAATTGACGTCGCCAAAGGATAGTAAAAGCTGTTGGGAAGATGCCTGGGCATGTCAGGACGCCCAGCATGTATAGCGTCCATCCTAAGTCAACTCCAACGAAATGCAACATCGTTGAAAACGCGGAAGCGAACAACGCGAAGAAAATAACACCGTAGTGGCTCCACCGAATCACGTCCTCATCGCTAGCAGTGTGCTTAAAGTACGTGCGGTATATATCGAAGCTGATGATCGAAGACACGGCAATGACTTGTGCAGAGAGGGTCGAGGTGACAGCCATAAAAGTGATGAGAAGGATGCCCGCTGCGCCACCTTTCCCGGCAATGGTCATCGCGAAATAAGGGAGCACAAGACCAGAAGAAACCTCCGAAGATGTCATGCGCTGGAGTCGTTAGTATCTCAAGTAAGGAAAGCAGTGCATTCACTCACTCGAGGATATGTAGGAAATATCGGGTTATTCTCTAAGCCCAGCACTACCGAACTCGCCAAGGTGCCCATCGCCCATGGAATCGCGAAGTAGGCAATCCCACCGACAACGTACCCTGGCACGACGGCCTGTGGACTCGCTGAGAAAGCCTTGATGAAGAAGCTCGTATCCATAATGACTAGCCCAAAATTTGCGCAAATGTGCAAAATACCGAACAGAATGCCGCCCTTAGATGTCATCGTCAGATAGGATCCTTTCTCGTTTCCTTGGACCGGGTGTCGTGTGCCCGCTGCTTTGAGCAACTCGTAGAGATTTCCGATCGAGCCAACTTCCTTAACCGTGAAGGCTTTTACTGAAAAGTAACAGAGGATGACGACAATGGTAAATGTATGCATATAATCCGTAAGGAAGGTTGCTTTGATGCCTCCGACGAATGTATACAGTGCGACGCCGACCGGAAGCAAGAAGGTAGCAGCGATAATGTGCATTCCCGTCATGGCTGTAATTGCAGCCGAAGCACCTAGAAGCATATTTGCAACGGCGATCAGATTGTTGACCAGGCACAGGAACATGTAAACGATATGCGCTGCAGTGCCATACCTGATGCGCACAATCTCGAGCAGCGTGTGTGCTTCGGGAATCTTGCGCTTGCAGGAAATGCCTAGGACAGCGAAGAAAACAATCATGGGAGAACAACCTGCGGCAAACCAGAAGGGGCCAGAAACTCCGCTGACATATCCTACGAGAGAGGAACCAAGCATGGCTGTACTCCATAGCCAAGACTTAGAATTATCAGCATATGCAATGCTCAGGAAACAAGATCATAAACCATCTTACCGACACGACTGCAGACGCTGTCAAGCCAGTGTTGACACTTCGGTTCGCCGTCATAAACATCTCAGTTTTCTTATTATCCTCGCCTACAGTACGCTTTAATAACCTTGTTACCAATACCATCGCTGTTTGCCGTCAGCCGAATGCCAATGAAAATCACGTCCTCACTCTTACCAAACGCAATAACAAGGCCAACCACAACCACCACGACATACCCAACAGCCTGAGATAAAGGCGGCCGCACCGCGACCTCGTCAGCACGAATCTCCAGGACCATTTTCGATTCTCGAGTTGGAACACGATGTTGTTCAGTGACAACTTGTCGAGTTGTTTCGTATCTTAAATTGGCCGATAACGGTCTGGCCAAAAAGGATCGCAGGTACTAAAAGCACATCATCGTTGCACCAGATAACGTTCTTGACAGTAGCCTTTGGTGCCAGGATAAACAGGCTCTCCGAAAAAACAAGGGAGGTACGAACTAGCCTGATAAGATTGGGATCTTTGGGACGATCTGCGGTCTACTGAGGCATCGTACTGGAGAATGTGATCGGGACATGTGTCGCGATTGTGACTCTCGGTTACTTAGGCATTAGGGCCCAGGGATTCGTTGCAAAATACCTCTCGTCGGAAGCTATCAGTCGGCAGTATTACGACATTGATGCTTATTGGTCGACCTTAACGGTGAATGTAGTAACCGGCCCCACTACGGTCCTCCATCGTACAGAAAGCCTTAGTGTGAAAGATCATTGTCCGAAATACTTCGGCAGGTAAACAAGATATAATTAATGGCATCTTATTTTAAAGACGCCGGCATCACGGCTTGCAACTTAGTGAACCTCGCACGTCAACAACGCTTACCCGATTGGGGAACCCCGCCATCACGACACAGCTCGCGTTAATTGCAACATAACGAGCCATGCACCCATGCAGCCGTCCAGTCGTCGCATGTGGGCTGAATTTCCCCGCGCATGAAGTCATAGCTCTTAGGAATGGATTGAATATACAGCTTCTATATAGTAGCAGTGCGAGATCGCCCATTGTTGATGTTATTGAAGCTAGGAGATTACACACAACATTATGGCATCAACCACACCAGCTACTAACGGCGCAACAAGCCAGAAAAAGCGCTTGATCCTCAATGCTTTCGTAGAGATGTGCTCGGGCCACCAGTCGCCTGGCCTATGGAAGCACCCCAACGACACCTCTGCTGATTTCAACTCTATTTCGCATTGGGTCAATCTTGCAAAGCTTCTCGAATCTGCCAAATTTCATGGAATCTTTATTGCAGATGTGCTCGGAGGTTACGATGTTTACAAAGGACCAAAAAACCTGGAACCAGCGATTAAAAGCGGGGCTCAGTGGCCGGTGAATGAGCCTTTGGCTGTGATCCCCGCGATGGCCGCTGCGACAAAGAATCTAGGGTTTGGAGTCACGGTCGCTACTACCTACGAACAGCCATACCATCTTGCGAGGCGCTTAAGTACGGTCGATCACCTCACTGGTGGGAGGCTGGGATGGAATATTGTGACTGGATATCTGGATTCTGCGGCGAGAAATCTGGGTCATACGGAACAACCCGAGCACGATGAGAGGTGTGTGATCGATCCGCCTTGCTTTGCAAAGTGGAATCGCTAAAATAACCTAGATATGCCATTGCAGAGGAATACGTGCGCGTCATGTACAAGCTCTTCGAATCTTCATGGCGCGACGACGCCGTAATTCTCGACCGCAAGCGCGGCATCTACACCGATCCATCGCTTGTTCGCGAAATCAACCACAAAGGCAAATACTACACAGTGCCCGGACCTCACATCTGCCAGCCCTCGCCCCAACGTACTCCACTCCTCTTACAAGCTGGCACTTCGAAAGCCGGAAAGACGTTCGCCGCGCAACATGCTGAAGCAATCTTCGTGGCCGGGCATTCTCCTTCTGTGATTGCCAAGAATATCGCCGAGGTGAGGGAACTGGCGCGCGAGTTTGGCAGGAAGAGCGAGGACGTCAAATTCCTTGCGCTGATCTGTCCTGTGGTAGGTCGGACAGAAGAAGAAGCCAAGGCGAAGTTCGAGGATTATGCGCAGTACGGCGATTTGGATGGTGCGCTAGCGCTCTTCGGTGGATGGACGGGTGTGGACCTGGCCGTTTATCAAGACGACGAGGAACTGAGGCAGGTGCAGTCCAATGCAATTCGGTACACACTTTCGCTGTTCTTAACGAAGCCTTACTAACGGACTCTTAGATCCGCTGTGGAAGCATGGTCCAAGGCATCGCCAGGCATCCCAAAATGGACTAAGCACACGGTCGCCAAGCACATCACCGTCGGTGGTTTGGGTGCCACTGTCGTCGGCACGCCCTCACAAGTTGCGGACGAATTCGAGCGCTGGGTAGCTGAGGCTGACGTCGATGGATTTAATCTAGCGTATGCGATCAAGCCCGGAACCTTTGTCGATGTAATTGAGCTGCTCCTTCCAGAATTGAAGAGGAGAGGTTTGTTCTGGAACGACTACGAGGTAGATGGCGGCACATACCGCGAGAACTTTTATGGGAAGCCTGGGCAAAGCGGGCCGCTGCCAGAACACGTTGCTAGCAAGTACCGATGGAGAAAGGGCATGAGCAGCGGGGAGGCGATCATTCCGGAATAAATTTCATACCAGCGACGCTTTTCTTGGGGGCATCGGTGGTTTATCGAGTGCTAGCCCATTAGTTATGCAGGGATGTGCTCAGTCATGATTTTTCGATGAATAGTTATGCGAGATAGTATAACAAAGCAATCGGATTGGATTAGTCTATTCAAGAATGGCGACTGGGGATGCCGGTCAAACACAACTTGATGATTCTTCTCCAGAGCTTAATAATCTTGAGGTCGCATGGCAATCATTGGCTGAACGCCATGCTGAATTTGAGGGTGCGCTAGCGAGGCGCAGCGGCCTGTGTTGCTAGTCTATTATTGGAAAGAGTAAGCAAAGGATTGCACTTCATAGAATATGATCCAGTCACCTGGGTTTGAGAAGAGACAAAGCGAAGCATGATTTTCGCCCGATTACATAGAATCTCGGAGTTCCGCGTCGGATGGCTGGAATCCACTGACCGGTTTCGCGGTTAAGAGCGGCTGCAGAAGCTCGTGATGGTTAGTCTTACAGCAACAAGGTTATTAATACAAAAATCAATTTGTCACAGGACGGATATTCAGTTGCATCTAGCTGAGAAGCATAAATCTTAATTCGTTGTGATCAAGCTATATATTGTAGTGCCTAGGTCCTGCATCTTCAGTTTTGTTTCGTCACCCTTCAAGCACCAACAAAGCCTCATCAGAAACATGCGGCTGTCTTCTGTTCTCCTATCCCTCGGCCTTGGGGCAGCTACTTCAGCCTACCCGAGTGCTCCCGATCATGATTCAAGAGTGCATCAGTTTAAAGTTGATTTGTCCGCAGGAGTTCCTAGAATGCTCGAATTGGTGAAGAATACTATACTCCCAGAACAGCCGGAGTATCCTGGTCTAGGTTCCTCGCTTGGCATTGATCTTGATGTCCTCAAATCTTTGCGCAAAGAATGGTTATACAACTACAATTGGGAAGCAGACCAAAAATATATGAACACGTACGTAAGCACCTTGACTACTCACTTCGCGTGAAGCATATGCGAAGAATAACTTATACTCCCACTAAGATTCAAACACTTTACCACAACCCTGGACGGTCTTCGCATCCACTTCATCCACGAAAAGTCCAAACAACCGAATGCCATTCCACTAATCCTCTTTCACGGCTGGCCAGGATCCTTCCTAGAATTTCTGCCAGTAATCAAAAACCTCACCGAAAAAATCACGCTCCCGGATGGCAGCATCGTTTCCTTCGATGTGATCGTGCCCTCACTCCCGGGTTATGCTTTCTCATCTGCTCCACCTTTCAACTGGACATTGTCAGACACCGCTCGTACAATGAACAAATTGATGGTTGATGTTCTAGGCTATAAGACCTATGCAACGCATGGCACAGATTGGGGATGCGCCCTTGCATACAACTTGTACGATCTATTCCCGGTCAATGTCCGAGCTTCGCATTTTGTGTTCCTGCCTTTCTATCCTCTGAACGCTGCACAGCTGGCGGCCGAGAACATAACTCTTTCTCCTCTGGAACAGTTTGAGGTGGAACGTTTCGAGACGTGGGCGGCAACCGGCGGCGCGTATTTTCAGGAAATGGCGACAGAACCTAATACTATTGGACTCGCGCTTTACGATAACCCCGTAGGACAATTGTCATGGATTGGCCAGAAGTTTATCTCTTGTGAGTTTTGAATCCTTCGATCAGATTTTGAACTGCTGCTGACGCCATGTGTAGGGTCGGATCCACGGCAAGGAACGCCGCCATCGCTCCTTACCCATAATGAAATCCTGCGCTCTGTATCGCTTTATTATCTCACCCACTCTTTTGTTTCCGCTGCATTTACTTATGCGCAGAATACGAATGCAGATGGATTTAAAACGAATTATACAAAGGCGAATACAGATGCTCCGCTGCTTTACAGCACCTTCAAGTACAATGTAGGATTTTGGCCACCTGCACTAGTTTCCAGAGTTGGAAACTTGGTTTCCTATAAGAGTAAGCTACTATGCTCGATTCGTTGGTGGATTGGTGCTAATGTTGCCAGACCACGAGTTCGGTGGCCACTTCCCGGGTGTCGATAATCCACCAGCTTTGATTGAAGATCTGAGAGAAATCAAAAAATATTGGAAGTAGATGGTTCGATCTATTGGATTCATGTCAAATCTCGGGTATGTTGTTTTGTAGGCATCAAGCTGGTAGGAGGGCTGGCTGAAGTGAGTTTAAGTGTAATTTTAATAGTAGATTTATCAATTTCTTGGAAACTAGATTTAATATTCTTTTCATGTCGTCTTCTGCCAAAGATTGATGAAAGTTAAAAGTTCAATGAAGGCGAATGTCCTGTGGCAAGCCCAAAGAGTTCTCTATAGCTTCACCGTCCATGATAGCATACACGTATGCGCTGCCCACTAGAATATAGTCATTTTTCCAATGCGGTTTAGAATCCACGTTCCCAGTACTATCTATTCGCCTTAAAACAAACGGAACTCTTCCACCATACAGGATAAAGACATCATCACCCAGTGCCAAGTCAGGAGGTCCAATCCCCATGAAGCCTAGTTTTGTTATAAAGAAAGCTTGATTCAATACCATGCAGCGAAGCGAAGACAGGGTTTCGTTGGATACTCCAGTCTCGAAGAATTCCGATACAGCGTAGCTGTCTGTTCTATCTGCTCTTCGCTCTGGAATGACTCGACATATGAGGCCGCCAATCATTGTCGTCAAGAATGCCTCTTCATAGGAAATGGTGGGTGTATACATGTGATGAGTAGCCATGTTATCCCCAAGAAATCTGGCCATTACCATCTTCCAAGAGGCAATCGTTCTTATGAGGTCCATATCTGATACTAGTGTCACGTCGTAATGCATGACAGGACCTCCAATATACTTGATAGAATCCAGGAAGCTACCGTTGAGAGAAAGAATGGTGACATCTTCCGACTTTCTGAGTTCAAGAGATTTATTCTTACTCGCGTCAAACCATTCGTACCGGTGACAATGATCCCACCATGCATAGTCATGGTGGATAGGAGGCAGTCGATGCAGATCAATTGTCCAGCTAGGTAAATCTGTATTGGATTTGGATCGCAGTCCTATTAATGCTTTCAGACCCGTTTCAGGAGTGATCAGGTCAAAAGTAAGCCGGGTGAACAGTAGGTTGGTGTCGATACTGTAGTCGCAGGATTGAACATTAGGAAGAGATAGTGTGTGTTTAAGCCCCATAAGAGCGTAGACTTTATCTTTCGGGTTCGTAGCTTTTCGGTATCGCCATCGCTGAAAGATATGCACGGAATCCTCTCCGACCTTTGCAAGATCTAATCCACGAACGGGTTGAGTGAGCTCATCGATGACATCGTCGAATACGCTAAAGATATCCTCAAATTGAGGGCCGTGCTCTACACGAAGCCTAGCTGGGTGGACAAAGTTCATGCAAAGATTATCGACTGCCTTCGTGAGTATGCTCCAAGACAATGACAGTGGACCCCAACAGACCAACGCCCTTGAAGGAAACACTGCTTCTTGAACGGTCCAGATCCTAAACCACCATGCATTACTTGTCAAAGATATAAAGGCAGTCCGGGCTTTCTCAATCCGAGGTCGTGTTGAAAGAGTCAGCGGCACTGCACCGCCTCGTCCTGCAAAATCAGGTAGTCCGGTACAGAACTCGATGAATTCTAGTGCAGCCTGAGCATCCCCTATTGTTATATTTTCTGAAGCTCCCGGGATTTCTCCCAGCCAGATCAAGCACTCATTACACTGCCGATAAATATTCCCCATCATGTTGACTTGATGCATTTTCTCGCTGTTGTTCTTTTGATTTATACAGAGAGCGTCAACCCAAAGAGCTCTCGAAAAATTCTCCGACCGCAAGTGGCGCAATCCCAACTCTAAATTCTTTCTCACACGGTAAGAATTTCCATTTAGAACAATAGGCGATGTATCACTAGCGTCCCCCCATACGTATGATAACGCATCATAAGAAGGTCCAGTGCGGAAAGAAACGATATCAAGCCGACATTTGATAGGATCACTGGATGGGCCTGGCTCAAGTATGAGAAGCCGGATCTCATCTCCAACAAGTGGCTCGTGGAATTTTTGTTGAGTGCACAAGTCTACACCTTGCTTCATGTCCAAGTTATTCATTGTACTCGTCAATTTTTGTTGTTTATTATTTGAAACAATTAGATCGAAATGATTTTTAGGCAGATAAAGTGAGTGCAATAGGCGACACTTCCCAAAAGAGAGGCGATCAGGTCAGAGTCGATCGATTAAGTACTTTGAGAGTTTAGAAATCAAGCCGGCATTTTGAAACAAGAGGAATGGAATGTCAATGTGGGGGTGTGCGACGTAAGAATCACGTGGCATATCGTAATCCAATGCGCACTGTCAACGAAAGCTTTACTCCCCTCGATAGGTTTCATCGCGAGTAAATAGATCTTTCGCTCCGGGTAGGTGTTAGGCTGACTGAAAAGAAGTAACGGCCACCAGAAGATGAATATTCCATTGTATTTGGTCAAATCAAAAGAACCTTAAAGCTGTCTTATCTACCGCAATATATAATTCGATTTCATAAATGGAATACATGTTTTATGTTGCTGTGTTGCAGTGCTGCAGGTCTACTCATAGCATGCCACATTGCCTATTAGGCACCGATGCCACCGTACCCAACGCAACAAACTAGATATTATTTGTTCATATCTCTGGGAGGTTGGTTTACAAGGAAAGTTTTTGAAGGAAAGGAGATTTGATAGTTTAATCGACAATAGGTATTGGTCAACTGAACTCAGCGTTATGTGGCTTGACTGATTATGGTAAAACCCTGGTTTAATATTAGTGTACACATGCAAAATTTATGCGCGCAGGAAGAAAAGGCAGAGCAGCTCAAAATCTTAGCTATGAAGAACTCCATGGACAGTATTCCATCCTTTAAAAACGATTTTATTTCAAGATATCAAGCTAAATTTTAATCAAAGCGAACAGCTCAGTCTACACCGTAGAAATGTCCGTATCCTTTAGAAAGTCTGTTCACGTCATGTACCTGACTCGGTTCCTAGCAATTCACAAAATGCATTGGCCTTGACGTCATTTTCTGTGTTCCGTAGAACTAAAATAAGGACATATGATATGCATATGATTACGAGACAAGGCATGCTCTTTCAAGTCGGCTATTTCGCTGTATCTTATCGGGAAGGTCACCGGTATGAACAGATGATTTGTGGATAGTCAGTAGTACAAATAAAAGGCCTGGTCGGCGAGGCCTTCGGTTTCGCTCCACCTTCAGAAAGGCCGCCCCACAATCCTTGTAACTACAGCCCTATCATTCTTTCCTTTCGCGATCTGGATTTCGCTAACCCCTGACGCGCTGGAATATTTGTACTTCGATGCATATCTGATGCACTTGACACTTCTAATTATAAGTGAGCAACCCCGTAATACTCTTCAACATTATGAACCAGCATGGACGCTGACTGCCAAAAAGCGCGAACAACGAGTTTGCGCCCTCACTTACGCAGGCAGAGTCGGTCTGTACGAGTCCGACATCGCTAACGCCGTAGAATTAGCTTTGGTTTAACTTGAGTGGGTGCTGATGCAGCGGTAGGCTATGCCTGTATCGTCGTGGGAGGATAAGGCCGACTCGTCTACCCCTGCAATTGTTATCCTCGTGAAACAACATGTGTCGATCTTACATGCATGTCCTCCATCTCACATGTCTTCATCTTTCCAGTCATAGCGTGGGTCGCTCGAAGTTTAGGTACCCATTCGCACGTTGAAATTCAAAATTGTCTTTAAGAACCCCTCTTTGCAACTTCCGAACAAACAAATCGACCCTCTCTCACACACTTGGAGTTCATTCTGCAATTGCCAAATTCAAATTTGAACATCCGTCAGAATTAACACATGATATATCCCCGTAAGCAACCTTAACAAACGATACCATCTCGAGGCTCTGTTTCCAATATCCCTCTGATATTTTGACAGGTTCTTCCCATCTGGCTATCCTCCCACGCACCTCTAGATCCGATACGATTCCTACTATCATTTTCGGCATCGCCAGCATTTGCATCGGCTTAGGTGCTCTCTACTTTGCGTATGTACAGGCTTGTCGAGCAAGGAAAAGGAGGAGGAGGAGGGGGGGGAGGAAGAAGAGGACAAGAAGGAATTGGACATACGAACTACCTGGATGATGTTTATTACATGAAGAGTGTGATCATTGACTGCCAATGATCCAAGAATAATTAATGCAGTAGAAGCCTCTAATCAAAATGTTTCCATTGTAAGAGAGTGATGCATTTCGCGTAACCCAAACTTCGCAAAATAAAGTGGTACTGTGTTAGGCAACAGCAGTGTGTTTTCGTGTAACAACTTCAATTCAGTAAATTGCACCTCCTGAAACTCTATCTCTTGAAACGATATAGCTAAGCTGTGGAGACGTGCTTGTTGTGCAGGTCTCTGGCTTCGACGAAGCTTCCTGCCTCTCTTTGGCCTTCATTATGACGATCGAGGGAAGAACCCTACCATGGGTCGGAACAAAATATCTTCTTATTGCCTTCTACAACCTTACATGTATACCCTATCGACTCCGAGAATAGTATTTCATCATGGCCAGAGAGCAAGGATAACGTTCTGTCGCGCCCGTGCGCAGCGCGCCACCTATTCTGGCACGCTTCCTAACTGACGACTGCGCTTCCCGAGAGCACAGGTCTTCCGAAACGTTGCTTCCGGCGGAAGCCCATGCCCTCCGCTCTTAGGAACGGAACCTGGGACTTCCGCTTACGGGACCGAGGCTCCAGGAGCTCCGGACGCTCTATATATAGTTGAGGAGAAGAAGCTCTCCTTCTATAGGAACAACCGATTCACTCTGCTTCTATTGCTCGCTTCCACAGGCTCCAAATGCTCACTGCTTCTTATGGAGTTGAGTACCGAAGTAAGCGTAGAGATCACGTGATACATCTGACAGCCACCATGCATGCAAGCTCAGGAGGCAGCCGCCGCTAAAACAAGCGGAAGCCCATGACGCCACCATCCAGTGAGCGACCTGCCTCACGAGGGGCCAGACTGTCATCAGTCAGACGTCACGGCCATGTCCTTTCTTCACACTCAACCGCACACACGGTATCTAAACGAAGAACAAAAATCAATTGCTAACTCACAACCTCTATTCAAAAAACCTCCCCTGACAGTCAAAAAGCCACTCCTACATCCCAAGCGTGTACTCCCCGTAAAAACAACAAACACTTTTTTGTTTTAGCCGCCCATCAGCGTGATGTACAAGGTGTGTGTTTCTCTCTCTCTCGCAGTGACGGAAAAAAGAAAGGAAAAATCCTACATCTTCTTCACATGGTAATGACAGAGCCTCCGTATGCTTTTCTAACATGCAACATTTCCACTCCCCCCCCTTACCATCAAAACATGTAGCTTTACACCCTCTCACCAGTTTATGTCCGCCATGGCCGTCCTCAGCACCTCGGTGCGCGTCTTCTGCATCTCAGGGGCACTGACCATATCCAATATCTTCAGACACTCCCTCGCATCCTCTTTAGCGCAACTGAGCAGGGGATCGCTTGCGGGACTCATGCCGGGATCTGCGTCGCCGGACAGAGGGCGCTCTTGTGTACCGAGGATACGGGCCATGAGTAACTAAACGCACGTCAGTACATCGCCAACCTCAACTAACTGCAAGGATGCTGGAGGGGAAAGGAACAAGTAACGTACAGCCTCTTCGAACGCGCGATGCTGGAATACCCACCACACCCCCGCATCCACCCGCAAATACCTCCAGAAATGGAAAAACGCCAGCAGCGCCATACGCGCCGCCTCGAGCGCGCCGCGTATATCGCACGTCACGCCACCTTCCTCGTACTCATCTGCCTGGATGACCATGACGCAGTGCCAGTAATTACTCCTCATAAACAAGTTCTGCCTAAGAAGACGTGGATTCTTCTCGGCGAGATCGTGGATGTCCGCGTCGTCGGCGGTACTCAGTAAAGGTGGGAAGGAGGCGAGGAGGTCGTGGTACTCGAGCACGAGCTCGACTTTCTCCTTTGGAGATTTGGTGAGCGAGTGACCGAGCGAGCGGGGGGTGCAGAGGGTGCGCTGGACGAGGTTAGCCATGTGCCACATGGAGCGTATATACTGGCGGTCGGCCAGCTCGTAGGTGGGGAAGATGTCGGTGACTTGGGCGATGTTGCTGATGCTCATAGGATTCATGGCAGAGTCTGAAGCACCGTTTGTCTCGCTCAGTTCGTCAGTGAGAGACTCGACGCGCACGTCGGAAAAGGTGGCGGTGGGCGGGAGCTTTAAGAGGACGGTCAGGAAGGTGTCTTGGAACAGTACGGCTTGCCAGAGTTTACGACGTTGCTGCTTGTCGCTGAGCGAACAGCGTGGCACGTGGATGTCAGGATCGCGGTGCAGGCCCATGGCATAGGATTGGCGTACGAGGACTCCGCCAAAGGCCCATGCGTCCGAGGCATGGTTGTCGTTCATCAAGAAGTAGCATATCAGCACCATGGCTTGGAGGGTGCGAACCGATGTCCGGCTCAGGTAGGATGACAGTCGGAGTGCCTGCTGGGAGGCAGAGACGTAGAACTCGGCAATCTGAGCTCGTTCGTGGCTGGTGGGGGTGCTGATGAACTGGGTTGCCATGGCATAGACGACGAAATGGAGAGCCACCAGCACAGGGTCGGCGACCTGCTTCTCGGCGAGGGGCAGGGACCAGAAGCGTTCATAGTCGGCGTAGAAGTTGCGGCGATGGACCATGGGATACACGGGGTCGACGGCATCGAAGTACTTTGCGACCAAGATGTCGGCCTGGCCCTTTTCGGGCAGCACGCCAATGACCTCGGCGAGGCCTCCGCGACTGGTCCAGTAGTTGGCAAAGGGGTGCTCGGAGCCGAGGCCGAAGAAGGGAGAGGCCGTGTGGTTGGAGTAGGGGATGTTGGAGAGCAGGAAGGGCGAGGAGCCCGAGGACGACAGGGAGACGCTGCGGTATGTGCTCCTTGGCGTGGGCGTGGGAGGGACGTGAACCTGTGGGTCCGTCAGCTAGCAGGACAGTCGGTGGGTTGCTAGCACGACGCAGGGTGAGATGGACGGGAATAAGGACGACGGGGTGTCGAGGCCTTACCGGGACGGGGGCTGCTTGCGTCTCGATGCCAAGCACTGGCAACGGTTTGCCAGTCACGGGCGTCTTCTTCGCACGGCCGGCGTTACGGGCAGATCCGCGACTGTGGATCGAGCTGTTAGCAGGTCGTCGTCGTCCCACCGGCAGGCTGGCACTCACTCAGCCGACGCGATCAGGTTCGCAACGTCGGAGTACTTGCATGGCGACTGTCGTTTGGCACAGGCGAGGCACTGCGGGCGCCCGCGGTCGCACTACGTGTCGCCGTGTCAGCTTCGCCGTCGCGCAACAGACAGACTCGTCGGGGATCAAGGCGGCCGGGCCTCGTCGTCGCTCACCTTGGTCTTGCGCTCGACGCACTCCTCGCAGCTCAGCGTCGGCTTGTTGCGGCGCTGCTTCTTCTTGGCCGGCGCGGTCGAAGAAGGGTCCTGGAGAAGCGGCTCCGCGTCCATCTGAGCATGGTCGTGCGGGCAAGCTGAGGGTTCCTGGGTTAGGGCGCGGGCAGCAGCATGGGGTGAGATCAAGCGGGCGGGAATAAGAGAGGGATGAGCAGGAGAGCGGCGGCGGGCGGCGAGGGCGGCGGATGCGGATGCGGATGCGGATGCGGAGTGAGTTCCCAGCAACGCAGACGGACGTGACCTTGGGCGCCCCAGCCCTCGATCGAGGCCCGCGGGGGAAGCCGCGACAGGCCAGCGCCTGCCCGATGCCGATGCGCGCCTGCCTGCCTCGCCCGGCCGCTGCTGCCACTCGCCAGGCGGGCCTGCACCCCGGCCGCGCTAGTAGTCCCTTGCTCAGACGTCGCTTCCCTTCTTCCTTTCGGTACATAATCTTCCTCAAGCGTCCGACAACGTCGAAACAACTCAATGAAAAAAAGAAGAGAAGAAACGCGTCGTGGCTGCGTCAGCCCACGGAGGTGTAGGGTGGGCGACACTGTGGTCCCAACTATGGGCGGGGGAAGCCCAGTGAGAGGGGACCTGGTTCCAAAAACTCATGCAAAAGCCCTCGGTGTCATCCGAGGTGTCTTCGCATCCTGCCAGAAGGGCACCGAATCCTTCCTTCCGGTCCACAGAGTCATCGCCCACAGATCCAATGGTTCGAACCAACAGGGTGCATCAAACCTGCACTAGCCGTGAGGCCGGTACCTGAATGTGCAGCGCGCGTGAAGGCGATGGCATTTCCAAATGCGGGCTCCCCTTAGGACCGGGCGACCGGATAGGAAGAGAGTAGAGAGTTGAAAGGGGAAGAGGGTTGAAAGAAGAAGAGAAGAGAGAAGAGAGGCAGAGGGCGCGGGCATGGGGGGGTTTATATACTGCGGCTTTCTCGCTTAGCGTTTTAGCGCCGCTGGGTCACGTGAATCTTCCTCGCACGCGGGCGCGGGTGACGTCGAGGGAGCGCGGCGAGGCAGGGAGGACGTGTAGGAGGGTCCTGATTGGCTGGAGCTCTTGTTCGCCTCGACTTGGGAGCCTGTTGCGAAGGAGAAGATCTAGAGGATGTCATAAGAGCCATGACAAGGGGATGGACAACACCCGTGCAGACCCTACGGCTTACATCTGGCAGACTTGATACGCCTAACATTGACTGCTTATGCGGAAATCTCTCATTCGCTATTCATAGATCGCGCCATCCTCCCATACCGACTTAGAAATACATACAAGCTCTTTTCCTGTCAGAACATGCCAGTGACGACGCGCGACATCCGTTAGGATCCTCCTCCATTCCAGCTCCATCGCCATACGATGATCATCCCCAGCATCAACCTCAATACCAAAAACACCAACTCGGCCGTTTCCGCAACCACAACTAACCCTCTCCTCGCCCTCAAGCCGGCATACTCTGGTTCGTCGCAACCGCCAACGCCTCGTCACACTTTGCAAAAACATTATACCTGCACCCATAGTCAGCTAGTTAGTCAGTCAGTCAGCACACACCCTCTCCCCTCCTTTCCCAAACATTCTACTCACCCATAATCATGGTTTACATGCTCAACCATATTCGTAGGCACTCTCGACCCCGGCGGATCCGCCCACCGTCGCACCTGCTCCTCCACCGACTTCTCGCACCCGAGCTTCGCGCTCGAGAGAAGCTGCACACGCGCCACACGCGCCGCCCGTGTCTGCTGGAAGACGGCGAGGCGGCCGGGAACTTGGGCGGGGGAGGAGAGGTTTTCGAAGAGGTAGCCGAGAGCGCCGCCGTCTTCCATGGCGGAGGTGGCGCCTTGGGAGTTGAAGGGGAGCATCTGGGATACGTTAGCAGCACGGATAAAAAAAAGGAAATAGAGGGAAGTGGGGAGAATGCTGGGCTAAACTGACGGGATGTGCGGCGTCGCCGATGAGGACGACGCGGCCGTTGTACCAGTTGGAGAGAGGAGGGTGGACGAAAAGAGGCCAGCATTTTGCGGATGAGGATTGCCTGGATGGGATTAGCAGAAGGAGTATGGTGGAGGGGGCGTCTTACCGTATGATGTCCAAGATCTCTGGCGCGTAGTGCCCAAACTCCTCGAGCATGGCCTGCTTGACGGCTGTTATATCGCTGGTCAGCCCCCTTCTCTTCCACCCTGCGAGATACCCTACCTTCTTGATCATTACTATCCACATCCTTCGTCGGATGTATCCCCACGAAATTCTGTATATCTCCCCTGCAAACACATACGTAAGCCACGCCCTCCCAATACTAAAAACCCCCTCACACACAAACAAGCAAAAAGAAGTCAGAAACTCACCCGCGACACCCATACCAAATCATAAACCTCACCGTCCCTGGATCCCTCAAATCCTGCAACGACCCCACACCTCCCGCCCCCCTCCTCTCCAACACCCCCTCCAGCCTCCCGTCCTTTCTCAATTCCTCCGTCTCCAGCAGAAACCTAAACGCACTGAGCCCCGTTGCGCTCGGCGCCCCAGCTTCCCCCGTGACCACTCCTTTGAGCCGGGACTTCAGCCCATCCGCCGCCACCACGAGATCTGCCGCATACTCCTTCCCGTCCCTCAGCAGGACCGTCCCGTCCGGCCTGGCGCTCGCTACTTCGGCGCTCAGGCGGAGCGAGACGGGGTGTCCCGCGCTGGCGGGGTCCATGGCGAGGCGGAGCAGTTCTCTGTGCAGGTCGACGCGGTGGACGGCCCAGAGCTTGGCGCCGTACGTGCGCTCGGCCTGGCTGACGTCCATGCCGGCTTTCTGCTCGAGTGTTTCGCCGTCCAGGATGCTGATGCTATCGAGGGTGACGGCGCGCGCGCGGGAGAAGGAGAAGCCGAGGTTGTCGAGGACGCGGGTGCCGTTGGGGGTGATCATTATGGCAGCGCCGATTTCGGTGGCGAAGGCGGATTTTTCGAAGATCTGAGAGGGGGGAGGGCGTGGGTTAGTTATATGATAGGATAAATGAAGGAGTAAGTGTGGACTGAGAAAGGTAATAGGTAAGGAGGATGGGATGTACTGTTTGCACAAGTATCGAGAGAGAGACAATAGGGATAGAAATATGGAACAAAGCGCACCTCGACTTCATGGCCAGCTTGACGTAGCGCGATGGCCGCGCACAAACCTGCGATGCCAGCCCCGACGACGATGACTTTCAGCGGCATAGACGAAGGTGACTATCTCGAATGTGCCTCTCAAACTAGATATATATCTACAGCCTCGAGCAAAATCACGTTGCTGAGCGAATCTTCTCACACACCGGAAAAAACAGAAAACAAAACAAAAGAAAAAATTGGAGACCCGCAGACCGCAGGATTCCCATTCTTCCTATATCGTACCTTCCAAGCCGCCACACCGCCTAGAAAACATGGCAACGCACGCCGTGTCGCGGTCAGACACAGAACATCCTGTCCAAGCGTGACCGAACGCTTCCTACTAGCCCTCGCCCATCTCAGCTCACCCAATCACTGTCCCTCGCGTAGTACGTCCGCCTTCAAATCCACACATCCCCGGCGCTACTCACCGAGCCGCAAACACCGTGTATCACGCTACAGAGGAAAACAGACCGCAAAACAGCATGCAAATCGGCGGAGCGCTGTCCCTCGGTGTTCGCTGGAGCATCGAGGCTAGGACGTTTGGATGCGTAGCAGTGGTGCGATCGGGTTAGTGCGGTGGTAGTCTCGGTTTTGCAGGGAGGGCAGGGTGTCGGAGCCCGAGCGGCTCGGCTCTTGGGCCTGAGAAGGTACGGTATGCGATTCGCTGTGCGGCGTGGGAAGGCGGTATAAGAACCGCGGTTTTCTAGGATGGAAGGGCCGATAAGAGGTGAGAACTTAGGTGGAGGTCGTTGTGGGCGAGGAATCGTCGTGAGGATGGCGTGATGCAGAGAACTGCGATCATGATCGAGGTGAATAAGCGAGCGGATGCATCATGCCATGCATGCCATGCTTTTCCGGCGAGTAAAGGGGCAAGGTTTCTGCATTGGGCTTTGCGTTTTTACTCGCTGGAGTGCTAGTCTCACGTTTTCGCCCAGGGAAAATACAAGCTCCTCCCCTGCAAACAATGCATTGCGACTCTTCTCCAAGTAGACTAGCCGCCGTTTCTCCGCGCTCCGCAAACATGAAACACCCCGTCCGCACTAGAGTACCATCCCCACACGCCACGCTATAACCAAACTTCTCGGCATACGGACACCCCATACAAAGGTCACTACCCCGACACCACTACCGACCTCCGCTACGAACCTGGATAATTTCAATTCTACAACGTCACCGTGCAGATGGCGGAATGGTTCTCATAACTAATCGATACGCTGAGCTAATACATCCTAGTATTGAATTCGTATCTCATTTGCGCTCCGTGTCGGGTCTCTCCACGATGCCGAAGGAATCAACCCTATAATGTCTAGTTTGAAAACCGCTTTTCGATCTTTGAGGGTTACCTATGTTGCTTTGACTCATGCGTTGCTAGCTCCCACTCAGGGGAGGGCTACTATTAGGTATGACACATGATAGACTTAAACACTACGATCTTTCTTAAGGTGCAAGTAACGCAACTGCTTAGAATATCACGATCGAGTGTAACTACTTGTACTTTAGGAGATATCTTATCGATACGCCAATTGTATGTTAACTATTCATGAGCCAGATTACTAACGGTCGCATTTAGCAATTAGGGATTGGTCTATACCTGTTTGGTATTAATACCGAGTCGTGAGTAGCCTTCAATAAGGGCTTCAAGAAAACCCAGCCTAGATAATACCATTCAATTGCCACTCCTCCATTTTTGAGCTCTTGAAAGAAGGGAACATTTATTACAATCAATGCTTGGTGTTTCCTGGGTCAACCAAGGGGTTTTATAAAATGAAAACTAAGAACTATATAAAGTACCCTTTAAAGACTAATAAAAAGGCGTCAAAGAGATAACAGTACTTAATTTATAAACTAATAATCGACAAGGTAATAAGTTACGTAGCTTAAGCGAATATAGCCATAGTAGAGTAGTATATATAAATTATTAGACACCTCATTTCCCCATTATCCTAAAGAAGTTAATATATTATAATAGCTCTCTTATAAGAGGTAAGGGCGTAGGCGACTGCCTCTCTAAGAACTATAGTTCTTTTAGAGAGTTAAGCCTACTACCTGCGCCCTTCTGTATATAAAAGCTAGCTTCTGTACTGTAATATCGAATTTAAAATAATAGCGTGGATGCACTATATCTTTCTTAGGGTACGGACTAGGAGTTACAACCCCTACTTAGGATGATAGCGCATCCCTCCATGGACGAGGACAGGATACCTTATAAGGTAGAAGCGCTGGATAGTTATATACACATGTCAATAAAATCTGGTCTACACTGAAAAGCACATGTTACCACCCAGAAAAAAAGAATAATAAGAAAGTGGCCTTTATCAATGGTTCAGAACCATTACAACGACGCGGGCATAATCAATGCTTAGGGTAATGCTAACACCCGTTCCTACACGGACTTGTAGTCACGCTCAAAAACTGCTTGAAAGGGCTTTAAAAGAGGATATTGAGGGATTCCTACACACTGGTCAGTCCGTAGACAGGTTTTAGTTCTAACAGAAACTTAAATACACTGATGAATTACATATGATAACGGAGGCTACTTCCGCATGGAAATGCGCTCAAAGGCTATATAACGAGGTGAAGAACTTATTCATGAATTAATAGGGTGATAAAACTAAGGGTGGCCTTCAGATACTCTCATACGCGGTAGCACCTAAGTCATTGGAATCAACATGGTAGATTTGGGAGAATGCATGAGTTTAACATACAAAAATACAACTGACTCCACCTAGATGTTACTTTCTCTCCCTCAGCGCGTCTCTAAATCTTCCGAACATGCTTCTTTGTGGGAGGTTGGCCATTCCTGGACTCCTCCAAGAATTTTCTTTCCTACATGTGTTCAGCTTTCGGTATGGTGATTCTATTGAGCTGGCTATACTGATACCTTTTTTTAAAAGGGAATTTTACATACTGATTTAATCTTCCCTTTTTGTCAGCGATAGTAAGGCTAGTCGGTACATGTCTGTGGAGCTTTCTAATATTCACTAAGACACCAAATCGATGAAGAAGTGCAACAAGACCACTGGCGCAAGATACAAGATGGAACTCGGTCGCATACAAGGCCTATTGAAACAACCCTTGTCGTCACTCTTATCGTCTTGCATAATTGGTCAATCTTGGTGGATGGCGAACCCGCGAAAGGCGAGGCAAACGTCGAACACCTCGCACCGAATCTAACGTATCCATGACCAAAACCATCACGCACAGCTCGCAGTCACTTTTAAAACGCTTGACGCGTCGTTCGAGCTCCAGCAAAAGCCCCATACTCTAGTCTTCGAGATGATACTTCTCACCAGGTCGCCAGCGATCATTTCCTTACACCGTGGATCGTACTTCGCCTTCCCGCGTGTGTACCCTCTCGTGAGCCGCACAGTAGATCTTGCTTTCCCAGAAGGGGTTGAGTCTCCGGATTCACGACAAGAGGACCTGCCCTGCTCATTGTTCTTCTTCGACAATGTCGATCAGCTCCATGCTATTTTCTCTCAGGTAGTCACAAAATACCTCAAAGGGGACGATTTATTCTGCGAAACTTTCCTAGAGAATGTCTTGATCAGCCTCCCCAACAAGGCTGAGAAAAGTCCAAATCTTTCTAAGGAAGTCTTCTTGAACTACGGAGTTATCTCCCTTGCGACCTGGGCCTTATTTCCTCGAGAGTCGTGGCTTATCTCAGGCTTGGCGATGTTATACAGATCCATTGTCGGCATTCGTTCGACCAATCGTACCTGCAAAGAGCGGCAACAGATTCAAGGATCCGGGCATTGATCTGTTCCTAGTCCCATCGAGATTGTTCTCCTTACCAAAGAGTGCATCCAAACCATTGGCTGGACCAAGGTTCGCAGTCAAAGATGTGATCGATGTTGCAGACGTGCCAACAACTAACTGCTGTCGAGCTTACGAGGAGATCTACGGAGAAGCCCAGAATACTGCACCAATTGTCCAGAAACTCATTGAAAAAGGTGCCATTCCGACCGGCAAGGCCAGGACTGTCCAATTCGCCTCGGGCTCACATCCGATGGATTAGGTAGACTACCAGTGCTCATTCAACCTACGAGGTGATGGGTATCAGAGCCCCTCAACAAGTAGTGCGGGAAGTGCAGCTGCTGTTGCAGGGTACGATTGGGTCGACTTCTCGATCGGCACGGACACGTTTGGCAGTGTGATAATGCCAGCTGCTGCATGCAGAGTATATGGTTTCAGACCGACCAATGGCAATCAAGATCTCAGCGGCGTTATACCAGTGTCTAATCAACTTTACACAACAGGTTTCTTCACTCGATAGATATCTTTAGCGTTGGATCTTGCGAAAGAATGGCTAGGTGACGACCTGTCAGTCGAGACATCCGAAAATGCCAGAGATAATCTATCCGGTCGATCTTTTTCCTTTTGAAAATCGAGAATATCAGGCTGTTATCGAGAAATTTGTTGCGCACATGGAGCAGTACCTTGGTGTCAAGGCCTATCGCCTCGATCTGTCGAATAGATGGGACGCATCGCAATATGGCGATGGCAGACATTTACCTGATTATCTCGACACTAAAATTCCAAGTATTCAACTCCGAGACTGTTATAACAACTCAGAAACATTCAGACGCTCCTATTCCGACAGGTTTCAGAAAAGGCCATTTGTTGATCTAGTCATCCGGTATAAATGGGATTTGTCTCATACTATCTCTGACGAACATAACAAGGGAGGATTAAAAGAGAGACGTTCCAGAATTGGATGTCGAGAGAGATTGTGCCGCCGGGCTCGAAGTCTTTGATGTTGCTTCCTGCTGGGATTGATAGCCCGATCTACCGAGACCAGTATCATGGGTAAGTCCACCATGCATTGACTCTCGACTCTATGAAAATTAAAAATCAATAGAAGTGTTGAAGAAAATGGTCGAAAGATGCAAGGCTTTGGGCTTTCACCATTGGTATTGCCCTCTCTTGCTGGCCTTCCAACTGCGGTGATACCAGGTACGAGCAACACCACTATGGGCTCAAGATTATACTGACAAAGAAGTGGGCCAATTCGGCTACGATTCGATAAGCGGTATCCGTGAGCAACTGCCAATTCGCCTCACAATATCGAGATTCCAAGGTATTTACGCACCTTAATTATAAATGTGGAGTTTACTAACGTATAAAAGCGGGTGGTTGCCACCTGTGGCAGACCATGGAAAAATCAATTGAATCATCGGATGCTATAGTATCTCATGTTGTAACGGGGAAGTTTACTTTTCTTTGAAATAAAATGATCAGTAATTAGGCTAACGAAATCCACCAATCCTTCTCAATATTATCATATATCGTGATGAAATAAGTCTTGCTTATTAATTATTCCATGTAAACACTACCATCCCCAATATGGCACGATTTGATCCCATTTTTGTAGTGAATCTGTAGTGCTCACTTTAAAAGTAGCCGATGCGTTCAGGACTTCTTCGATTTCCGCTTTGATTTTAGTCGCTTCTAAAGAATCTCCTCATTGGTTCAACAGGAGATGTAGAAGAAATTTTGTTTTGATAGTAATATTCTCGACCGACACTGGTGTAGATGACCAGACGCTGAGAGCCGCTCGAAGCATTTTACTGACGTAGTTCATTAGCTAGGATTTGGTCTGGCTCTCTCTCTCCACGAACTTAGGATTGCGGGGGAAAGGGATGTGATGGCATGGAAGCTGAAAGGGCTGTTTTGGCGATTTATCGCGGTCCTTGAGCAACCTTGTCAAGGTATCATATCGATTCCTCTCCATTTCGTAGCTTGCGATATAAGCCTCTTCACGAACTCGCTTTGTTTTCTTCTTGGCTTCCCTTATAAGAGCTGCAAAGTGCTTCTCATATTTTGTGAACGTAGTTTTCAGGTGCGTTTCTATGAAGTGCTCAGTATTCAATCTATTATAAGTCTACTGATTCTCTTACTGATAGAGCCTGATCCCAAATGATCTATGACCTCCATGTAGAAGTCGATAATGTCAGCATAAACCGCTAAAAGAGTACGTTCCAAATCTGGGCTTAGGGGAAATACGTTCCAGAGTCGCCTGAATCGTGGTAGGTCTTCTAAAATATTCTCCAAAAAGTCGATTATCTTTTGAAAAACGCTAAAAGATCTTGTGGTCGCCTTTGAGAAACAGTTTAGTAAATTACAATACGTGTCATGTTATACCACTAACTTGCATCACAAACTTGAGGCCACCCCAAATCAACGCAGATATCACTGGATTCAATTGCACAAAGGTGTCCACTACTCCAATGTAATCTTGCATATTCTCACATATAGAATAAAGACGCCTCAGCAAGCGAAAGTCTCATTTTTACCCTCTTGCTTCTTTCAGGTCGTCGATTTCGGCACGCACTTCATCGGCTGATTTTGTCACAACAAGATTATTCCAATGAACAGGAGCTATCTTAGTTTTGTAGTGATCAACCGCCATTTTCCAAAGATCTTTAGGCTGAGGTGCTATAGGAATGCTGGTAGCGCGGGCCAGTCGTGATTCCGCGCGTGTAACCCGTAGTGATTTTGACTTACCTCGTAATTAGGAAAGCTCATACGAGCGTCATTTTATCCATTTACCTTATTCAAGAGGGGTAAGTCTAATGTATGGGGACCTGGATTTCATGGAACCCTGCATGTTTTCTTATCATGCTGAAATCATGCAGCTGGATGCATGCTGCTACGCCTCGCTAATTCAATTGAATATGAAACAGCCCTCCTTGTTCTCCATATGTCAGCAGACCAGCCTCGTGCCGTTATGCCCCGCACCGATAAGCCAAAGCCAAATAATCGGCCATAATGGAAAGGCGACACTTGTAGACATGCATTTGACGGTCTATATGAGGAAGCACGTTGCCACTATCAATCGGCGCTACACGTGATTCCACTTGCCTCTAATTACGTTGATTGATTGCGATCGTACCTGAATTAAGGCGTTCGTCGTAGATCTTTGTTAACAATGCCTGCCTCCAGTTTAATTCCGGTTCAACCCTGGCGCCAATGGCTGCCAAAGACTATGGAGGCCATCCCCAGAATGTCCCCGGAGGAAATAGAAAAGCAACCGGCTCACATATCAAGCGGATAATACTCTCGTTTACCAGGGGACTGAGAAGCCGTGGAATAAATGGCTAGCAGTAGATTCCACCAAAGGAATTCGTGCAAGTAACCCTGGCGGTTGATTTCGAACCTATCACTAAGCTAAACATGTTTGAAATTTTTTTTAATCACACTAACAGAATGTCAAAAGCTCTGAAGGTAAATTGCTTAGTTTTCGAGAAGGTGGTGCGTGGCGGCTGCTACGGTACCAAGTTCTGGCGAGGAGCACAGCACAGCCATCATATAAGTACATCCTTACAACAAAAACATCTTTACCGATAAAATTCCTGGTTTTCTTGTAAACGTGCTCGGTAAACGCTCCTCCGCGCTTTCCATCATCATATACTTCTCGTCCAAGTGCTCCTCCTGGCACTTGGCCGAGTAAAACGCTCCCGCTTGTTTCTCCTTGTCGTCCGCCTCTATCATGCCAAGGTAGTTTCCCCCGGTAGACCTCCTTGCACGGAAACGGGCACTGAGAGGCCTTGAAGGCCAGCCTGTAGAATTGTATATCTACCGGCTTTTGCAGTGCTCTGTAGATAGCATACGGTCTAACACCGCTTAAGCATTTCGTTAACTCTACTAATAAAAACTCCTGGATTGATATTCGATATTTAGACGGTAAGCCGTAATCAATTACTATCCATTTTTTACTTTAAAGATAAACTTAATCGGCTCTTATTTATTCTTAGGACATTCTATATTATTAATGGCTATATACGTATCGAACCTCTCTATACCTACTATAGCATGCCAGAATAGAAGTGGTACCATCTCACTTTCGATATAGAAGACTAGAGGGCTGAAAGCTATAACTGGATTGTCCTACCCAGCCTGCGCGCAGTACTAGATATATAATATATATACCAATATTCCTACCCATTCGCTGGGGTCAGGATAAAGTCCCACATCCAGCGCGAGGAACTGACGGCCGGGTACTAGATAGCCCCACATCAACGTTCAGAATCTGGTTCCCAAGCATTTCCTTCATACTATATGGTAGGAGATCCCACTCCTCCCTTACTTTATCCTCGTACGGAAGCTCTCTATCCTTTTTCCATATTCCATCGACAGGCCGGAGCAGCTCTTTATCCGAATGGTTTCGTCACGTGATTCATCTACATGGCCTCTCCACCCAAAGGCATAGTACACGCCCCTCCACGCATTACACTATGCGGTGCATTCTTGACATAATATAGAGTATAGCTATAACCAGAATATATAGATACTTTAACTACCTACTTTGTACTCTTTAGTTACTCAAGAGCGGCGTCGTTTCTCTAAAATATTAGCAGTATCTGGAGAGCCTACGCCCCTTAACCCGCTTTTTATTCCAAGTAGGTGCTAGGATTAGCGAGGAAGCAGTCGCCACTTCTACCTGCGGGAGAAATTTCCATTTGGAATATATTTAAGCGGTTTAAAGACGCCTTTATCACGGAGCCAATACTAGCACACTGGGGCCCCGTTCCAAAAATAATCCTGGAAGCAGACTGCTTAGGAACGGCGCCAGGAGGATGCCTATTACAGGAAATTAGCGGCGTCCTACACCCAGTGGCCTACTACTGTCCACTCATTATAGTTAAAACTATCTAGGATATCGACCTCAGCGCTTAGAGGTAGGCCCTCTAGGCTATCAGGATAATTAGTGTCAAGGGACTCTTCTTTAATAGCCGTAGGCTCCATGGCGCAGGAAATATGTTGAAGTTATGTAATTGTTTTTCCTATAGCTAGCCCTGAAGGACCCCTAAAGACCGCCATAAAATACCCTCCCGAAGGAGGGGCCGCTAAAAAGAGAACTTTAGTTCCTAGCACCCCTAGGTCGAAGCCGATCATTTTCACAGCGGAGCCGCTCCCGCCCATCTTCCCCCTCACCGTTGAGATACTTAGTCCTACCAAGAACAGTAAAGCCAATAAAAGGCATCTTGCAGACTTAGCTTGGTAGTAGTTCCACGTTGAAATAACGTGATGTAAGCCACTGGTGAGTGGAGCGTAGAAGTAAACAGAACATTACCGCTGCGTGATGCGGTACAACAAAGTAGTATAATAGAAGAATAGCGTTGTAGTTTCGTTTCGTACTTCTGTTATAGCAACCTCCACCGAACAAGTTGTAGTCGACCGTTCCCTTATCACGTCTCAGAATAGAAGGGCCGTACCGCCCACCGCTCTATTATCTAGAGAAGACTTTGGCAGCGCGACCGTTCGAGCATCGGTTGTGAACCTGAGCGGCAGGCATGATCTCTCTCCTTAATGCAATGATAAGCGATCCCAAGGATATTAGTCTAATATAACTCTCGTTTAGCTGTCCAGTCGAGATGCCCGAAATCCTCTTTCGAACTAACAAGTCGCCTCGACTTCACTCTACGCCACCACGCTCGAAGTTGTCGTACGACAGCAAAAAGAGATGCTGGTGTTCGCCGGCAATCCATTCGAACAAGCACTCGTGGTCGTCGCACTTTGCAGCTTCGGCGTGCGTGCCAAAGCGATTCTGGCTCGCCATAGTAGTATAGCCCGCGCGGACCTACAGAGGAGGTTCAACCGACCGTTTTCATATTGGGCAACAGGCGGCACGGCGTTCGACCGAACTAACGACATCGAAGTGCTGGTTATGAACTTCCAAATGTCGGGTTTTAATCTTTGAGGTCTGGATTCCATGCGATGGACAAATCGGTAGTAGTATCCTTTTGGGGGATGGCGAGAGTACGGAAGTCGCTCGCGTAGATATACACTTTAAAGAGCTTCGAGTAATTTTTAAATTCGCGAGCGATCTGGTTTACTAGATAGGGGGCCGTAAGGACTAATATAGGCGTGGGTGGGGGATAGTGGGCGAGCTTGATTATATTATCTTCCAAGCCCGAATCGTAAAGGGTCTAAAGCTCGAGTGCACATGTATTAAGATACGTAAGGCGTATAGCGCATACCGTAATGGTTTTGCCCACCCCGACGTTATCCCCTAGGATTACCCCGCGATATGGGCCGGCATTGAGACACCCCTTCGCAACGGCCTTTTCGCTAGAAAACTGAACCAACAACTCAGCTGCTAGAGCCGAGTAATCAATATTTACGAGGCTTCGAATTGCCGATTTCCTCGATATACTGCGTGAGGCGTTAAGGAGGTGGAAGATTGGTGCAGCGAGCATCCGAGACAAGGACGGAATCCATAGGTTCAAGAGCGACAGGGCGGTGGAATAATTCTTGCTGGACGGCGGCTCGCTCGTGATATATCTACAGGTACTGGGCGATGGTACGGCGGGAACGGTGGTCGAAGCCGGGAGTTTGAGAAACCCTGAGCCAGTAAACAGCGAATACCTCACAGTTCACTCTTGCCCCCTCTCTCTAAGCTTCTCTTTACCCTACAGCACCGATCCACTCTTCCAGTACAAAGGATCCTTGTTTCTTATGGGGGCTGCCGGCGGATTGATAACGGACCGGGCCGAGTGGACCAGGCAGCCCCGGGCGGCAGCGAGGCGGGCGTGGAGGCTCGTGCAGAACACGAACAGATTAGCAGCTGCCGTAAGGGTTGTTGGAAGTGGGGGCTGGACGTTGCCAGCGATCGTATCCAGTTTCTCCAGCAGCTGGCTGTAGAAGCTGAAGATCTCCTCCGGCAGCTCACTGCGGCAGAGCCGGCAATTCCATTCCAAATATCGGAATCAGAATCGAGGAGATTGTATAGATCCTCCTCGTCTAAACCTAAACCATTATTAAAGATAGGAGCATTATCATCATTGGCATTATTATTGTTATAGGCAGGGACAAGAGTCTCAGTCTCAGCCTTCGCCTTAGCGGCAGCAGTTTTAGCGTCCTTTCGTGTAAGGAACTTGGTACGCTCCACATCCTTTTGGATCTGCTTTGGCCGTTTGTAGGCTATAGTAGAGGAGATAGATCAACCAACTTACGGCGTCCCTTGCTGCCCCTCTTCCTTTTGAAACCACCACCAGCAGCAGCAGCAGGTCCAGCACACCGCCCCCAACAGAAAAACGAAGACGAAATAAAAAGAAGAGCATTTTGGTCTTTTTGAATGCTGTTGATGTTGTTGTTGGTGCGGAATACGTACAGCACGGCGGCGGCTATGAGGGGGGTCGGGAGAGGGGGCTGGACGTTTCCAGCAATGGTCTTCATGACCTCCAGCATCTGTCTGGGGTAGTTGCAAGCATCCTCTGGGAGCTTAGGGGGAGCATTTGCTACCCCCAGCAGAAAAAAGAAGAACAAAAAAAAAGAACAGCATTTCGGTTATCTTGAGTGCTGTTGATGTTGTTATTGGTGCGGAATACGTACAGCACGGCGGTGGCCATGAGGGGAGAGGGGAGTCGGGAGAGGGGGCTGGACGTTTCCAGTAATCACGCCCGGCTTCCCAAGCATCTGTTTGTGGAAGCTGCGGAGCTCCTCCGAGACCTCAGGGATTCACAAGTTTCAAGTATGCATTTGAAGACAAAACAGTCCGAGAGAAAAACCGACCTCTCATTGATAAAGAGATCCTACCACCAAAACCCCTAAGAAATCC
>Ga0247757_10000361_pt1 | contig 38236 bp, 33 predicted proteins | sample UWRJL126311R4_FD_180929 | JGI IMG/M metagenome (GOLD analysis project Ga0247757, IMG submission 180929) | Plant litter microbial communities from Arlington Agricultural Research Station in Wisconsin, United States - UWRJ-L126-311R-4 | ecosystem: Environmental > Terrestrial > Plant litter >... | reverse complement strand
CGCCAAGGCCTACGTCGACGTGCCGTTCCTGGCCGTCGTCCTGTGGGCGGCCGCGCTGGAGGCGGAGCGGCCCGCGGTGCGCGGGGAGCGCGCGCTCTCGCGGGCGGGGCTGCTCCCGATGGGCCTGCTCGCGGTGGCGGGGCTGCTGCGCCCCGAGGCGTGGGTGCTGGCCGGGCTGTACTGGCTGTGGTGCGGCTGGCGCCGGTGGGACCTGCTCGCGCTGGCCGTCGTCGCCCCGCTGCTGTGGGCGCTGACCGACTACGCGGTGACCGGCGACGCGCTGTTCTCCCTGCACTCGACGTCGGCGCTGGCCGACGCGCTGGGCCGGGAGCGCGGCGTCGCCCACGTGCCGGGCAGCTTCGTGCGCTTCCTCGCCGACACCGCGCGGCCGCCGGTGGCGCTGGCGGGCGTGATCGGGATGGGCCTGGCCGTCTGGCTCAGCCCGCGCCCGCCGCGCCGGGCGCTGCACGTGCCGTTCGCGCTGTTCGGCGCGGGGGCCCTGACGTTCGTCGGCACCGGCGTCGCCGGCCTGTCGATCATCCCCCGGTACCTGACGGTCCCGTCGATCGCCCTGTGCCTGTTCGCCGGCTTCTGCGTGCTGGGCTTCGTCGACCGGTCGCGCGAGGGGGCGGACGGCGTCCTGCGGCGGCGATGGGCGCGGGTGATGGTCGCCGGCGCCGTGCTCGGCGTGGTCTTCGTCGCCGCGCGGTTCACGGTGATCGACAACCTCTTCACCGAGCTGCGCTACATCCGCTCGACCCACCAGACGCTGGTCGCGCTCCTGGAGAGCCCGGCGGTCACCGCGGGCCGGCGGTGCGGGCCGATCACGTTCCCCAACTACCGGCTCGTGCCCGACACCCGGTGGCTGCTGGACCTGCCGGCCGACGCGGTCGGCGCCCGGTCCGACGCCCGGCGTCCGCACGGCGTGGCGATCTTCACGGTGGGCGACAAGACGCTGCACCGCTACGGATACGCCGACGGCGCCTCCCGGACGACGACGGTCGTCGACCCGGGCTTCCGCCGTGTCGCCGCGAACGCCCAGTTCGCGGCGTACGTCTCCTGCCCCTAGCGCGGCGCCGGCCGGCGCAGGACGTGCGCGAACGTCTCGAAGCCGAGCTCGCGGTAGAAGGCCTGGGCGCCGACGTTGCCGGCGGTGACGACCAGGCGGATCTCCCCGGCGTCACGGCGGTCCAGCTCCTCCTGCACGACCCGCAGCAGGCCGGCGCCGAGCCCCAGCCCGCGGGCGCCCGGGGCGACGGAGAGCACGTCGACCTCGCCGTAGCGGTCGGCGGCCGTCCAGGTGGGGGAGCCCTGCTTGATCGACACGAACGCGCAGCCGAGCGGGGCGTCGGCCGGTTCCCCGTCGGCCTCGGCGAGCACGAGGAAGCCGGCGGGCGTCCCGATCGAGACGCCCCACTCGGCGCGGGCGCGGGCCCACGAGTCCTCGTCGTCGCGGACGGGGCCGAGGCCGGGATCCGTGCCGCCGTGGTGGTCGCGCAGCGACAGCCACAGCGTGCGGCAGTCGTCCAGCCGTGCGGGGTCGGCGACGGCGATGCGGGCGGGAGTGCGGGGCGGGTCAGGCACGGACGTCGACCTCCAGGGTCTTCAGGCGATCCCACAGCGGGGCGTTCTGGCTGCGGGCCGTCTGGGCCAGGGCCCAGTCGCGCAGCTCCAGGTCGGGGGCGTGGCGGGCGCCGGCGTGGGCCGCGATCGCGTCCGCGAACGCGGCCGGGCCGTCCGCGAAGGTCACGGCGCGCTCCCACGTGCGGGCGCCGGCCAGGGAGGGGCTCACGGTGCGCCGGCCCTGACGGGCGTACTTGAGGATGCGGTTGGGCAGCCCGGCATCGTTGAATGGCGTTCGGGTGAAGGGTACGAGGCCGACGTCGGCCTCCAGGATCAGCGCGGCGGCCTCGGGGTCGGGGAGGCGCCCGTGCCAGACCACGCGGGGATTCGCCCGGAGCGCGACGAAGTCCGGGTCGGCCCCGCTCTCGTCCGCGTGCCACTCGCCCACCAGGTGCAGCGTCAGCGTGGGGAGGGCGTCGACCGTCCCGCGCAGCAGCGCCCAGTCGGTGCGCCAGCCGAGATGCCCGAGCGAGATCGCGACGGGTGCCCGATCCGCGTCGAGCCCCACCTCAGTCCCGCTCAGCGGGACTGAGGTGGGGCTCGACGGGCCGTTGGCGGTGACGGCGGCGGCCCGTCCGAGGTCGAGCGCCGGGAAGGCGTCCGCGGCGCTCGGGATCAGGTGTGCCTCCCGGCCGGCCTCCTCCTCCAGCCGCACGAGCTCCGTGCTCACCGCGAACGTGTACGCGCTGCGCTCGGCGGCCCGCACGTGGAGCTCGGCCAGCTGCGCTCGCTGCTTCGGCGAGGCGTCGTAGGCCTCCTCGTACCGGTCCCAGCGGGAGTACCACAGCTCCCCGTCCGGCTGATCCGCGAGCAGGGCCCGGGCCAGCCGGTACTGGACGGCGTGGAACATCACCACGACCTTGGGGCGGCCGTGCGCGGCGAGGCGGCGGGCGAGGCGGCGGGCCTGGACGGCGGCGACGCGGTCGGCCAGGGGGCCGGGCAGCCGCAGCAGGGCGCCGTAGGGGATGCGGGGCGGCTCGACCGCGACCACGCCCGGTGCGCGCAGCAGGTCGACGGCCTGGTCGTGCAGGATGAACGACTCGAGCGGGCGGGTCAGCAGCAGGAGGCACAGGGGCGCGTCGGCCATGGCCGGGACGCTAGACGATCCTCGCCGGATCGCCCGGGCGCGCACCGCTCCGTCCCCGCGCCGCCCGCGGCGATACGGTGCGCCCGTGGCCGCATTGCTCAAGCGCCTCGTCACCAGCGGTGCCGCCTACCAGGCCTCGAGCGTGCTCTCGGCGATCCTCGCCCTGGGCACGCTGCCCCTCTACACCCGCCATCTGACCAAGGCGGAGTACGGGTACGCGGAGACGCTGCTCACGTTCATCATCTTCAGCTCGATCCTCCTGCGCGCCGGCGTCGGGGAGGCGTTCGTGCGCCTGTACTTCGACGACGAGGACGGCAACCGCCGGGACGACCTGGCCCGCACGGCCACGCTGTTCGTGGCGATCACCACCACGGTGGCGGTGGGGATCCTGCTGCTCTTCGCCGAGCCGATGTCCCGGCTGATCATCGGGGAGAGCGACCCGGAGCTGATGGAGCTCGGCCTGCTCGGGCTGTGGGCCTTCACCAACCTGGAGATGGCCTACGCCCTGCTGCGGGTGGACGAGCGACGACGGGCGTACCTGATCGCCTCGTGCGGCAACGTGGTGCTCACCGTCGCGCTGACCATCACGCTCGTCGTCGTCCGGGACGGCGGCGCCCGCGGCTACCTGCTGGGCAACTACGGCGCCTCGGCCGTGATCCTGCTCGGCCTGTGGTGGACGATGCGCCACCGCGTCGGCCTGTGGCGGCCCCGCCGGCGCGGACTCCGTCCCATGCTGCGCTTCGGGGTGCCGACCGTGCCCGCGGAGGGGACGACGTACGCGCTCAACGTGGTCGACCGCTCCTACCTCCTGCACAGCCAGGGCGCGGGGGAGGCCGGGCTGTACGCGCTGGCGGTCAAGCTCGCGACGGTGGTGATCGTGGCGGTGCGCGGCTTCCAGTACGCGTGGCCGCCGCTCGCCTACTCCGTCACCGACGACGGCGAGGCCAAGCGCCTCTACTCGCGGGTCACCACGTACTACGTGCTCGTGACCGGGCTCGTCGTCGCCGGCATCGTGCTGCTCGGCCGGTGGGTCGTGCGGCTGCTCGCGGCGCCGGAGTACTTCGAGGCGCACACCGCGCTGCCGTGGCTGGCCTTCGGCTGGGCGCTGTACGGGCTGCTGCTCGTCTTCGTGACGATCGCGGGTCGGGCCAAGGTGACCACCCGTACGTTCCCGGGCGCGGTCGCGGGGCTCAGCGTCAACGTGCTCGTGCTGCTGTGGCTGACCGGGCCGCTGGGCATCGTCGGCGCCGGCATCGCGTTGTGCGCCGCCTACGTGGTGATGCTGGCCATCGTCCACGTCCTGACCCGCCGCGCGTTCGCGGTGCCCTTCGAGTGGGGGCGGCTGGCCGTGCTCCTCCTGGTGCTCGGTGGGCTGGCGATCGGCGGCGAGCTGCTGCTGCCCACCGACGGCTGGGCCGGCTTCCTGTCCCGGGCCGTGGTCGCGGCGGCGATCCCCGCGGTGCTGCTGGGGCTGGGCTTCCTCGACGCTTCCGAGCGCGCCGGCCTGCGATCGCTGTCGACCCAGATGCGCGCCCGGCTGGCCCGCCGCGGCGCGGTCGACGAGGAGTAGCTAGAGCCGCATCCCGCCGCGGTTGTAGTCCAGCGCGGCCTCGCGCAGCCCGTCGCCCTCGTCGGGGTGGAGCGTGGCGTGGACGTGGGCGCGGTAACGCGCGGGGTTGTGCCCCGGCAGGACGATCGCCGCGAGGGAGCGCAGGAAGTAGGTCCAGGCGGTGAGCCAGCGCACGAGCGCGGCGGTCGCGCGGGTGTGGTGCTTGCGCATGTACCGGTCGCGGTTGCGCGACAGCTCGACGATCCGCCGCTCGGGCACCGAGCCGGTCGACAGCTGCTCGTGGTGGATGGCCTGGGCTCCGGGCACGTACAGCGTGTGCCAGCCGTTGTCGGACAGCCGCTTGGCGAAGTCGACCTCGTCCGAGTAGACGAAGAACAGCGGGTCGAACCAGCCGATCTCCCGCGCCGCGATCCGGCGGACCAGGAGGGCGGCGGACTGGGCCCAGTCGACCGCGCGGGTCTGGCCGCCCCGGCTCTGCACGGTGGTGAGCTTGTGGAGGAACAGCGCGCCGGCCGCGGCGGTGAGCACGCTGGGGAAGCGCCAGGCCGAGGGGCTCGGCGTGCCGTCGGGGCGCAGCAGGGTGGAGCCGGCGGCCCCCGCGCGCGGGTTGGCCTCCAGCGCCGCGTGGAGGGCGGCGGTGGCCCCGGGCAGCAGCTCGGAGTCCTCGTTCAGCAGCAGCGCGTAGCGGCCCCGCGCGGCCTGCAGGAGGGCGGTGTCGTTCTCGCCCTTGCCCCGGCGCTGCTTCAGGGCGATCACGTCGTCGACCGTCGGGTGGTTGCGCGCCGCGCCCACCGATCCGTCGGTCGAGGCGTTGTCCAGCACCAGCACCTCGGTGGCGAACGGCACCGCGGCGCGCTCGCGGGCGATCGCGTCCAGGCACCGCTCCAGCAGCTCGCGCTGCTGGGTGTTCACGACGCAGTAGGTGACCTCGACGTCCATCGCGCGCCTATTCTGCTCGTTGCCGTGAGAATCCGCGTCATCGACCCGGCGGCGTACACGCCGCCCTACGACCACGCGCTGTGCGCGGCGCTCGCTCGCGCGGGCGCCCAGGTCACGCTGGCGACCACCGACTTCGACCTCGGGGACGTGCCCGCGGCCGACGGCTACGCGGTCGAGCGCGACTTCTACCGGCGGTCGGCCGGCGGCCCGGGCAGCGCCGCGCGCCGGGCGGCGCGGTTGCTCCAGCAGGTCCCCGACATGCTCCGCGAGCGGCGGGCCCCGGCCGACGTGTCCCACTACCAGTGGCTGGCCGTGCCCCAGGTCGACGACCGGCTGCTGCCCCGGGACCGTCCCGTCGTCCTCACCGCGCACGACGTGCTCCCGCGGGAGCCGCAGCCGGGGCAGCGGGCCGGGCTGATCCGGGCCTACCGCCGGGCGGACGCGATCGTCGTGCACTCCGAGCACGGGCGCCGGCGCCTGCTCGACGAGGTCGGCGCCGATCCCGCGAAGGTCCACGTGATCCCCCACGGGGCGTTCACGCACTTCGCCGAGGCGCCCGAGGGCCCGCTGCCGCCGGAGCTCGCCGACATCCCGCTCGATCGTCCCGTCGTCCTGTGCTTCGGCCTGATGCGGCCCTACAAGGGCATCGACGTGCTTCTGGAGGCGTGGCGGGGCATCGACGATGCCGACCTGTGGATCGTGGGACGGCCGCGGATGGACACCGCGCCGCTGCGCGCGGCCGCGCCGCCGAACGTCCGCTTCGTGGAGCGCTTCGTGGGCGACGCCGAGCTGCCCGCGCTCTTCCGCCGGGCGGACGTCGCCGTGCTGCCCTACCGGGAGATCGACCAGTCCGGCGTGCTCTTCACCGCGCTGGCGTTCGGCACGCCGCTGGTGCTGTCGGACGTCGGCGGCTTCCGCGAGGTGGCCGAGGTGGCCACGCCGGGCCCGGCGCTGCTCGTCCCGCCCGGGGACGCCGGGGCGCTGCACGAGGCGCTCGCCGCAGTGGTGGCCGACCCCGTGGCGCGGGCCCAGATGGCCGCCGCCGCCCAGGCCGCCGCGGCCGGTCCGTACGCCTGGAGCCGGGTCGCGGCACTGCACCTGGACGTCTATCGAGCGCTTCTGGGCGTACGCTGAGGGCATGCTGCAGCCCGAGCCCCGCTACGAGGTCTACATCTACGTCTGCGACGAAGGCGGCGACGCCTGCTTCAAGACGAACCACCGCTTCGACGAGCGCCCCGGGATCGAGACGGTGCGCGAGCTGTTCGAGGAGGCCAAGCGCGACTTCTCCACGCTGTACCCGACGACCGAGGCGGTCGACTTCTCCGTCGAGGTCGAGTACCTGCGTCCGCGCGACCTGCTGCCCGCGTCGCAGTCGGTCGAGTCGGCCTCCTGAGCGCCCCTTCGCCCGGCGTCGCTGACGGCTCGTGACCATCGCGCTCCAGCTCGTCTTCTGGGTCTGCGCCGGCCTGCTCGTCTACGCGCAGGTGGGGTACGGGCTGGTGCTGGCCGTCCTGGGGCGCCTGCTGCGCCGGCCCGCGCCGGGCGCGGCGGTCCCGGACGACGCCGCGCTGCCCGCCGTCTCGCTCGTCGTCGCCGCCTACCGCGAGGCGGACGTGATCGCCGCGAAGGTCGCCAACGCCCGCGCGCTCGACTACCCGGCCGATCGGCTGCAGGTGGTGGTGGCGTGCGACGGCTCGCCCGACGACACGCCGGCGCTGGCCCGCGCCGCCGGCGCCGACCTCGTGCTGGAGCTGCCGCGCGGGGGCAAGATCCGGGCGCAGGACGCCGCGGTGGAGGCGTCTTCGGGGGAGGTCGTCGCGTTCTCGGACGCCAACGCGCTGTGGGAGCCGGACGCGCTGCGGGCCCTGGTCGCGCCGTTCGTCGCCGACCTGAAGGTCGGGTACGTCTGCGGGCAGGTGCGGTTCGTCAACGAGATCGACGGGACGAACCAGGAGGGCCTGTACTGGCGCTACGAGATGTGGCTGCGCGCGATGGAGTCGCGGCTCTCGTCGGTCACCGGGGGCAACGGCGCGATCTACGCCACCCGCCGCGCGTCGTACATCGTGGTCGACGCGGTGATGGGCCACGACCTCAGCTTCCCCTTCAACATGGTCAAGCGCGGCTGGCGGGCCGTGTACGCGCCGGCGGCCCGGGCCAGCGAGAAGATGGTCCCGACCATCGAGGGCGAGTTCTCCCGCAAGACGCGGATGATGAGCCACGCCTGGCCGATCGTCGTCAAGGGCGGCCTGCTCTCCCCGCGGGGCTACTCGCCGCTCTACGCGCTGATGATCCTCAGCCACCGGGCGCTGCGCTACGCCTCGCCGTTCCTCCACGTGCTGGCGCTCGCGGCCAACGTCGCGCTGGTCGCGGTGGATGGCGGCGCCCTCTATGTGGTGACGCTGGCGCTCCAGGTCCTGCTGCTGCTCGCCGCGCTGCTCGCGGGCGCGGTGCGCCTCCGCCTGCTCCTCGTCGCGCGGTACTACGTGGCGACGACCGCGTCGATCGCCACCGGCTGGTGGTCGTGGGCCCGGCACGGCACGCCGGCCGGGTGGGCTCCGCCGGAAGGCACGCGGTGAAACGCGGCGGCCAGAGGCCTTGCGTTCCATTGGAAGAACTCGCCGGGGGCTCCTTCTTCCAAGGTGGGGGTGGGTGTGATGGGTGACGTTCTGCGTCGGCTCTTCGATGTCGTCGTGGCCGGGACCGCGTTGCTCGTCGCTTCGCCGGTGTTGGCGGCGGCGGCCGTCGCCATCGCGGTGGAGTCGCGGGGCGGCGTCTTCTACCGCCAGCGCCGGGTCGGCCTCGACGGGCATGAGTTCGACGTCCTGAAGCTCCGTACGATGGTCGACGGCGCCGAGTTCCAGGGCGCGGGGCTGGCGGTGGACGAGGGCGACAGCCGGATCACCCGCGTGGGCGCCCTGCTGCGTCGCACGTCGATCGATGAGCTGCCCAACCTCGTCAACGTGCTGCGCGGGGAGATGGCGATCATCGGTCCGCGGCCGACCGTCCCCTCGCAGGTCGAGGCCTACACGGAGCGTCAGCGCGGGCGGCTGGCCGTGAAGCCGGGCATCACCGGCTGGGCCCAGGTCAACGGGCGCGCGTCGCTGCCGTGGGCCGAGCGGATCGAGATGGACCTGTGGTGGATCGAGCACCGCAGCTGGCGGCTCGACCTCGAGGTGCTGCGCCGCACCGCGCTGACCGTCCTGCACGGCGGCGGCACGTACCGGGGCGAGACCGGCGGCTGGCGCGACTGATTCGGCGTGAGGGGGGAGAGAATCTCGCTCCCGGACCTAAGAGGGGCATGACCACCTCCGTTGCCCCGGCCCCATCAACATCCAATGTTGATGGAAATATCCAAGTCGGACGTTACGATCCGCCCATCATGGCGAAGCTCATCCAGGTCAAGGACGTCCCCGAGCCCGTCCACCGCACGCTCAAGTCGCGCGCGGCGCTGGCGGGGCTGTCGCTGAACGAGTACCTGCGCCAGGAGCTGACGCAGCTGGCGGCACGTCCTTCGCCGGACGAGCTCCGGCAGACGCTCCATTCGATCAGGCCGGCCGCGATGGATCGGGATCCCGTCGAGGTCCTGCGCGAGATCCGCGACGAGGGCGGAGCGTGAGCGTCCTCGATGCCAGCCTGGCGGTGGATCTCGTCCTCGGACGGCCGCGAGGGGAGGGCTGGCACGAGTGGGTCGCGGAGGCCAACCTGGCCGCACCGGACCACCTCGTGGCCGAGTGTGGCCAGGTACTGCGTCGGCTGGTCCTCCACGCCGGCCTCGACGCCGAGCGAGCCCTCCTCGGTCTCGACACGCTGCTCGCCCTCCCGATCGCCTTCTACCCCACGTCCCTGTTCGCGCAGGAGGCGTTCACGCTGCGGGACAACTTCACGTTCGACGACGCCCTCTATGTGGTGATGGCGCAGCGGCTGGGGGAGGACCTGGCCTCGACGGACGAGCGCCTCACCGCCGCCACCCGCCAGTTCACGGCCGTGCCGCTCGCCGCGCCGGCCTGAGCGCCGACCGGTGCGTGGTCCGGGCCGCCGCGTCAGGCCGTGACGGGGCGCTTGGTCGGGCCCGTGGCGGGGCGGCGGGTGCGGGGCCGGGTCTTGGCCTTGCGGGGCGCCCAGCAGGCGTCGACGAACGTGCCGATCTCCTCCATCAGCCGGTCGGGCCTGGTCCGCAGCTCGAGGATGGAGTCGGCCTCCATCAGCGTCGCGTTGGGCATCTCCTCGGCGAGCATCCCGGCGTCGGAGAACGGGTGGATCGGGTCGCGGTGGTGGCCGATGACCAGGGCAGGGGTCTCCAGGGTCCGGCGCACCGTCCGCGGCGGCGCGGTCCGGCCGAAGAACAGCCCCTGCATGATCGACGCGCTGGGCTTGGGATCCTGGGAGACGAGGTCGAGGCCCAGGCGGGGGAGGAAGGGGACGAACCGCCGCGGCACCGCGGCGGCCAGGCGCGAGAGCGGCCGGGTGATCGGCGCGCCGAACGTGAAGGCGATGAGCGCGGGCGTGAAGCCGATCGCGCAGCCGAGCAGCGCGTTGTCCAGCACCGGCATCTCGACGACCAGGCCCCGCACCCGCTCAGGGGCCGCCGCCGCGACCTCCAGCGACGAGTTGGCGCCCAGCGACGTGCCGAACAGCACCGCCTCGTCCACGTCGAGGTGGTCCAGCAGCGCGACGATCTGGGCGCCGAAGCCGACCATCGAGTACTCCCACATCTCGGTCGGGCGGTCGGACTGGCCGTGCCCGAGCAGGTCGAGCGTGATGACGTGGTTGCCCTGCTTGGCCAGCCGCCGCGCGAGCGGCTCGTGCATCGTCTGGGCGAACAGCAGACCGTGGAGGAGGACGACCGTCCGCGGCCCCTCGCCGTACTCCGTGTAGGCGAGCGTGTGGTCCTCGTGGGTGAACGTCGGCATGGGATTCAGGCTACTCCGGGTCGGGATCGGGGGACGCGCTCACGCGGCGGCGAGGATGGCCTCGGCGGTGCGGTGCGCCAGCGCCATCGTGGTGGCCATGGGGTTGGTGCCGGAGGCCGACGGGAAGGCGCTGGCGTCGCCGATCCACACCCCGGGCGTGTCGTGCAGCTGCCCCCACGGGTCGGCCACCGAGGTCGCCGGGTCCTTGCCCATGCGGGCCGAGCCCATCTGGTGCAGCGCGAAGATGGCCTGCTCGAACGGGTCGATCGGCCCGGCCGCCACGCGGTCGGCGAACGCGTCCACGTCCCCGTCGCCCCGGTGCCAGCGCAGCGGCTTGCGGTGCAGGCTGACGATCTCCCCGGCGCCCGCCGCCGCGTGCAGGCGCACGGTCTCGCGCAGGCCGCGCCGGAACGTGCGCTGATCGAGCGGGTCGGTGAGGGCGTACTGATGGATCGGGTTGCCCTGGCCGTCGACGGTCACGCGCCCGTGGCCGTGGTCGCGGATGAGGAAGACGATCCCCGACATGCTCGCCGAGCGGGACATGTCCTCCTTGTGCTGCGCGCCGGTCTCCCAGCCCACCGCGGGCGCGGTCATCCCGGGGCTGGCGTGCGACGTCTCGACCAGGAAGCCGTGGTCGTCCTCCAGCCGCGCGAACTCGTGGGAGAGGGCGGTCTGCGGCGCGCCCCACCAGCTCTGCTGCGGCTCGTCGTAGGCGCCGAGGACGACGGTCGCGGGGTGCAGCCGCAGGTAGTCCCCGGTCGCGGGGCCGCCGAGGCCGGAGCGCAGGAGCAGGCCCGGGGTGTCCAGGGCGCTGGCGGCGCACACGACCTGCGGGGCGCGCACGACGACCCGGGCCACCGTGCCCTCGGCGTCCGCGTACAGGCCCTCGACGCCGACGGCCACGCCGTGCTCGGTGATGATCCGCTCGACCCGGCAGTTGACCACCGTGCGCGCACCGGCGTCCGAGGCGTCCTGCAGGTAGGTCTTCATCGTCCCCTGCTTGGAGCCCGTCTGGTCGCCGAACCCGAGCAGCCCGGCGAGGTCGGCGTCGTAGGTCTCGCGGTCGGCGTTGCGGGTGATGACGTCGAACGAGTAGCCCAGCTTCTCGCAGCCCTCGCGCAGCCGCTTGGTCGGCCCGTTGAAGTCCGAGCAGCGGTCGTTGACGTCGATCCGGGCGAACACCGCGTCGAGGTGGCGGTCGAAGTCCGCGCCGTCCAGGCCCTCGAGGCCGTGGACCTTCTCCCACTCCTCGCGGACCCACGGCGAGGTGCGCAGGCAGTTGGTCCAGTTGACGGTGGTGCCGCCGCCGAGGTTGCTGCCGGCCATGATCGCCACCTGGCCGTTGGCGGTCGTCGTCACGCCGCCGCCGCGGTACAGGTGCTGGTAGGCCCACAGCTCCAGCTGGTTGAAGTCGGCCTCGTTGTAGTAGCCGCCCGCCTCCAGGACGACGACGTCCTTGCCGGCGGTGGCGAGCGTCCCGGCGATGGTGCCGCCGCCCGCGCCGGAGCCGACGACGACCACGTCGGCCTCGAGCACGAGGTCGGCGCCCTGGGGCCGGGTGATCGCGATCGTCTTGGGCGCGACCTCGGGGGAGGGGGCGGCGGAGCGGGGGCCCGGGTAGCCGATCGCCGGCCAGTTGGGGTTCCTCCCCGCGGGGTCCGGCAGCGCGTAGAACAGCATCAGCGACAGGCCCTTCAGCGCCGACAGGCCCGCCAGCGCGCCCGGGTCCGCATCCATCAGCCCGTTCACGGTGGCCTCGCGGGCGGCCTGGGGCAGGTCGGCCAGGCCCATCCCGTGCAGCGCGTTGAGCAGCCCGCGCAGCCCGGCCAGCTCCTCCTCGCTCGCGGTCGCTGCGAGCTGCTGCTCGATCAGCGTGGGGATCCCCATGTCCGACGCGGTGCGGGCCCAGAAGCCGGTGGGGTCGTCGTCCCGGTCGATCCGCGGCAGGAACGTGTCGGCCAGGGCGGCCAGGGCGTCGCGCTGGATCTCGGACAGGACGACGGTCGTCGGCACGGAGGACATCGGGTGGTGCTCCTCGGATCGGGACGGACCGGGCTCTCCTCCCGGCCCCGCGCTGACAGCCTGTCAAACTTGGCGGGGTCGCAGCAAGGTCCGGCCGTCGTCTTCGCTCCCCACGTTCGTGACGCCCCCGTCAACTTTGTGTACGGTGTGAGGCCCGCCCGTCGTCCCCCAACCCTTCGCAGGAGTCCTTCACATGGCCAAGCAGCCCCGTGTTCTCGTCGGTCAGGTCGCAGTCATCACCGGTGGTGCCCGCGGCATCGGCGCCGCCACCGCCCGCGCCCTGGTGCGCGAGGGGATGAAGGTCGCCATCGGCGACCTCGACCCGGCCCTCGTCGCCCAGACCGCCGCCGAGATCGGCGCCGGCACGATCGGCCTGCCGCTCGACGTCACCGACCGCGCGAGCTTCGAGGCGTTCGTCACCGAGGCGGAGGCGCAGCTCGGCCCCGTCGACGTGCTCGTCAACAACGCCGGCATCATGCCGCTCGGCCCGCTGGTCGAGGAGAGCGACGACACCACGCTGCGCCAGGTCGCGGTCAACATCATGGGCGTCGAGTACGGCACCAAGATCGCCCTGCAGCGCTTCCTCGGCCGCAACAGCGGCCACATCGTCAACGTCGCCTCCACCGCCGGCAAGGGCGGCTTCCCGGGCGGCGCGACGTACTGCGGCACCAAGCACTTCGTGGTCGGCATGAGCGAGGCCGTCCGGGCCGAGCTGCGCGGCACCAACGTGGAGATCGCCTGCGTCATGCCGGTGCTCGTGCAGACCGAGCTGGCCTCGGGGCTGCCGTCGGCCCGCGGCGTCAAGAACGTGCAGCCCGAGGACGTGGCCGCGGAGATCGTCTCCGCGCTCAAGGAGCCGCGCTTCGACGTGTTCGTCCCCCGCTCGGTCGGCGCGATCAACAAGGTGATGAGCGTGCTGCCGCGCGGCGGCCGCGAGGGCATCACGCGCGCCATGAAGGCCGATCAGGTCCTCAGCAAGCCGGACGCGACCAAGCGCCTGGCCTACGAGAACCGCGCCGCGCATTCCGCGCCGGCGATCGAGGACGGCGAGCACACCAGCCTCACCGAGACCACCGGACGCTAGCCGCACCGCCGAGCCGTACGTCGCGACCGCCCGGCGGCCGGCCGCGATGTACGCCTCGATCGGGGGAGCGCTCAGGCCCCGGCGCCGTCCAGCCAGGCGGCGATCCGGGTGCCGATGACCGCGCCCTGGTCCTCCTGGAGGAAGTGGCTGGCGCCGGCGACGACCTCCGGGGCCGGCGCGTTGATGCGCTCGGCGAACCGCTGCCCGACGGTCAGCGGCAGGATCGGGTCGCCGTCGGCCCACAGCACGAGCGTGGGGAGGGCGGAGTCGGCGAGCGCCGCCAGCACGGTGCGGCCCTCCGCGGCGCCGGGATCGTCGACGGCGCGCGGCAGCATCAGCGGCAGCGCGCGGGCGCCGGCCTTGCTGGCCGCGTCCGGGTACGGGGCGTCGTAGGCGGCGAGCACCTCGGCGGTGGGCGGGGTCGCGCACGCGCCGCCGACGAGCATCGAGACGGGCAGGTCCTCGGTGCGCTCGACGAAGGCGCGGAAGGCGGCCCAGGCGTCGGTCATGCGCTGCTCGCCGGTGAAGAGGCCGGTGTCGAGGATGACCAGGCGCCCGACGTGCTGCGGGTGCTCCATCGCGGTCCGCAGCCCGATCGGGCCGCCCCAGTCGTGGACGACGTAGGTGGCGTCGACCAGGTCGAGGTCGCGCACGAACGCCGCGGCGGCCGTCGAGAGGCGGTCGTAGGAGTACCAGCCCAGGTCGGTGGGCTTGTCCGAGCGGCCGAAGCCGGGGAGGTCGGGGGCCACGCAGCGGTAGCCGGCGGCGACCAGCGGCGGGATGACCTTGCGCCACAGGTAGGACCAGGTGGGCTCGCCGTGCCAGAGCACGACGACGGGGCCGTCGGCCGGGCCGACGTCCAGGTGGGCGACCCGCAGGCCCTCCCACTCGCGGTAGACCGGCTCCCAGGGGAAGTCGGGCAGGCCGGCGAAGCGATCGTCAGGGGCGCGTGAGATGTCGGTCATGGCTATTGACGACCATAACAACGAGCGCGCGCCCCGGCCTACGCCTCCGCGAGGATCTTCGCCTTCTGCACGCACCGTTCTGAAGCGAGACGCGTCACGCTTCGGCCAGGATCTTCGCCTTCTGAACGGCGAACTCCTCGTCGGTCAGCACGCCCGAGGCGTGCAGGCGCGCCAGTCCCTCCAGGCGGGAGAGCGGGTCCAGGCTCCGGGCCGGCTGCACCCATCCCGGCGTGACCGCGGTACGGGAGAGGCTCCCGTCGCGGGCCGCCTCGGGGAGGTTGGCCCGGATCGCCGCGGTGCGGGCGTTCATCGCGTCGACGTCGAAGCGCGGGTCGCCCTCCAGCACGAACACGGTCTCCAGGGTCTGCGGGTCGTACCGCACCTCGAGCAGCTCGTGCGGCTGCGGGCGCCGTTCCATCAGGTCGAACCTGTGTCGCACGATCACGTCGAACGGCTCCCGATCCGGGGCGCGGACCTGCAGCAGGTGCTCGTAGTCGTGGGGGCCGTTCCCGGCGAACTGGGACCGGTCCTCGACCGAGATGACCAGGGCCTGGGCGAGCACGCCACTCTTGCGGATCCGGCGCTTGTCGAACATGGGACCAGCGTCCCGCGTGGGCCCATCGCCCACAACCCCGCGTTCCCGGAACCGAACCCTGAACCGGCCGGTTCGGGGGAGGCGGGGAACCTGGCGTGTCTGGCACACTTCCGCTCGTGCCGCCGCTCCGCAACCGGGATCTCCCGTGTCGTCGTTCGTAGGCCGGGAGCGCGAGCTCGGGCAGGTCGAGGCCGCGCTGGCCACGCTCGTGGAGCGCCGCGCGGCGGTCGTCGACCTCGTCGGCGAGCCGGGCATCGGCAAGTCCACGCTGCTGGACCGGATCGCCGAGGGCGCCGCCGAGCGCCAGGCGCTGGTGCTGTCCGGCCGGGCCTCGGAGTTCGAGCAGGAGGCGCCGTTCGGGGTGTTCGTCGACGCCATCGACCGGCACGTGCGCTCCCTCGACCCCGGCCGGCTCGTGCGCCTGGGGCCCGAGCACCTCGCCGAGCTCGCCACCGTCTTCCCGTCGCTGGAGGCGTTCGCCGACGACGCCATCCTGACCCCGAAGCGCGAGCGCTACCGGCTGCACCGCGCGGTCCGCTCGCTGCTGGAGCGCCTGGCGGTCGGCGGCGGCCTGGCCCTCGTCCTGGACGACATGCAGTGGGCCGACCCCGCCTCGGCCGAGCTCGCGGCCTCCCTGGTGCGCCAGCCCGTCGACGCGGCCGTGCTGCTGGCGGTCGCCTACCGCACGGGTCGCCTGGGCCCGCCGCTGGACCTGGTGCTGGACCAGGCCGCGGTCTCCGGTGCGTCGACCCGGATCGCGCTCGGGCCGCTGAGCCTGGAGGAGGCCGCGCCGCTGCTGCCGGCCGACCTGGCGGCGGCGCCCCGGCAGGCGCTGTACGAGCAGAGCGGCGGCAACCCCTTCTACCTGGAGCAGCTCGGCCGGCACCCACTGGCGGTCCGTGGGCCGGGCGCGCCGAGCCCGAGCGAGACGGTGGTGGGGGAGGTCCCGGAGGCGGTGGCGATCTCGCTGGCCCAGGAGCTGTCGCCGCTCTCGCCCCAGGCGCGGCTCCTGCTGCAGGGCGCCGGCGTGACCGGCGACCCGTTCGAGATCGGCCTGGCCGCGGCGGCCGCCGGGCTCTCCGAGGGGGACGCGCTCGTCACCCTCGACGAGCTGCTCGCTGCCGATCTCATCCGCGACACGCCGACGCCCCGTTCGTTCCGCTTCCGCCACCCGCTGCTGCGCCACGCGGTCTACGAGTCCGCCCAGACCGGCTGGCGCCTGGCCGCCCACGCCCGGGCCGCCGCCGCGCTGGAGGCCGTCGGTGCCGGGGCGCGGGCGCGCGCCCATCACGTCGAGCAGGCGGCCGCCGTCGGCGACCTGGCGGCGATCGCCCTGCTCGCCCAGGCGGCGGAGGACGCGGCGCCCCGCGCCCCCGCGGCCGCCGCGCGGTGGCTGCAGTCCGCGGTGCGGCTGGTGCCCCAGGACGGTCCGGCGAGCGCGGCGCGGCAGGAGCTGCTGCCCCAGCTCGGCCTCGCCCTCGTCGCCGCGGGTCGCTTCGAGGAGGCCCAGCAGATCGTGCTCGAGGCGTTGGACCGCACCCCACCCGGCGATCCCGCCCGGCCGTTCATCATCGCCGGCTGCGCCCGCATCGACCGCGTCCTGGGTCGCTCCGATCCCTCCCGGGCCCGGCTCGTGGAGGCCCTCGCCGACCGCGATCCCGCGGACCTCTCCGCCACGGTCACGCTGGGCCTGGAGATGATCAACGACGGCGCGCCCGTCGGGGACTTCGCGCTGATGATCGAGAACGCCGAGGCGGTGATCGCCGCCGCCGAGGAGCTCGGTGACCCCGGCCCTCAGGCCGCGGCCTCGGGCGCGATGTCGTTCGCCAACTACTCGCTCGGCCGCTACGAGGAGTCCGACGCGCGCGCCCTGCAGACCCACAGGCTGCTGGCCGGGCTGTCGGACGAGCAGCTCGCGGTGCGCCTGGAGACCGTGATCTACCCGGGCTGGACCGAGTGCTTCATGGCCCGCTTCGAGCTGGCCCGGACCCACTTCGCCCAGGGCCTGCGCGCGGCCCGCGCGACGGGCCGCGCGATGCTCGTCATCGAGCTGATGGCCGGGGAGGCGATGGCCCTGAGCTGTGCCGGGCGCATCGCCGAGGCGCTCGACGTCGCCGACGCCACGCTCGAGGAGGCCCGCATGATGGGCAACGGCCACACGCTGGTGTGGGCGCTGCTCGCGCAGTGCATGGCCGTCGAGCCCGCGGTCGACCCGAGCACCGCGCAGCGGGTGGCGGAGGAGGCCGTCGAGGCGGCTCGCCGCTACGACGGCACGCGCTTCTCCGCGGTCTGCGGGTGGGTCGCCGGCGCGGTGTTCGTGGCCGCCGGCCAGGGCGAGCGGGCGGTGGCGGTCACGCTGGAGCTGCTGGGCGGCGAGGACCTGGAGGGGTTCTTCCCCGGTCACCGGGCTGCGTGCTACGAGATGCTCACCCGCGCCGAGCTGCAGGCCGGCCGGCTGCCGGAGGCCGAGGCGTGGTCGTCCCGGGCGCGCGCGTCGGCCACGGAGTGCGGCCTGCCCTTCGCCGGGGCGATGGCCGACCGGGCGCAGGCCGAGGTGCTGCTGGCGGCCGGGGATCCGCAGGGCGCCGCCGCGCTCGCGCTGTCGGCGGCGGAGGCGACCGAGGGGCTGGGCGCCGCCGTCGAGTCCGCCCGCTCGCGCGTGCTGGCCGGCCGGGCGCTGGCCGCGGCCGGTGACCGGGACGGCGCCGCGCAGGAGCTGCGCGGCGCCGAGGTGACGCTCATGGAGTGCGGCGCCGAGCGCCTGCGCGTCGACGCGGTGCGCGAGCTGCGCAAGATCGGCCGGCGGGTCAGCCGGCAGGGTCGCGGCGGCCGGGCCGACGCCCAGGGCGTCGCGGCGCTCAGCGTCCGCGAGCGCGAGGTGGCGGATCTCGCGGCGGCCGGCGCGACGAACCGGGCGATCGCCGGGGAGCTGTTCCTCAGCGAGAAGACGGTGGAGAGCCACATGGCGAGCATCTTCGTGAAGGTCGGCGTCGACGCCCGCTCGGCGCTCGCCGGCGCCCTCGCCGCCTGAGCGCGGGCCCCGAATATCGGGCGTCCGGGACTAGACTAGGGGCCATGGCCACCTCCCAGAACGCGCAGCTCGCCGTCAACACCATCCGGACCCTCGCCATCGACATGGTCCAGAAGGCCAACAGCGGCCACCCCGGGCTGCCGCTGGGCATGGCGCCGGCGGCCTACGTCCTCTACGCCGAGGTGATGAACCACAACCCGTCCGATCCCCGCTGGGCGGACCGGGATCGCTTCGTCCTGAGCGCCGGCCACGGCTCGGCGCTGCTCTACGCGGTGCTGCACCTCTCGGGCTACGACCTCTCGATCGACGACCTCAAGGCGTTCCGCCAGTGGGGCTCGATCACCCCCGGCCACCCGGAGCGCGATCTCGTCCACGTCACGCCCGGCGTCGAGGTCACCACCGGTCCGCTCGGCCAGGGCTTCGCCAACGGCGTCGGCCTGGCCATGGCCGAGGAGTTCCTGCGCGAGAAGTACGGCACGGAGGTCCAGGACCACTACACCTACGGCATCGTCTCCGACGGCGACCTCATGGAGGGCATCGCCGCGGAGGCCGCCTCGCTGGCCGGCCACGTCGGGCTCGGCCGCCTGATCTACCTGTACGACGACAACGACGTGTCGCTCGACGGCCCGACGGACCTGTCGTACTCCTCCTCCGAGGTCACGCCGCGCTTCGAGGGCTACGGCTGGCACGTCATCGGCGTCGACGACGCCAACGACACCGAGGCGCTGAAGCTCGCGATCGAGGAGGGCAAGCGGGAGACCGACAAGCCCACCCTGATCAAGGTGCGCTCGATCATCGGCTACGGCTCGCCCAAGGCCGGCACCAGCGGCGCGCACGGGTCCCCGCTCGGCGAGGACGGGGTGCGCGCGACGAAGGAGACGCTGGGCTGGGATCCGGACGCGCACTTCCTGGTGCCCGACGGCGTCTACGACCAGTTCGCGCCGCGTCGCGGCGGCGAGGCCCAGGAGGCCTGGCAGCTGCGCCTGGACGCCTGGAAGCTCGACGATCCGGCGCGCGCGCAGGAGTGGGACGCGGCGTGGGCGGGCAAGCCGCTGCCCGGCATCGACGCCGCCCTCCCGGACTTCGCGGACACCGACTCGATCGCCACCCGCGCGGCGGGCGGCAAGACGATGGCGGCCTTCGAGCCGTTCACGCCGACGATGATCGGCGGCGCGGCCGACCTCTCCGGGTCGACCAGCACCAAGTTCCCCGGGTCCGGCCGCTACGTCCACGACGCCTCGGCCCGCAACGTCTTCTGGGGCGTGCGCGAGCACGGCATGGGCGGCGCCGTCAACGGCCTGGCCGCGCACGGCGGCATCCTGCGCCCGTACGGCTCGACGTTCATGCAGTTCTCGGACTACATGCGCGGCTCGATCCGCCTGTCGGCGCTGAGCCAGCTGCCGGTCGCCTGGGTCTACACGCACGACTCGGTCGCGCTCGGCGAGGACGGCCCGACGCACCAGCCGGTCGAGCACCTCGCGGCGCTGCGCGCGATCCCCGAGCTGGTCGTGCTGCGGCCCGCCGACGCGACCGAGACGGCCGAGGCCTGGCGCGTGATCCTCGAGGAGGTCGAGGGCCCCGCCGTCCTCGTGCTCTCCCGCCAGGGCCTGCCCGTGCTGCACCGCAGCACCGGCGAGTACGAGCCGGTCGCCGGCGTCGGCAAGGGCGCCTACGTCCTCACCGCCGTGGACAGCCCGCAGGTCGTGCTCGTCGGCACCGGGTCGGAGGTCTCCACCGCGCTGGAGGCGGCCAAGCTGCTCGCCGCCGACGGCATCGCCGCGCGCGTCGTCTCGATGCCGTCGTGGGAGCTGTTCAAGGCCCAAGACGGCGAGTACCGCGAGTCGGTCCTGCCGATCGGCGTCCCGAGCGTGTCGGTCGAGGCCGGCATCTCGATGGGCTGGTCGGAGTTCGTGGACGCCTCGGTGTCGATCGACCGGTTCGGCGCCTCGGCGCCCGGCGAGATCGTGCTCGAGAAGCTGGGCATCACCCCCGAGCACGTCGCCGCGAAGGCGCGCGAGCTGCTCGGCTAGTCATGAAGGTCTACGTCTGTTACGGAACCTGGCAGAAGGGCCCGCGGCCCCATCCCTGCGGCCTGGCGCTGCAGGCCCTGCGCGACGCCGGCTACGACCCGGAGGTCGAGAAGGTCTACGGCCTCGGCCCGCTGCCGGAGTTCCTCAACCCCAAGCGCAAGCCGGTCCGTGAGCTGACCGGCCAGCAGTGGGTGCCCGCCGTGGAGCTGGACGACGGCACCGGCATCGCGGGCTCCAAGGAGATCATCGCCTGGGCGAAGGCGAACCCGGCGCCCGCCGCCGCGGCCTGACGAGGGACTACGCGACGACGTGGTTGCCGACGAGTAGGCCGTCCGGGTCGTACGTGGCCTTGACGCGCACCAGCCGGTCGGCCACGTCGGCGGGGAACGAGGCGCGGATGCCCGGGGAGCGCTCGTCGAAGCTCAGCAGCGACCGGGGCGGTGACGACGCGGCGTACGGCGCCATGCGCTCCCGCGCCCCGTCGAGCGTGGCGAGCACGGCCGCGCCGACCTCCGGGGTGACCGGCACGCCCACGCCGTAGAGGAGGAACTCGCCCTCCAGCCGGTCCAGCGCGCCGTGCTCCGCGTGCCCGCGGGCCAGCGCGCCGCCGAGGTGGCGCAGCTCCAGGTGGATCAGCGGCACCGGAGCGTCAGGGCCCGCCAGGGCGACGTAGGCGGCGATCGCGGCCTCGTCCAGCGGGCCGAGGAGGATCCCGTCGCCGCCCAGGCCGGGCAGCGGGCCGGGCGGGTCGCCGGCGATGTGCGCCAGCTGGGCCGCGGGCACCACGGCCAGCGTGTCGAGCAGGGGCGGGCCGACGGCGCGCAGCGGGGCGACGAGGTCGTCTCCTCGCGTGACGTCCCCGACGGCGACCAGGGTGATCGCCGCGAAGGCGCCGCCGCGCAGGGGCTCGGGCACGTCGGGCAGCGGCGGGTAGCGCACGAGCTTGACGGTCGAGGTGACGGTCTCCGGCAGGTCCGCCGTCCATGCGCGGTAGGCCTGTACCACCTCGGCCGCCTGGGCCATCGGCCACAGCAGCTGGCCCGCGAACGCCTCGCGCAGCGGCACCAGCCGCAGCTGCAGCGCGGTGACGATCGCGTGCGCGCCCCCGCCGCCGCGCAGCGCCCAGAACAGCTCGGGCTCGTGCTCGGCGTCGACGCGCCGGGCCTTCCCGTCGGCGGTGACGACGTCGAGGGCGAGGATCGCGTTGGCGGCCAGGCCCTCGCTGCGGGCCAGCCAGCCCAGGCCGCCGCCGAGGGAGTAGCCGGCCACGCCGACCGTGCCGGACGAGCCGTGCAGCGCGGCGAGGCCGTGCTCGGCGGCGGGGCCGACCACGTCGTGCCAGGTCGCGCCGGCCTGCACCCACGCGGTGCCGGCGGCGGGGTCGACGGTGACGTCCGTCATGCGGGACGTGCGCAGCAGGACGGTGCCGTCCAGCGGGGCCATCGCGGGCGCGCCGTGGCCGGTGCCCTGGACGGCGACGCGGAGCCCGGCCCGGCGGGCGTAGGCCACGGTCGCGGCGACGTCCTCGGCGCTCTCGGCGTGCACGACGGCCGCGGGCCGCTGGTCGGCGACCAGGTTCCAGGCCTGCCGGGCGGCGTCCCAGCCGGGATCGTCGGGGCCGGTGACGTCGCCGGTGAGGGTGGAGAGCAGGTCGCGCATGCGGGCAACGTACCGGCCCGCGCGCGACCCGTCGTACGACTTGCGGATGACGCCCGCGCTGCGTCGGCTCGCACGCGCTGCGGCGGGGGCGTAGCGTTCGTGGCGATGCTCTCCTCGATCTCCGATTCCACGATGGCGGTGGGGTCGATGGCCATCCTCGTCGTGGGCTACGTGGCCGTCTTCGCGCTGTGGTTCTTCGTCTTCCGCAAGGGCGGCGACGACGATCAGCCACCCCAGTCCTGAGCGGGTTTTCGGACACAGGGCGTTGGGTAGTCCATATGCTGCGATCGCGCCGAATTAGTGACGTGACGTCGCAATTTGTGATCCTGTTCGGGAGTAGAGGCGAATGATCGAAAACGGTGGAACCCGTCTGGTCCACCCGATCATTGCGTCAAAGGAACGGATTCTGATGCGCTCGTCCGCAGCCGCCCGTGGGGCGGTCCTCACCCTGCTCTGCCTGCTCGTGCCCATGCCCGCCGCGGCCATGGCCCTGTCCCCCGACGACCGGATCGTCATCCGGCAGGAGCCCGGCCTCACCGCCGCCGAGCAGCGCGACGTCCGCGAGGACGCCGGCGTCCAGCTCGTGTCCACGCTCCCCATCCCGGACGTGCAGGTCGTCGACCCGATCGGCAGCCCCACGCTCTCGCTCGCCGCCCTGCGGGCCGACCCGGACGTGCGCTGGGCGGAGATCGACGGCGTCTCCGAGGCGGCCGCGATCGACCCGGGCGTCGGGCAGCAGTGGGCGCTCAGCAACACCGGCCAGGACGTCCGCGGCCTGCACGGCCTCGCGGGCGCCGACCTCTCCGGCCTGCGCGCCCGCCAGGTCGCGGCGGGGGCCGGCGTCACCGTCGGCGTCGTCGACACCGGCGCGCAGCTGGACCACCCCGACCTGCGGCTCACCGGCAACCCGGGCGAGCGCGGCAACGGGCGGGAGACGAACGGGATCGACGACGACCGCAACGGCCGGGTCGACGACTGGCGGGGCTGGGACTTCGTCGGGGCCGACAACGCCCCAGACGATGCCAACGGCCACGGCACGCACGTCTCGGGGACGATCGCGGCCGGGGAGAACGGCGTGGGCATCGTCGGCGTCGCCCCGGAGGCGCAGGTGCTGCCGCTCCGCGCCCTCGACGACCACGCCAAGGGCTACAACTCCAGCATCGCCGCGGCGTTCGCCTACGCCGGCGACCTCGGCCTGCGCGTGGTCAACGCCTCGCTGGAGTCCGGCTCCACCTCGCTGGCGCAGTACGACGCGATCGCGTCGCACCCCAACACGCTCTACGTGGTCGCCGCCGGCAACGACGGGCAGGACCTCAGCGTGCTCGGCGCGCTCACCTACCCCTGCGGGATGGCGCTGGACAACGTCATCTGCGTTGCGGCGTCGGACCAGTTCGACGAGCGCGCCGGCTTCTCCAACTACGGGACGCCGTCGGTCGACCTCTTCGCGCCCGGCGCGGCGATCCTCTCGGATTGGACGGGCGGGGGGACGCAGTTCTCCAGCGGCACGTCGATGGCGGCGCCGCAGGTGGCGGGCGTCGCCGCGCTGCTGCTGAGCCGCAAGCCGTCGCTCAGCACCGCCGCGCTGCGGCAGGCGATCCTCGGCAGCGTCGATCGGCGCGCCGCGCTGTCGGGCTCCGTCACCGGGGGCCGGGTCAACGCGGCGGCGGCGCTGGAGGCGGCCGGCATCGCGGTGCCCGCGTACGTGCCGCCGGCCTCGGTGCCGGTGCCCCTGCCGGTCACGCCCGCCCCCGTCAACACGGTGAAGGTCCCGACCCCGAGCACCGGAGTCAAGGGCACCGCAACGGCGAGGCCCTCGGCCTCTCTGCGCGTGACGCGGGTCGTCCGCTCGGTGCGCAAGCGGACCGTGTCGGTGAGCGGGACGATCGACAAGCGCGCGACCGGCAAGGTCTCCCTGTCGCTCGGATTGCACCTGCGCGGCGGGGGCTATCGGACGGTGAAGGCCTCGGTGCGGATCGCCAAGGGCCGCTTCTCCGGGACGCTGCGGCTGTCGTCCTCCGCGATCAAGGCGCGGTCGGGCACGCTCACCGCGAAGTTCGCCGCCACCGCGGCGTTCGGGGAGACGCGCGCCACCGCGTCCATGCGCTGATCCGCCGGGTGGGCGCGTCCACCCGCCCGGCGTCCCACATCGGTCTCAACGTCCGCGGAAGGCCTGTTCGCGCGGGGGTCGCGGCGCTACGTTCGGATCTCCGGCGTCGCGCGGCGCGACGCCACGAGCCACAGGAGGCGTCCGATGTTCGGAGGCAAGCGCAAGAAGGCCGAGAACCTCATGCAGACGGGGGCCAAGGGCGTCGGGACGATCGTCGGCGTGCGCGACACCGGCATGACCATCAACGACAACCCGCGCGTGGTCGTCAGCTTCCGTATCGACCCGCTCGACGGCACCCCGGCCTTCCAGGCGGACAAGAAGGTCACGGTGTCACGGGTGGCCATCCCGCAGGCCGGGCAGCGGTTCCCCGTCTGGTTCGACGCCGAGGACCACAACTCGTTCATGTACGCCATGATCGACAACGACGAGGGTCGCCGGCAGATCGTCGCCATGTTCGGCGACGCGTTCGGTCCGGACGGCAGCGGCGTCGGCCAGGTTGCGAGCGCCCCGGTCGCGTCGGCGCCGCCCGCGGCCCCGGCCGACCCGATCGAGCAGCTGGCCAAGCTCGACGCGCTGCGGCAGTCCGGCGCGCTCAGCGACGAGGAGTTCGCGGCCCAGAAGGCCCGCGTCCTGGGCCTCTGAGCGAACTGACCCCGGAAATGAAACGACCCGCCGGGGAGGGCGGGTCATTTCGGGGGAGGAGAGATACTGCTATGAGGGTTGGCTCCTTCGAGAGAAGCCGATCCGTCCTGCGGATTACCGCAGGCAGTGCGCCTCTCGGCGCCGGATGAGTCGCGGGTATGCGGCGACAAAGAACATGATGCGGGTTGTCCACCCGTTGCGTTGTGATGTCGGTCACAGGGCCGCAAGTGGGACGAAACGGCCCCGGAAATGCAGAAGGGACAGGCCCGAAGGCCCATCCCCTCCACGCCGGTCATGGATCCCCTTTGAACTTCAACGTCCCAGGACTGAGTGTCGTTGCCTGGGCGGCGTAACACTCCTGATCCCCGAGGCAGGCCAGTGACCCGAAGGCCGCTGCGTTACCCGAGTCGTGCTCTCAGCACCAGATCAAGTGGGGGATCCGCCGGTGCGTACACGGTACCACCGAGGCCCAGCCGGGCGGCCTAGACTTGGCACGGTGACCGTCGCCGCGTCGCCGGAGCGTCCCCCGACCCGCCGCACCGACGTCGTCGCGCGCCTGGGCCACTTCGCGATCGTCACCTGGGCCGTGGATCCCGCACGGGTCCGCCCGCACGTCGACGAGCGCTACGCCCTGGACGTCTACCCGGGGCCCGGCGGCGCGCCGCGGGTGTGGGTGTCCGCCGTGCCCTTCGAGGACCAGGACTTCCGCGTGCTCGCCGCACCCTGGGCGCGCTTCCGGATGGGCCAGACCAACTACCGCACGTACGTGATCGACCGGGAGACCGGCGAGCGCGCGGTCTGGTTCTGGGGCACGACGCTGGGGCACTGGACGGTCGCCGTGCCGCACCTGGCGTGGCGGCTGCCATGGCACCACGGCCGGGTCGCCTTCGACTGCGCGTGGGACGAGGAGGCCGGCCGCTACGCCCGCTACCGGATGCGCACGCGCAGCCGCTGGGCGCCCGCGGCGCTGGACGTCGTCGACACCGGCGAGCCGGTCCGGGCGGTCGAGGGCTGGCCCGACCTGGAGGACGGGCTGCTGGCGCTGACCCATCCGCTGACCGGCTTCTACCGCCGCCGCGACGGCGTCCTGGGCACCTACTCGATCTGGCACGACCGGCTGCGGCCCACGGTGGGCACGCTGCGCTCCGCCCGCTTCGGCCTCTTCGATCGCCTGGGCGTCGTCCCCTACGCCGAGCAGGCCCGGCCCCACAGCGTGCTCGTGCAGCGCAGCACCGAGTTCACGGTCTACCTGCCGCCCCGGCGCGTCGGGTAGCGAGCGCGCGCCAGCCTGTCGACCTCCGGTCGATCGCGCTTCCGACCGGCGGTCGGAGAGACGGCGGGGGGCCGATCTGTTGGATGAGCATGGAGTCGTCGGCTTTGACGGAGACCCGCCACACGGGACGCGTCGCCGGCGACATCGGTCCAGCCACGCCTCTGCCAGAAGGAAGACCATCTTGCCCTCGACACCGGCTCCCCTGCCCGTGCCCACCGACGACCGCGCTCCCGCCCGGGGCGTCACCCGCCGCCGCTTCCTGGCCGGCACGGCCGCCGGGGCGGCTGCCGCCGGCGTGGCCGCGACCCTCCCCGCCGCCGCGCCCGCCAAGGCGGCCCGGCGCGCGAACGTCTCGCGGGCCAAGGTCGCGGCGATGCCGACCACCTCGGCCACGCTCCCCGACGCCACGGCGATCCTCGCCGACGGCCGCGACCTGGTCGACCACGACATCATGGAGCTGGCCGCGCTGATGCGGTCCGGGGCGACGACCTCGGTCGACATCACCAAGGCGTACATCGCCCGGATCAAGACGTTCAACGGCCCCTTCGAGACGTACTCGTCGACCGGCGGCTACAACGCGTTCGTTCGCATCGACGAGGAGTCCGCGTTGGCCGAGGCGGCGGCGGCCGACGCGCTGATCGCCGCCGAGCGCGCGGGCGGCGCGGCGGCGTCGTGGCTGTGCGGCATCCCGATGGGCTTCAAGGACTCGATCGGCGTGAAGGGCTTCGCCGCCCAGAACGGCACCGCGAGCTACTACGGCAACGTCGCCAACGAGGACTCCGGCCCGGTCGCCCGGCTGCGCGCCCACGGCGTCGTGTGCCTGGGCATCACGATCTGCTCCTCGTACTCCAGCTCGATCATCGGCGGCGTGGCCGGCAACGCCTGGGACTTCACCCGCGTGACCGGCGGCTCCAGCCAGGGCTCGGGCGTGGCCGCCGTCGCCCGCCTCGTGGCAGCCTGCCTGGGGGAGGAGACGGGCGGCAGCATCATGATGCCCTCGTCCGCCAACGGCGCGTCGGCGATCAAGCCGTCGGCCGGCGTCGTCCCCACCAACGGCGTGATGCCGCTGACCCCGACGGTCGACGTGATCGGCCCGATGGCCAAGTCCGGCCGGGACGCCGCGCTGATCCTCAACGCCATCTCGGGCGTCGACCAGCGCGACCCGCAGACGTGGCAGGTGCCGCGGCCCTTCCCGGAGATGCCGGTCGAGCCGCGCCCCGGAGCCCAGCCGCTGGCGGGCATCACGATCGGCATCCCCACCACGGACTGGACGACCGCGAGCACGTCGACGGTGCCCCAGAACACGTACCAGGCCGGCTACCTGGCGGTCTTCGAGCGGGTGCGGACGGAGCTGATCGCGCTGGGCGCGACCGTGAAGACGTTCCCGTGGGTGAACATGACGCAGGTCAACCAGGACCCGTTCTTCCTCAGCACGACCAGCGTCGGCAGCACCACGGCGGGGGCGACGTCGGCGCGCAACACGATCGCCTACGCCGCCCGGGCCGAGCTGCGCTACATCGAGGCGGTCGCCGCGTTCGCGGCCACCCGCGGCTCCAAGCAGGCCGCCGCGCTGGAGAGCAACTACGGCAACTTCGTCACCACGGCCGCGCAGTACCGCAGCGTCACCGCGGGGATGCGGACCGAGGCCGAGGCCCGCCGCCGCCAGCTCGTCCACAACTGCAACAAGTCGCTGGCCGACAACGGCGTCGACTTCATGATGGTGATGGCCACGCCGTCCGCGCCGACGACGAGCATCATCCCCGTCTACCGGTCCTACTACCAGCTGCCCAACCAGATCGGGTGGCCGATGGTGAACTTCCCGGCGGGCTTCGACAGCGCCACCGGCATGCCCGCGTGCATCGCGTTCTGGGGGCCGCGCTTCTCCGAGCAGGAGCTGGTGCAGGCGATGATCGACTACCAGGCCCACTACCCGCAGTGGCACACGGCGAGGCCGCCGGATCCGTGGACGCCGTCGGGCAGCGCGTCGACGAGCGGCAGGAACACGAGCCAGGAGAGCACGAGCGGCCTCACGGAGATGCCGGAGCGCCGCATCTCCCCCGAGGACGAGGCCGCGATCGAGAAGAACAACGCCGATCCGATGGCCAACACCGACATCGTCATCACGGGCCCCGAGCTCAGCAAGGCGAGGGACTAGACCATGAGCCAGTTGACCGTGGCGTGGGCCGCCATCTACAGCAACCCCCTCTCGTCGGAGAACCCGCTCCAGACGGAGCTGACCCCGTCCTCCACCTACCTGACGCCGTACACGCCGGCCGCCGGCTGGCCGGTCGTGCCGAACGCCGCCAACACCGCGGCGTACATGACGGTGCAGTGGCAGCCCCGGCGCGGCGGCACCGCGCTGGACTACCGCCCGGCGGACCTGTCGGTCGCCCCGGGCGTCGACGATCCCGAGCCGGAGAACCCGACGGAGACGACGCCCACCGAGACGACGCCGACGAACACGACCCCGACGGAGACGACGCCCGAGCTGACGCCGCCGACGCCGGAGAACCCGGCCCAGACGCCCGGCCAGGTCCGGCCCCAGCCCGCGCCGACCGTGCAGGTGGTGAGCAGCATCGCCCGCCGGACGTTCACGGCCAAGGGCCTGACCGTCCGGATCGCGCTGCCCGCCGGCGCGCGGGTCAGCGCCGTGCTCGTGCGGCGGGACCGGACGACCAAGCAGGGCAAGCCGGTCGTCGTCGTCCAGAAGCTGAGCTGGACGGTCGAGCAGCGCCTGGCCAAGGGCCGCAACGTCCTGCGCCTGAAGAGCAGCGCGGCGGGCAACCGCCGCCTGCGCGGGCGCACCACGCCGCTCGTCGCCACGCTCGAGGTCAAGGTCGCCTACGCCGACCACACCACGCGCACGGTGCGCCAGACCGTCGCCCTCACCCCGCCCACGCTGAAGAGGAAGTAGGGGAAGCCCATGCCCGACACCAACATCTCCCGGCGGTCCTTCGTGACCCGCTCCGGTGCCGTCGCGTTCGCGGCCACCACGTTCAGCGCGCTGCTGGCCGACGCCGCCCAGGCCGAGCTGCCGACCGCGGGCCTTCCTGCGCCCGCCGACGTCACCGCGCTCGGCAAGCCGATCGAGGACCTCGACGTCCTCGAGCTGGCGTCGCTGCTGCAGCACGGCGACCTCACCAGCGTGGCGGTGACGCAGCGCTTCCTCGACCGGATCGCGGCGTTCAACGGCCCGACCGGCACGTACGCGGACGCCGGCCCGGGTGCGCTGGGCGCGTTCGTCCGGGTCGACGCCGCGGGCGCGCTGGCCGACGCCGCCGACGCGGACGCGCGCCTGGCCGCCGCGCTGGCCGGCGGGGAGCTGGCCCCGCTGCTGTGCGGCGTGCCGTTCGCGGTGCAGGAGGCGATCGCGATCGAGGGCCTGGCGCTCCAGAACGGGACGACGGCACTCGCCGGCAACGTCGCGCTGCGCGACGCCGGCGTGGTCGACCGCCTGCGCGAGCTCGGCGCGGTACCCGTCGGCCTCACCGCGTGCGCGCCGTTCTCCCAGCTCACCGCCGGGCAGCCGACCGGCGCGTACGCGCGCAACCCGTGGAAGCCGTCGACCCGTGCCGGCGGCCCCGGGGAGGGGGCCGCGGTGGCCGCCGCGGCCCGCCTGATCCCGGCCGCGCTGGCCGTGGACGGCGGGGGCGGGGCGACGGTGCCGGCCGCGATCACCGGCGCGTCGGCGATCGTCCCGTCCGAGGGGCTCGTGCCGACCGACGGCCTGATCCCCGACGTGCCCGGCAAGGACGTCATCGCCCCGGTCGCGCGCTCGGTGCGCGGCGCGAGCCTCATCCTCAACGCCGTCCTCGGGCCGCGGCTGGCCCGCGACCCCGTGTCGGCGACGGCCCCGGCGGACTTCCCGCTGATCCCCATCGTCCCCCGGACCACCGACCATCCGCTGGAGGGGACGACGATCGGCGTGCCGACCAGGGACTGGATGCGCACCGCGTCCGGCGTCGACACGTCGAGCGCGCCCCGCGCGAGCTGGGACGCCGGATACGCGGCCGCGTTCGACCGTTTCGTCGAGGAGCTGAAGGCGCTGGGCGCGACCGTGAAGGAGTTCGACGGCCTGGACCTCACGGACACGACGGCCAACCCCTACCGGGGGAGCACGGACGTCGTCGGCACCAGCGCGGGCGTCAGCCTGACGCCGGAGCAGGCGACCACGCTCGCCGTCCGCGACGAGGTGCGCTACACCGTGGCGATCCAGGGCTTCTCGGGCTCCGTGCCGTCCGGGCAGGCGGCCGACCTGCTGGCCTACTACGGCCGCTCGCCCGCGGCCGGCGGCGCGGCGACGCTGGCCGCGGCGGTGGCCATCGAGCGCGGGCTGACGTGGGGGGCGCGCCTCGACGCGGAGGAGCGGCGGCGCACGCTGGCCCTCGGCTACCGCGCCGCGCTGGCCGAGGCGGGCGTCGACATGATGCTCGTGCTGACGGTGGCCGGTCCGCTGGGTCCGGTGGGCAGCGACTTCCCGGCCCGCCGCGACGCGCTGGACCTGCCCAACGTGCTGGGCTGGCCGGCGGTCACGCTGCCGATCGGCACGGCGTCCGACGTGCCGGTCAGCGCCACGCTGATCGGGCCGCGGTTCTCCGAGCCCGCGGTGGTGCAGACCGCAATCGACTACCAGGCCGCCCACCCGCGATGGCACACGATGAAGGCGCCCGACCCGGCGGCGTAGGCGGCGCGGCGGCGGGCGCCGGCTTGCGCGCGCGTGCCAGTATCCGGGCATGCGCGTGCGAGTCCCCGGGTCCGGCCTGGTCTCCACCGGGGCAGAGGCGATCGACCTGGGGCGCGACTGCGTGCGCCGGGCGATCGAGATCGAGTTCGTCGACCGGTCGGTCGCGCTGGCCTCGCTGTCCTTCACCGCGCTGATCCCGATCGGCGTGGTGACCGGGTCGATCCTCCCCACGGTCGGGCGGCGAACGCTGGCCGACTCGTTCATCCACCGCTTCCGGCTCAGCGGCGACACCGCCGAGCTGGTCCGCAGCGTGTTCCTCCCGCCCGAGGACGTGCGCAGCGCCGTCTCCGTGGTCGGGCTCGTGCTGGTGATCGTCGCCGCGCTCAGCTTCACCCGCGCCCTGCAGCGGGTCTACGAGCGCAGCTGGCGGCTGCCCGCCCTCGGGGTGCGCGGCACCCCCGCCGGGCTGCAGTGGCTGCTCGGGGTGATCCTCTTCCTCGCGCTGTTTGCCGGCGTGCGCGCCTTCCTGGTCGACCTCACCGGTCCGCTGATCGGCGTGGTCGTCGCCCTCCTGTTCAGCGGGATCATCTGGCTGGGGACGCCGTTCATCCTGCTCTCGCGGCGCGTGGACTGGCCGGCGCTCGTGCCGACCGCGGCGCTGACCGCGGTGAGCATGACCGTGCTGAGCACCGGGTCGGTCGTGTACATGCCCAACGCGATCCACGACGCGGCCAGCACCTACGGCCAGATCGGCGTGGCGATCGCGCTGCTGTCGTGGCTGGTGGCGGCCGGCTTCGTCCTCGTGTGCTGCGCGGCGGTCGGCGCGGTGGTGTCCGAGCGGCTGGGGCAGGCGGGGTCGCAGACGGTGAGGGAGGCGTCGGCGGCCGCGCCGGGCGAGCCGCCGGGGGATCCCGGCGAACGCGCCGAATCACCCTGAACACGGTCTATGTGCGTCGCGCGGGCCCGATCCTCGGTTACCTTCCTGGGGTGCTGAACAGGGGAGTGCTCTCAGGAATGGCCGCGACGGTCCTCGCGGCGGGGATCCTCGGCGGGCTGCCGGCCGTGGCCGGCGCCGCGCCGTTGGGCAACGCGGTCGACACCCGCATGGGGACCGACGAGGGGGCCGCGGACTTCGGGACGGGCGGCGGCGCCGGGGCCACGTACCCGGGCGCGGTCGCCCCGTTCGGCATGGTGCAGCTCAGTCCCGACACCGACCCGAGCACCGCGAACGCGGCCGGCGGCTACTCGTACCCGGACAAGAAGATCAAGGGCTTCAGCACGACCCACATCTCCGGGGCCGGCTGCTCCGGCCTGGGCGACGTCCCGCTGCTGCCGACCACGCACGCGATCGATGCCTCTCCGTCGCTGAAGGACTCCTTCGACGTCGACCCACGCTACGTCGCGTCGTTCACGCACCAGGGCGAGGTCGCCCGGCCCGGCGACTACCGCGTGAAGCTCAACCCGGGCGCCAAGCCGATCGGGGCCGAGCTCACGGCCAAGACGCGCGCGGCCGCCATGCGCCTGACGTTCCCCGCCGGCTCCGACGGCTCGGTGCTGGTCAACGCGGGCGGCAGCTCGATGGGCAACACGGACGCCAAGCTGCACGTCGACCCGGCCAGGCGGGAGATCAGCGGCACCATCGGCGGCGGAGGCTTCTGTTACGCGGCGGCCCGCTACCGGATCCACTTCGTCGCGAAGTTCGACCAGCCGTTCAAGGCCTCCGGCACCTGGCAGCGCACCACGCTGCGCCCCGGTTCGCGGGACGTCAGCGACAAGGCGCTCATCGACCAGCCGCTGACCGGCCTGTGGCAGCTGCAGTACAAGCGCCTGGCCGGCGGCCCGCCGCAGCAGCCCGGCAACCCGACCAAGGGCGCGCTGGCCGGCGCCTACGCCACGTTCGCGAAGAAGACCGTCGTGGCGCGCGTGGCCATCTCCTCGGTCAGCGTCGCGGGCGCCCGCGCCAACCTCGCCGCCGACGGCACCGCCCGCTTCGACGCGATGCGCGCCGCCGCCAAGCGCGCGTGGGAGAAGCGGCTGAGCGCGATCCGCGTCACCGGCGGCCAGACGACCCACCGCAAGCTCTTCTACACGTCGCTCTACCACGCGATGGTCATGCCCAACGTCTTCAGCGACGTCGACGGCCGCTACGGGGGGATGGACGGCAGGGTCCACCGCGCCAAGGGCTTCGTGAAGTACGCCAACATCTCCGGCTGGGACACCTATCGGGCCCAGCTGCCGCTGATGGCGATGCTCGCGCCGAAGCAGACGTCGGACTTCGCGTCGAGCATGGTCGCCGACCAGCGCGAGAGCGGCGGCCTGCCGAAGTGGTCGGTGCGCGAGGGCCAGACGAACACCATGGTCGGGGACCCGGCCGACCTGCTCATCGCGGGCGCCTGGGCCTACGGCGCGCGCGACTTCGACGGCAAGGGCGCGCTGAGGGCGATGGTCGACGGCGCCACCCACGAGCGGGTGAGCAAGAACGGCGGCTACGTCCAGCGGGCGGGCCTGGCCGACTACCAGCGGCTCGGCTACGTCGGGTTCGAGCAGAACGTCAACAGCGGCCTGCAGACGATCGAGCCCACCAAGCCGTGGGCCACCAGCTCCACCACCCTGGAGTACGCGCTCGCCGACTTCGGCATCGCGCGTCTGGCCTCGGCCGTGGGCGACCGCAAGGTCTGCTCGACGTTCGCCGCCCGCTCGGCCAACTGGCGCAACGTGTTCGATCCCGCCAGCGGCATCATGCGGCCCCGGCTCGCCGGTGACGGCTCGTTCGTCACGAGCTTCCCGTCCACCAGCGACGAGGGCTTCGCGGAGGGATCGGCGTCGCAGTACACGTGGTTCGTGCCGCAGGACGTGGCCGGGCTGTCCGCCGCGCTGGGCGGCCGCGCCGCCGCCCTGGCCCGGCTCGACGCGTTCTTCGCCGAGCTGAACGCCGGCGTCACCAGCGACCACGCGTTCCTGGGCAACGAGCCCACGCTGCACACCCCGTACCTCTACGACTGGCTCGGCGCCCCGGCGCGCGGCCAGAGCGTCATCCGCCGCGCGATGCTCGACCTGTACCGCCCGACGCCCGGCGGCTTCCCCGGCAACGACGACGGCGGCGCGATGTCGGCCTGGTGGGTCTTCGCCGCGCTCGGCCTGCACCCGTCCGTCCCCGGCACCGGCGTGCTCACGCTCGGCAGCCCGCTGTTCACCCGCGCCCAGGTGCGCCTGGCCCACGGCACGCTGGACATCCGCGCCCCCCGCGCGGCCGCGGGTCGCCCTTACGTTGAGAACGTGAAGTTCGGCGGCAGGCCCCTCACCCGCACGTGGATCACCTGGGACTCCATCGCCAAGGGCAAGAAGACGCTGGACTTCGCGCTGTCGGCCGACGCCAAGCAGACGTGGGGCACCGCCGAGACCGCCGCCCCGCCCTCCTACGCGCCCGCGCAGGCCTGCGGGAGCTGAGGGCTACGAGCCGCGGACGGGGCCGATGAGCCGTTCGGGGGTGCCGATCCGGCGCAGGAACTCGGCCTCGACCGGATCCCGTGGCTTGTCTCGCGTGATCTCACCGAACGCAGCCGTCAGCGTCGCGGTCCGGGCCCTGCGGACCGGAGCGTCGCGTTGGAGCGCTGCGTAGCTGATCGTCTCGCGGGTCATCGCCTCACCGATGGTACTCAGCGCGGAGAAAGCCACTGGCCAATTCGTGCCATTCGTCTGACTCCGGGACACCGCGATTGCCATGCTCGATCTCCTTGGCGAGGCTCGAGAGTCCGTCGAGCGCGAGACGTACGCGGCGCTCCGTCGCGCGCGTCGCGGCGGCATCGCGTTCGGCCTCGTCGAGGGCGACGATGAGGACGAGGCATTGCTGTCCGACGATCTGATGCCCGGTGGCTTGGAACTCATCGAGCCGATCGACGAGGACATCGACGTGGGAGAGCACGTCGGCCGTGCGGCCGCTCGGCATCTGGACCTGCTTCACGGCGACGCCCGCGTCGAGCTCACGGGCTGGGGACTCGATGAAGATCTCCGTGCCGGGAAGCTCCCAATGCCGGCCATCCTGACTGCGGACGAATCCCAGGTCCGCCAGCGCCGCTCCGAGCGCCGCGGGAGCGGGATAGACCACGTCGATGTCGACGGTGCGGAAGCTCTCGTTCGCGGTCCACAGATAGACCGCCATCCCGCCCACGACGACGAGGTGGTTGCCGGCATCCGCTGACATCGCTTCGTCCACGATCGCGACGACCTCCAGCGAGCGGGTCGCGAGATCCTCGATCGCGGTTGCCGCACTGAGGGCTTCGCGGAGAGACGCGATGCGGAGTGCTTCGGTCATCAGGCCAAACTACAGCGGGTGGTGCGGCCGGGCCCGGACGAGCCGCGCTCAGCGACGGAACAGGCGCCGGCGTTTCGCCGGCGCCCCGGATCCGGTGGCGACGGCGGCTCCCCAGCCGTCGTACGTCCCGCCGTGTCGCTCGGCGGCGTCGAGGGCGTCGGACATCACGGACTCGAGCGTGCGGATCTCCAGGTCGTGCACCCGGGTGCACGACACCCGTGGGCCGGCGGCCTCCACGACCGTGAAGCCCGCCCGGCGCAGCGCGTCGGCGCCCGCGGAGGCCGACGCGGCATCGGGGAAGTGCACGGTGTGATCGACCGTCCGCTCGGCGCGCGGGTCGTCGCCGAGCTTCGAGAGCGCCTGGACCTGTGCGTGGCCGGCGATCAGCAGCTCCTGGAACGGCGTCGGCGCGAGGTTCTCCCGGTAGTGCTTCCAGTCGGGGTCGTCGGTCGCCGCGTACCGGGTCTCGTAGCCTCCGACCCAGTCGCGGGGCAGCCGGACGTCCTCGGCGTCGCCGGGCAGGTAGAAGAAGAGGTAGCGGCTTCCGCGCTCCGTCCGCCAGCCGACCAGCCACGGTTCCCCGCACTCGGCCAGCTCCCGCTCGATGGCGTCCTCGAGGGCGAAGATCGCGGGGCGCTCCTCGGCGCTGACCAGGCCACCCTGATCCGGCGCCCGCAGCTCGAACAGGACCACGACCGAGACCGGATGGTCCCGGCCGATTCCGGCGGTCGCGGCCTGATCGACGGTGATCGTCGTGAGCGACTCCTGGTCGAGCCAGGAGTGGAACATCCCGAAGGACGGCGTCCAGGGCGGCATGCGCGGATCCTAGGGCCTGGGCTGCGCCCGTCCCGGGCCCCAGAACGCAAGAAGCCCCGCGATGGCGGGGCCTCTCCTGGTGCAGTGGAGCTAGAGGGACTCGAACCCTCGACCTCCTCGATGCGAACGAGGCGCTCTCCCAGCTGAGCTATAGCCCCAGGACGACGAAGTCTGGCACACCGGCGGACGTCGCGACGTGTGCCCGTCCCCGACGCCGTGACGGCGAAGACGGCATGAATGCTGCCCGATCTTCGTACCGGGGGCGAGCGGGGTAGGCTTTCTCGTCGAGATGAGTCTTCTGGACGACGCGATCCGCGAACACCTCGAGCTCATGCGCCGTCGCGGGGCAGATGCCGCCGACGTCGCGCGGGCCGAACGTGAGGCGCTGGGCATCCGCTCCCCGGAGGAGGAGGCCCGTGAGGCCGCCGAGGCCGCGGGCATCATCCCGGCCACCCCGGCGAGCGACCCGACCGCGGAGGAGACGCAGATCGCGCGCCCCGCGCCGGCCCCGTCCTCGGCGCCCTACGAGGAGGCGCCGGACTTCGGCCGCGACGCCGAGGCCGTGCCGCCCGTCGAGGCGCCGCCGGCGATCGAACCGAGCATCGACGTCCCGGTGGGCGAGATCCTGCACGACGCTCGCGACGAGCCGACCCCGGCCCCGGAGCCGGCGGCCGCTCCCGACCCCGAGCCGGTCGCCGAGGCCCCGGTTCCGGCTCCGCCCGCCGAGGATCCCGAGGTCGCCGAGCGCGCGTCGCAGAGCACCGTCGCGTTCTCCCCCGACGAGGTCGCGGCCGCGACCGCCGCGGAGGAGGCCGCCCACGCCGCGCCCGCGCCGGACCCCGAGCCGGTCGCCGCCGCTTCGGAGGCCCCCGAGGCCCCCGCCCCGGTCCACGAGGACGCGGACTTCGTCTACGAGCGCGACCCCGAGCCGCAGGAGGAGGCCCCCGAGGCGTCCGTCCCCGCGGACCCGGAGGCCCCCGCCGCCGATGGCGAGCCGGAGGACGTGCTGGAGGAGACCCCGGACTTCCTGCAGGAGACGCCGGAGCACGACCGGCTCTGGTTCGAGCAGCGCCCGCCGCGCGACTTCGACTTCTAGCGCCGGCCGCGGCCGGCGCTACTCGCGGCCGACGAGCCTGGCGACCTCGGTCGCCAGCCCCATCGGGTCGAACGGCTTGGCGATCACGCCGGCCGCGCCCAGCGCGTTGAGGTAGTCGCGGTCGGCCGGCTGGATCTTCGCGGTCAGGAAGATCACCGGCACCGCGTCGGGGAGGACGCCGTCCCGCAGCCGCTCCAGCGTGCTCGGGCCGTCCAGGCCCGGCATCATCACGTCGAGGAGCACCACGTCGAAGCTCGGGTCGGCCCGCACCAGCTCGATGGCGTCGGCGCCCGACGACGCGGCCTCCACGTCCCACTTGCCGATCCGCTCCAGCGACAGCCGGGCGATGGCCCGGATGTCGTCGTCGTCGTCGACGAGGAGGAGCCGGCCGCTCATCGCGTCGGTTCCCAGGACGGGGTGGGGGTGCGTGGACCGGAGCTGATCATTGCCGGGCATCCTCAAGGTCGGTGCGGACAGCTGTGGCGAGGGGGAGGGTGAAGCGCATCGTGCAGCCCGTCGCGCCGGGGCTCTCGGCCCAGATCCGGCCGCCGTGCCAGTCGACGATCCGCTGGGCGATGGCCAGGCCCAGGCCGGTGCCGCCCTTCTCCCGCGCGTCGGTGGCGTCGATCTGGCGGAACCGCTCGAAGATCGTGTCGAGCTGGTCGCTGGGGATCCCCCGCCCGTTGTCGCGCACCGCGAACTCGGCGGTGTTCCCCGCCTTGGTGACGGAGACCGTCACGACGCCGTCCACGGGGGAGAACTTCACGGCGTTGCCGAGCAGGTTCACCAGCGTCTGCACGATCCGGTCGGCGTCGGCGTGCACCACGAGCTGGACCCGAGACGTCTTGACGGTCACGCCGGCTTCGTCGGCGAGGGACTGCACCGCGTCGAGGGACGACTGCAGGAGCGCGCCCGTGCTCACATCGGTGCAGTCGAGCTCGAGGTGCCCGGCGTCCATCTTCTCGATGTCGAGCATGTCGTTGACGAGCCGGACGAGCCGGTCGGTGTTGGCGATGGCCATCCCGACCATCTCCTGGGCCTCGTCGGCCAGTGGGCCGACGACGCCGCCGGCGACCAGGCCGAGCGAGCCGCGGATCGCGGTCAGTGGGGTGCGCAGCTCGTGCCCGACGACGGAGATGAACTCGTCCTTCACGCGCTCGGCGGCCATGCGGTCCGTCACGTCCTGGGCGATCGCGACGAAGAAGCGGCCGGTGCTCATCCGGGCCTCGGTGATCACCACCTCCATCGGGAACGTGCTGCCGTCCTGACGCACCGCGGTGGCGCGCTGACGCAGGCCGAGCTTGGTCGCCTCGGGGCCGTTCCCGTTCGGCGTCACCGTCTCGACGATCCGCGTGGTCTCGTAGTCGCGCAGGAGCGCGCCGATGGGCAGCCCGAGCATCTGGCCGGGGCCGTACCCGAGCGCACGCTCCGCGGTCTGGTTGACCTGACGGATCAGCCCGTCGTCGGAGAACGCGACGATGCCCTCGGCGATGCTGTCCATCACCGTCCAGATGCGCTCCTGGCTGTCGCGCAGCTGATCGACCAGCGCGCGCTTGTCCTCGCGCCCGATCTCCTCCTCCACCCACCCCGCGAGGTCGCGGAGCCGGGCGAGCTGGGCGGGGGTGATGGTGCGGGGGACGGTGTCGACCAGGCACAGGGCGCCGAGCGCCTCACCCGTGGGCGCGTGGATGGGCTGGCCGGCGTAGAAGCGTACGTGCGGCGCGCCGGTGACCGCCGGGTTGTCCACGAAGCGCTCGTCCAGCAGCGTGTCGGGGATGACCATCGCCGCCT
>Ga0247757_10000360_pt1 | contig 38505 bp, 32 predicted proteins | sample UWRJL126311R4_FD_180929 | JGI IMG/M metagenome (GOLD analysis project Ga0247757, IMG submission 180929) | Plant litter microbial communities from Arlington Agricultural Research Station in Wisconsin, United States - UWRJ-L126-311R-4 | ecosystem: Environmental > Terrestrial > Plant litter >... | reverse complement strand
ATCAAACGCCCATGTTACTACTATAACCTGCATAAATACTAATGACTTTGAGTGAGGATAAACCTCTTACAGCCTCTTGGCTGATTCTATGGAGGCTCTTACGATTCAATATTTTCCATTGATAAACGCCAATGAAGCACAGAGAAGATTTATGACTACTAACTTTCTAGAATACACAATCTCGCTGGGGTTTGTTGCATAAAACACTACTGTACTAATGTACGCAAAAAAAAAAAAAGGAAAGAAAAACCATCACACCTGTGAAGACTTTGTGCAATAGGAAAACTAGGGGATAACAAGCAGGCTATACGAGATTGCACATTGTACAAACTGACTGTTGGACTGACTATTTTAGGTTTTGCATTCACAATGCGAACATGTAATGCGGCTATTATAAGCCAACCACCTGCCAAATCTCTTCGCTAGGCAGCAAGTAAGAACTCGCAAGTTCATCGTCCTTCCTTGAAAGCATCGTAGACAACGGCATAGCCACAGCGTGCCAACGCAATGCCGCTCCCCAAAGGTCTTTACTACTCCCCTGCTAGCGCCTCTCTACCTAACACCTTTCATACACCAACCTCTTGGGCTGATTATTATGCCGTCCTGGGTCTCGATTTATGGGCAACATCCGACGAAATCAAAGAGGCGTTCCGTCAGCGGCGCAAAGGCCTTTTTCTTACGGACGCCAGCAAGTATCGCGAGCTACAGGCGGCATACGGGTGCTTGGTAGATGTTCAAGCAAGGTATGAGTACGACGTTGTATATAGACAGCAGAAAGGATTGCCGCCGCCGCCAGTACCGGAGATGTTAAGGAAACCAGTAAAGAAACAGGGTGTTCGAATGGAAGGTCCTGCAAAGGTGATGGCGTCGGAAGTGTTGTCAACGCGTAAGGAGGCCATAATTAGGGCAGCGACAGACGGGCTAGAAGAGAATGAGTGCTGCACTGATCCCAGCATAAAACAAGAGAGCCAGGAAGAGCAGAAGCAAAGAGAAGCTGAACCAGTGGCAGTGGAAGAGCAAACGCGAACTGACCCCAATAGTGCGTTGAAGCGTTTCATTCAGAAACAAAAGCAAGCAACTCCACAGAGTAGTGGGGTCCCAACTCCCGTTCGCCCTGAAAAGAAACAAGAAAAGAAAATACCACGGGTGTCAGGAATTCGTCCGCCAAGCTCGTCGCTACGTCGTTCGAGTTTACATCGCTACTGAAGATACTATCGTTCGACCAGATATTCGATGAAGAAAATCAAGACTTCTTCTATGAAGTTTTGGAAGCATGACTGTGCGTAGACTGCAAACTAGTTCAGTGATTTGGCTGGACTGTAGTCAGGATAAGGCTGTTTAACGCCGAACGTTGTCGAGGTCTTCATATACTATCAAAGAAAGGGAAATGATTTACTCACATTCATCCGCTCGGCCGGCCATCTCATCGTCCCACCTACAGCCTCCTTTACGCTCATTCCCAGAGCTTCCCCGTTCTGTTCCATGATCGCTTGTCCTGCCGCTGCCTCTCTCGCCCATCTTCCTTCTCGTCCTCTTCCCGCTGTTCCCAATCTTCTTGACGGCGCATGTAGAACTCTTTTCTCAACTCCTCTCCCTCAAAAGGGGTATAAAAAAGTGCAAGAATGATGATTATCCATCTGGGCACTAGTGAATAGGCGAGCCATGGCTCTCTGGCAAAAATAGATCTTCTTACCTATGTTATAAAGTATATCTGACCAAAAAGAACGATTCAACCCCTCCCTCTCACACTTGACTCAGCCGAGGTTTGAACTCGGGACCTTCAGTGCGCTAACGAATGTTAGACTGACGTGATAACCAACTACACCACCGAGCCTTATTTGATTGGTTGATGAAGATATTGCAACAGGTTACAAACATTTGTATCTGAGCATACCATAGCGCTGAACAAGAACGCGCGAAACTGTGTATGTAACTTTTAACAATGACTCAAGGGGCAGTGTTTGGGGTAGGGCATCCGGTGAGACCCACTCTGGAAAGAAAATTTTGTAGCCACAAGCGAAGAAAAACTTCTACTATCAGACCCAGCCTCATGTCACTGAAATGAATACGTAGAGCACCATCATCGGTAATAATCACATTACTCGCATTCCGTAATATCTCAAATTCGTACACCAGCTCCCCAGCCTGATTTGGTGCGCTATGAAATTTGGACGATAGGAACGAAGGGGAATATGGATGCCAAACTCCTGTCAAAACCACGGTAAGCCATGTTGAAGTTAGGTATAGATATAATGAAGAGCCCGCAACGCCGCATCGTCGTTACCCATATGCTTTCGACGCTCAGTTATAACCTTTGATGCCAGGTCCTTGGTATGCCGCTAACGCCGTGTAAATGCATGATGTACAACATCCCTAATCCAAGCACTGCGATGCTTGGTAATACCATGCAAGAGACCGTGCTCTACGAACCACCATTCGACTCCTGGGTAACAGGAGCTGGAGGACTACCCGCTTTGCTTAATGACAGCTTTAGTTTTTTTGTTTTGGGTGCACCGTCTGGATCGTGTGAATCACCCTCCCGGTCTCGCTTCCCCTCGGATTTTTCTGGACCATCGCTCGCTCTCCGCTCGGCGTTTGTTTTTAGCTTGACTTTGAGAGAATTACCACCTTCTTTCGCAACTTTCTCTCGGTCCGCTTTCTTAACATACGAACTCTTCTTCTTTTTCTTCTTGTCTGGGGTATCATTGTCACCTTCGTCATCCTCGTCGCCAAGCTTTTTAACTGGGCTGACACCTTTGCCTTTGGTAACTTTCGCCACAGCGGCATCGCCCTGCGAACCAGGAGCTGGTGTGCCCATGCGACTTCCCAAAGGAGTATTGCCTACTCCACTTCCGTTTCCATTTTGGCCGGCAAGTTTCGCCATGGCGTTCCTAGAGCTCTGTCTTCCGCTGATGCCCAGGCACTTATCCAGATGGTGAGCAAACCGTGTTATGAGTATGCTACGTTTGCATTTTGGACAGGTGTGCCATGGGATGTATGACGCTGGCTTGCCACCCGTGTTCAGCTTAATTTCCTTTCCTTGTGTATCGCCACCGGCCATGTCTGTATCCTGAGATCCAGGTGTGCCTACACTCTCCTTCTCTGCGTTCTTTTGCTGCTGTTTTATAAGCTCACGCTCCTTCTTGCTCTTGGCCATGTCAGTTGGAAACGGGTTTCCGTAGACATCGTGACCCGGTCGTTGCACCCAAGGGTACAGCAAACAGTATTCCTTAGTTAGGTCTGGGTTTTGCATGCCTTTGCCCATGATGGGGTGCATCAGACGTGGCAACTTGCAATGAGGGCAGATAATGTCGGGCGTCGTTTTGAGCGGGTTTCCCTTGAGGAAGACTCGTCCATTTTCGTACTTTGCTGCAGGCGTGTCTGCGACGGGTACTGAGGGCTGGCTGGCAGAACTGTTCTTTTGCGACTGCGGCTCGAGGTTGGCGAGGGCAAGGGATTCGGCCTGTGTCGCGGCTGACTGCATGCGCAGCGTCTTCTCGGAGCGGTGACAGGCAAGCGCCGTCTTGTAGATGATATTGTGCAGGCAGTCTTCGAGGATATCTCGTGTCTGGTGCAGCGGCCTGCAGTTAGCAATGGCTTTGTAGAATGGTTGCGGCGCTGGGTGCAGCCCTACCAAATCCGCCAACACACCAGGCCTCAGCTTCGCAGCTGCAGCGGCCTCTCCATCGTTTCCGTCCGCCGGTCGGTCCCCAGACATGGTGCTGGGCGGCGGCGGCGGCGGTTGTAGGCGTTGAGAGTTCTAGGACATGCGTTGTTCGATGAGCTGCCCTCTAGGCCCTGAGACCGTTGGTGGATGAAAGTAGTTAGGGGTTCTTCGGAGATAAAGAATGGCTGCACCCGTGGCACATAGCGCTGACTACACATTCACGCCTTCACCAATGAACAATAGAACCAAAGTGCTGCACAACTCGACCATACAAGACCATCGTATTACTACTCTACTAAACTACGTCCCATGTGGCCAACCTGCCTATCGTCCTGCCAGCTTCGCGAACGATGCACACGCGACCTTCCTGCCCCACACCTTTTCGCCTATCTGTCTCACAGCCCTCGATCTTGACTTTGTTAAGGACAAGGTTTGCGATAGCAGTAGGCATCCCTTCCGCGAGATTATAATTACCTGTAGTGACGAAACCAATCAAATCTTCTTCGTCAGGTACTACTGGATAATCTTCGTCTCCAGCCTTGGGTGGGCCGTCTCTGGCTTGCGGAGGCACCAGAATACTTAGCGCAAGGTCTCTACTTTCAATGGGTCTTGCTGATTTCCCTCCTTTGTAACTTCGACCTATGTTACCATTCTTTGTACTGTTCGTGCCTGAGCTTACCATAAGAGCCAGCCATTTGCTTCGGAGTTCTGCATTATTCGTGGGCAGTCTATAGACGCGAGCACAGGTTGTGGGAGTGCCACGCTGCACCATACTGATTTTGGCAGTGAAGACATGTTGTCCTTGCGTATAATCAGTTGGAACCAAGCGTCCCGCCATTAAGTCAAGAGCATCCCGTGATGGTACTTGTCTAAGCGGGGACTGTGTGACGGCAATCTCCTCTTGTGAGGTCGAGAATCTCTCCCATGCGCAGGCCCACGGATCGCCTACTTCTCCGATTCTTTCGTTCCCTAGGTCGATAGTAGACCACTCTATTCTTTTTCCTTTTGGCCGCTTGACCCACTCTTGCTTTCTGGCTGCACGTTCTTGAATTTCCCAACCCCATCCCGCATCACTACTCGGATAATCAAAGGGAAAGCTTGGCGTTGAGTGTTCAAAGTCGACCTGGCGTCTTTCTTTCAACCCCCCGAACCGCGGGTTTCCACCGGTGGATACTGGATAACGCATGATGCTCCGCCACACAGGAGTCACACATTTCCAGGGCAACAAAACTATCCATGACTGGCTGTTCTTGGAGATGTAGGAAAGCATCGGGATTTGAGGATCTGTACTTCTCGGCTCGGGGTAGGCACCTAAAGTGCTTGCGCCCATGCGACGATTTATCGATTTCTGAGATTGAAGTGATCGTACAGCAGCCATTCTAGATTTACGATCGAATATGGCAGGTACAGACTGCGTCTGGTCAATAGGCCATTCAGCAAGTACGCTCGTCAAGGTCGTATGTAGATCGCCATCTTGTACTATTTGCGCAGGCTGTGGAGGGTCTCGAAGGCGTGGATCGCAAATAGGAAAGGATAGGAGTGCTCCAGGCGGAAACACACCAACATTTGTAACAGGTGCTAGCGTGGACCAGAGTGACTGGGGACTGCCTGGAGAGAAATTAGATGTGCTGGGATGCAGAGTTGAAACAAGTGTTTCTGCTGCCGCAGGTCCCATGATTTCAATGGATCCAATCTCATATCGCAAGTCCTCTACTGCAACTGCTGGTTTCTGTACTTTGGCAGTTCTGACGACTTCATTCCACAACTGAAGAAAAGCGCTTGGATGCACTCGAAGAAAGACCTTCCTCTTATTGCTCCCTTCTTCTGGGACGCACCATAGAACAGTGATATGCGCAATATTCTTGACCGGTCGCTCTTCTCTTGTGTGAATCCAACCTTCCCATGTCCTTGTGCCATTTCTCCATTTCTTAGCTCTACCTCTATCTTGCCAGGGGTCATCACCATCTTCTTCAGCAAAACGTAAACTCTTCAATAGCCCTGTTATGCTCACTTCTATCCCTTCTAGGCTGATGGTGGATATGTAGCTCATATCCCAAGTAACGGCTCCTCGTAGCGAAGAAGCTCGGTGAGTCAAGCGGTATGCTTTTGCTACAGGCGCAAGTGGTAACGCAAATCGCCAAAGCGGTTCAGTTGGCAGAGTCATTCGAGACCGCTTTGTATGCCACAAGTGGGTAGGTAGCCATGTCTTGTCCTTCTGCCGTCTGCGGAACCGGGATGGTGGAGTTTCAGGCGTCGCTAACGAGGCAAGTCTCTTCCGTTTCGGCCTGGGCTTCACGACCTGGTTCTTCACTGTAGCTTCTATACCATCCATTGGCTCGATTATTACATTGGGATCGTTTTTCTTTGCCGTCCTCTTCCTCTTCCTCTCTTCCCATCTTTTTCTGCTTTCTGCGATTCCCTTGTCTCTCAACCATTTCTTCTTGCCTTTACCTAGTCCACTCCCGCTCTTCCCTCTGACTATCGGCGTGTTGTCTTCTTTAGCTTCTCGACGTGCTCTCGGCCTCAGCCGCTTTGGCACTCTCTGCGGGTTGTGACTTGCTGTCCTCCTCCTCAGTTCCCTCGGGACTTCCTGGAACGCTCGACGCGCCAGTCCCTTTTTCGCAGCACGCATAGCATTTTCGAGCGATTTGATCTCACTCTGGTGCGAATTGAGGAAGTTCTTGACATTGATCTCGCCTGTTGGATAGGCCTGGCTTGTCGACGTGACCCGAATGTTGTGCTGGGGACGTTGGGGGAAGCGCGGGCGTTTGACTGATTGCGCGGCTTCTGGGCCTTGTTTTCGTTTCTTAGAAGGATCCGTCATTCTGACGGCAATAGGTCGACTGTCTGGTTAAAGAGGGGGGTCGACGATGCAAACGCAGAAGCGACCATGAAGCTCGAGCAATTTTCGGGAGCTTCCCCGCGTGGGGGGCTTAGCGTGGATCGCGCGATCACATGCGCGTTTCCTTCGAATTCGAGCAAGGATAAAATCCCCTTCAACCTGTTGACTCTCGAGGCTATCGCGATTCAACTTTTCTGTAATAGTTATTCGGCTTATATGTCTCAAGTCAACTGTTCGTAATACTTACAATCCGATATTTTCCTAATTAGATGCTGAGCCCATGCTTTGAGTCAATACCTCATAACGCTGATTCTCCTACGAACCATGTAACTAGACATGATAGTAAATTCATGAATAGAGCCAGCGTGTTCTCACATGGTATGCTCTCGCGAAAGGAAAAAGTTAGATATTGATTGGTTGTATAGTTCCATAAAAAAGGCTTTCACCCCAAGTACACTGAAAAAGGTCCTAAAGACAGCCTTTTGCTTCCGCGCGGGGGTATAGTCCGGTTGAACCTCACGTACAATTTCACATAACACGTTAGCATTGAACACAAGCCTAATATTAAAGACCTCAAGAGTGCCTGTGGCATAGACGTAGTTGGTATTAATTATATTGGAAGTTTCGACATGCTTCTCTCTCCAGAAGACACAAGTAGGGCATGCAACGTCTGGTATTTTTCAACTACAAAATCAAAGCTGTAGCTATTAAACACTATTACACGGCAACTCCCAATAACTCAAGGGCATACTTGTCCCTGCCGCTTCTACAGCTGTGTAGGTACTTCAACCATAACCCAATGCGTCGAGGCACGTTTATGTAATAAAATGTCCAGCGGACGTAAAGAATGTAGAAGTCAGCAGTAGGAGACATGGTCCTGGCTATGGTGATTCACGTTAGTAGGCGCAATAAAACTGGTCGCAAAGTTTAAGGTAGCGGGCCATCTACACACACACACAGAGAGAGAGAGAGAGAGAGAGACAGATTCATTAATACTCATACATTATGAAAAGAACACTGAAATCCCATCCGCCAACCTGCTCATTCACAACAAGCCTTTAAACGCTGATATCTGTCCTATGCTTGTCCATGTTTCCTGCTTCGTTCTTTCAGCAGCCGAATGGATCCTCAGGTCCTGTTCTTCAATCGCTACGCAGCATGCTTTCTACTAGATCTCCCAAAGGACCCCAAAAGTCCTTGCTTCCACTTGCGAGCCCATGTTCATCGATGAACAGGACGTAATGCTTGAAGCTCGTATTGAGGTGCGGCTCGAGTCCCAGTTCGATAATGACCGGATAGTGGTGGCAGTATATGTGGGCATATACTCGGTACAAACGCTTGAACATATTACGGAGAAGTGTTGGGAACGTTTTTGGGAAAGGTACGCCGATACGAGACGGAAACATTTGTTCGTTGTCGATGTTTGCTTGAACCCAGGCCATGAGATGTTCGACATACTCAGGAGCCGACATCTTTGTAGGCTTCTTAAAGTTTTCGTTATCCTGCCAGAGGTATTCAAATCTATAAGAGTCAGCATCCATAATGTTGAAACCTAAGTTTTTGTGTCTCACTCGTCTGTCGCCTTCATCTCAGGGCATGTCTGAGGTGAACAAAATTCAGTAATGGAACCATAGAGGAGGTTGATTTGGTTGTAAAAGTCAACAACTGCCAGATATTAGCTCAGGCTTTGCTGATAGTATAGAGCCTTGACCATTGACAGCAAGCCACTCATCCTTGTCTTCGCCCTCTGGTAACTTCACAGCCTTTCTCAGACTTCCACTTCCCAATGTAGCCTCGGCATACTGTTTTAGCTGCCAGCTGCTCGTTCCTCTTCCCACCTTCTGCGGCTTGAATCGGTCGGCTCGCGTGCGTGGGTTACTAAATAAAGAAAGTAAGCTTGGACCTAGGTAGTAGCCCCCATTCTGGGTGATCTGCTTTCCTGCCCGAGGTTCGGGACCAGAAACCGTGCCTTTGAGACTACACTCTTCTTGCCTCGAGCCAGAGCTGCTAGAACCATTTCGAAAAGATTCAGAGTGTACTCCTAGTAGAAATCTGTATGAATAATTGGGGAATTCACAGACAGGGCTCCGATTGACTGCTGAGGACGGGGGGCTTGTCTTCTGACTGGAGGATGCGATGACAGGAGGAGCCTCCATATTTGCATCTGATCCGATCTCTTGTATAGATGTAGAATGTGCGGAGCCAACTTGCTGCATCCTCAACGCATCCTCGACACGCTGTAAAGGATTCTTATATGCAATCTGAGGTCGTGAAACGAGCGAGGTAAGAACTCCATACCAGCCTTTCGTTGGCTCATATTGAGGCGTCGCAGGATCTCCTTCTTTAGCTTGTTCTAGTGTGTTCGTACTAAAGTTCATGCAGCTCTGGCTCTGGGCGAAGGTGAAGACTGGCTGAAGGGACTTTGGTTTTGAAGGAAGCGGAGGATGCGCATGGGAGACATGGGAAGTTTGAGGAACGAACATTGTGGTTATGAAGCCTGACATTCTTCACGAATACCCTGTCTCAAATATATGTGATCAAGCTTGTTGTGCCCTGGTTAGTATGCATTCCGATGGTTAGCAGGGTAATTTGAAAAGAGGGCGGAATTTACCAACCAAGTACGCGGCCGTAGGTGGGAATCGAGTGGAAGTAGAACAAGTATTTTATTTAAGTTGAAGACGGTAAAGGGAACGAACGGGGCTATGGCGAGCTGCGAGTGTTGGCTGTAGGAGTGGAGATGTACTACCATGTTTGGCAAGCCCCACCATATACAAACAATTGACGCCACTAGATGACTAAGCCTTAGCCACAAACAGCAGCCACACGTGTGAACAAGGCTAGACCAAGCAGTATGAATCTCAAAATGTATTTAAGAGGATAGGATTTGAAATAATCTAGGTAATCTCTATAAGGATGGAATCATTCATCCGCTCGTCTCATCGTGACGTCAAATTTTGGGCGTTAGCTTTGTCCTCCCCTGATCGTTATCGCCTCCTATTCTGGAAAATAACTGTCCCTGTGCTTCACCTTTCCATTTCCATTGCGATGACCGTTTATATGCCTATCGAAGGCACCATCTATCGTTGCTTCGAATTCACCGCCATCGAGGTCATCAGACTCTCCACTCTTAACCCTTGCTAGCTGGTCGCTCACATAGTTGGCGATATGCTCATCCATCTCTTGTTTCTGCTTGAGAGCTTCTGCATCAAGATAGCCCACCGAGTTGGAACGGTTGAGCGAGGGCTCCTCTTCGCCGTTTGTGGATGTTTCCCAATCACTGCGGAAGCCGATACTACGGCTAGTGGAGGACCGGCGGAGGTGATGAGGCTTTTTTGGTTTCCCAGTATTACTCCAAATGTCATCAAAGTAATGAGCCGCTGCAGTGGTTGGTGTTCGAGGTGTTTGCGGAAGACGGCAGGTCATACTAGCTAAGGTTAGTGAATGTTGAGATACCAGTGGTGTGGCAGAACATACCCAGTGTCATGAATCATTTTTGCAATCAGCCCTGTCCAGCCACATTGATGAGTTGCTCCGAGGCCGCGGCCAGTATCGCCATCGAAGAATTCGTGAAACCAAAGGTAATCACTCCAATTGGGATCGAAATCTAGCATCTCATTTCCATCATTGATCGCTCTTCTGCCATCGTCACCGCGTGCGAAGAGATGTTGGAGACGATGCTGAAGTTCCTCGGCAACGTGACCCAGATGCATATAGTCACCAGAACCCGTAGGGCATTCGACCTCCAATTTATGGCCGTAATAGAGATAGAATCTCTGACAAGATTCTATGAGGAGGCAGTTCACTGCCATCCAGATAGGGCCACGCCAGTTGCTGTTGCCTCCAAAGAGACCACTGTCGGAATCGCCTGGCAGGTAAGCGACTTCGTAGCGCTGGCCATTCACATCCATTGAATAAGGATGGTCTTTGTGGTACTTGGATAAAGAACGAATGCCATGATCTGCCAAAAATTCGTCTTCGTCCAACATTCTCTTCATGATTTTCTTGAGGCGATCTTCATTGACAAGAGACAGGAGCAGTCGGTTTCCCTCACCACGCTTTTTCATGGAGGCGATATTACGGTTCGCGGTTTCCTTCCGGTTGTTTATGAACCACTCCACTCTCCTCTTGAAGCTAGGGAATTGGTTGATAACTTCAGGTTCAAGGGTCATAGTCGCGTACAAAGGAATCAGGCCAACCAGGGACCGGACGGGCATCTGATGACTCCAAGGACCGCCCCAAGAGATCGCATCATAATAGAAGCCGTCTTCTTCGTTCCAAAGGGGCTTTGCTTCTCCACCAGAGCGATATTGCATTGCATCGCTGATCATGATGAAATGCTCAAAAAACTTCGAGGCCATGTCTTCATAAATTCGTCGGCGCTTGGCAAGCTCGAGGCAAATATTAAGCATGTTCAAGCAATAAAAGCCCATCCAGCCTGTGCTATCTGCTTGCTCAAGCACGCCACCTGTGGGAAGTGGATCGGAGCGGTTGAATATGCCAATATTGTCGAGGCCCAGGAAACCGCCCTCAAAAATGTTTTTCCCGTCAGTGTCTTTTCGATTAACCCACCAAGTGAAGTTGAGCAGCAGTTTCTGGAACACCCGCTCGAGACAATCAAAATCCTCACGACCATACATTTTTCGCTCGATCTTGAAGACACGGAAAAGGGCCCAGGCATGAACCGGAGGATTTACATCGCCGAAATTCCATTCGTACGCAGGTAGCTGACCATTAGGGTGCATATACCACTCGCGGGTGAAAAGATCCAGCTGCTTCTTCGCAAAGTCTGGATCAATCATTGCAAGTGGTATGCAGTGGAAAGCGCTGTCCCAAGCGGCGAAAAACGGATACTCCCATGAATCCGGCATTGACAAAATGTCATCCAGATACATGTGTTTCCATTCCTTATTGCGAACATTCTTCCGACTCGCAGGTGGCGGAGGCATGCCCGGGTCGCCATTTGCCCATTGGTCCCATATGAAATGATAGTACTGCTTGCACCATAGCATACCAGACAAGGCTTGACGCTGGATGTTCCGGAGGTCGTCGGCCATAGGAAGAGGGCTGATCCGATAATAAAATTCGTCCGCTTCAGCACGACGCTGCTCTATGATATCGTCGAAAAGCTCTTCATCAATGTATCCGTCGTATCTACGTGAAAATCGGAAACGAACGACAGCACACTCGCCTGGAGGTACGCCATCGTCTTCGTCGAAAGCATACCACGCTGCACACTTTGTACCATTAGCTTGCGGGTTTACTGCGGCTTTCTCGTCGTCGACGATACGACGATGAATGCCGTCCTTCACATAACGCGACTTGTTTTCTACTCCCCATAACGTCTTGTAGTTGGTATCATTCTCAGTGAAAAGCAGCTCAGGCTGTACGTCATCGCCACTGGAGCCGATACCAGGGGAGGGTGATAGCTGGAAATAGCGCTCGCCGAGCTTCCAATGTTTCGAATAAGCCGTAGTCCCGCTGAGTTTACGAATTGAGGGCTTCTTTTTGAGATCCTCATGTCCCCAGGACCAAGTGTTTCGGAACCAGACATGCGGCACAATATGTAGAGGGGCTGGCTCTGGGCCGCGATTGTAAGCAGTCACCCGACACAAGATCTCCTCAGGATCATCTGCTTCCTTTGCTGTTTCGATGAAGATGTCCCAATACCTATTGTCATCAAAGACACCTGTATCGATAAGATTGTATTCTGGTTCGAGTCTCGTACGCTTGGCGTTTTCTTTGATCAGATCTTCATACGGAAATTTGCGTTGGGGGTACTTGTAGAGAAACTTCATGTAAGAATGCTGCAGAAAAAGTCAGCGGTTGGTACCCATGAATGAGCTCAGCATGACACACCGTCGGAGTGTTGTCCAGATGGAAGTGACACTCTTTGATCGACTCGCCGTGATTACCCTGAGGGTTGGAAAGACCGAACAAGCGCTCTTTTAGAAAGTCACTGAATGGGTCAGCAGGTAAGCCACAAAACATAGTGGCGATATTACTCTTTCTCGTTCCAGAAGGAAAAGGCAATGTTCTGTAGGCCGTGCGAGTCGGATATGCCAGCAATGCCGTCCTCGCCCCAGCGAAAGGCGCGCGACCGCGCCATATCGTGCGTGAAGTCTGTTCAGAAGTTAGACAGCATCAGAATCCAACTGCTCGGTTGACTTACGACTCCAAGCATCACCATCTTGGCTAGAGAAATGTCAGCAGAGCTCCAAGGTACGACGGGATAGACTTACGAGTAGTCTTCGCGAACTGGATGGACGTCAGCGCAGGCAATGGCTCGAGATGGAAGAAGACTGACCTGTGGCCCATTGCCTTTCGGCAACATAGCAACCCCATTTCTTCCAATAGGCAGTGCGTTCGCGCTCCTGCTTGAGGCGCTTCTCCTCCTCGCAGAGGTACTCTTGGTTCTCAATGAGAACCATGACGGGCGTGTGCGTTGGCTATGGGAGGTGAAGGGTAGTTAGGAGGAATTGAGTACGCTCGTGCGTCTGGTAAAGGGCGGTGTTGCGGGCCAAATGAAGCTGTAGGTATTCAGACAGGCAAGAAGAAGAAGTACAGGAATGAGAAAAAAAGCAATGCCTGGGAGGTGGCGATAGCGGGCAGACAGGGAATGAGATGTTGAGAGGGCTGGGAGGGCTGGGAGGGCACAGCAAGACACACGGAGGTGTTGGTGTTGGAGAGAGTCTTGGAGGAGCGGAATCGCGCCTTCTCACGATGCATGCAGGAACTCGCGATTGATGTAATACGGCCCGTGCAGGGCGACGGTTGCTTATCGGGCCCTTAGCGACATGGCCCCGTTTCTGGCGGCCCCGAGCGTGCGCGTGTGTGTCTGCGTCTGGCCGTTGAGGCTTCCACCTCCATTCTTTCGTTACCCATCCGACGACGGCCTACACCGCAAGTGCCAGTGCAATTGAATGTGTGTATTTGTGTGCTGGCAGCAGCGGCTACCGAGGGCTGCAACCACCGGCGAATGTTCCTTCCAGCGATATAGCTCCCGACATAGCTCCTCAACGGTAATTCACACCCCGGCACCTGTCCGACCATCGGCGATCGAGCAGCCGAGCCAGTCGAGACCCCCGACGGAGCCTGCGGCTGGATGATCCAGTTCGTGGCGACGGCGACTGACCAAGCCGGGCGCTCCGCCGCATAAGCTCAGAAAAGTATCTAGATAGATAGCCCGACCGCATACCATGCATCTACACCAAGTTACAACAGCCTCACCCTCCTCTTCAGGCCATGCCAGAGTCTATGGATATGCTGCCGCAATGTGCAATTGAGGCTGGAAAACGGGCCAGTGACGTCACGCGCACTGTCCCTCGCCGCCCGCCACCTTTGACACCGCCATGAGCTTATCGGTCGTCGCGAACTGGTGCTTGCACGTGCGTCTACCGTGTAGGACTGGACAGCCCAGCTCGACGCTGAAGTCCAAATGTCATGTTGCAAGCCGCCTTCCCCGGAAGCCATGCCTCAATAACGTCACGATCAAGCGTTTTATAATTTTCACAAGAATATGCTAGGACCAATAAGTACCTCGCACGCCTCGCTTACCCTCTATCATCCACCTTGCCTCGGATCCTGCCTCGCACTGTCTTTGGTCATGATTATCTACACTTATTCTCACACTTGTACGCCTTCACTTGTGCCGTCATGGACATGTTGCCCCTTCATTTGCCAATTCTCTTCGTGCTAGCCGTTGTTTTGTATGGCCTTGTTGGTGCTCTTCGGCGCCTCTTCACTAGTCCCATCGCACGCTTCCCTGGGCCCAAGTTGGCCGCGCTTACTTTCTGGTATGAGTTCTATTTCGACGTTTGGTGCCAAGGGAGATACTCTTGGAAAATACAAGAATTGCATAAGACATATGGTACGAGCTCTGGAGACTGGTGATACCAGCAGATACTAACCTAGGCAGGGCCTGTTGTGAGGATCAACCCATACGAACTTCATGTGTGTGATCCTGAATTCTACGACTCGGTGTATGTTGGGCCAACTCGCCGAACCGAAAAATGGGAGTATTCGGCTCGTATGTTTGGATCAGCCTCCGCCGCTGTAGGTACAGTAGGACATGAGCTTCATCGTATACGGCGTTCCGCCTTGAACGCCTGTTTCTCAAAAAGGGCAATTGCCAATCATGAGCTCATCATCCAGGAAGCAGTAAAACATGCTTCTGAGAGGCTCTGGGACAAAGGTTTTAGAGGTGGCGTAATTAACCTGAGAAATTTTTCTGCCGCTTTTACTGCCGATATCATCGGACGTATCGCATTTGGAGGTAGTTATTCACTTCTCGACAAGCCAGACTTTGAGCCAGAGTGGTATACACTTATGATGGTACCTCTTATCCTTTGATACCATTTTTATTTGAAATACTTATTTCATGCACAGGATCTTAGTCGTGGCACCCATCTCATGAAACAGTTTCCTTGGGCATATATGATTTTCAAGGCCATTCCATCGTTCATAGTATCTGCATTTCACCCACCAGGTAAACACCTCTTTCGAATACGCAAAGATATAAGCACGAAGATCGAAAAAGCAAGGGAATCGCTTGACTGTGCAGATAGAGATGATGAAACGAAAAGAGAAAGGAGAGAACAATTGACCGTCCTCCACACCTTGCTTACCTCCGGGTTACCAACTCGCGAGCTCCAGCGGCAACGTCTTGAAGATGAAGCTTTTACAGTTCTGGGGGCTGGCACGATTACTACGGCTCATACAATAACAACAATTTTATACCACATCCTAGCCCATCCTCCCATAAAGTCACGCCTAGAAGTCGAAGTTTCAGACATGTACGATCGGTTATCTGAAGAGTGCTCAATGCCTAGCGTGGTGGATTTGGAACATGCACCGTATCTCTCAGCAGTCGTTACTGAAGGTCTACGAATGAGTTTGGGCGTTTCGCAACGCCTACCTCGCATATCTCCGGACACGGCGCTTCATTACGAAGGAAAATTTAATGGTATGCACTACAAATACTCGATACCTCCAGGCGTTCCTGTGAGCATGACGCAGATGTTTATGCATATGGATCCCACTATATACCCTTCACCTAATATTTTCGATCCACATCGCTGGCTATCTTCCCCTACAGATACCGAATCCCAAAAAGAAGAACTGAAAAAGAGGAAGAGATTCTTTGTGCCTTTCTCTAAAGGTACACGAATGTGTGCTGGTATGCACTTAGCATATGCAGAATTATATATCTTTCTACAGGCATTGTTTGCACCAGGTGGTGTGGGGCGTGAAATGGAGCTATTCGAAACAAGCGCAGAAGATGTGGAGTGCGTACATGATTTTTTCAATCCATCTCCAAGATTGGATTCAGAAGGAGTTCGAGTCGTGTTAAGTGAGCGAGGGAAACCGAATTATGTCCAGACGCTGCAAGTCTAGAAGGAAAAAATGATAAGCTATTTCAGACGTGCTTTAGCTTATGTGCTTCAGGGGTATCTTCTTGGTACTGCCACCCCGCCTTCTTGAACGCGTCCAGCTTCTCCAGTCTTTCAATCACCCCGCTGAGCAATGGCCAAGGATCGAAATCGACCTTGTAGAATCGCGCCTGCTCAACCTGCGGGATCAAGCAAACATCCGCGAGCGTAACATGATCCCCAGCGGAGTATTTTTTGCCGTTGAAATGCCTGTTAAGCATTTGTTCGTACGCACCAAACCCTTTTTCCATGATAGCCCTTACGAATGCCTTTGCATCGTCGGCTGAACCGCGGACCGCCTTGACGCGCTCCGCAACACCGGAATTCGTTGGAGGAAAGATGTCGCTCGTGATAATGTACATCAACTCTCTTACTCTTGCCCTCTCCTCGGGCTGGTTCAGTGGCGGAAGCAGGGGACATTGGTTTGGAAATACTTCCTCCACTGCACCATGCATTAGTAGGGCATACACCAAGGATGAAAAATTCCACGTACAGTATTCTAAAATAGCGATCGACTGTGCAATGATAAGCTTTGATGGTTGCAAGCCATTTCCGCCGTCCTTCTCGACTACGAGTGTTGGGATGGTAGCACTAGGGTTCAGGGCACGGTAGTCTTGAACTTTGTGCTCGGCGGATTGCATATCTACATAGTGCGACACGACGTCAATCCCTTTGAGATTGAACGCGATGCGCAAGCGAGCTGCGCAACTCGACGCATAAAATGTATAGAGGTGGTAGGTCGTTTTTGGTGAAGAGTCAGATGCCATGGTGCATACAACAGGTCGATACAATAACAAGAAAGACGTGGAGATTAAAAGGAATTTTGATTACTGTTGCTTGGTTTGCAGTGTGGGTTGAGGTGAGATTCTTATATTACTGCCCCTCTCCTGGTTCGGCTCACGCGCTGACGTGTGTAGACGATCCGTTTGAGTGGGGATTTGAACTAGACCCAACTATGGTAGGTGATACGGAGAACGAATCATTTGCGCCTAAGCTTAGTTTGTAGAGGTATGTTACGAGTCTAGTAGCTAAGCCATCATACCAATTTCAATGTCTGCTTCTCCCACTTTTCCGCGTCCTCGTCTCTCAAATCGAAGGATATGATACCAATTCTCCTGTATGCCTCGTACTTCTTCTCTTCTTCCAGAAGAAGCGCTGCGGCTTTCGGATTCGTATGCTTCGGTTTCTTCTCCATCGTGATTAGCACACAGAGATACATTCCCTTTGTCTCCGTTTGCTTTCTCTCTTCGTCCGTACAAAACTTCACATCCAGCCCAACATTGCAAGCACCCCAGTCCAAGTGCGCTTTTGCCCCCATCTGCTGCACTTTATCTGGCCCCCAATTATGACCCCAATCATCGTATGGCTCATTTGGTTTCTCTTTTACGGATACATATCGTGTGTACCCGCGCATTGTTATGTACGTCCCTTCCAAGACATTCCCCATAGAATTAGATCCTTGGAGAAGGATTGAACGATCTGGAAGCAATCTCGGGCCCCACTGAGCATCCCATACCTTCCATTCATCCCAAGCGCCGGGAAGAAGCTCAACAGTACCAACCTCATGTTGCCATATGATTTGCCCCTTGCTCCTTGACCAACTCCAGCTCGGTCCACGGTATGAAGCCACTGGCTTCTGAGGCCATCGGAGGTGCCACGCCATAGACTGAAAAGGATTGAATTCCCAAACTCCTGCAAAGTAGCGCCCTAGTTCCGGTATGGATATGGCAGATGCAATGCCTGAGGCACCTGCCAGTCGATCGATGGGGATAGTATATACCCGTACAGCTTGTTCTTGTATCATATAATTCCAGGCGTTGATTTGCTGGTAGACATCCCATTCTTCAAAACTGGATGGTTTGTGGTGAAATTGTTTGGTGAATTCGTTCTTGCCAAAATGTCCATCTGCCCTTGCATCTCGTCCATGAAATCCCTCCCTGTAGATCGCCGTGTTGCACTCCCACGCAATCTTTTATTTGGACTCATTAGATTGGCCCTTTTCTACAGAGCCTAGATTTGCTTACCTGGTCCTTGAAGAAGTGGAGCACACGGCTGGACAACACACGCTCTTGTAAGCACCATCCCTGATGTGTAAATTAGTACAAGTGCAAAGTAGACTTCATAACTACTTCCACCTACTCTTCTATACAATGGATGACCTGTGAGCGTTGCCCATGTATTCTCCAACTCCTGAAGACACAGCTCTTCATGCTGTCCGAACACATGTGACCGAAGCAGCTCTCGTGGCTGCAGAATGCCACTGTCCGTAGTCCGTGCAAGATCCGCTGAAATGGTGAATGCTGCTCGTCCATATACCTCAGCCATGTGTGCAGACTCGTAGTTCCAATCATATAGATCACCCTGTATGATACACAAAGCATCTACCCAAAGATATTGTAGGCTCATGTGGCGCGTGATCTTGACCGCATCGCGTACCGTTTTTGGGAGTTCTCTAAGCTTGAAACCCTCCATCCTGGTGGCTAGAGTAGCCTTTGTGGAACTGAAAGTTGTACCGTTTCCCCAAACATAGGACAATGCAGCATACTGGCCTCTTTGGCCTACTGTCGTACGTAATCTTAGGGGTTCCTTCCGGTCTTCCGGTATGTATATCAGACGCGTTGGCAGCGGAACGTCCATTTCCAGAGCACAGGAATGCCCATGCGAACGGATACAGCGCTGAAACCAGCTTACTGCTACGTCTAAACATTCATCATAGTCGGCGTGGGCAGAGATGAGCCTGCCTGGTAAAGCATCACCTTCAGCATCGATATCATGGGAAAGAATCCCCTCAAGACCTGTAATCCTCTCAGTGGAGAATAGCTAATACGATGGGCTGATTTACCCACGGAGGAACATAGTCTTAGCCTTGGAGCACCACGCTGCTCCGCTGAGATGTGCATGCCTTCCTGAAAATCCCTAACAAATATCATATTAACTCTGCTGCTTTTCTCAGATAAGCGTCTCAAAACAATGGTCCACAGCGACATTTGGCCAAGGTCCATGCGATGTCTGTGGCACAATTCGATGAAAAAATTGCATCCTTGACATCCTGTTTCCGCAGATTCCTCGACAACCCGGGCATGTGTTAGAGGATATATGATGCTAGCGTCAAAATTAATGCCAACACAGCGATCGCATAACATATTGGACTTGTGAAAGGGAAACAACCATGTAACATAAAGACTCGTGGCGGGATGAGATGGTACATAACAGCTCGAAGGAGTTCGGATAAGGTGGGGGCTGGAACCTTCCTTCGCCCTGCCATCTCGCTGAAGTTACCTAGTTAGCGAGACATTGATGCTAATAATATGTATGTGGGTACATAGGATTGACAATGGTTTCCATCACTCTTGGACAGGTTTCACTTCTCGTACGTTAAGGAAGCTCAATCTGACCCAAGTATCAAATCAAATATCGTCTATACCCTTGACTGCATTAATAACGGGCGTATTTTTTAGTAACTCTTAGCTTGATATCCTCGTGCGGAAAGTCTACGCTCCGTGAAGTTCTTATCAAAGTCGTATCACCGCTCTTCGTTAGAGTTACTGCAAATTATGCTGTCTAGAAGACCGGGGTGTTGCGGGGAACCAACTCTTTGCCCTGGCGAGAAAGCCCGTGGCCTTTGATTAATATAGTAATACATGTGATATGGAATAAACTATGTCGTGTTGTTAGTTGGATTTGAGAACCTTGTCAGGGTTCAGCAACTATGCAAATGTGTGGTTGCTGTACGCACTGTCAAATCGATGCAGAGAGATCTCGCAAGGTCGAAATCAATTTATTGACATATGCTGATTTGGCAGTCCAGCTTGACTTGGCAATTTTTGCCCTTTACCATCCGATCTCCCTTCGACTGGAGAAGCTATTATCTCTCAAACAATTGATGCCAGGAGGCCACGATACCCACTAGCATGCGCCGATTACAAGCAGGTTTTCCAATCTTAATCTAGGCTACCGGCGAAGGGGCAAGTCAATCGAAGTAAGTAGGCCTGGTTTTAAAGTGACAACTCCCTAGACCATGCGCAGTTAAAAAGAAGCCCATTGACAGATCTACAACCATGAGCAGTGAAGAGATCAAAATTGTAACATCCGTATAGCTTCTGATCTTCTATGTCAGCTCCCAAGACGCCTTTACCATTTGGGCTGTCGGAGTGAAAACTTCTCAAAATGATGATCCCAATATTTTGTCAATCTATGTCAGTTTCTAGGGTTTTTTACGAAAGTTCTCATCATATTCACCTGCACATCCGAGCTGTAACCACGGCGAGGATGCGCTACTGGGTTCACATGCAACACTCGTTTGCGACATTACCTCATAGTCAGAAAGTGAATGGGCCAAGGAATAGTTGTAAAGCGTTTCCACTGGGAAACGCTCGTTATTGTTGAATACGTGTGCCGCCCGACATGTTGAGAGTGACGATGCAAGTGCCACTGCCCCACCCTTTCCGGAGTCTAGAGCGACGTCACCACTAGTGCACCGAAGCTCACTCCACAAATAAATCCACAGCTATGCACGGGCTTCCGCTCTTAAGCATCGCATTTCAAAAGAAACACGACCCCGCAGTCCTACCGGATAGTTGATTACTTTCTAGGTTCTACCCTGTCCTGTACGCGCTCCGTGTGCCATAGCATGGAAAACAACCAGTCGGCATCCCGCGCCGCCCGCCGCTTCCTGGACGACCGCGTGCGCAACGACTGGGACTGGCCTGGTGCACCCGACTACTGGTCTGTGTCTGACGAAGAGGTACGGCATGCGGTTGGCTTCCGCGAACGATACTATGGAGACTCATCTCCGAGTTCGAGTGAGGACGAGCAATCCGACGATCCGTACAAATCCGACGATCCGTACAAATTCGACTCTCCAGATAGCATCGGCGACGCTATAGAGCTGAAGGCACAGAGGCGCAAACGGAGGAGGAGAATGGCGCTGGAAGAAGAAATGAAAGGGAATGAGGGGCTGCGCATGTGGGTTGAAAGAAGGGATACCTGGACTGGCGCTGCGTCGGTCAAGAAACATGGCACCAAGCTTCCCACACAACCCAGTCCAGCTGCCAACGGCGAACGACACTCTCCCTCGCTCTCTGATCCTTTGTCTTCGAATGCTCCGACGCTCATAACAGCGAACTCTCAAGCTTCTACTCAGGACGAGGAAACACCGATAGCTGATGAGACTCTTGTACCCATCGCGCCCCCGCTCCTTCCTGACAATGCAATTCGCAAATCTATCTCGCCCAAAGTGTATCCGGATATTTTCAATAAGATAGTCTTATCTTCTCGAACGCCTTCAGTTCCTATCAATCTCGCCGACATGACAAAGGCACTCGTCCAAGGCTGGCAGCAAAATGGTGAGTGGCCTCCAAGGGCTGCCCCATTGGACCCTTTGGCAGGGAAGAAGCGCGCCGCCATTTCAGGTATTAAAACGGATATTGGAGAACCTTTCTTGTCACATCATCCCCACCTGCAGAAGGGTATGGATTCGGTGAAGCGGATTTTTCATCTGAATGGACAGACACGGGAAGGAAGTGCGGGCGCTGCAAACAACGGATGATTGAATATAAGTTGAGAAACTTAAGTTCAAAATGGCTCTTCATTCTGCAGAATTGCCACTCAAACGAGTTCAGGATAGGTTTTCCTATAGGAGGAACTCACGACGCTGTTGGTCTGTTCGAGGACAGTCACCTCAATCACTCTTCAGTCACCATAAACAGCAGCCTCACACCTGAAAATTCATCTTCTCCTGGAAAATAGTGCTGTTACTTCCTACACCGGAGACACAATCCGGTATCTGGTTTCGAAGCCGCATATTTCTAGAACCTTGGGCAACATTGGGTGACCGAAGTCACCAAAATGAAGCAGTAGTTGCGTTGCCGTTGCACAAGACTTCAAGACATTAGGCTCGACAGTAAACACGCATTAGCTAGTTTCTTTGCGGGGTTGAACCGAATGATGTTAGCATGGCATGGCAATTTTACGGCGTTATAGTGTTCCAAACTTAACCGTGCATGCCTTTTTGGCTTATTGGAGTAACATAAACTCGTCATTTGAAGATTTTCTCTTCCGTATCGAACCATCGTAATCTAATGCAAATGATATGAAACCAGTGAGCTCCTGTTAATGCCGCTAAACGCTTTACATATAAGAGCCACCCATTCGCTTTCTTTAAACATCAATGTCCCATTCAATACAACCCTTCCCATGCCTTCCCACATATCTCGTATCATCGTCACAAAATACGGAAGTAGCTGCATTAAACACCTCGATGGCCGCCACAAGACCCCTTTTCTCCTGTTCAGCGTCACCAATGTCGACCTCGACTTCCCTCTTTGTATGACCTTGTCCGAAGAAGATGCGACCAAAGTCAAAGCTCCAACTCGCCTTTATACTTCTTTCCAGCCCACTTTCCGATACCCTGAGAATGTCATAATGCGGAGACTGTGTGATATCCGTGGCCCCATGGTAAGACGGGATTGTTGGAGCCATGGTTCCATCTAGAGTTCTCATTATGAAATTCGCCAACTCGTCAAAATACACTGTAATGGAGGGCCTCGTCGATGCATCTAAGCACCGTGAGCATATGTAATCCAGCAATGTCGTAACTGATCCCATTATGTCGAACATGAGGCACAAAGCTTGAAGGATATGTGGCTGTCTGATGGACTCTTGGTTCCATACCACCTTGCCAACACCGCGGATGAATGCTTGGGAGACTGATAGAAGACACCCGCAAACGGCTCGAATATTTTGGTCGTTGAATACCCGGACGTCGAAATTCATCGCTTCGATAGTCAACTTAAGGGACTTAAGAATCGGTCTTGCGACAACCAATCCAAGAAGGGATGAAAATGCAAGATCGATGTACATCGGAAAGATTCCTTGAAGAAGTGTATCCCGCAAGGCTATTCGGTCTTTGATAGGGGCTTGGTTAGTGCATAAGGCATCCTGAAGCTGACGAACCAGATAGGTCTGGTGACCCCCTGTCGCAGCCTGCTGCACTACTGTTTGCATAAAAACAGAAAGCTGGATTGGAACACCTTTGTTGCCAAGCTTAGACGCATAACCACAGAGTCGACCGACCACATACGTCGGATCTGCAGCCGGAAGTGGAAACGCAGTTGAGTTAGTAAAAAAGTCCGAGACGGGGCATAGATCTGCCGTGTGTTGCTGGAGAAATTGGACAGTCTTCTGCACAAACTCTACGTACACACCGGTCGTAATACTGCTCTGTCGTAATTGTAGGTAATTGTCTTTCATGGCTGCCATGAAGTCCTTGAGTATCGCGTTATATGCTGCTTTTACTTCGAGGGCATGCAATGGATCTTTACATGTTGTAACCAGATAGTCATCTCGCATGTTACATAGGATGCTGGAGATCAGAGAAAGTCGTCGCGCTCGCACACTCTCAGCTGTAATACCAAGTGATCCAGCTGGGTCATCAGTGAAGAAAGGAAGATTTCGCACTAGCGGATCGTTGGGTGCAATATGTATAATTGCTCCTAAAAGGCGGTGCTGGAATCGAAGCATCGACTCTCGATCGGCCAAAGACACCATCAATGTTTTAAGAACAAGCAACCGGTATTCTTGATAGACAATCGGATCGCACGTTATGAGAGCCGTCATGAAGTAAGGTCCAAATTTTTGCTTTTGCTCTGTGGGCCGTAATTGTTGCCATGATACCTTGCCAAAGGTATCCAAATAGTAAGCCCATGATCTCGTACTCATAGAGACCTGGCAATGTGCCATGTCAATCCAAGTATCAATACAATCCATGAGAACATTCTCACTAGGTGGAACTTCGGCTCCGAAAGCGTTGGAGAGTAATTGCCACAGTGGGGCTTCCAGAAAGTCGTGAGGGGAGGGATCTTGATTAACGATGTCGTCGATATCATCAAGGTCTGGCATCACTCCATAATCTTGACTTTCATCATTCGTCGGAAGATTTAATTCAACACTAGAACGTTGCTGAAGAAGCTTAGCAAACGTTCGGAGCACACTAAGAGCATCTTGAATAAGAGCCCCTAGACGGAAATCCTCGAGGTGCGCAAGTCCAAGCAGGTAAGCTAAATCAGAATCCTGAAGGAAGTTACGCAGGATTACATGGTTTCTGCAGGTCGAAATAGCCTTATGCATTCCTTGTACACTATCTCGCAATGTCGCAATGAGTTGTTCCCGGTTACGTATCAAGGTTTGTTCCGCCATTCGCGAAGCGGCGACGGTATTGGCAGACTCAGACTGGAGATAGTCGTCTACTTCTGTCCTAGCCAGCGAGTATTGTTTCAATGTTTGCATCATAACAACCTTGTACCACTCAGCGAATGGTTGCGCGGATGAATATGGTTCTTCAGTGGCTAATTGAAAGGCAGTCAAAGTCCCCCATGCATGAACGCTTATTTTGCATGCCTCTCGATGAGATTTTTCGTGATCGACAAGATTGCGAATCTTATCTAGTTTCGGCCGGCATGATGGCAATGATGCCCGATATAACGTGCTAAGGAGGTCGTGATAATACCTTAGGGCAACCAGACTGTCTGTATCTAAGGGTTGATCTTTGGGATAACTTCGGTCATGCGACGGTATTAAACGCCAGACGACGCTTCGAAGTTTGGCTTCTGTATAAAGAAGAGACATTTCTTGAATTCCTAAAAATATACATTTCAGGAAGATATGAAATGACGTGTCGCCAGAGTCGGCATGTAATGAAGATTGGCTGTTGAGTTGATTAAGGAAACTGACTTTGTCGCTACCCTGCTCCTGTCGTAAATATTCGAAGCCGGGTTTAGACATGAAAAAATCGAAGACAACGTTTAGGACTGCCTCACACTGCCTCCAATGCCAGACATCGATTAAATTATGGCACCTTGTCAGGACCGCGCGGACATAATCATATAAAGATGACTGACGTTTAGGTGATGACGGGTATAGTTTTGTCAACTGTAACATTATCGCTCGTAACACAGTCCAATCGTCTTGCTGAAATGTAGTTCGTCGCCGTCTCTCAAGAATTCCGCATTCGTTCATTTCCGTAAAAGGAAGGAATGCAAACAAAACGCCCCACAACGATTCAAAGTCAGCTAAACGATAAGCGTTGCGGGCCTGTGGATATAGATGTTTGTTTAGAAGACTCCAGAATGTAGTGCCTGGTGTACTCGCTTCAGAAAGAGCGTTCATTGAAATGACTAGACTCTCAACGACAACATCAGAATCTTGTATCCCGTTTTCTCGCACCTTCCAGCGCTTGTTGTTTTCGAGGAATTCGTAAAGTCGAAACACTTGGTTCACAAGGTCTTCAACAACGACCTTAGCCACTCTGGAGAGAATTGTTTTAAGTTTTGCGCACCCAGCCAATTCAACACTAGGGTGGTGTACGATTTTGCAGGTCTGAAGGATCAAAACCAACAAGAGTGTCATCGGTTTGAGACGGGCAGGACAGTTCTTCGCTGGCATATCGGAGTTTGTATCTTCAATACCAAGAGACATGATATTATCAACAAGTGACTCAACAAAGAGTTCCATGCTTGACAGGAGGCTTCTTCTGTCGATTGGGTCGTAGAAGCTGACATGCATAGATAGGTAATTGATCAAAGAGCGCAAAAGATCCGATATGCTATCAGTAACGCGACCCGGATTGGTGAAGGCCAGACTAGGGGTTGGATTCCAAAGATTGATAGCTGCGTTTACCAGGTTGGCAAATATGCTACCATCCCAAGGGCCACACCTTAACGAAAGTCCATTAAATTCAATGGTACAATAGCCGGCGTGTTCATCTAGATCTCTTGCATGAGTGCGAGTTGTCAACAAAGCTCGCTGCAGTTCCCCAGAACCAGTAAAGGTACTACTATGAAAATATGTTCCATCCTGTAAGGGAGATATATCGAAAGTGGTGGGGTATCGCGTCCCAAGGGGGTGAAGGCCTTGGAGAACAGAGTGGTCTTCATTTCCTTGTTCTCGGGATTGAGCTGAAGTACCTTCTATGTTATTTTGAAACCTGTCCGGAGGTGGTTCACTTGGCTGACGGAACTCTCTCATTTCGATGTCAACTCGCTGTGCGTGAGGCTTCCGAACGACCCGTCGTGTCGAAGTAGGCGGTCTTCGAGAGATTGGACTAGCCACCTCCTCTTGTATATCTTCTATGGATGGAAGCGGTGAGGAAACATCGGCGGCTATTGGCATATGAGGATGCTGAAAACTATGTCCAGGTCGGGCAAATGCCATTTCAAGTCTAAATCGTTGTTCCACGCGCTGCAAGCCTTGCTCGAAAGCTAGCCTGCGATCATCTGTCATTGTTTGGCTTTGGGGACCCTCCAACTGCCCTTGCCTATATGTGAAGCGTCTTTTCTTAGCTCCTGTCGTCTTGTGTCGCGATGAAGAACTCGTGCCAGATACTTCAGTATAACCTTTACCACAAGGACTCTGGTGGACATGTGGATTATTTGAAGTGACAGGCGAGTGTGATATTGCAGGACTTTGCAATCTGGTAGCAGATGGTGTGATACGCTTCAGCGTAGTGTTTTCATTTGCCGCAGTCGATGGCGGCCGTACGAGCTGCTGGGTAAGATTCAAGCTAGCCAGAGGTTGACGTATGGCGAGCCTTTTTTGCTTGAGGCGGCCACCTCTCCATTGCCGAAGAGGTATATTAGCATCTTCGGTGTCCCTTGCAGTGTGCAACCTAATGTATTTGTTTTTTGGAGTTTGTCGGGCGAGATCTGGTCTGCGACGAGCTGCTCGCTTTGCAATACCGAGAAATTGGGGAACAACTTGAGTACTACCAGCAGGAGAGTGGTCGAAGTCTACAACACTCAGAGCTGGCGGTGGCGTCCGCCTCAGTTTTCGTGATATCCTGGTTTTTTCATTTGTAAATCTTCTTGCGGATCCAGTATCGTTGCCTGGAAGCTTGATCCTTTTGGACTTCGAAAACATCTCCGTCAACTTTGACTGCTTTTTCCGTTTCCTACCTGATTCTCCTAGCGTGAACAGATGCAGCGGATCATTTTCCATGTTATCTGAGTCATACTGTGCATAACGCTCGTCCAACAAAGCAGCCAACCCAGATGTGGCTTCCGTTGATTCCTGCAGATCTGCGAGGCGATGAATGGGACGGTCAGTAAGATCATCCGAACCGTCTGAGATTTCTACAAGATCTTGAATTTCGGCGCCTGGTTCCGTTGATTGAAATGGCCTATGCTTTGCTTTTGTAACCGGCCGAGCCACTCCACGTGGTGTTCCAGCACTCTCTGCTAATTGTGTAGCATTTGACTGAACGCTCTTATTCGCGTTACGCTCTTCTTGCCTTTTGCGATCCAGCCGAATCCATGACGCAGGGAGTACACCTTTCGTAATCCTGCTTACTTGTCGCAGCTCCGTGTCACTGGTTGGCGTTGCGTTGTTCGATGCCTCCGCTTCCGAAGATGAACTGTCATTACGTATCGAAATCCGTGGATGCTGTCTGAATCGAGATCTCTGAATGTGACGCACAACAGGTTCCATGTCAGAGTCAGAATCAGCCGGTGCATTTCCCAAAACGCTAGATGAACGTGTAGGCGTAGGCAAATTTGGATCAGCTCGAGTAGCAGGGGGCCTTTTCAATATTTGATCGGTCGGCCTTGTACTATCAATAGGAGGGCTACTCGAATACGGAGGCGAATGAGGAATGGTCCAAACATCTGCAAGGGACGATCCTGGGCTGGGAATGTTATCAAGATGAGCAGTAGGAAGCCGAGTAGATGACTGATAATGTTTCCTCTTCTTCGCACTTCTCGGAACATCATTCGTGAATGGAGAACTATGAGCCTGAATATCTGGAAATCGCCTCGGGCTATTTTGGGTGCGACCTGGACGCCGTCGCACGGGCGATACAGCGATCACTTCTTCGGGAGGGCTACTCTGTTCCTGGTTATCTTCCGGGTCGAACTCGCGTTCCTGTGTCTCGGCGTCATAATGATTGGACTTTCGTGCCGGTGAGGTTACCCTGGTAACTGGTCTGATCCCCCTGACTTGCAACTCTCTACGATAACGCTCGCCCTCAACTAAGTATGGACGGAGTTGTACTGGCTTCCGTTCCCTTAGGGCTCTCTCCATCCGGCGCGCAGGCTGTCTTTGTTGCACGACTTCGGCAGCCGGAATTCTAACCTGCACCGTGGTACGTCTCGTTGGTGAGGCAAAAAGTGCACCATATTGCATGCGCTCATCAAGGTCAGAAGGTGGATCTGAAAGGTCGTCGGTATCAGAGGAGTCAGAGAGAGGTGTGATTCCAAATTCAGCAAGTAAATTAACCTCATTTTGGGAATTTCCACCAGCTGCGTTCGCTATCGTGGTGTTCCCTAGGGAAACGAAATCGCCAAGGATCTGTGATGAGAATGGGAGTCGTCTGTTTATTGAAGACCCGGGTGGGGGCACATGTTGGATCGAATCCGGGGTCCCAGAAGGCTTTCTGGAAGACAGCCGAGGGGATCCTAATGGGCATTCTTCTACTTGTGCTTCTTGGGGTCTTTGAGCATCCTCTTCTTTCAGCACAACTTCCTCTATAATATTCACAATATTTTCTCTTTCAATCCTTTCTCCCGATGAGAATACAGCTTCAGAACCAACGCCATCAGCGTGAACGCGGTCGGGCAACTCATTCGATATGTACTGGCTTTCGCGATTTGATCCCGTGGACGATGTATCCAGATCCTCACTTTCTTCATCTGAGTCGTGAACGTACCCTCTGAGCTTCCATTGGGACATTTGGCATGGTGTTCGCAGTCACGGTTGTGGCTTGGGGCAAGAAGTGTGCTTATAATTCGACGCGTCGAGGGTTGACGCGTCGCGAGTGCGGAAGCAACCGGCCCGAATTACGTGATGTAATTTTCCGCGCCTCACGCAACGTTCTCCCCCAACACTGTATGTACCTCCGACAGTACAGCTGAGAAACATGGCAGGGCGTCTTCTACCCATCGTGCTAACTACGGTTTCGGGTGTAGCAATTGGGATAGCAACGTTTGGGGAAGAGTTTAAAGCACAACAGAGAAGGCGATTACAGGAAGAACATGACCGGTATGGCCATAATTCTCTGTTGATTTCATATCTTTAGCTTATATGATTCAGTGATATTGCGGCGGCGTCTTCTTTGAACAGCAAAGGTCCTTCGCCAGTGGTATTAAGCACGATCAAGGCTCCACAGCCAGAACAACTGCCGATCCAACCCGAGGCAGCTGCGCCATCTAAAATCTCATCTATGCTAGGCTTGTGGGCATGGTCTTCCAAAAAAGAGTCCCTAACAATGCCGAAAGAAGATGTGTCGAAACGGACGGCTCCAGAATCGCCAAAGGAGCGCTCTTAGAACATACATGAAATTGGTTTATATATCCAAGCGTTTGCCCAGATCTTCCCAACGACCCTGCCTCAGCGGATCCAATCGCTTCAGTTGTCCCAGCCACGAGCGCATTTCGTTCGTCGTGAAAGACTTTGTTCCGCCATCGACTTCAAGGGATGCACACGCCAAGTGTAGTAGACCTTCATAAACCCACTTGCAGTCCTCCTCGTCCTCTAAAATCTCCCGTATATATCGCATCTCATTCTCGTAGTATTGCTGCCGGTCAGCATTGGTCAAGTCGAGAATAATGAGATCTCTAGAAGGGCATTTCGGTGACAGAGTTGACATGAGATATTGGTGGTAGAACCAAATAGACTGGTCAAACGGGTCGGTGTTGATAGCTTCGCAGATGAGTGCAAGTTCTGATTCAAAGAGATCCTTGCGGGCCTTTTTACTGGCGTCTTGTTCAGCGAGAAGCCGCGGTATGAGCTTGCTACGGTGGTGCCAAGCTGAGAAATTGGACAGGTTGGATTTAATCATTTTTGTAGTATACTCGAATTCAGAGACTGTATTATTTTGGGATGCTGCGTTACCAGCTTGTGGTGCCAGTCGCTCAAGTTGAGCTACTACGAATCGTCGATAGCTCCAGGCATGAAAGTTGCGATTATCTGCGTGCAGCATTTTGTTCACCAGCTGCAGTTCTCCTGTCCATAGGTCGCGGCCTGCCTGAGTACTTGCTCGCATCTCCGCAGTGCGAAGCAGCCAGTTTCTGTGATTCCATATCCAATAGCATTTAGGGAACTGCCGCAGCAATACAAATGTGAGCTGCAAATCGTTGTTTAGAAGATCTTCAGAGTTATTCGTAAAAGCTTGCTTCTCGACACCACCCGCAAAGAAAGCATCTAGCACTCGTCGTCGGTGATTCCATATGGTGTAATATTCTGGGTTTAGATTCAAAAGCTTTGTGACTAGCCCCAGCACTTCTACTGTGTACTGCCGCTCAGCGATCTAGTGCAAAATCAGTCTCGTCAGTACAGTTAATTCTAGGGCTATTTACCATACCTTGGTATTTACCAGTTCTACAAGGTCTTTGTACGCGTTGATCTGTTGGGCCTCTTTTTGCCGTGCTTCTTGGCTACGGCCAACAGTAGTTGCTGCGCGTTTGACACCGTGCTACGGCGATATTAGAGACACTTTTTGTTCACCTCTCTATTATTCTACTCACACTTGCCATGTCGTGGATAATTCCAAGTCTGGATGAACATGAGCGTGGCTGTCACCTTGCGTCTTTCGGATATATGTTTTGCCGTCCGATGACAGCAACAACGCTCCTGCTGTATCTAACGCGCTCCGTCGTCACCGCCGAAGCTTCTCAGAAAGCTGCGGCACCCGTAGATTCATAATTGCAGACACTTGCGATCCCACAATCTCCTAAGACCCGCTACCATATTGCTATACTAACCCGGCAGCAATAATTCACAGCAGCACACTGGACCCTGGGCTCTTCCCTGTAGTCGCCCTTTGCCTGTGTCGCTGACTTTCGCTCATCTCGGTATGTACGATAATCCGTGAAACAGCCAGCCGCCAGCTCAATCAGTGCTTCAAATTCCCCTCCAACATGCCTAATGATGAAGATTCGACTGGTCCATACCGATCAGGTTATACCACGCCACCTTTGTCTCCCTCCAAGACCGTCAGTACCGTGGATTGGCTGTCTCCAAAAACACCTCCGTCTCGAAAGACACGAAGCTGTATCTTCTCCTACGATCTGACAGCCACGCCCAGCCCATCAGTCAACCCGCAATCTCTAACGAAGACATCTCACTTAAGTGCGTCTCAATTATCGGAGAGCTTCAAACTAGGCCTTTACCCAATCCCGCTCCTACCGCCGCCGTTGGAGCAACCTAAGAGAGATGGACATCTGGGTTGTTCTTATCCTTTTGATTACGATTCACTTCCCTCCTCTCCGCAGCAGCGTTTCTCTTTAATACTCAAGGACCGTCATAGAGACGACGATCAGCTACCAGAAACACAGACATCTTTGGCGACCAAGGGCACCGATCATTCAACGAGTTTAGGCGCCGAAGTGGCTTCAGCCGCATTACTCGAATCCAGGACCTCGAATACGCCCAACTTCAATTTACCAAACCTGCCAACAACCCCAGTAGACACGCACAATGCCGATTATAATTCTTTGCCATTGAGACTGTGCCAAATTTCTCTTCGCCATGCAAGTTCACCGTTGCGCCCAAGTCAATTAGCAGTACGTGGCAGAGTACCAACTTCGCCTCGACACCCAAGCCATGCACCAGATCGATTTATCCCACCTCGCCGGCCACCCAATACCACCAAGCAGAGCTTTGAATTAAACAAGCCCGAGGAGCGTCAAGCCTCAGAAAGTCGACCTACAGGCGAACACATGACAGCACCTGATCCCTTCAGCCGACGTCTTCGCCGATCTAGTAGATTGAACGATGAGCTTCGAAGTCTGCGTGAGACGCACGCTGTTCTCACAGGACGAGCCACTCTATACGGACGTCAGAACAATCACATGATCCGCCGTAGAATGTCTGCTACCAGGGTCCGACAAATCAGTGCAGGGACTGTCTGGAACGTCGGGGGCTCTTCTGCTGCTTCCGATACAGTAGCGGCCATCTCGAATGGCAGAGGTGGGTTGTTCGGGAGCGGGACTAATGCGCCTCTGTACACTTCCATGTTTCTGAACCAGTCTGATCCGGAAGCGGAACTAGAAGCATATGAAGGTCGTCTTGCATTGGCTCTTGAAGTGAACCAAATGGCTCGAATCATGGAGCAACCGGCGCCATCGAACAACTCTTCAGATGCGAGTTCTAGAAGCACTCCGAAGTCGGCGGTTTCTACGATACATGTTTGGAGGGACAGCTCCTGGACTAGGGACGGTGAAGTCGCTAGTTCGTCCATTTTATACTTCACTGCTATGAATTCTAAACTAATAACTATATAAAGCAACGTCGCATGCACAAATTTCCACGCGAAAAGCCCTTCCGGTTCTACCTTTCAGATAAGTTCAGCCCTCATTCCACGATTTTTGCTCATTTCATGCACAGTCCTTGATGCTCCTCAGCTTCGAGATGATTACTACTGTTCACTTCTTGCATACTCTTCTGACGCACAATGTCTCGCAGTAGGCTTAGGAAACTACGTTCATCTCTGGTCGGAACGGAAAGGAGTGGATACACCTGAATCTCTAAATCAGCTATCGACTATTAGCGCGACAGAAGTTCAGCATGTTACATCCTTGTCTTTCTCCTCGACACACGGCGGTCATGCGATTCTTGCCGTAGGCCGAGCAGATGGTCGCATTGCTTTATGGAGCCCTTTCGATTCCGAGCCTCGCTTTGATGCTACACAACCTAAGCCGATCTCATGTGTTGCTTTCAGGCCTATCTCTGTGAAACGTCAATCCCTCCGCGATCGTTCTATGACGGTGTCAACAGAAGATTTACTTGTTGGAGATGAATTGGGTCACATTTACTTCTACAGCGTCGAATGGCCGTCAGAAACCGAAAGTGCCGTGTTCGGATGGAATGGAGCAATGTCACTTCTAGTTCGCATGGTGATTCATACTCAGCAAATCTGCGGTCTCTCTTGGTCTCTAGACGGCGAGTTCTTTGCAAGTGGGGGCAACGACAATACTTGCTACCTTTTCGAGACAAGAAAAGTTGTGCAAAATTCGTATGAACGCACGTCATCTTCAGATTCTCTTGCTGCGCGGGACGGCCCCAATGGCGAAAGAATCTACACAGTTGTTCCGGGACGTGGCAGATCACTACATGTACCATCTTCTCAAGCAAAACACAGATGGGAAATCAATGCTGCCGTGAAAGCTATCGCCTTTTGTCCCTGGCAGCACGGCCTTCTTGCTATCGGCGGGGGCTCCAATGATCGCTGCATCCATTTCTATCACACGATATCTGGGGCCTGCCTTGCAACTATAGATTGTGCAGCACAAGTAACCAGTCTGATCTGGAGTCAGACGCGCAGAGAAATTGCAGCCACATTCGGGTTTGCACAACCTGAACATCCGTTTCGCATAGCAGTTTTTGCATGGCCGAGCTGCGAGCAAGTAGTTGCAGTGCCATGGGTCGATGAGAGCCGCGCGCTCTATGCAATATCTTACCCTGAGGGTCCAGACGACAGGCAAGTGAGGGATTCCGGGAAACATGGAAGGTGGCGTAATAGGAGCAAAGCTGAAGGATGTATTGTGGTAGCTGCAAGCGATGCAGCAATCAGGTTTCATGAGATATGGGGAGAAGGAAAGAAAGGGCTCGGCGGTAGTGCAGGATTGCTTGGTGGGAGCGACATTCTGGAGAGCTTGCATGGCATTGATCGAGATGGCGGCGCCACGATCCGGTAAGGAGCATGTGCAGCTAAACTAAAGGCTGGATATCAATTTGATATTTCCACACTCTTTATAAGATGGGCCATCGTCCATTTACCTATGTCGTATAGCCCGTTATTGATCTTGTACGACTCTCTGCCGTGGTACCAGACATCCACCCGGGCCAACTGAGAGATTCATCGTGCCCAAACTCTTTCGCTAATCTACAATTTTACAGTATCATCATACAAAGAACGCCGATAGATGCATGCAAACCGCCCGTTTCCCTGTCTCCTACGCGTTCTCGCTGAGCTCGCCAATGCCTCTGCTCTCAACGTAGAAACCCGGATCGGGCCGCCTAGCTGAGCGCATCTGTGCCTTCGTCATGGCTTTTTCCACCTCTTTCACGTCCACAAGCTCCTTTATCCTCATTATCTGTCCAGCAACGGACTGGCTGACAGGGTGATAAACGGTAGTCATGCGCTTGCGAAGACCGAGCGCTTTGAGGACGCCCTGGGTCTTAGCAGGTAGACCAATTCCAGAGCGCATAAGTGTTATGCGAAAATATGCCATTGTAGAAGAGAGCGACAGTAAGGTCAAGGCAGAGGTGTAGGGCTGGTCGAAGGGAGGCGGCTGCGGCGCAACCCGGAGGAAATAGCGCGGTTTAAACTATACAACATCAGTGGAAGGTTCCAGTGCTTCATAATTAAGTAGGGCGTACGTGTCAGGCGGTTTAGGGTCAAGCGTGTGCCGTTGGGATTGACGTATTTCTCTTTGTCTTCTCCTTCCGGTGTTTCTCGAACTGATCTTCACAAATCTGATGCTGGGCTGAGCTAAGCTGTTTCAGACAAGCGCACTTCGGGGAAGCACTCCCATCAAGCAATCACGTCGACACAACATTTGGAGTGTCACAGCATCTTTCATATACGCCTACTAAACACGTATTGGGCTCTACGTTCAGGATAATAATCCTGAGCCTTTTTATCGTGGCCAAAATTAGCGGTGAGAGAGTTGACAGACCTTGGGTCCATGTACGCAGCTTTGATTGGACCGAGACACGCAGCATGCTTCCGCATAAAGTGGTTTTGTATTTGCTTGCTTGTACGACCAATAATACGGCTTCGCCAAAGCCATTATGTGGGTTTTCATGATACAGAAATTTAACGACAAGATCAAGAGACCGTTTTTTGACTATATACGCTGGTCTGCTATGCATCGATTCGTTTTCTTGACTGCCATAGCCTTCTATGCCTCGGCCTAGCTTCGCAGATTGTCCTCTACCCCTAAGTTTATCACGACGCTACTTGGATTTTGTTTTTACCAAGTTGGAAATATGATCTATCACTTTGGGTAACTGTCGGGTCGTGAGGCTAACGACCAGGTATGTCCTACCATCCGATCCAACCGCCCGACGGTGCGCGGGATGCTACAGGCCGAGCATCCAATTCCTTCCAATGACAATATACACCAAGAAAAGCGAAGGTGAAGACTCGTTCAAGCTCTCGAATTGTTCTGCTCCATCAGTCGGATAACAACGGAGCGCTCCAGCAGTGCGGATTTTCTGTGGAACAACTCCACTTAAGGGCTGGTCGTCGCATTTTCACTTAGTCCAGTGCCCTTCGATTACTGGAACTCTGAGCATCATTTTCACATATCTATGCATCCATCCACAGCCGTAATCTTTACTCGGTTTATTTTACATACGGGATTGTGCATCTTGAGGCTTTGCAACCCGTCGGCTTGATGTGCCTCACCCGATATAGGAAGATCAAAAGATGTTACGTGGAGTTTGATGTATTAAATATATACAGATGTACAATACATCTCACCGCTTGTTGTTTTACTGAGGTATAAAAAGAGCCTGCTCAAATTCGTATCAATAGTGTCCAAAGATCTTTTTCGTCGTCCAAGCCGGTGTTCCTTACCATTTCAAGTCTGTTTGTATGCTTTCGTTTCTGTGAAAGTGAATAACGGCATCAACGTTATTCACAGTCTGTCGACTATTGCACGTCATATCGAAACCCTACAATCCAATCGAGTGTTCTCGCGAGATCCCGTACATTTTGTCTGTCATGTCCAGTATGTTCACCACATGATAGCTGTAATTCACTCCTAATGTGACATACAGCGATGTTCTCCCTTCCATCAGCTTACACCCTCGGTATTCCCCCTCAGTCGCCCTCTCAACCTCCACCAACCCAAATACCCCCACTGGTCTACCGCGTGCACCGTGCTTCCGCCCAAACTCGTTACGACTTCAGCACCGGTTTCTCTTCCAAGAACCAAACCACCATAGTAAACTACCCCTCGACACTCGCTCGCTTCGGCCTTGCGCACCTCAACCAGCAAACAAACATCTCTTCACCCTTCATATCAGTCTACGACAATCAAGCCCAGGCAGAAGCTGTGGCCAAGTACTTCGCCACCAGGTACGGCGAAGATACATGGGTCGTCACTGTCGACACGCGACATCTTGCTCGGGGCCCTGTGTTCAGGGCGGCCGATTTATTCATGGGAGAAGAGCTGAGTAACGAGCGCAGGTGGATACATCACGGCGAGTACCTGGTCATGTACAGGATCCCGCCTCAGGCTATTCGTGACCAAACTCCTGTCGTGCGAGTGGAAAAGGAGCAGTGGAGGGCGCCGGGCGTCATTGGACGGCCTAATGCTAGCGGGAAATAGTAGGCATCGTGTGCGTCTCGAAGCATGGAAAATATGGTTCCAGGAACGTTCAAAAGATCTCGTCCTCTTTGGGATTCTACAGAGGATATAGCAGGAAAAAAAAGGGGGTGTCAGTTAAAGTTCTGCCATGTCTGGGGATGGAATTCCGGGTTCGCGTTCATTGGGCTGTGCCCTAGCAGCCTTTCTGCTCGAATATCTATCTTCTTTTGTAACCAGACTCTCTGAGGTGATGAGTGACGGCATCTTAGTTTATATTGTGTTGGGAAATTCTTTAACAATTGGGTGAATTATTTTTGAGTTGCGACTATACTCGTAGAACTCATATTGATAGGTGTCAGTGCTGAATAGTTGACAGTGGAATGCTGTGGCTTCAACCACTGACTGCAATGACTGGGTCTCAAGATACGAGGTGAATGAACTCAGAGTTTGGGCGTTAATTTATGTTACATCTAACTTAATTCGAAATACAAACAGTCAAGCTTCATGGAAACAGGCGAAGCATTATTCTAAAGAGCAAACTTTAACAGATGTACCACCCAATGTTAATGCAGAAAGACCGCCCAGGATATGTATACACAAGTGTACAGTGCATGCCTGCTCAATGGATCAATGCAAAAAAGCCTTGGCATTACAAGGCTCTGTCGAACATAAACCCCCAGTTTACATCTTCATCAAATCAAAAAGCATTTAGCTGTCGGTAGACCTTCTTGTGCTGTTCGAGGAACACAAAGGTCAAGATGGTGTGTGGGCCCATGCGAATGAAGCTGGGCACCCATCCCTTGAACATCCAGCGCAATCCCTCGGTCCTGGTAGTATCCGATACAAGTCGGAGTATGCTCTTGTGTTCCGTTGATCCCATCACTTTCGTTTTGATAACATCGACCGGTGAGCATATTGTTGTAGCAACAAAGCCAGCAAGGAAGGATGCTGTGAAGTGGGTAGTAAGGTTGTCCTTCAGAGGTGTATTCTCGAGCAATGTGCGCTTGAACAGATCATAGGTTGCTAGTTGACCAACAGTCATTAGCACGGCTCTCGATGAGTTCGGCCACACACCACGCCAAAGCCTGCCTATGCCTTCCTCTCTAGCTGTACGTATTAGGCCATCGAAGACATGCTTGTATTTCCGCTGTTGCTCTGGGGGCAAAGCCGCATCGTGCTGCATCCGTACATTCAAAATGTCTCCAGGGTTACCAGCGACACCGCCGAGGAACCCCGACACAGAAGCCATAGCGACCAGGGTGAGGAATGAGGGTTTCTTCTCTGATGTTGTAAATCGATCCTTGAGCGTCTCGTAGACACCAAAGCGCGTCATACTGTAGGTTAGTTGACGGAGTTGCGCGGCCGAGAGCTGCTCTACTGTCAGTCGCACTTCAAAAATATAACGGCAGTAGCTTCGTACCCCTCGATAAAGGCCCATGAAACCGTCAGTCTTCGCAACATGACGAAACATTTGTAGCATGTTTAGTCGCACGCCTTGTGTTCCTTGCATCTGTAGCCTGACCTAGTGATTGTGAGCGCGTGTTATGGTAACTAGGGGGCGTTTAGAATTACCTTCACTACATAACCTGTTAGCATTGCTCCATAGATAGCTGATTCGTGATTTAAAGCTCACCTAAGTCGAGTGGGTGCGTAAAACATGCCGCGAAACAGCTTGCGCTGCCACCAAACCAGAACGGATAGTGAATGCGCGCCTTTTTAACATCTTGACTTTTCTGAAGCTCAGCCGCGCTCACCTGCTTCTCGAGAACAGGCATTTCGTTTCTGACCACAGCAGAAGCTTCATGTAGCCTATTGGAGCTTGGTCTCTAGGGCGGGCGGGCGCAAGTGACGCGACGTGGTGGAGAAGACTGCAAAGACGTCGATTTGGGAAATTTGGTTAAGGGTGCACGTCATTGGAAAATTCACAGTCGGCGATACCATCGGAACGGTCCGAGGCTTGGCGTCGCGTGCGTTTTCTGGGGGACGCGCGCGACAACCTCAAACACCGCAACTCCATCGAAGGATGCGGATACGACCGGTATCTGCGGCGCTATGCCGTCAATTAGGCTCACGAGCTTCTCTAAGGCTTCCTCAATCTACTTCACGCCTAAGATTGGGGTTGTGGCAAGGACGAAGCATTTCTTCAGGTAAGCGCAATGTCATGTGATTGTCATTCCCCTTTGCACGCGTAGGCTACTCTTGAATTCCTCCTTGAGTACGACACAATTTTTCAGGGCATCGTATACCTTTTTTTTTTTT
>Ga0247757_10000359_pt1 | contig 38568 bp, 40 predicted proteins | sample UWRJL126311R4_FD_180929 | JGI IMG/M metagenome (GOLD analysis project Ga0247757, IMG submission 180929) | Plant litter microbial communities from Arlington Agricultural Research Station in Wisconsin, United States - UWRJ-L126-311R-4 | ecosystem: Environmental > Terrestrial > Plant litter >... | reverse complement strand
CTCCTCCCCCAGCCCCTCCCACCACTCCCTCGTCTTCTTCTTCGCAATGCCCACCGCCGCCTCAACCGACACGCCATGCAGATCGAGCTGCGTAGCGGTAGATTGCGAGGAAACAAGCGCCTCGGCGTTGAGCAGGGATTGCGCGTGCAAGTGCGAGGAAGCGTCGCGGCCGACTTGGGCGTAGTAGCCTGCTACGGAGCGGTAGAGTGGGTTCGATTTGCCTTTGCGGTGGGCGACGGAAGCTTTTTCGAAAGAGGTGGAACAAATGTTGGCGAGGGAGGTGGTGGTGTGTGGGACGGCTGCGGGAGCGAGGGATGGGAGGCGGGAAATTGGTTCTGGAGCGTTAGATTCAGCGGCAAGGTTGACGGGGGCGTAGTGGGGTATTATTCCCTGGGGGCGCTGCGCGAGGGAAGACGGGACGAAAGAAAGCGCTTTGGCGAGTTCGTGCGCGTTGGCGGTGGAAGGGTGGGTAAGGCGGATGAGGGCAATGGCGTAGTCTAGAGGGATGGAAGGGAAGTCGTCTGTGAGTTCGAGGGCGAGTTGGTAGAGAGCGGTGGGGTCATCTTTCTTGTTGGCTGCCATGTCCTTGCGGAGGAGGGCAGCGATGGTGCTGGCTAGAGACGCGCCGTTAGCGTGATATAGCGAAGCCACCGTCCCCGCAGGGAGATGAGTGCGTGAGACCATAAACTCGATGTCGCGGTTGCCGTCCTTCCATTTGTTAGTCTGCGGTAGTACACTCAAATCCGGCTCCGTCGGAGTCGCGTCGTACAGGTTTGAGCCTTTCTGCTTCCTCTTTTTTCCCTTTTTGCCGCGCAGCGGAACGTGGTGCTCCTCGGAGAAGCCTTCGACTCCCTTGTTGATACCGACAAAGAGGCCTTGGTCGGTCTCATCTTCAAAGTATACATGGTTCAGCAGCTCATCTGTTGCCTTCGCGAAGTCTCCATCGCACTTCTTAAGCGTGTACGCGACCAGTTCTTTACGGAGCGTGGGAAACGACTCAGCGAGCAGGACCTCCTTCGTCTGGGTATCGAAAGCCTCGGTGTCCCTGAAATATTCGTCCTGGAGCGAGCCTTCGGATGCGGGAGACGTCTTGCCTAAGCTCAGGGCGGCCAGGTCGATGGACAGGCCCGTGTCCTCGCTCAGCGTCGTTTGCGACGTCTCTGTGCCCGTCCCCGCACTCGACTCGACGTCATCGGAGCCCAACTTGCTGGGGCTGGACCGTGGTGCGCCGCTGCTGCCGGACGGATCAAATTCTGTTAGCTGCTCAGCGACGGCTGCCTGCCTCAGGCCGTCCAATAGCTCCCTTGCGGCTTGTAGACCGCCTTCCTGCCCCGCAAAATCCAAGTGAATGGCGTGCACGAGGGCTGGATCCAAGGGAGGGCAGTATTCTTGCTGTTGGTGCCGATTAGTCCATGCAGAGAGTGGTGCGACAGGCGCCTAACTCACCTCGAGAATGTGCAGCTCGTCAACCATCTTTAGTCTTGGAATGTTTGCGTCGGTTCAGATGGGATACACGTTGCATGCTCGAAATTCGGAGACGAAGGGGGCCCAGGATGCTGGATAGCCTGGAAGACGTATGCGACGAAGATCTGGCTATAGCGGTATTCAGATATAGCCGTGTAAGGTGGGATCGTTGGACGGATGAGGTCGTGCAGAGGGCTGTCTAAAAAACAATTGACCCCGCTTGGAGGCCTTCGTGTGCTGGTTGCTTGGCGCCACCGATGGCTCAGCAAACTCCAACAACGAGCGCTTTCGTCCAAACAAGTGAAAGAAAACCACAGAAGAGCAAACAAAACCAATTTCTTTTCCCTCCTCGTCGTTGCGTAAACTACTAAACGCGGCTCGCCACCCAGTCGTCTCGTACGTCATCATACCGGAGCACGGATCCGCATCGCTATGGCACATCGACAATACTAGTGGTACCATCGTGTTCGACTTATCGTACTTAAGGCCTATCTAAATTCAATCCTCGTAACTGTATGAGGACATGACAATGTACAAGGTTATGAACGCCAATGGACGCTTTTGTCCTGATGCATGAAATCCATCGTCCATCCGTGTAAGTTTCCTATTCCATTCCGATCCCAGCTTCATTCCCACATTAATGCATTGAGAAAAGAAATAACCCCTTCCCAATCGTGTTCCGAAAATTCCATCGCAGATGACGACCATATGGGTCTTCTCGATAAAAGTGCGCCGAAACCCCGCAGTCATGTCTGCAATCACACCCCTACGATAGATGAAATGCACCTTGCCCCTCCTTGATGGCAACGCTCAATTTCTCGCGAAGAATTTCCATGCTGCTGTAGTCGGGCATCTTGAGGTAATTGACGCACGTCATAACACTCGGCAGATAATCGTCTGATGTGAATGGCGGTTCGCTTGGTTTGCAGACCACCGTAAACATTGGTGTGAGATTCTTGAAGCCTGCCGAGAGTTAGTGTTGTTATCGCACGCGAAGAGCAGTGGCATCTTACCTCCAATAGGGAGCTTCGGGCTACCCGTTATGAACTGCAGAAAATCGCGTCGCTGAGTAGGTGAGAATTCGCTCATGGTCTGCAAAAGATTGCGAACGCTCTTGCTATCAAGGTTATACCCGTGATCCGCCTTGATAGAATCCATCAATGCTAGTTGATTTGTCAGTCTGTGATCAAGTTTGGAAATGTTTTCGCTACACTTACTTTCAAGGGACCAATCCTCTTCTACACGCCCAAAGAGCATAACGAGCTCATCAGGCGTGAAAGCCTTTAAAGCCGAATATGGGAACACTTCTGAAAATCCTGCTCGGAAAGAGTCGACTTGACGCTGCACCCCGAAACCTAGAGTAAAGTCGAGCACCTTCTCCACGTAAAGGTCAACGTTATCTATGGTTACCTGTTGATCTGCTCCCTTTTCGACGAGCTCAATGGAATAACCTGGAAGCGTAAAATCTAGACCCAAATCCTCGACACGGCAATCCTGGATGACAATGTTCTGCGTTGCCCGGACTTTCTGAGCAGCAGTCATGGCACTGTCCTCGTCGATTTCCCTCTTCGCATCAGCGAATTGCTTCAGGAGCTTGAGTGATTTAGAGAGGTCGTGATCGACCGACTTGACAGCCCCTAGCGAGGGAGCAACAGCGGCGCCTCCGTCACCAACACGGAAGAAAGTTGGGTTGAAAGAGACGTCAATAATCCTGGAATCGAGCATAGAACGAGCCACAAACTTTCCAAGTACTCTAAAAAGCTCGATGATCTTGGCACCATTGTCCGTTTTGGCTTGCTCGACACTCATGGGCGCAGGGAACAGACCACGCTTTCCAAAGGCATACTCGTCATTTTCGTTGGATTCGTTTTCGCGCCAGAGCTTGAGCTTCTTCTTAGAAAATTCCTTTGACACAGTAGAATAGAACTCCAAAGTCGGACCAAGACCCGTGCCAACTTCTTCAAAGTATTCAACCTCTAGTATGCTCGGAGAATGGCCATAAAGGTGCATAACCTTCATGGCTGACTCCAAAATGCGCGACCGTGAAATGCGCACCTTTTGGCGCTGCAGACGTCCAAGGAAAGGACGCTCATCGCGGTGGCGATCATGCCTGCTGTCACTTGTGGTCTGAGAGTTCTGCCATCGCGTCATGGATCGTGAGTATCCGAAAGAGGTGGATTGAAGGAACAAATGGCGAGTCTCAAAGGGAAACAGGAAGGGATAGAGACGAGCTAGGTCTTCGCTCCAGCTTGGCAAGCAGTTGCTCGCAACAATCAGGGGTTCTTCAAGCTGACGGTTCAACTTCGCAGTGAGCTTGGTGTTGACAAACTGCGAGAGTGGTTCCGCATTGGCCTTGAGCTGTTCCCGGTTGTCCGTAATCAGGTCATCCATGTTTGCATTCATGTTGTGCAAGATGCTTAATAGTCGCAGGATTCCAGACGTAACGGGGTGGTTATCCAACGAGAGGGGCATTCCAGTGCCAACGTTAGAATCGGTCGGGGGCGTCAGAGCTTTAGACTCGGTAGGAGGCGGGCCTGACACGCGCTTGAATTTAATAGTATGCACCGCATTCCACACGGTTCGGTGACGGATATCTCCTGGCTGTTCTTGGCTAAAGTGGACGGCGCGATAGATCGTCGTATCATTCGAGATTGGCTGATCGTTTGCACTGAATTCGATGTGCCAATCTTGTGGGGTAGACTGAACTGCGGCAGCATAAGAGAGTGCACCAGCAGCGCTACCCCGAATGAGAGAAGCCAAACGCGACGGTGTAGCTGTGCGCTCTTGTGCTGGCGGCTTGTGAGGGGTTTGCCCTTGGATAGGTGTAGCGACCCGTGTGCCGTCTTCCTTGCGCGCAATGACCTTGCCTGTGGGCGCGACCTCCATGCTGACGGCTGATGGATCTGGCTGCTCGTCATCTAATTCATCATCCAAATCATCCATGATAGCATTCAATGCGCTATTTTCCTCCAACGAGTCGTTGTCAGAGAGACGCTCTTCATCAGCACATTCTACAGGATCGTTGTCAGTCTTAGATTTTAGCATTGATGGTGGAGGCGGAGGCGGTTGAGTTTGTTGTCGCCTACTAGATCGACGAGATTTTTCCTGTGGAGCTGAGCTTGGCCCGGCTTCTGCTGAACCTGATGATTTAGTTTTAGACACTTTTTGAGAAGAAGATGAACGGTTTGTTGGTTCGGACGGGATCTGTGGCGGCGGCGGGCCTGGCATCCTACCTTCTGCAAGCGCCTGTGCGTAGGCGGCCATCTGTTCCCGACTACGCGGGATACGGGGTCGCTCAGCAATGCTGATGCGAGGTCGCAAATAATCATCCAGCGCTTTAAAGGTAGCAATAGCGTGGATTGACACCATGATATTACGGTAGGTTTTGGGAATTCCAGATTCATCGTCGGCTACCAACTTGAGCCGCAACTGCTTGGCTAGCATCGAGGTCGCACTACCGCGACTATCATAAGGGTGTTGATGAACTGTGATGACCTCGAAATGCTCAGCTCTGCTTAGTAACTCCTGAAGCTTGTTGACCAAAGCGCTGAAAGGAGTCGCAGGGGAAGCGCTGCTGGCAGTCTTGACCTTGGTCTGGCCGCTGGAGCCCATGAAAGCCTCTAGGAAGAGCGGGCGAGGATCCACACCTTTGAAGGCGGGCGCTGAAAAAATGTCTAGTAAAACTTCGACAATGTTAGACGACATGAGCTCGTAGCTAGTGATGCTTTCCAGCGCATCGCCCTCAAAATAGGCAGCTAAGCGGGTGAACAGCTCTACGCAATTCCCCAAGCCACCTTCCAGGACGCACTGGCGAATCTCTGTTGCGAGGGATTTCAGGTCATTCAAGATGGCCGCAGCTTTGTCACGAATTGGTTTGGCGCTCTCTTTTTCATGGACTTCGATGAACTTTTTGGCATGAAGAGTAATGATATCATCGGTGTTTGGCATAGGAGGTGGGACAAACTGCCCTGAGGACGATGACGAATCTGAATCATCATCGTCATCATCTTGGTTGTCACTCTGTTCGTTCTGGTCATCTCCCTCGTTGTCGTGACCCTCTTCGTCTTCAGAATGCACCTCCACATCCATTTCTTCCACGAGGTCCTGATCCAAGTCCACTTCTTCTGCTGAACTAGAGCTGGCATTGGACTGAGCAGGCGCGTCTGCATCGGCGTTCTTAGTATCCTTTGTTCTAATCTCCAGGGTCTTGCATGGACGGTTGGCCAATTGCGCAATTTCTGAGATGACACCCTCACGATAGAATTGGTAACGATAGATTGGCTCCAGGCGCTTTAGGAGAAGCTCTGCTGCCTGCAAAGCGTACGTGACCAATGACAGATGATCTTGCTGTGAGAATATAGATGCCAGGTACGATGCATAAGGTACGGTTCGCAATGCTTCCTCCAGAATATCGGTAGCAAGGTTAGACAGCATTTTCAGCTGCGCCGTCAGCACCTTTTGCCGAACACTTAGGTTTACTGTGCTAGAATAGACATCCGTCAGGGTTGGCAGCAAAACAACGGCGAATCGCTTGACTTCCTGTTTACACTCTTGAAGAAGCTCAAGTCGGGTGTCGCCAGACTTGTTTGCTCCTGTGGATGAAAGTGAGGGCGCATCGTGTCCAGGGTATCCAGCATCCAAGAGATCATCGATATATGTCAAATCCTCGCGCGAGACGGGCGGAAGAAGCTCGCAGATGACGTTGAGCGTCTCGAAGACCTGATCTTTAGGGCGATGGATCAGCGCTTGCATGATAACCACGGTGTCAATGTTAGTGGCAACGTCCTCTGTTCCCGTAGGCGGTGATACACCTGTGAGGATCTGATAGAGCGTATCCACCACGTTCATCTTGAACAATTCGGCCGATAGACGTGGACTGGCCTTTGCTGTGTATGCAAGTACTTGAAGAAACATTGTGTGAATGTTCGGGCCGATGAGGTTGGTGGTACCCGGCAGGAGGAGACCAAGTATGGCACGGAGAAGTTCCGGGCTAACGAGTTCCTCCAGCTTCTTTTCATGATGCTTAAAGCTCTGGACGATTCTCGAGACGCAAATGCATCCTTGCTCCACAACCTTTTGATCGTTGTTGTTCAAGATGTCCTTCAGAATGGGCATGACATCGCGGACTGTTGTGAAACAATCTTCTGGGATGTTGCGGCAGCAATTGGCGGCTGTTGTCACTGCGGTTCGCTGCGTGCTAGTAGCGAAGAAATCCAAGTAGGTCAAGCAAGCCGTCAGACCACCTTCGCGTACGATGGCTGTCGGGTATTCGACCGAAATCTTCTCAAGTGTGCTCAGACATTGTTCAGCCAAGTCAATGAAGTTTATTTCAAGCAGCTTCGAGCAGAGTACAGGAACAGCGCCGCCATACACCACGTTGGCGGTGGCTTGTGGGAGAGCTTCCATCAAGTTTGCAAGGCATCGACACGCAAGGAGCATCACTTCTGGGTTCTCTTCGCCAAATTCGTTGGGCTGCATCAGCGCCACCAGCTCTTTGACGTAGGCATCGGGCGAGAAATGGCCAGCGAGGTTGTCCTCTGTAGAAATCAACAAGACTTCTGAGAGTTCCTGGAGCGCTATGAGCTGGATTGACTGGTCCTTGGACCGCAGTTGATCTAGTATGCCTCGCAATCGCTGATTGGTACCTGCCATAAAGCTGGCCATGCCCGTAAGTTGGCGTAGGGCAGAAAGAGGCGGGTGTCGACTTAGGAAACCGCCACCGAACGGGTCATCGTCGTCATCCTCATCATCGTCGTCTTCATCGTAGCGACCTCCCTGGCCGTCAGCGTTGCTATCGTCGCTTGCGTCGGGCCGGCCGCGGCCAGAGCTCCCAGCTTGTGTCTCCTCTGGTGCATCCTCCATGGTTACATCCTCGTCCATTTTAGGTACTGATTTGCGGGGGCTTCGTCGTGACGAAGATGAAGGTACGACATCGGGATTTGATTCGGCATTCGATGGCTTTGAGCGTTGTCGAGAGCTGTCACCGTGACTTCCGCCTTTGCGGCTAGATTTGCCACGTTTCGGCGGCGCAGGCGGGGATGTCTTCTCCTCAGTGGCGTCTCCAGCGTTACTGTTTTTCATCAGCCTGGTGGGTGTGACCATTTCGGGTATGGATCCATCATACGTAGAGGCAGACATGGCGGATTTGCCTTTGCCCTTCTTCGAGCGGCCCGATGGAAGTGTGGGCGGGTCCTGCTGCTCTACTTTGGAGCGCTTCGCACGGCCGCCGCGAGCTGGCGGAGCGTCGGAGGGCTCTGGTGGCTCTTCCGGACTGGACTCGCGGACAGGGATCTTACGCTTCTTGGACGAGCCAGCGCGTGTAGGTGGAGGAGGGGCGGGGGGGTTGGGCGGGTTGGAGGAGGCGGAGCCTGATGAAAGCCTCGCGGACGAGCGAGTCACTCTGGACGACATGAGACACTGTGTACTTGACGATCAGCTTCGACGGTTGGCAGCCGGACTGGGGCCCAGGTTGGTGGGTGTCGCAGCGCTGTGCCGATGAAGCTGGGTAAGAAAGACAGAACAGCGTGAGGCGGCAGACGGGCGGGCGGTTGGGGAGATGGCGCTGGACCAGTGGATGGGGAATGAAAGAGAGGGTGGTGTTTGTTGGGTTGTTGTTTGTACAGGCAGCATGTGGGTGGGAAGAAATAGTGGGGCTGCCTACCTGGACGAAGAGGAGGAAGAAGGGACCAGATGATGGTCTTTTCTTTCCATGAAGCAGTCGCGAGGTTACTTGGGCGCCATAGGCCGCTAAGCGAGTGCGGTGAGCGAGTGCGACAGCGCAATCACACCACGGACGGCGAGCTTGGCACGGTGAATGGAGGGCAGCACGCGGGGCGGGTGCTGTTTGCGGGCTGTGGTTGTGGTGGTGGTGGAGGAGGAGGGTGGTGCGGGCGGGGATCGAGCGTGGCTGTCGAGATAGAGGAGGAGTAGCCGAAGTGGTATAATGATGGCGTTGAAGCGCTTGGCAGCGGAGCGGAGACCTTGCGACTAGTCGGGCACGCTCGCTTTGAGCCTCGAGGCGCAGACAAATAAATAGTACGGTGCCTATGTAGGTGTTGATTGTGATACCTTTGTATTGTTGGAGCCCGACCCGCGCGCTCTCGCTGCTGTTGGGAGGTCCTCCTTGAGCAGCCCCTCCAAGCTCTGTGACCACGACGCGCCACGGCTTCTGCTACGACGAGCGGCTGCGACGACTCCGCCAACCACCGAGGCGCGACAGCCGTCGTCTACTGGATCTAAAGAGAGACGGCCACTGATCCAGACCAATTGACAGTCGTGCGGCATGGTGGAGTCAAGCCCGGCAGCACAGCTTCACCCTGCGACTCAACACACCCACGCACACGCGCCCACACCCCATCCAGGCCATCCCACACTTCACGGGACGTTTGTAAGCCAGCCGGTGGGGCGCCAGATTGCACCATCCGCTCCCACGCGCCGCTTTCGGCGAACAGCCATGTGAGCACAGTCGGGCGGCCGGCCGGAGAACACAATCAAGCGGGCTCTTTGTATCGTAGGCCTGCCGCGCTGTCGATTCGGGTGCTGTACGAATGCCATGTGCTGCAGTCAATGCCGAGCAGGCCAACGCCGTCTGAGAATAAAAGAAAACGTGTTTCGTATGCAAGCGGGCAACACTCGCAGCTGCAGGTCGACAGGCAGTCTAATGGCATTCTGGCATCTCCCGGCTCACGGCCTCGTCTCGACCGCGTAACCCCGCCGCTCAAAGGCAAATACTACCCGCACCCTGCACTAAAGAAATGGCCCTTCATATGTCTGCCTTCACCCAGTTTCTCCCCACTCACGCGCTCCTCTCTCCACGCCCTGCCCTTGTACCTGCCCTGCGCCCCCCGTAGCTCCAGGCTTTCTCTCCGTTGCACGTTTTTGCGACAGCCCCTCCGTCGATCTCCGGACGCACCCGCGGCTCGCATTGCCCCCGACGTCAGGCTCGACCGTTGCCGCTGGCTATCCATAGACACAACTGGCTGCTTTCCGGCTTTCCTATCGTCGGTACCTTGCTGTAAGCAGATTCATCGCTCCTTCTCGGGTCGCACCCAAGTTAACGCCCCTCAGCCTGCTCCACTAAGACCCCTTTCCCACCACCCACTGCCTCGCCCCCCACGCCCACCGCGCTGCCCATACATAAAGCCGTGCCCCCGCTATAGGGACCGGCACCTTCAGCCTTATACTCGTTCTCCATTTTCAACCATGGCCCACACAACCGCACCAGGCCCCGACCCCTCCGACCCCCAGCCCGTCATCGATGCTGCCCTCGGCAGTCCCGAGACCATGTCGCTAGACACGTACACATTTCCTCAGGAGCGTCTGAAGACGACGCTGTCCGACCCCTCCAAGCAGCCACTCGTGCTCGTATCTTGCGGGTCCTTCTCGCCCCCGACCAATCTACACCTCCGCATGTTCGAGGAGGCCGCTGACTTCTGCGAATTCGAGACCAACTATGAGGTCGTCGGCGGCTTTTTCAGTCCTGTTGGTGACGCATATAAGAAGGCTGGCCTCGCGCCCGCACATCACCGCATTAACATGACGCGGATCGCTGTGCGAGACAGTTCGACCTGGATCAGCGTCGACCCTTGGGAGCCGTTGCACAAGGAGTACTTGCCCACGGTTAAGGTCCTGGACCACTTCGACCACGAGCTCAACGACGTGCTGGGTGGAATCGAGGCGCAGAATGGCGAAAAGAAGCGCATCCATGTCGCATTGTTGGCGGGTGCCGACTTGATCCAGACGATGAGCACGCCCGGTCTCTGGGCTCCCGAGGATCTCAACAGAATCCTTGGGCATTACGGAGCCTTTATTCTCGAGCGCAGCGGAACCGATATTGGTATGATGCACCGACGATGAAGCTGGACTCTTCCACTGACTCTTGTAGACGACGCCCTTCTCACTCTGCAGCAATACCGGGCGAACATCCGTGTCATCCCACAGCTCATCCAGAACGATGTCTCATCCACAAAGATCCGCTTGTTCCGCAAGCGCGGAAAGAGCATACGCTACTACATCCCCGACAAAGTTGTAGACTACATATACGAGCACAATCTCTACGGGGACGACGACAAGAAGCAGTCAGAGAAGGGTAAGGAGAAGGCGCCCACTGACCTCGCGGGATCCTCCCATGTCGCTACATCTTGAGCCATCTCTACCCCGAGACCATTCTTTGACTTGTCCATAAGAGCCATCAGGCTCGCCATTTTTCCACTCCCTCGACCAGTGCTGCAGCTACCCGCACACTACCTGTTTGGATTGCATTATTTTTGGGTGGCAAATTGAATCAGCATGGGTTACAAGGGCTACTATAAGAAAGGATAAGAAACACACAAACTCCGGTTCCAGGAGGATTCACTAGACGGCCGGGGGCCCCACAACGGTTCAGCAAGCGGTGACACCGCTGCAGGCGCAAGGCATTGCAACTGTACATTTTTCTTTCTAAACGACACGATACCAAACAGACAGACAGACAGATACCTTAAGACCTGTGCAGCAGTAGCGCGCGGACACGATAATGATTTGCTTTGAAACGCATAAATGAATCGTAGTCTATACCGTATGATGGGCTGTGGTAAAACCAACAGTATAGTGATGTCATTCACGAAGCGATCGGCAGGCTTGCAGCTCGCCTCACGCAGGGTCGCCCAGAGGGCACCGTTGGCATTGACAAGTAAGGGCACAGCCGCTGCCCATGGTCGGACTTTGATAGCCACACCCTTCCGATCCGCCCTGCCCAGTATCCCTCCGTGCCAATCTATAGACCCGCTATTTTTGCGTGGAGCGTTGCCCGGCGTGCCGTTTTTCCCAAGAAAGCAGACCGCCAGCAACAGCAATGGACTCCCATCTCCAATTCGAACGCCATGCCACGTCTTAGGAAATGAATTCAATAATTCCCATCCCCACTTTCCAAGCGACTTCCGCGTTTCCAGTCTCTCCATTCCCAGTTTCCTACAAAGCGGAGGGTTGGGCTTGGGCGCTTGGACGCTTGGTGCCGAGCGGGCGCCACGTCAGGCTCAAGCGTCAACAACCACCATCGCCATGGCAACCAACCAACTCTCCCAGCTGGAGCGACAGCTAGAGTAGCTGACCACATCGTGCATAAGGACGTGCCAGACTTTTGAGCTCCTGCGAGCAAAATCCGTACGCGGATAGCCATTGCGCTCTTCTTTTCCCCCGTCTCCTCTTTCCTTGCATACATAGACGGCTAGCTCGCTTTCACGGCTTTCCATCCCGCCCATTCCACATTCCTCGAGCACAAACCCCACATCTCCGCCCGACAGCGCCCGGACTACGCCCTCCCTTACTTTGGCCCAGACAGACACGCCGACATAGCCTAAAGGCAAGACGCCAATGGACGCCGACGACCCTCGCGACCCCCACCCCCACCGCCGCTCCCGCCGCAACTCTTCCTCCCACAACGACCAGCGCCGAAGAAAAGGCCACCGCGCAACAGACTCCGAAGGCGTCCTCCTCCCCCGCGCCTCTTCTTCGCGCCCCAGGCCCCCCCGCCCCGCCCGCCGCGAAAGCGACTCTGAATGGGAGAACACGCCTTCCCCGCGGCGTGCCCCGCGACGTGCGCCCGGCGAGAGCACGCCGAGTAGTGGGCGGAGTCGGGACACGAGGACGACGGGGACGGGCGGGACGCTGAGTCTGGAGGCGGTAGCGAAGCTGGATAAGGCGAATGCGAAGAAGGCGGGGTGGAGGGGGTATGATTACGACGAGCAGTATCTGAAGGAGGTGCGGAAGAAGGAAGAGCGGCTGGAGCGGGAGCGGGTCAAGGAGGAGAAGAGGGAGAGGGCGAGGGAGAGGGAGAGGGTGGAGGCGGGGGGTGGGCTGGCTGAAGAGGCGGCGAGGCGGAGAGAGCAGAGGAGGGAGAGTAGGCGGAGGAGTGGAGTAAGAGGAACCGACGATGAGAGGGAGAGGGATAGAAGGAGGAGTAGGGCGGTGGGGACGGATGATGAACGGGGGAAGAGGGGGAATACTAGTGGTGAGAGAGAGGAACGGAGGAGGAGGTATGAGGAAAAGTATACGGCGTCGGAGATTGCGGAGAAGAAGGAGCGGAGACGGAAAGAGAGGGAGCAGCGGGCGGAGCAGAAGAAGAGGAGGGTTGTGAGCGGACCATTGGCGGAGGAGGGTGGGATTGAGGACGACGAGGAGTATCAATATATGATGGAGAAAAGGGGTGGTGCTGGGGCGCCTTCAGAGCTCACAGAAGAAGAGTTGGCGCGGCGGAAGAAGAAGAAGAAGCGGATATGTAAGATCACTGTATTTGCCTGTATGAGGCGTAGGCTAACTTTTCGCAGTGATTGGCGTCGTTTCTGTGCTCATCCTTCTCGCCATCATTATTCCTGTCGCGGTCCTCGCGTCGAAGAAGAAGAGCGACAATGATGATGGCGGAGGAGGTGGAGGTGGAGGCCAAGCAGCAGGCGGTTCTTCGCAACCTTCCAACGGCAATCTCGACGGTAAGAACAGAGACAGTGTACCTGAAGCAGATCGTGGCGGCATATTAGATCCATGGTCATGGTGGGATACAACCGACTTCAACGTCACATACACGAACGAAATGGTCGGCGGCCTTCCCGTCATTGGCCTCAACTCGTCGTGGGATGATGACGTCCAGGCAAACGAGAAAGTGCCCAACTTGAAAGACGACTTCGGGTATGGCAAGAACCCTATCCGTGGGGTGAACGTAGGAGGTTGGCTCAACATTGAACCCTTCATCACGCCATCCTTCTTCGAGAGCTACTCCTCCCGCGACAATATCATTGACGAATGGACGCTCACGACCAAGCTAGGACCCGAAAAGTCAAAGCAGACTCTGGAAAAGCACTATGCTACTTTTATCACCCGCCAGAGCTTCGTCGACATCCGCAATGCCGGATTTGACCACGTCCGCATTCCCTTCGGGTACTGGATGGTGGAAACCTACGACGGCGACCCCTACGTCTCACAAGTCTCATGGCGCTATCTTCTGCGCGGTATCGAGTACGCGCGCCAGAACGGTCTCCGCGTGAACCTCGACCTGCACGGCGCGCCAGGCAGCCAAAACGGATGGAATCATTCTGGACGTCAAGGCGTAATCGGGTGGCTCAACGGTACCGACGGCGAGAAGAACGGCAACCGCTGGCTCGACGTGCACCACAAGCTCTCTGTCTTCTTCGCACAGGACCGCTACAAAAACGTCGTCACCATGTACGGGCTTGTCAACGAACCCCGCATGGTCGACCTCAACACCGACTCCGTCCTCGCCTGGACACAAAAAGCCATCGACCAGATCCGCAAAGACAAGATATCTGCCGTCCTCGTCTTCGGCGATGGCTTCCTCGGCCTCGATAAATGGCAGGGCCGTCTCCAAAACAACAAGAACCTCCTCCTCGACGTTCACCAATACGTCATCTTCAACCTCGACCAGCTGCAGCTTAATCACACTGACAAACTGAATTTCGCATGCAAAGCCTGGACACAGCAGTCGGAGCGCTCCATGGATACAACTACCGGCTTCGGACCGACCATGTGTGGAGAATGGTCCCAAGCTGACACGGACTGCACTAAATACATCAACAACGTGGGCATTGGCACCCGCTGGGAAGGCACCCTCGATACGGGGAATAAATCCACCTCGGTGCTCACGCCGTACTGCCCGCTCAAGAGCAGCTCTTGTTCGTGCGCGGGGGCCAACGCGGATCCGGGGGGTTATTCAGACGCGTATAAGAAGTGGTTGTACCAGTTTGCGATCGCGCAGATGATCAGCTTCGAGAAAGGGTGGGGGTGGTTCTACTGGACGTGGAAGACGGAGAAGGCGACGCAGTGGAGTTGGGAGCTAGGGATGAAGAGTGAAATTCTGCCGGGGAAGACGTGGGACAGAGATTTCAGTTGTCCAAATAACCCAGCTGATCTAGATGACTTTGGGAAGCTAGGGCTACCGGAGACATATTGAAATGGGTGTGTTAATGGAACGAGAGACCCCTAGGGATATACCCTTGGAGTACGTACATACATGGAGTGAGCTGTTTACTACGTGGAGCTAGAAGGTTTGGGCTGCATACTGCATTTTGTCAAGGCTGGGGAGTTTGGGGCTGCTTTGGCCGTAACTCCTGATTTCGTACATAGGAAATAGACAGAGTTGAGGCCTTGGATTGTGAGACTTATTCAAGTACTACATCCCTTACGCGAGGACTTTTCAGCTTTTGCAAAGTAACGCTGGGCTGCAGCACCGCCAGCTTTCGTCCCAAAACCTTTGGGATCAATGATTGGTGCATGCGACTGCAGCAGACTACTTCACCCTCACATTCGTGCCAGGAATTTATAGTTCAGTAGATAACTTCATCGTCGTACTATTGGGGCTGGTGCACTGCCCGAAAAGATAGCTCCTTTGAATAGCGCTGATAGTTGGCCTTTTTAGCGTCAGCTAGGCAATCTGTTGTGCGAGCTTCAAGTTATCGTACATTAGAGGAAACACGGCTGTCTTTGAGATCTTTTTCAGCGTGTTTAAGACGAAAGTTCTAGCTGTATAATATACAATCAATCAATAGCCAAACCCCTTACACCTCTGGATCCTCACATTCACGATTGGGTCCGCTACGGACTTCGAGGTCCTCATTTCTGCAACTTCCGTAGGTCAAGCACAATCTTAGTGGCAGCTTCATAGCTCCCCATCCAGCATTTGCGGACCACCTCATCGCCCTGATATTATTCCAAGGGAGGGAATTCGCGGTACTTGAACCGTCTGCAGATCTCGTCCCCGTTGTCCACCGTGTCCAAATCTGGAAAGGGCGGCTTGCCTACCATCATAAAATAAATGACCGCCCCGAACGCAAATAGGTCGGTTTTGCGATCGCAATGGGTCCGATCTCGCCGTGGCATTGACGACATGGTGCTTTCAGCCGCCCCGCCATCGAGAAGCATCGATCCATCGGGACCCAGCAGCCTTCCCTAGAAGTCGCAAAGCTTGACCGATGGATGGTTATCGAGCACAAGGTTCCCGACGCTAACATCACAGTGTATCACGTTCTTCCCATGGACATGAGCAAGTCCCTCTGCCGCCTGCAGTGCCCACTCTAAACGCCGTTCTGCCGACGTATCAGGTGCCACATCGCGCAGATACTTTTCCACGGAACCATTTGGTAAGTAGTCGAGGAGTTAGGGTTAGGATTATGCCTTAGGGCTGCTCGTCTCTGGCACCCTCTTCTGTTCTGTTATCCTGCGGTCAATTACTCTAAATGATATGTCTGACTGGTTTGGAAGTGTTTTCAGTAGAATTCAGCAGGTTTTGAAAATTGCTCTTCAAAGTAAAATCATCCTCGCAGACAACTAAGATCACGACTTAGGTGCACAAATAGCGCCACAGAAGTATGCCCTTAAATATTTGGGAATCAAGATTACTCTCTTTTTATAAGCGCCCACTTACGCTTTTCTTGCTCAGGTCGTGCCTCTAGCAACTGCCGCTCCAATTCCCGTACCCGCTGCTCCAGTGCCTGCCGTTCTTGTCTTTCTTGTCCCTTCTTTAGCTGCTTCCGTATCTCTTCCGCCCTTTGCTGCTCCCACTCCCTTTGACGCTCCTCCTCCTGTTGTTGCCGCTTCTCGCGCCTCTTCCGATCCCACCACATTTCCCATCGTTTTGTCTTGGTTTCTAGGGGCTTTGGCACTGGCGTAAAGTCCTTGCCCTGATGCTGCCGCTCTTCTTGTTTCAGCCTCTTCCTCTTCAGTTCCAACTCGTGTATCTTCTGGTTTAGATAGTTCTCCTCGTCTTCCCATTCCCGTTCCCGTTCCCGACCGCATTCCCGTCCCACTTCCCGTTCCCATCCCCGTTCCCATCCCCGTTCCTGTTCCAGCCTCGCCTTCTTACACCTTAGCTCATAGATCTGCTGCGCCAGCTCGTCCTCTTCCTGCTCCCGTCCCCATCCCACCTTGTCCTTCCCATTTGCCCTTCGACCCCGCCGCTTTGACATAGACTTCTGTAACCTAGCTTGAAATTTTGCTAAACTTCTCGCTAAAGTTGTACGCACAGTGGCGGAAGTTCGTTCGTCCTGATCAAGACCTGATAAAGTATAAACGCCGTAGCAGAGAACTAACCCGACAAGATAAATCATAAAAACATTCCTGTTATCATTCGGTGCAGTTGAGATATCTGGCTTTTTGGTCCACAGGAAACCAAGATATATTCCAAGACCTATCAGTAGAAACTTCAATGCAGCGGAAAGTAACAGTCTGGGAGCGGATAGCGTAAGAACAGATGACGGAGTTGGGACCAAACTTCTCAAAATGGACTTAAAATGTAACTGGTCAGTCAGGCTCTTCGGTTCATTAATAATATGCTCGACACCGTTCTTGCTTCCTCTTATCCAGGATCTAATATTGTCGGCGTTTGATAAACGTCCCATCGTCCAAACTTGGCTACCAGCGAAATACACGGCCAAAAGAGCAGATACAAGACTAAATATGCACGCAGCACGGGCAGTCCAATGAGTTTGATCCATATTCTGCAGACTGAGTCCAGTGAAAGCCGCTTGAGTGATAATCGCACCCTATGTCACGAGTTACAAGCTGGTAAGAGATTTTCAAGTGTAAGGAACATACAGATATCCCAATCCTACCACTCTCGTCCTCTATGATCTTTTTGAACTCCAGCGCAGGTGCAGCGCCCGGGTCGCCTAACACTTTCGTTTCCACTTCCCATACCGATTTCTTGCCGAAGATCATGACGGCAGCGCCCCCGGCTAGACCATAAAGTCGAATCCAGGCTCTGAGATCATCAGTGGCCTTGGAGATAGCCACAATAATCTGATGGATAACTATCCAATTTGTACTTGGGACCCGATGTCTTTCGATCGAGGTCCAGTACCTCCATTCTTGGCTCTCGATGACCCTAAGCATTTCAGTTTCAGCTAGCTCCGCGTCGCGGATTTCATGACTAGTATCATGAGCAGGAGTGGTATTGTAAATTGTAATATTGGGGCTCGGAGCTAAGCCATGGTTTCGGTGGCGGTGTAGTCCAGTATTATATGAATGAGAAGAAGCCATCGCAGGCGGCGCAGGAACCCGAAATGGTCTTATTATGGCTACGCCCCACAACGATGATGAGGAAGAGAATAAGTGGTGCGGGGTATTGACGATCTAGACTTCAGGTCCGATACGGAGCACAATCTAGACACGTGAGTAGTCAGGTGAATAGTCACGTGAGGAGCTCTGTAGATGCTGTCTGTAGAGTTATAGAGTCACAGAGTTGCCACATTCACTAAGTGTTGAGGCAAGGGGGAAGAGGCCTGGTACGCATTCGCTTCGTTACATTATGCGCATCATGGTTTTTTTATTAGGTGGGTCGCGCTGCTTATTCCTTCCGGTACGTTCTATCCTAGCGGAATGAGTTGTACTTGACTGTTTGAGGAACCCGAAACTGCGGCTTGGAAGGCTACTTGTAACAAAACCAGGCTGAAAGTAATATCTACTTTCGAAACTGCTACTTTAACTTTAAGCAAACTTAATAACGTAGACAGATTTCGCAGTAGCCAATAGGGTGTAAGAGGTTTATTTTCCTCCTGTCTATCCGTCCCATGTCGAGTTCAGATAATTATTGCTTTTTTCCGAATTAAGTTTCACTCTCAACCACGTGTTTTCAAAACCGCTAAGGCGTCCAGCACCAAACATGTGCAAGGAAAATAACCAGGGTGTATCCGAAGGATTCTCTTGCATAGAACCCCGCATCTAACCTGACGGTTCTCTCTACTCCATCGTAAACTATCTGTCTTACTAGCTAATTCTCTATTTTTCTGTCCAAATCTTGCCAGTACCCGTCTAGCCTTAATAAAGTGTATAGGATGCGCCTACTACGGTCTGCGGACCTTGCTTTCGAGGACTTCCAAAATGATTGCGCCCCGAATTACGTGATTCTTTCTCACACGTGGTACAAAAGTCAGGATGAGGTTACATACCAGCAAATGTGTGCCGGCCCGGACACGTCTAAGCCTGGGTACCACAAAATCCGCGAATGCGCCCGTGTCGCAAGAGACAATGGATATGAATATCTCTGGGTGGATACGTGTTGTATCGATAAATCTAGTAGTGCTGAACTTTCCGAAGCTATCAACTCTATGTACTTTTGGTATAGTGAAGCGGTCGTCTGCTACGCTTACTTGTCAGACGTACATCAAGTTGACAGCTCTGCTATTCCTATTGAAGAGAGCAAGTGGTTCACACGTGGATGGACGCTGCAGGAGCTTCTTGCACCAAAAGAGGTCGTGTTTTACACCTCTGACTGGAAAATTTTAGGAAGCAAGTCGACACTGAAAAGCCAGATTCACGAAATTACCAAGATCCCCTTTGGAGCTCTAGAAGGAACGCCGCTCAGCTACTTTTCAGTCGCACAGAGGATGTCATGGGCATCAAAACGCGTTACTACGCGAATAGAAGATATTGCATATTCTCTGATGGGCATTTTCGACGTAAACATGCCTCTCTTATACGGGGAAAGGGAGAAAGCTTTTCAAAGACTTCAACATCATATCCTACAGAACTCAAACGACCAATCACTTTTTGCGTGGAAAGATGAATCTCTCGATGAAGGCGACCACGTCGGTGTTCTCGCGCCATCTCCTAAACAATTTGAACACTCAAACAATGTAACCTCTATAGGGTCATGGGCAAGGCATGACGCCACCACCCTAAACCATAACGGACTTCGCCTGGATGTTTGGCTAGTTCCAACTGACGAACACACTATTTTCGTGGCGTCACTGGCATGTAGTATCGGCTCATCCTATCACTATAGTCCTGGGATATATGTCAAACAATTCATGAGCTCTACGCCCTGGAAACGTGACTATGACTCTCAGGTTGTTCGAATACGGGGCGATGAACTCGTCATGCTGAGTAACCAGCAAAAATCTATAGGGCAGCGTGGCACCGTCCTCGCCCTTCAGCCGCATCAGTTGCAGCATCATTACGATCCCATCCCTTCAGACGTGGCCATTTTCAACGTTTTTTGGGACTTTCGCGCCTGTGAAGGAACAAATGAAGGAGTGAATTACCTCACCGGCTTTCCAGCAGCGTCTTGGAATTCACAGTTGGCAATTATCACCGGAGGCCATGGCCCAGGTGCTCATGGGGCAGTTTTCGTGCAACACCAGACCACTTCGACTTTGACTATATTTGGTTTCTCGCTATGTGGAGATCCTTGGGTCCGTGTATTCTGCCCACCACCCTTTGCACCCAGTCAATGGATGATGTTCACACCTGATGGAAGTGAAACACACGAGTCCGAAGCTGTTATTAGCACATCACCGTCGCGAACATTGCTGTGCAAAGCAGCTATTTGGCTAGGATATACTGAATTCGGACGCGAAATGTTCAATACACGAGTACATGGTGTTAAAGTCAGAGGTCCTGCCATTATGGCACCAGGAAAAGTCGAAACTAAGAAAACGGAGTTCGAGGTCATTGCCCGTGGTCAACAGTGGTGGCGATAAACATACAAAGAGGTATGAAAGAGATACGCATATAGCTGAGAGATAACGATTGGAGATAGTTAGCAGTTATTGAAGTTGGGTTGCTTCTAACAGCAAGAGCAAGTAATAAACTAGATAACATTTTCCTACATTTCGACCTTTTTAGTCTTCAAAGTTTGGTGTCAAGCACTAGGATATATAGAGATCAAGAACTTTAGCAATCTTATGACATGCAAGTAGCTATACACCGAAAGAGTCATATACTAAAGATCATGTGGCTATAGGAACTAATATGAATATCGCAGCCAATAGGGGTCGATTCAGTTATTGAGAATTTTCACCAAGCTTCTAGTTATCTTAGATGGCTGACTGCATGGCCACGTATGATAAGTTACATGAAAAGCCTAGAAGTATTACAGAAGTACATTCTTAGATCACCAACACTGGTCTCAGCACCCTAATTACTCCTATAGATAACATAGGAAAGCTCAGCCCTTTATTTATAGGTAGTTCTTTAGGATTACTTGAAGAGTCTTCGTAGATAATTACTTCAACTTTTCAGCACAAAGTTAGTCAACATAATAAGACGGGCCTAAACTATTTCAAACCTCACACATGGAACAACTTTTAGGTCTACATGACCTCTACGGAGGAGAACTTGAGCACCAAGGCCAAGACCAAGATCGAGATCGAGACCGTCTCCCAGGACAAGTCGGAGAAGGCTTTCGAGTTCAAGGCTAAGCCCAACCAGGAGGAGAACTCGTCCGACGAGCAGAAGACGACGTCCGAGTCGGAGATCGAAGATCACGAAGAAGAACCAGATCAAGACCATTTAGTACCCGAACCAGGCCCTCAAGATGACCAGCTCGCCGAGGGAGATGTAGGCCACCTTCAAGAAAATGAACTCCGACTTGTACTGGGTGATCTTGATGAAGAAGACGAGCGACACCAAGTTGAATGAGGAGTCCTAGTTCATGGTGTTCTTCCTGTTCAGCGTCATCAAGAACAGGGACAGGGCCTTGAGGGCGGTAGACGCGATGGACCCCGAGGACCAGTCCCAGAACTAGTAAAACCCGGTGAAGAACTTCATCACCATCCAAGTGACCCAGTACGTCTCCGAAGTCGTCCTCTCTAAGAAGTTCCCGGCCATCTACATTCCGTCCTTCAACCCGAGGCTCGTGTACTGCCTGATCACCAGCCCCAACGAGCGCACCCTGGTCGAGCTCTTCAACAGGCCCGCTACCAGCCAGTTGCAGCTCGACTATATGGCGCAGGCTAAGGCCAAGATCGGGTACCAGTACTACTGGGAGTACGTCGTCAATGGGTCCGAGAACCCCGTCGCTAAGTCCGGCAACTTGGAGGCGCCGGAGTTCAGGGACGATTACTATAAGAACGTGATGGCCGACTCCTACAAGCTCATTGGCCTCGACCTTAAGGAGGCCAACCCCGCTAGCTCCAGCGCCGGCTACTCTATTAAGGAGTTGAGGGAATACCTTAAAAGTATCGACCCCAAGAAGGAGTACGGCCCGGTTAACTCGAATTTGGCTAAGGAGGAGGTTGGCCTGATGGAGGAGACTTGGAAGATGACTTAGATCCTGAAAGACTACTCCAGAACTTCATGGTGATGATCTTGACTGCCATTAGCCCGAACAACCACGCGATCAGTGTAGCCATCGTAGCCATCTTAGTCTACTTCAATATCATCTCCGATTTCCTCAAGTCCACCATCTCCACCACATCATTTATATTCATAGGCTCTCACGTACTTATACTTAAGTTAAAATGATTGATATAGACAAATCCTAAAATAAAGCTTAAAAAGGAAGGTATAACATATATTCCAGTATAAGTTATTCTAAACTTAGGGGTTGCTTTCTACTCTAGTCTAAAGGGAGCAATATTCATTTAATACTAGTCGCCCTATAAAGGGGTAAAGAAGGTCTGAAAGTCCTTAGGGTTTTCTATAAGTATATATAAGTACCTTGTACCTTCCTGGGCGTTAGATAGTAGAGAAAGGGGTTTTATAGCTATATCTAGACCTTACCAATCACTCTTCAGTAATAGATAATATGAGCTAGGCACTTAATCCTTCTATAGGTATATATTAGAGTGGCTTCCGCGTAATAATGTGAACTGGCAGGAAGTACTTGTGGAGTCCGTCCATCACCCTGGATCGTCGGCACGATAACAGATGAAAGCAGCTTCATAGCAGCTGAGCAAGATCTAAACGCAAAGCAAGGGGGTATAGGCGAAGGACGCCAAGCTATGAGAGGTGAGACAGAGCTAGTAAAGTGGAATATTTTTAACACGTGAACAAAGTCAGTGGAGGTCGTAGCTGATGATATTGAAGTTTGAAGTTACCAGTAGCTTTTATGTTCATCTTAAGGGTCATATAACAGCATATCAACCGTCAATTCCCATATGTTTATTCCACCAACAAGTCGACGAACATGAATCACATCTCCACCAACAACGCGGCTGTTTACCCATTGATTTGGACCAATTCAACTCTCTTGAGCATGCATGGCATTGAAGATTCCTTGCCATGCGACGCGTCTCCACAAGCTCTCTTCTCTCATACACTTTTGTTGTTTCCTCCCGTTTCAGTTGCCCACAGGCCCGGCAGAGAGATCGCACCTCCTCAGTGACAACATTTTTCGCCCGCGCCGACGTCGATTGGTTAGCAGCATGCTCTGGGATATTACATCCCTTCCCCGTGTTTTCGATGTCTTTCTCCCCACGGGAACAAAGAAAGATAAAATGGCATCGAGAGCAATAAGGCAGGCAATGCTGCAAATGTTGTGTGCTCTCTGGCATCGGCGTCTTCGCCTTGACAGTGCAGGACTTGCATATCTGGTTACCGCAACTCCAGCACTGCGTCTTTGATCCAGGCTCACATGTCTCCAGGCGTAAAGTTGGGACGTGTTCGCTCGGGATGTCTGATAGTGTAGTTTCCCGGTAAGAGTCTGCGACGTCGGCATAGTGTAGATTTTGAGATAGCTTCGATCGTATGCTCTCGAAAGAAAATCGTTGGTGCTTCACGGACGCGTCGCCACTGGCTGGGTTTCGCTTTTCGAGTGGCAAGGATACTTTAGGACTTCGCTGGACCGGTCGATGACTGTTCCGACGCAGCCATTGCCAAGCAAAAGCCGTAACATTGATAAATGGTATCCAAAGATAGCCAATGAAGAAAATTAAAAAGAATACGAAAGTATTAAGGGCTCTGTGAGTTTTTGTAAGCAGCATTCTAACACTTTTCTGGATTGGGACGTACAGAACAGCAACACTCCATCTCCACTGCTTCATCATACTATTACAGCCTGCTGTGAGCTGCATAGTATCAGGAGATTTCATTCCTAAAGACGCGAACACATCGTGAAGCCGGTCTGGCCGCCGCGGCCATTCTCGTGGGCTAGAACATATCGCGAGTGCTTCGGAAGCATGCTTCGGAATCAAGACAGTAGTCCATCCGATCAAGAACAACACAACAACCTCGAGAAGTCCGAGAAAGACAAGGAGTCCCCAGTGAATCACAGCTAGCCATCCAAAGGCATGTAAAATGCATGAAAGCACACCCTAGAGAAGACGGTGGTTAGTGAGGCTTTTCTAAGTAGGATTCTGTGAGCCCTTACTCCTATCAGCCCGTACCAGTAGATTTTTCTAAACTCCTTAACTAACGGAACGGAGCCGTAAACAGGGTTCTGTAATAACCCTTTTCCGTTATCCGCCCTTGCCGAAAAGGCAATCGTGAAGCTAAAGCTAGCAAGGACTAGAATAATCAAAAAAACCACTACCAGCAGCGCAAAGATGTGGAATTTGGGCTTTCGTTGAGCCATGTGCTGTTGATGCGTAACATGTTCGGAAGATGAGTGGAAATTCGTGCTGCATTTTGTGGAACAACTCAGCGCAGCTCGCCACCTTCACCGGTGGAGCTCAGCCCCAAACAGATGGCTTGCAGAACGCCAATCCAATAGACAATCGTCACATCGCGCTAGTTATCAGCCACGATGCTCAGCCACAATGCTCAGCCTCGTACAACCGAGTACGGAGATCGGCGGTGTGGCGCAGCAATTTAGACCGGTGAGGGAGCTCGCTGGACGGCCTACAACTCCCCCGTTGCTAATGCTATCGGCGGCATTTACCTTAATCTTCTGGACTTGGTAAGGAACCTATAACATGTCATCCACAAGGCTTGAGGTTGACCTCCACGAGTCAAGTCGGCAAAAGTTTAAGAAGCTTCAGAAAAAGCTCACCAAGCGTCAATACAAGCTTTCCAAAAGCGAAGCCGAAAACCCAAAGATCCCCGCTCCAGATCTATTCGTTGGATTGGAACCGAGCAACGAGCCTCATGCCAAAGAGGACGATATCCTAGCCTTTCCATCAATCTCGGAATGCGCGGTCCATCTCGAGCTTCTCCAATGTTTCTTCGTCCTTAAGCAGCACATCCTCAAAGCAGACGAACTCGACCCAGTATACGGAATTGTGCCCAATCACAAGACTGTCACGCGGAACGGGAAAATGGTAAAACTAAAGGATCCTACGCTTTGGGACCGGCGACAAATCAAATGGCCAAAATTTGTAGAATGGGCTGTCGCACGCTTCCTGTACTGGCGTGGTGCTGTTGAGGAGAAGTGGTCGCAAACTCCAGCCGAATGGGATTTCACCGAGGACGACCTTCCTCCTTTGGATGTGCTCATGGTCTGGCACTCATTTTTGCTGAATCCGAAGATGTTTAAAGAACACAGCTTCAAGACCCCATTCTGGAAGATCCGTTTCCCTTTCAAGATTATCCACACAGTGATCAATAGCTTCGCTTGGGACTATTGTCTCTCGCTAAAGGCGACATCCTTCTTCGAGGAAAAAACCGGCATGGATGCAGCTCCTGTCGAGGAGCTTTTACGATGGAAACCTCTCGCCAATCAACATCACGCAATTAATGTTTTCGAATTTTCCACTAACAACTTACGCCACTACGGTCAGATTTCCAGCAATGACCCATTTCTCGCTTCTCATCGTATCCTAGGCTCAGAGCTGTCAGCAGCTGTGATTCGACAAGGTGACTTTATCGAAAAGATGGACAAGAAGCTCTGGATCCGTAGCCCAGCCCTTCGCGACACGCTATCCCGAGCAACTACTCGCTATTCCCAGTTTCTGAAGCTAATTAAGGCCAACTCTGGAAAGATGATGGTTCCCACTTTGGACATCGACCTCGTCTGGCACACCCACCAGCTATCACCGTCGCATTACTATGCGGATACGACAAAGCTGACCGGACGCTATCTCAATCATGACGACAAGGTAGTACAGGATCAGCTTGATACCAGGTTCGCCATGACGAGGGATCAATACCGTATACGATTCGGTAAGGAGTACCAAGTTTGTGGGTGTTGGGACTGTGAAGCGTTACTATCAGCTATTAGGAACGTTCCTGTAGGGACGATGCCGGATGAGAAGTACCTAGGGAAAGTATATGAGGAAGTGTTGTATTTTAAGGCGATAGAAAGTGCGAGGAGGAATAAACAGCCGTTGCCGATTGGACACGGGTAAGGAGAGAAGCAGTAGAGGATGTCTAAGAAATTAGGCAAGAGAATCTGGGGCCCAAAACCCTCCCGAACAGTGGGTGTCGGCATATGAAAATACATACATTACTGCAGTATATCAATTTATTTTTATTTCTCTTGCATCCGATTCTCTAGATAGCGCCGCTGATTTGCTAGACTATACAATCCCATCCATCGTTCCCATTGAACTTGCCTTTCAACAGTATTTGGACCCTTTTTGTGTAGTGTACCCTGCTATGCACTTCAATCCCGCAGAATATTACACTAGCAAGGCTATGTTCCGAAATCTGAACCGCTCGTAGTATAATTGGAGGTGGACCCCCTTCAGTTATCGCATCGAGATTCCCAACAGATACTTTTAGCACAATGATGTCACCGATCGGGTAATAGTCTGGCGGAGTGAGAGGCCACAGGCGTGCTTTAGGTTCCCCCACGCGCTTCTCAAGCGTCATATCAATTTCTTGCTTGCCGTTATGGAGCGTAACTTCACTGCTTAGTTCGGCCGGCTTTTCAAGCTGGCTTATACCTTGCCGATTGGCGGATTGGTACAGACTAACCAGTGATCTAAGATATGAGGGATCAGCACGAGCAACTGCGTCAAACTCGTTAACGAATGATAGCAACAGCCCAGGATTATTCTTTTGACATTCCGTCTGCTTCAGATGTGGTGTAAGGTCAATGTCGACTGTTGGAGGAGCGCCAAAAGTGACAAGGGAAAGTCTTGAATCGGTGACTGGGACATCTTAGCTCCTATATAATTTGATTAGATATGTCTTATAATTACTTACAGGTCTTGAGCTCATTCGTAGTATAATGTGCAAAGAGCAGCGATGCAACCGCACCGCCTGCAGAATGTCCAGCAAACACAATATGGCTGGCATTGTTCGATAGAGAGACAATATTGAATAGCAGCATAGAAAGACGAGGAATGATAGCTCTTGCACTGTTGGCAAACCCTCCATGGGCATGAATCTGATGCCCGCTCAAGGATTGGAATTGGCTCGAGTTCTAGTCACCGTGAGTGTGGTATAGTTAGATTGCATATGACACTCACTATGAAGTCAACAGTGCTCTGCTTCTTTCCGTTTAGATTGACCATTGCATCCAGCACGTTTGTCGTTCCTTTGGCGGCAACTACAACGAGGGGTACGAACATTTTATCGGAAGGCTTCTCAACAGACCAAACGCCAACAGCTTTCTCCGTGCCCGCTATAGATGGAGATAGATAGTGCAGCCTCTTGAAGACCAAATCAGGTACTTCCGGTATGCCTTTTGGATCATAGACCATCGCTGAACAAGCATTTGCAGCAGCAACAATTACTGCGTCGTTTCGAGTACTGTCTTACAGTTAGTCCGCTTATTTATGATGAAATTTCCCAGTTACCATGTCCATTGAGATCCGGTGCTTTCATCGATTTGTGAGTTGCTGTACTTTGCTGCCTCGTTGCTTAGTCGCTCCAACTGTAGCTGAAGCTGATCACTGGGTTCTCCTGGTATAATTCTATCAGAATTTTCGTTAATTAATACTCAAAAATTGCTCACCAGCAAAGTCAAAGCTTTGTAAAGCATCATCCAAGTTATGCGCCAACTCAACCAGCGCTTCTGAAGCAGCCTGCGAATTATCTGTCGAACCAGATGCTGGCACCGGCACGGAGGTGGAGCCCTGAAGCGCGGAAGCGGATACCTGACGAGCTTTTCGGTGTTGAAGTAATCGAAGAAGGCCCGCCATTTGCTGAACGAAAAATGGTGACGAGACAAGCTATGAGCTCTGGGTTTTGCTCTCAAGTTCACATTGGATGCATTATGAGTGCTTGGTGAGCAATGTACTGTGGCGCAGTGTCGGATGAGACTAGCGTTGGGGCTGAGCAGGGATGCATATTGTAGATGACGCAGGGGACGCCATTTTGCGGCTGAGCTGAGAGCGAACAAAAATTAGGCTGTCAGTTCAACCTGCTGCCTGCTGCTGGTACCAAAATCCCAATGGCCTTTTTGCACTTACAGTGACTAGAAATCTTGAAACATTTGCACCTCTCGGTCAGCCATACTGGATTCAGTCCGATGTATCATCCTTAGATCAGAGGGTTCCCTCAACGTCCCTAAAGTTCTCGCCTTTCAAATTTCCCAAAGGTCTGGAGCTGTTCTGATGACGTCTGATTCTAGCCACAATGTTACCAGCGCACCGAAGGTTCCGCGTCAGAAGGTCGGTCCTGCGGCGGCCCATACTTATGACGCTTTTCGCCGCATGTACTGGGACGCCGTGCGAAGAGAGTTGAAGCACATTCTTTTGACTCTGAGAAAATGGCAGCACTCAGAATATGCATCAAGGGTTCTTCCCGATGAGCAGGATCACTTCATTCATGGCTACGACACTTTCCTGGAGCAAGTGAGTCAAAGCACGCACAAACTGGCTGGCAGGCATGGCAAGAATGTAGCGAGTCGGGTTGGTTCCAAGAAAGAAAAGCTACCAAGCTATGAAGAAGCATTAAAAGATCGGTTCTGGGACATCTTTGCTGCCGAACAGAATGCGGAGCTGAAGGCAGACGTACGAATGCTACTCGAAGAGCATGCTTGGGAATCAAATGTGCTGTATAATCGCGCTCGCATGCTCCTTCAGTCAGCAGGGTTCCTGGACATTGACAAATGCATGGAATACCGGCCACCAGAGCATAGGATTGATGTTTGGAAGCAACCAGCCATACCCCAATTGAAAGTCGATAGCTTTGATGAGCTAGGGCTACCAATAATCGTTCCCCAGACCTGCTCAATCTGCAAAGAAGCAATAAAGGGAGCTAACTTTCGCAAGGATGGCACTGTCTGCTGTGAGAGCTGTTATCGAACACACTATTATGGCCGCTTCGATTTTGCCAAGACTTACAAATCGTGTGTCCTCCACAGTTCAATTACCCCGGAAGTCAGTGAAAGAATATGCCGGTGCATAGCCGTATCTAGGTTCGACCAAGATGGACGAGTTAAAGCAGTCTTCCCGGTAGACCAGAATGACAGCCACAGGGAGGCGGGAGCCAGGGCTCTCCGGTGTGGTCTTCTCGATCTCGGAACGCTGGTTGCGGAAGCAAAATATGCGGGTATCACGAACGGTGCCGAGAAGTATACGGAGCTGGCAAAAGTCAAAGTCAGATCCACAATCGGCAGAAAGGAAAAGAAGGCGAGTCGCACCGTTAAGGCAGCCGGCATGAAAGGGATACTGGTCGACAAAAAGACTTTTGCCGAGTTTGGAGAGTCAGTATTCATGGATGAACCGGACAGCGATGTTCCGTATTTTCTGCGACCAGTATTGGATAAATATCCATTTGGCAACGTGCATATGGCCCTACGGGTTGGTCCGCTCGTTATCGAAAATGGAGTGCAACAGTAAGTGGATACTTCAAGATCCGTATTGGACCTTCGCTAAGACTTTCAGCACTCATGGAGGTGCAGTGATAACCTGTCGAGAGCCACCGCAACTTCAGGCAATCATTGATCCTTCAGGAGAAGAAGAGGACAGTCTTCTCATCACAGAAGAGCATGACGGAGGCCGAACCTTGTGGAGCCAGAAAAGAGCTAGAACGCCCAAAAGATATAAATGCATGATGAAGCAAGTCGTTAATGGGGCTTTTGCCGGAGTCTTCGAAACAGAGAAGGAGCAAGACGTCATCAAAGCCCTCATTGTTGAGAGCCAGAACGAGCCAGATCCAGGACTCACATTGGCTGATAAGATGAAGCTTCAAGATGCATCGTTGGGTCGCATCTTGGACAAGCTTCAGGCATATCTTGGACCATGGGTTGATAAATATCTCAAAAGTATCAGCGACCGACTGACAGCGAATGAGACAGCCTTGCAGTGGGACTTTCATTCAAACAACTGCCAGCAATTTTGCGACTCGCTAATCAATAATAGCTTGTTTGACTCACTTCTTCCAGAGCGCAAGGGATCCGAAGGAACCGAAGACGAGCCACCGTTGTATCTCATGAGTTTTGTCTGTCGTCCAGGCAGTTACGCAAAAGCTAATGTCTTCTCCAAATACGATGTGCCCAACGGTTTGACTGAGGAATATCTCCTCAAGTTCCGATACGGCCGTCATGAAGATTCAGATATCATTGACAGTCTTCAGGAATACTGGTATGACTGGGGAGCATTCGGTGGTCCTATTTATCCCTACCAAGACGTCTTCCCCTGGGATTGCACAGAAGCTTATGGTCGATATCCGACGAAATGTGGCGAGTGCAACATCTCCAAACATGTCTTAGCTTATCCTTTTGACTCGTTTTCCATTATTTCGCTTCACATGTCTCGCAATCGGCACTTCTATCCACCTACGACAACCACACCACTCAAGTCAGCCAATCCTCCAGCTTACTCAGCCAAGGAGTCTAGCAACGCCGCCCGCACCATCATGACCGACCTTGACTGGTTTTGCAATCGTCTCACCATTATGCTAGCCCATTCCACCCTCCTCTGCACAGTTGCTGCCTTTTACCGCTGCGCTTCCTTCCGCTCCGCCACTAGCTGGCTTTCCGTCTCTCCCGATCCCAAAACCGATCGTCTGAAACACGGTGGCATACACCGAGCGCAGCCGTACTCCCATCATTTCGAGCGGGGCGCATATCACCATTACTTTGTCGCAAATTGGACGCATTTGAAACGAAAGCAACAAATTGCCGCATACGAGGCGCTCAGAGATGGCAGGATGCGGGAAGAAGATGTGGAGAGGACAACTTCGAGGGGTGGTGGTGGCGGAGGCGGTTGTGGAGCGGCGTCTATGTGCGGAGCGGCGGCGGCACCGGCAACGTTTTCATGCGCCGGTGGTTGCCAGGCACAATGCGGAGGACAGTGTGGAAGCGGAACATGTGCGAGTGGTGGCGATGGTGGGGGAGGGTGTGGGGGAGGATGCGGTGGTGGTGGTGGTTGATCGTCTGTAGCCTGGTAAATTGGCAGGGGTTTGGTCGGGGTTTGGTCTCGGTTGGGTTGGAGGTTGGGTTATGGTATAGGTTTGGCCCAGTCTCTAGTTTTCAGGTTTCTAGGTATTTCTCTATAACTTTTACAGTTATAAAAAGTAAAATTATAGAAATATAGAGCTTAATTAGCTCTATAATTTTGCTACATGAAATTTTAATTGAGAGCTTTAAAACTGTATAATTTTTATATTTATATCTTTAGTTTTAGACTAAGAGGAGTCAGGGTATAGACAACCCAACTTGCCAGCCTAAAGGAGTTATAGATAATATATCAATAGAAGATAGAAATAAGTATAGTTTACGTTCGTTTAGTTATTATCATTTTAGCAAGCATAAAAAGAAGCAGGATAGGGCGGTGTCGGACCTAGGAAAGAAAAGCTAACAGAGTTGCAGGGGTTAGACTTAGCATTTGAGATGCAAGTGACTCCAAAAGCGGCGACAGAAACCCTCTAAATACGGAGTCAAAAGTCCCCTGACATAGAATTGCTGTGATAACAATAAAGGCATACCAGTCTTCTTCATTAAGTAGATATCCTCTTTCGCAACGGGGAAAATAGGCGCGCAATAGGTTCTCATCTACGTCAATCTTCACCTCCACAAACACAATACCACCTTTCCTGTTGTTGCCCGGAACCAACTCCTGCCATCCCGTGAAGAGGTCATCGCTTCTCTTCCAAGAAACCTTCTGGAATGATTGTGTCGTCATCATCTGGAGGGGGGATAGGAGTATGGGCCATGAACAAATATTGCTCATAGCCACACGCATTATGCCCAGGCAACATCAAACCAACCGCATCCGGCTCGCCATGTGGGAACGCCCGCGTCTGCAAAATCACGGGCGCACAAGCAGAATAGGCACGTGCCAAAGCCAGATTCCGTGCTGTATTGGCGTCTAGCGGTTCCTTATCAGCCGTTGTATCCACTATAACAAAATCAAGCTTCCTAGGACAGAGAAGAAAGGGATCTGCCGTCCGCACTGAGCCGCACAGCAATTCTTGGGTACCACCACCAGGATGGGGATATTCGTGGTCGTGGTTCTTCGGATCGACCCCGTGCCAATTGACACCTCGCGATGTGAGCGCATTTCCCAGGACCCCTAGATGATTGCCAACAATCATCACCATACCACCCCGTCCGATTCGAGAGACTATAAATTTTGCCATAGCCTCGTACTCGGCAACCGGGTCTGTGGCCACAACCAACATAGCATCGTTCAGATCGTGTGATGGGTCCCGAGAAGAAGCCTCAGAATCAAGGAGGTCTACTATTGACCACGGAGTGCTAGTTTTCATGGTAGGCTGTCGGATTTCCTATGTAATATCCGACTGATCTGCCCGTGGCTTGTATAGGGGGACGGGAGTAGCGTCCAGAGGGGTAGAAGGTTTTTCGAACACCTAGAGAAGCGTGATCCTGGGATCACAAAAGGAGATAAGATCCTCGATGTTGAGAGGAAAAGGAGTAGCTACTTTAAAACCATGACTGGAATCCGGTCGCATAGTGACTGAGACCGAGACTTCATTCCCGTCGAAGTCAGGGTAGACTGCGATAAAAAGCGGTAAACGGCTATGGAGAGGTTTGGAGCGTAGAATTGCGAGATGCCTTTAAATGCCGTTTGGTCCCTGCTGCCAGCGACAGAAAAGGTACCCCGCATTGCATCGGAAAGCCCTCTGTGCTCAGTGCATGGTGTTTTCTAAAACTAAGAACTATATGAAGTACCATTTATAGAATAATACAAAGGTGTAAAAAAGATGATTAGTAGTACTCAATTCGCAAACTAATAATTAATAACGTAATAAATTATGTAGTACAAGCGAATATAGCTACAGCGGAGAAGTACGTATAAATTATAAGATACCTGATTTCTTCCTTATCCTAATAAACTTAATATAATAGAATAGCTCCTTTACAAGAGGTGAGGGCGTGGGCGGCTGCCTCTCTAAGATCCATGGTTCTCAGAGAGTCGAGCCTGCTGCCTGCGCTCTTCTCTACATAAAAGCCAGCTTCTGTACTGTTATGCCAAACACGCAACATCCAACTCTTTTGACGAGGACAGGGTGCCTCATGAAGGTAGAAGGCGCTGGGATAGTTATGTACTCATCAATATGAAACGTTCACACTGAAAAGCACATGTTACTGCCCAGAAAAAAAGAACAAGAAAGTGACCTTTGTCAATGGTTCAGAACCATTACAGCGACGCGAACCTTACTCAGTGCATAAATTCTCGTTTCACACAATCAGCACAGTGAGAGAAGGTGTGTTTATGAAGTAGGGAACTACTACTTCGTAGTTTTTGACTCCTTTGTCATCATCGCTTGGGCACCGAGAGTGTGGGTGCGATCTTGAGGTTCGCCAGTGCCGAATGAACTTCACATGGACTGCCTATTCGAAGAAGGAAGACAGTGCCAACAGGATCAAAGCGCCCCTTGCTATAGGATAACTCAAAGATCGTGTAGAGAAAAATCTTGAAATTTTAAGAAAAAGTTGTAAGGGACAGGTAGACGTCAGGTAAATGTTAGGAAGAGGGTGGCTCAGCTGTAGTTTTAACAGAGCAAATCTACAAACCTAGCGCGAATGATATCGAAGTGATATAGTTGTATTGAGCCAGAAAGATAGAGTCTAAAGGTAAATCTAGCTAGAGTTTCTATACACAGTATCGTGGATGTGGCCCTAGCGTCGTGATAGGTAGTCTTAACGTGTGGAAGGGTAACCTAAGTATCCGAATATATAACATCACGTGATTATGTGTGAAAGGATAAATCACGTGACTAAGAAGTGAAAGAAAAAGTAAACCCTTCATGAGGGTCTTTGCAAAAGCCAGCGGGGCTAGAGCCTCGCGTTACTTTTCCTTGCATCGCCGTTGCGTTGTTAAATTTTTCAACTACCATCAAAATGATAGCACTGGGATAGCTTGCAGTGTAAGGGCCCCGCGTTACTGTATTATGAAATTAATCTTTTTCTTGGTGTATCTTTTATATTACTTAAGATCTCTCGAAGCGGTAGGAATCACGAAGGTGCAGAAAGGCGCTCCAGTACTTATCACCGTCCTTCCGAGTCATTGGTAGTTCTCCAGGCCTCGCAAGGCACATCATTTTCGAGGCCAATATGTTACCACTTCCTACCGCAAGATTTGTCATCTTATGGCCACCGAGATCTAATCGCATGCCCATGTTTTGAAGCGAGTCCAGATGCTTTGGTGTAAGGTCAGTTGTTGCTCTCATCACCGTGGCGTGACCCTGAGCAAACCTCCCATCAATGCATGCCCCGTAACGGCGCAGATAGCGCTCAATTTCCATGTTTCCCATGAATGCTGCTGCAAACAGTGGTGGAAGTTCGCCGAAGTTTGGGTCCGCTCCAGACTCCAACAGCATAACGGCGGATGCCGTAGATCCTGCTAAAGCGGCTGCGGTAAGTGGAGTCAACCTAATCCCTGAGATGCCTCCAAGGACATTCATACTTGCCCCAGCCATGATTAACATATTAGCGCATTGCGAGCCACTATTCAAAGTCGCGAAATGCAAAGGAGTATTTCCATACAGGTCTCGGTGGTTGACATTAGCTCCGCGAGCAATCAGAACAGATGTCAAGCGGCTATCTGCTCGTCTGACCGACCAGAATAAAGGTGTACGTCCATTGAAATCAACATCTTCAACAAGGTCAGGTGTCAAATCGAGCTGGCTCTCTAAATCAAGACTAAGAAGGCCAGTAATGATACCGTGCGCTTGGCCGAATTGCATGAGCTCTAAGGTGTCAGACTCGTCTAGCAATTGCAAAATTGTTTTAGGAAGATGGAAAGACGGTTGAGATCCTAAAACGACGGTCCAGGCGTATTGTGCTGGTGTTCTGTAGAGATATGTATCAGCAGGTAAAAGTGAATTGGCGACGAAACTTACATCCCAGCTGAAGTCGGCTCTCGATAGTGTAAATCAGCTCCTCTGCTGAGTAGTAACTCAACCATATCCCATTGATTACGGACCATTGCGCTCTATACTAGGATTAGCCACAGCGCAGTATATGATATAAAGAAGAGAGATTTGGTTTAGGTTACCTACATAGAGTAAGGAAAACCCATCGTCGGGGTTGATAGCGCGGGCAGATATCTTATATGTATCAAGAAACATTTCCAGCTGTCGAGGGGTTTGAGATGGATCTAGAATGTCGTAAACGGCCTTGATCCCTCGAGGAACATATTCCGAAGGTCGCAGATTCCAGTTCCCACGAATTCCTGCCGCTGCGCTCCAAGTGACATAAATGTAGATTATATAAGCAAATGCGTACGGTGGAAGTCGATACTCTAGCTCTACTGATCCGCCATTCGATGTGCAGGCGTCGAGGTCACAAAGACGCCTAAAATACGCTGGAACAATTGAATAGCGATAGGATAGGATGCCAAAGATAAATTGGAGCCAACCCGGAGTACCGCCATTGCCTCGAATATGGCACACGCAGGGGCAACATTGGTGACACTGATTAACGCTGCCGTTGATTGATATTGCGGCATTGAAACGCTGAGGAGATGATACTCCTCCATTGTTGTAATTGGTGTTCATTCTATCTCTTCGACCTAAGGGATACTGGATGGGTTTATTTTTTTGAGCCTGAAGTTCTATGAAATTTGAATTGATATTCAATGTGGCGTTGTTGGACATGTGATATTGCTGCGAGAACGCCAGAGCAGCCAGAGCAATTCCCAGCTCATACTTTGCTTTCTCAACATCTTTACGAGCTTGCAATAGGCGGTCCGATTTAAGGAAACCGCGGTAGCGCACCTTTTTTTCCTTTTCGGTTCCCATACGAGTTAAATGAATTTGAACAAGAGCGTGTAACTTTTGAATGGCGGACGTGCCTTGTCGTAGCGCACATAAAACTAGCGGGTTTCCGTTTGGGTTACAGTCACCTTGAGTGGTTAGGGCAACGTGCTTCACAAAGTCCAGCAGAGCTTGCAAATCTGATATCTCCGAGTAGTCAGTGTAGATACCAGATAGATCCATTGGTTTGTATTCGGCTTACCTCTTCATCCAACAGGGCCAGCATCGCTGGAGCCTGTCTAAGGTCCCATAAACATCGTGCGCCCTGTCCGACCCTACCTGCAGCTCCTACTAGGGTTAATAAGCTCGCAGTTATAGAGATGGGGTCCATGAGAATGCAAAGATGCTCCACAACTAGCCAAAAAATTCATTATACTGTAGAGTTGGCGGAGACATGGAAATATAACATATGTCCGCAAAAGTCAAAGTTTAAATATTTACAGACCAGGCATGGTAAGGCAAAATCAGGCAAAATCAGGCGTAATCAGCCAGGATACCATAGTGTAGTCAAATGGGTGATTGGAAAGTCGGTAAGTCGGGAAGGAACCGCCGACGCGCTAAAGGTTATCGAATGTATACCCCCGCACCCCGCAGATGGTTAGGACTACTGCTAGACAAGGGCGCTGGCCCAAAGCACGGCTCCGCGCTCTATGAAAATTCGATACACGGTAATGAGCGAATAGGGAGGCCGTGGCTTGGAATGGGTATTGATGCGAAAATTTTGGAGGTTCCTGAAGGCCGATACCAGGAGTAGAATCTCTGTCGATCTGCATGAAACACTCTTAATTTGATATAGAATATGATAGTTGGATGGGATCCGCTAAAAATTATTGTGAGGGAGTAATATAGTAGTTTGAACCTTCGTGTTCTGTATCGCAGCAATGTGACTTTAAAGATTCCTTCAAAGAGATATGGTGTCGAAAAATGAAGTACAAAAAAACCTTTCGTCTTGTGTATGTCAAGAACAAAACTAGATAGGGTGAAATTGTTATATTAGCTAAGGCTAGCTCGCATGTAAGAAACTGAAACTTTACATTCAGTCTAAAGCTCGTAACAGGAGCCAGAACGGTATCTACGATAGCGGTGTTCAGCTCCAGAAAGAGTTAGCAACTAGCCGAATCCCGATTTTGCGATGCATGAGTCGGGTTCTGTGTAACGACATCTCCCCAATCATGACACCAGTGACTGTTGTGACAACGCATAGCCTGCTGTGCCCCATTTAGAAATTTAGGGCGCAATGCAGTCTGCTGCTTCGCATACTGCTTGAGAACTCGCTGCTTCCAATTCTTCCCCTCGCTTTACCGTCAGTCGCCACCATGCCCAAAGTCATTCATAGGATCGATCCCAAGGCGGATACCGTGATCGTTCTAAAGCATCCTCTTGTTCATTTTACCGCTTGGAATTATCCTAATATCGAGGAGTCAGATGTTAAAGAGATAGCTCCCTGCGAAGAGACGGCTCCCTACGATGAGGTGGATCCCTGGGCTCCCTGCGAAAAGACGGCTTCCTACGATGAGGCGGTTCCCTGCGCTCCCTGCGAAAAGACGGCTTCCTACGATGAGGCGGTTCCCTGCGCTCCCTGCGTAGAGGCGGCTTCTTACGATGAGGTGATCCCCTGCGCTCCCTGCGAAGAGACGCCTGCGCTCTCCTGGCCTGCCGACGAGATACCTGCTGAAAACGTGCCTGCCCAAGACGGGCCCGCAGCAGAGGTGCCCGCCTGGCCTTTAGGGGATACCCCCATCGAGGAGACGCCCCCCTGGCCTCCTGAAGAGGCACCTGCCGACACGCTTGACGCATCTGACTGGCGCGTTGAAGATCCGTCTGTGCCTGTGTCTGAAGGGCCTATCGAAGAGGCGCCCACCGAAGAGCCTTTTTCTAAAGAATCTGCCGTTGGATCCAACGTATTAGGAAGCTCTGGTCACGAAGAAGAAATCTACTACTTTGTCTCTTCAAGCCATCTAAGACTGGCGTCATCTAGATTCGAAAGTATACTTTCCGGAGAGAACTGGAAGGAAGGTATACGCAATTATAACGATGGCCTCTATCGTATTTCTACTCAAGACTGGGACGGAGAGGCATTTCTTATCCTTATTAACGCGCTTCATCTTCGCAGCCGCCAGATACCACGGTCAGTATCTTTGGTCATGCTCGCGAAGATAGCTGTACTGGTCGACTACTATAAATGCGCGGAGGCCGTTGAGTTGTCGACCGAAATGTGGGTCAAGCAGCTAAAGGATACTGCACCCATTCCATCGAAGTATTGCCGGGATCTCATACTATGGATGTGCATAGCTTGTGTGTTAAGGCTTCCAGAGGAGTTCGCGCAGACAACAGCAGTCGCAATTAAACACAGTAAGCAGGAACAGGTGTCAACTTTGGACCTCCCAATTACAGGCATTGCAGGTAGGTCTACTGATGAGGATGTGAAATAGTAAGTGGTTGATTTTTGAACAGCTGCCATCAACGAAGGCCGCAGCCAAGCGATCGGTGCCATCGTTTCGCAATTACACGACCTCCTTGATGAATATCGTAACCCAAATTACGCTTGCCCAAACAGCAGTTATTCGTTCGAATGCGGTTCTATACTCTACGGTGCACTAACAAAAGGAATGGATTCATTAGGATTATCAATACCCAATCTAGCCGCACTATCATTAGGAATGAGCTTTTGGGAAATATACTTGAAGGTGCGCAATGTAAAGTCGCCCACGTGGTCTCATCGTCGACATAAAAGCCAGCACCCATGCAACCTGACGGAGAAAGTAAAGAAGATCGCCGACTGGGCTATGGATGGGGTCAATGGTCTCGATTTAAAGAACTTCGAATAAACCTGATTGGTGTAAGCGTGTAGATATATACCGAATAAGAAAGATGTCTTATCAATTGATGTCGCCGCCACCAGCGATAATGGCCAATGCGCACCGGCCTTAAAACTACGCTGTCACGCTGTCTAGTTGCACTTTAGCTGTGCTAAATCAGCGCGAACCACGTACAGTTGCCAAGCGAAAAATATTCTACCCCGCACTTGTCGCGTCACTCAAGTCGAGCAGTCGAGATGCTGGGCTCTCGGAATGGTCACTTACCTGATCCTCAAGATTAGGTCGTTTCAAGCCTCTCTAAAGGCGTAAATCCTCTGCGGGAGTGATTTATTTAATGTCATTTGAGATTTTAAGGTTATTGTTCCTTGACTTGGGAGTTGTGTAGAGAAACTATGCCCCTACCGTATGTCAGCAGTCAGTGCGCATCCTCAGTCAATGCGCACCTCGCGAAAAAACACCTCAATTTCAACACTACTTATCTCAGCCAATATGGGATCCCTTGAGGCTGCGCTTACTGCTATCGAAT